>JAEEGH010016945.1_pt1 | contig 15623 bp, 10 predicted proteins | sample 9134181 | NCBI WGS metagenome assembly JAEEGH01 (sample SAMN16246544, study PRJNA631951) | gut metagenome | biome: gut microbiome; feature: rumen; material: DP-attached | host: Bos | place: Iran: Karaj | collected 2018-10 | reverse complement strand
GCCGCAGACGAAAATCTTCTCGACATGGCGTCCGTCCAACGTGCTTTTGTCGTTCGGAAACACCTTATACCAGACATTTGAGAAGTTTTGCAGCTGCTGGACGAGGCCCCAGTCCGCGATGTCGCCCGCCACGAGAACGGCATCGACCTTCTGTTCGTCATACCATTTCAGCGTCTTCTCCCACGTGTCTGTGCACTTCGGATCCAGATAGATATGCACATCACTCACCGCGCCGAAGCGCATCAACGGCTTCTTGCCTTCCGGAACTGCTGCATGCAGATTCATGCCGCCGACTGCCGCCATCGCCGCCGACGCGGCCATGCCTTTCAGAAAATCACGCCGATCCAATGAAAACATCGTTGTCTCCTGTCTTATGTTGTTATTGCTCAAAACTAAAAAATTTATACCTTACTATACTTGCCTTTGCCTTTTTGTCTTGCTATTGAACAAAAATATTTGTCATGTGTCTTAAAAAACTGGCAATCCTGAAGCTATAGGCCGTTATACAACGGAATTCAAGCCACAAGCCTCCAATCTTGTAAAGGATGTTTCATCAATTATAGTATTTTGCATGATTTTGTTTGTTAAAAATATTGAAAACCAAAGGATTTTGCCTTAAATGAAAAGATTTGCTATTCACTCGTTGTTCCTCCTCGTCGCCATCATCGGATTCACAGGTTGCCGCTCTGTCCCTATCACAGGTCGTAAACAGTTGATGCTGACCACTTCAGGCTATGAAAACGAACTTGGCGTGACGTCATACGCAGAGTATCAGGAGAAATACCCGCGTTCCACCAACGCAGAATACAACCAAGCATTGGATAATTGCGGAAGGGCTATTGCCGAAGAGTCTGGACAGACCGATTTCGAATGGGAGTTCAACGTATTGGAAACCGACATCCAAAATGCCTTCTGCCTGCCAGGCGGAAAAGTAGCCGTCTATTCTGGCATTATGGACATCATGCAAAATGAAGCGGAACTGGCGTTTGTCGTCGCCCATGAAGTCGGCCATGCCATCGCGCGCCACGGCGGCGAAAGGATGTCGTGGGGCTATCTGCAGTCATTCGGCGGGATTCTGGTGCAACTTGGCTTGCAAAGCGACCTCGCAACCGCCGCTTACGGCATCGGTACACAGGTTGGTGTCATGCTGCCGTTCAGCCGCGGCAACGAGTCAGAAGCGGATCTGATCGGTCTGATTCTGATGTCCAGAGCCGGCTACAATCCTCAAGCAGCCGTCCAATTCTGGACACGTTTCAGCCAAGACTCCAAATCCAGCATGATCGGTAATCTCATGAGCACCCATCCATGCGACGAAAAACGCATCGAGGCCATGAAGCAGAACATGGCCATGGCGGAAGCAGAATACCAGAAAGCACAGAACAAGAAAGGCTTCGGGGCGGTATTCCACCATGGCCGATAAAACGGGATGTGCCATCGGTGTCACGACGTCGGCAACATCATGATACTACCATAGGAGCCGTATGAGAATTTCTTTCCTAATCGTTTTGTTTTCAGCTATTTCGCTCATCGCCCAGACGTCCATCCGCGATCTTTCCAGCCTCAAATGGCGCAATTCTACGCCTAAAGCCACCAACATCACACAAACGGACAAAACGTTCCAATTCGAAATCATTGGCGACCACACATGGGATTCGGACTACAACGCCATAACGAAGGAACTGCCTCAAAATACGGTATTTACATTCAGCGCCGATGTCACCGCCACCCGCACGACCACTGCCTATCTGCAAGTCAAACTCTACAAGGACGGCAAGGAACTGCAACGGCTACAATCCAAGAAGAATTCCTTTCGGCGGAAGCATCTTTCAGTCAAATTCGATTCACGTGATGCGGATGCCGTCCAATTTCTTCTAAGAACTTCCGCTGGAGCGGCTTACTATGGTGTAAAAGGCACCATGACAAATCCGCAGCTATTCGAAGGAGACGATCCCGTCGCCGTCGAAAAGAAGCCTGATTTCGAAGTCATCCCGAGCTATACGGTCTGTTCCATCTATCTTAACAACTTGCAAGCCAAAGATGAAGGACAACTTAAGACAACGCTACGTTACAAAAAAACTTCAGAGGAAAAATGGCATGACGCCCCGCCGTTGCCGTTCATCTACAACGAACAACGCGCCGCCGGATCTATTGTGAAACTAGAGGAAAACACCGCATACGATCTCTTACTGGATGCCGATGACAACGGCCAGAAGCGAAGCCACACCTATCGTTTCAAGACATTGTCGGCTGATGTTCCCATCGCCAGAACAATCGTCATAGACGAAACTTCCATAAGCCAGAAGAATCTTTTCACACAGAGCGGTACGGCGGATGGCTATGTCCGCTACACATGCCGTCCGGGCTTCATCATCACCACACCGTCCGATTCGCCAGAAGACGCCGCCCTCACGCTGTCCGGATTGCAATATGTCATATTGGACAACGTTACCGTCCATGGCGGCAAACGCCATGCGGTCTCCATCATCGGCTGCCAAAATGTCATCGTCCGCAACTGCGATCTTTCCGGTTTCGGACGCGTCGGCGAACAGCGGCCCGATCTGGACGGAAAGTATTATCTTAATGGAAAAGTCGTCAATATGGATGGCGGCCTCAACATCTACGCTACGGAACGTATCCTTGTGGAAAAGAACTATATCCATGATCCGAACGGTACGACGAACAGTTGGTTCCACTCCCATCCAGCCGGCATGGAAGCCATGACCATCGGCGAAACATCACAAGCAACCATCCGCTTCAACGACTGTGTCGGTTCCGATCTCCATCGTTGGAACGACGCCATCGAAGGCTACGGCAACGGCGACATTTACGGCTCCACATTCCAAGACGCCGAAATCTACGGCAATCTCCTCACGCTTGGTTGCGACGATGGTATGGAACTCGACGGCGGCCAGGCCAACTGCCGATTCTTCTACAACCGCTCCGAACAGCTCCTTTGCGGTGTCTCGACAGCCCCCTGCCTCGTCGGCCCATCCTACATTTTCCAAAACCTAATTGCCGACATGGGCGATGTTTACGGCATCAAAGGCGCAACTATTAAAAACGTCTTTTCCGATTCCGGCAAAGGGCAGATTTTCTTCTTCAACAACACGCTCGTCAGCGGCGGCGGATTTTCGGGCTTCGGCGGCTCAAAAGGCCGTGGACCTGAACGCTTTCCAGGCCTCGTCAAAGGCATCGCCTTCAACAACTTGATGTCCGGTTGCGGCGTTTTTTCGACATCCTACTACCGTGATTACAACGCGAAAAGCGACTACAGTCTCTTTGGAAATGACGTTGAACGCGACCGCGAAAATGTCGAAAAGGTTCAAAATGACTTCAAACAAGAACAACATGCCGTCATCGGGATTCCGACGTTTACAAACGCAACCGCAGGCCTTTACAACTTAACGAACGGTTCCGTTGGACGAAACACGGCGAAACCGATTCCAAACTTCCTGTCGGACGACAAGCCAAATTTCGGAGCCTTCCAAACGTCTGAAGGCTTCCCGCTGCCTTACCGTCCGTTACCGTTTACAACGAATGCGCAACAACTCTCTATACCATATAATAATGGAGCGTACGGCACGGCGTCCTTCAGGCTTCTGCCATCTGTGAACATGACCAAGCCGCAGCCTTTCGCCATCCGCATAAACACCACAAATCCATACATTTCCGTCTCGCCATCAAAGGGCGTTCTTCAGCCTGGCACACCACTGACACTAACGGTATCCATCGATAAAACGAAAATCACACAGGCCCGCCTTAACCGCGCCGTCGTGCTCATCCGCACACCGGACGGCCTCTCCCGCCATGTGACCGTCCATGTCGATTCGCAACCAGATGCCGCTTTGCTCGCAAAAGACCGTGATGGCATCGTGAAAGGCAAGGTTATACAAAAAGAAGATAAATGGTTGTTGTCGTTTACATTAGAAAAAGCTGGCGACTACTATCTCCACGCTTTCTTCGACAGCTCCATTCCAGGCGGTATGACGAAAGCGTATGCCGATGGCGAGCCGAAGAGAATCACGACTTACGGCCCGCGCGCCGCCAACCGCCCGCAATGGACGTTCCTTGGCAACAACAGCTACGGCGGCGATGGCCCCAACCGCCCGCTCCATTTGGAGGCTGGAACGCACGTCTTCACGCTTTCGTACGACGGCACGAAATACGCCGCGAAACCGTTGCAATGCGCCCTCGCCCTGTTGCCAAATCTGCTACTTTCGCCATTCCAGGAACTTCCGTAAAGAAATTCATTTCAGTCCCAGATATCCCAGATGTCCCAGATGTCCCATTAAAAACAACCATACACAAAAAAAGCGCGGAGACGAATGCATCGTTTCCGCGCCTTGTTCTTTTAAAATGATCTGTTTATTTGCCAGCCTTGTCGTTCTTCTTCAGGACGCCAGCTTCAATCAATTTGTCAATCAGCTGCTGCATCGAATTGAAGGCCGTCAGGAAGCCCTGTGGCGGCATGATGATGCGGACGTTCGGCTCGGCGACCGGCGCCTTGCCGTCTTCGGCTGGTTGCAACGTCACGAAATCAAAACGAACCATGTTGCCCGCGTAATGGATCTGGCCAATACCGTCAGCGAATATCTCTTTTTTGTTTGCCATTTGTTTGTCCTTTCTATTTCCGATTTTAACGATTTCCTTCGTCATCAAAGGTATTATTAAGGTAATGGTTTGTTCTGTCTTGACAAGTCATCACGCCTAAAATATTCATTTTTGACCACTCTTTCAATGGTTAGTTCTCTTCGAACAACGCGCGTGCCGCCAACTGTCCGCAATGGACGTTCCGCATTCACAGGATTCTCAAAATACGCCTTGCGTTCCGCCTGCTGTTTCGTCTCCAATTCCTCAAGATGCTCTAATACATATTATAACACATAGATTGATTTATTAATATATAGCTAGTATCTAGTTGACGTAACCAATCTCTCAGTTTAGATAAAAACTAGTCTCAAACAAGCCGTAACGTCCTATTACAATGCAACGAAACATACATATAAATAACTTCAAATTACTAAAATTCAGAGTAATCATAATTAGTTACATCAACTAGAGACCTATATATACTTTTTTTTCATCAAGGTCATCCAACCAAGCTTCAACTTCTTCGCCATCTTTGGTGAATTGATTAACACATACAAATTTTCTTTGATTATTTTCTAAAACAAATATTTTTGCAAACACAGTCTCTTGACCTAAAACATAACCTATATTATCAGCAAGCCTCAAGTTCTCTGGATTCAAAACATCAAAGCTAATTTTTAAAGATTTATAGACTTTAGGATCGTCAACATTTAAAAATATTTCTGCGCTTTCTCTAGCGCGGCGTTCTATATCATATTTCTTTATAAAATCATTTAAGAATTTCTCTTCAGCACGATTCAGAGGGGTCTTATCCATTTTTTTCATATTTCCCCACGTACTGAACAACGCGCGTGCGCCAAGCGGCGGCAACATGAACGCCTTGCCGTCGAATGGTTCGCCTGTCTCCATATCCGTCAAGTCATTCTCCGTCAGGAAAACCTCCACGAGACGTTCTTCTTCGTTGTGGTTCATGATGATATAAACGACTCCCGCCGTGCCTTCCAGTTTGGCGACCTCTACCAGACTGCCAGGTGAATCGTCGCCATTCACGAGAACGCGAGCCGTCGGTGTCACATCCATTTCCTCCAGAAGATATTCCAATAGATTCGTTGTCGCCTCCTGCGGTTCGCTGAAATACTGGCGGAAGATTTCCGTTCCAGCCATATAGGCATCGCCATGGCCATAAAGATTTCCAACAATGGCGGGAGTGCCCGTTTCATATTCCGCCCAAGGAAACGAAGTAGTTTCATGAAGTTCATGCCAATAGAAGAAGACATCCGCCGGGCCACCCTCACGGAAAACATTCATCTTCGGAGCGGATTCGCGGCCTTCGCGGTCGTTTGTCCAAGCACCGAACACTTCTTCCAAACCATAAATCGGCGTGCGTCCATGGAGGCAGTTGTCGCCGTCTTTGAAAGCGAAAGGGCATTCCGCAATGACAAATCCGCCCTGTTCCACATATTGGCGGATCGCCTCCGCCCATTCGGGCGTCATGTTTTCCATCATCGGCAACAGAATCAATTTGTATTTCGACATGTCCTTCAGATTCCATTCCGAAATGAAATCCGTCGGTATGTTCCTGTCCCACAAGAACTTGTATGCGCCTTTCAACGAACGAGTGCAGACTTCCAATTCCTTCGCGGCACCTTCCAAATTCGGAACCAATCCGCCGCCATGCGTCGCCAACGTCAGAATCGACTGCAATTCAGGCGCAAAAATCGCCGCAGTCCGCCCGACGGTGACGTTGTTCAGTAACCGCCCATGGGCTTGCAGCATCTTCGAGAATTCGCCATTGTAACGCGCACGGTCCGTGATACTTCCGTCCCACGCCATTAAATTGAAATTGCCAACTTGATTGTCGGAATAACGGCAGCGGTAAATCCACAGCAGGAAACCTTTGACATTGTGGGCCAACGCCATCCAGTAGTTCAGCTTCCGTTGCGCTTCCGTAATCTGCCGCACATTCGGCCCCGCTTCTGTCTCCAAAATCCACATTCGGCGCGACGGCTCGCGCGAAATGGAGCGGTAACGGCTCAGACAGTACGCCTTGTGCAACGGATCAAACGTATCTCCCGTATGCGCACGGGTATAGAACGACAGTCCGACGACATCCAACGCCCCGCCCGCCATGTCCAGATTCAAATTGGTCATCGTATGACGATAGTACGCCAGCGTATGGACCAAATTGGACGTCACGGGACGTTGCAGCGTGTCGAATTTATGCACGATGTCGCGAATCGCCCCCATAGCATCCGCCAGCCGCCACTGCGTGAACACATGCCAATCCCGCCATGCGTTCAGACCGCCGCCCGTAAAACCAAATCCAGCGGGAGCCTGTATCTCCTCCCAACTCTCATAATTGATCGGAAATTCCGTGCCCCACACGCGATTCAGCTCTGACAAATTTCCGTTGTATTTGTCCTGCAACCACTTGCGGAAACGCTTCTGCGTATCTTTGCAATAGCAGAACGGCAAGCTTGGTTCGTTCCAACTCATCCAGGCAATGACGGCGCGATTCTCCGCATAGCGCTTCACCACCGTCTCCATGAAAGCAAACGCCTTCCGCCTGTACAACGGATTGTCCAAACAAATGGAAATGCGCGGCGACGCATTCTCGGCAACCGCCGTCGGCGTCGGTTTCGGCGGCTTGCAACCGTATTTCCGAGCCAGCCATTGAGGAGGATAAACGCCTGTCAGACAAGAAAAAACGCCACCAAGATTCAGAATGATGCCGATGCCGTATTTCAGCCCCAATTCACACAGATGGTCGTAGGCATGGAAATCCAATTCGCCTTCCTTCTGTTCGACGCGATCCCACGCCACATAACAACGGACAGCCGTGATGTTCAGCTCCCGCATCTTCTGGAAATCAGACTCCCATTCCTCCTCAGGATAGTCCAACGACTTCGCAAACGGCGCCACGGAGGCCCCGAACAGAAATCTTTCCGGATATTCAGACTGGAAATCACTCAATGCGTCAATCATACACTTCTCCTATTTAATTATACTATAATGTTTCATTTTCTTGTTATTTCGCGAAGATTTTCTCCATAGCCACGAGCTTTCGCATGACATCCTTTGCACCTTGCGAAGCGATGACAACCGCCGGCAACCGCCTTCGGCGGTGCTTATAGCTTACGGCCAATTGCTTATGGATTCAGAGCTTTCGCATGACATCCTTTGCGCCTCGCGAAGCGATGACAACCGCCGAGCCGCCGGCGCCGTTGCATCTTCAGCATTCAAATGTCATTATGAACAAACAAATCCTTCAGCAGATTGACGGCCCGGCGGCGAGGCATTTTGGTGTGTTTGGTGTGTTTTGTGGTTAAAAATTCGTGTCCATTCGTGTCCATTCGTGGTTCATAACATAATCAGTTCCAAACATTTATCAATTCTTTCCTTTCAGTAATTCGCTCTTTCGTTTCCATTTGCCCGGCAGATAGTAGCAGATTCCAATACAGAACGGCGCCAATCCCGCCAACGCCGAACCCAACCAAAAGCCGCGATATTTCAGCCCACAGCACAAACCAAGAAACGCCGTCATGCAAACACGCATGACAAATCCGTCGAAAAATGCCGTCCAGAAATTCAGCCGATAGTTGCCCGAACCATTGATGAAGGCGTTCATCGGCGAACGCAACGCACTGCCAATGAAGATGATAACGGCAATCGGAATGTATTCGCGGCAAACCGCCAGAACTTCCGCATCATTCGTGAACAAGCCGAACAGCGCATTCGGAAAACACGTGACGATAATGATCAACGGCAACGCACAGCAGAAGTTGATCGTCGCCGCCGTATGGACGACTTTCGATACGCGGTCGTATTTTTCCGCGCCGATGTTCTGTCCGATCATCGAACTGCCCGCCGTGTTCACTGAACTCGCAATCAAGTTGCTGACGTTGTTCAACTTAGCCCCAATTCCGGAGACCGCCGAAACAACAACACCATACGTGTTGATCCACGAATTGACGAACAGTTTCGAAAACTGAAGCGATGCGCTTTTGAAAGCCATCGGCACTCCCAATTTGACAAGCGGCCCAAGCAATTCGCGGTTGATCCGAAAATACGAAATTTTCAGATCCACTCCCAGACTTTCATGGTTCAGTAAAATGTAAATACTTGCGCTGATGAAACTTGTCGCCTGCGCCAACACGGTCGCGAATGCCGCGCCAAACGCCCCCCAGCCCAATTTCAAAATGAACAGCATATCCAACAGCAGGTTCAAAACCGCCGCGAAAGCGATGATCATGAATGGACGTTTGGAATCCCCCATGCCGCGCATGATCGCGCTCGTCGCGTTGTAGCCATAGGTGAAGACCAGTCCGAACATGCATGTCGTCGCATACATCAACGCCTGATCCCGCGATTCCGGCGGCGCATGCAGCCAATCCAGCAGATAATGACGGAACGTCAGACAAAGAACACTCATGGTGAACGCGCATGTCAGCATGAATGTCAGCATCGTCCCGATAAAACGCTGCGCCTTCTCCTTTTCGCCCGCCCCAAGATACTGCGCGATGACTACCTGCCCCGCTCCCGAAAATCCCATCGCCATGAAATTCAAGAACTTCTGAATGTCGCCGCCAACGGATATGGACGAGAGCCCCACGCGCCCCAAAACATGCCCCATCACAATCATATCCACCGTATTGTAAATGGCTTGCAGAAAGTTCGAACAAAACAACGGCGCAGAAAACGCCAGAAGCTGCATCGGTATGCTGCCCTGCGTAAAATCATGTATCAATTGCTTCTGCCGCGCCATTATCGCCTATCCTGTGACATTTTCTAAAACAATTGTTTATTCTACATGCTTTTTCCAAACTTGAAAGCTATATTAATAAAAATTTTCAATAAAACTTATCCGGAGGTCATCATGAAACAGACCATTTTCACCGCCTCACTGCTTTTGACACTGCTTCTCTGCGCGGAATCGTTGCAACTCGACCGCACAAACTGGAAAGGCAACCCGCTCACATGGGAGGCCTTTCCAGACGGGTTCAAAACGATCGCCACAGGGCACACGCTTGAATACACAAACGCCCCGCTGTCGGAAAATGCTGAGATCGAGGCAGTTATCACCATCCAGAAACGACTTCAAGTCAGTTACGCCGTCATCGGAGTGGCACTCGTGCAGAACTCCGCCAATTTCTACCATCTGGCATTAGTAGAAAGACCTCTCGCCGCAGGTGGTGTCCATCATATCGAACTCCATCAAAAGCAGAACAACGCATGGCCGAAGTCGACGAATCTCACGCAAGTCTCTGTTGAATCGCCAGATATGAATTGGAAATATGATGTTCCCTATCGTCTGAAGCTCACGAAACAAGGCGACACCGTCACGGGAACGGTCACGACGATGGATGGCACGCTCTGCTACAAACGTGTCATCCGTTTCAAGGAAGGCGCGGAAACGCCCGTCAATTTCGTCCGTCCCGCCCTTAGAAATGATTTGGCCATCGCTACTTACACGGGACTGAACGGCTCCCATTCCGGCAAGACCATGGATGTGACCGCCGCCAAGACGTTCCCACCATATGAATGCGACAGTTATATTAAAGGTAAGACAACGACACCCACGGGCTTCTTCCAAGTCAAGCAGGACGTCGACGGCTCATGGTTGGCGTACGACCCGCTCGGCCGTGGCTTCCTCGCACTCGGCATGGGGTCCGTTCGCTACAACGGACAGGCTTGCGAACGCCTTCAGAACAAACTGCTTTACAAAATCAACAACGACAAGAAATACAAATCCCCCAAAGAATGGGAGGAAAATACACGGAAAAGGCTCATGTCATGGGGCTTCAATACGTTCTACGGCGATGCAAGCCTCCGTCTCAAAGGACTGTCACGGCAGCATTTTCTATCCGTCGGTACAGCCATGGCGTCTCTTGGTGATGAATTCGATATCACGCCCTACGAACGCAAGCCGTGTTCCGCTTTTCCAAATGTCTATCATCCAGACTTCAAGATATGGTGCGAATGGCGCATCGCGGACATCTGCGGAACGGATATCGGCAATCCATGGGTCTTCGGCTATTTCACAGATAACGAACTCGCCTGGTGGGGCCGCGGCGCAAGCGACACAGGCCTTTTTGACGCCGCCATGAAAAAAACAGCCAACCACCACGCAAAAATAGCCATCCGCGACCTTTTGCTCAAACATGCCGTCGGCAAACTGGACGTCTTGAACAAGACATGGGGGCTCGAACTCACAAAAGCCGATGAACTGCTTGAACTGAAAGCACTTCCGTCGGCGACCAAAGAACAGCAGGACATCAAACTCGCGTTCCTCCGCCAGACGGCTGAACGCTATTTCAAAACGATCCATGATGCCTTCCGCAAAATCGATCCCAACCACCTGTTGCTCGGTTGCCGTTTCGCGGGCATCGTCAGAAACCATCCCGTCGTTTTGGAAGAAGCCGGAAAGTATTCAGACGTCGTAACTTGGAACAGCTATATAACAGTCGATCTCGATGACGGCGTCGTCTATTCGGACATGACGGCCGCCCGCCGGACAATGGTCGATACGTTTACGGAAGCCTATGGCTACGCCAAGAAACCGATCATGATCACGGAATGGTCCTTCCCCGCGCTTGATTCCGGCCTGCCCTGCACACACGGCGCGGGACAGCGTTTCTTCACGCAGGCGGAACGCGCCAAAGCGACGGATATCTACGCACGGACGCTGTTATCCATGCCATTTGCAATTGGATACGACTATTTCATGTGGGTTGACCAGCCGCCTCTCGGTGTCTCGCTCGTCTTCCCGGAAAACACGAACTACGGCATTGTCAACATCCAAGACGAGCCCTATCCGCTTCTTGCCGATGTCTTTACGAAAATCCATGCGGATCCGCTAGCCTGCCGTCAGGCCACACCACCGAAGGGAAATCCCATGCCCAAGGCAAAGCATCTCCTTCAAAAACAACTGGATCCGTCCGTCAACTTCCCTACCGCCGAAATGCCGCTTGCCAAAAAGCAGGATCCGCCCGACTTCCCCGCCAACATGCCGCTTCCGCCATTCGTCATCCGCGATCACGACAAACTCCTTGACGTCTCCAACGGCAGGCTCCGCGTCGAAAGACGTCCTGATGATGCACGCCTCTATTTCAGCTTGGACGGACAGCCCATCGGCACCTATAGTGCCATGCTCCACTACATCGGCGAAAACGGAAAGCCACGCTGGGAGGAGGCTCAGAAACTGCTCCACGCCTTTGTCCAAAAAGAGAACCAACGGCTCGTTATCCAATTGTCAGCCACCAACAGCACCAGTTCCTTTGTGATCAACTACCGTATCATCCTCCCGCCGGATACGCCATGGATGCTGATGGAATTCCAGTCCGTCACCAACACGGGCAATTCGCCAATCGATTGCAAAGGCCTGTTCCTCCGTTGCTATCCGAATTTCGACAATAAACGCGACATCTGCGAAGACACGACCTATCATCATGTTCCAAACCTCTGGGCCCCAGTCAAATACAGTGGCTGGACAAAGCCCGACCTCTCCATGACCGTCGCCTTCGCCGCCGACATCCGTGACAACGTGCGTATCAGATGCACCCACAATCTCGAACGCAATACCTACCATCCGGATCTTTGCTCTTTGGACGAAGTCGTCATTCAGAATGGCAAGACATACGCTCCCGCCGAGCCGTTCTGCGTTCTCGCGCTCGTCACGAAAGGCACTCTACAGGACGCCCTTCCAGAGCTTGTAAAGATCTGGAAATAACGTCCAGACAACGTATTGAGAATCATCAAACAGATTCAAAAACGCTTTCTTGCGCATTTCCTTGCGGCGGCTTCCAAGCGGAAGCCGCCGCATTCGTCTAGATAGATAAATATATATCCATTTATACATCGTTGGAGAATTGGCGAAAGCGTACCATGTTATACATTTAAAACACACAAAACATGACAAAAGCAGACAATCTTTGACATGCGAAACATGCTTGTTACAAGTAAGTTATTAACACGTTGAAAAATTTTATCTGAAATATATCAGCGCCATTTTTTTGAGACGATAAGCCAATTGCTTTTCCCGCCATTTTTTTCAAAAAATATAAAAAAAATCACCGTTTTCATCAATATGATGTCATGGCGATTCGTTTTTATATTCGCCTCCACGCGATGCTAGCCATTGGCGTTGTCCAGACCGCCATTCGGATTGCCACGACATTGCCCAAGAGGCAATCGGCGATTCCGCCACGCAGTTCTTTTAAAATTTGGAATTTAAAACAAGAGGAAACCACTATGACTGATTCTGACAATATTCATCTCCAGTGGGATGATCAATTACCTCCCCCCTTCAGCTGGAACACACGCTTCCCGATTCTCCTGCAACAGCCTATGACATTGCCACAGAAGTTTCTCAACATGCTCCATCCGCTCTCCGCAGTGAACTATCGCCAGCTCACCCAGCGCATCCCCAAGAATCCATGCAATCAAGACATGGACTACTCCGCGGAAGCGTTCCTCATCCTTCGGATTTTCGATCGCGAAATGACAAGCAGCATTGTCCAATGGCTTCGCCGCGAACTTGGCATCCAAATGCCGGATTTCTACATGAAATTCGAATATGGGAAACATGCCAATTACCACGGCAAGAACAAGAACAAGAAAGTCAACTTCAACCATCCTCAAAAAGATCCGAAAACCGGTGAGTGGATCTGGAAGTCACCAGCCACAGGCCAGGAATGCACATGCACCAGAACCTTCTGCAAAAGCCGCAAAGTCGTTCCTTTCGAAAAAGCCAATAGCTCTTTCTTCTGGAAATGGGGCATGTTCGTTTCCGTACGCAACCGTCTTTTCCACACATCAGACAGCGCTCCCTTCACCCTCATAGAACTCTATGCACTGAAGAACGAGTTTGACAATTTCATGCTGTCCTACCTCCCAAGTTTATACGCCCTCAAAAAGGAGCTTAGCTCCCCTGCCAAGCAGGAAGACAACTCCTCCAACACCAATCAGGAAAACAATTCCTCCAACGATAATAAGGAAAACGACTCCACAAAGTCGGCTACCTGAATCTTCCTCCCACAGTAGCGAACGGGATTTTGATTTTTTATCCCGCCTCGTGATTGATTAACCATCCTTCCTTTCCGTTTGCTCATGAAACGTCGTTGTTCGGGACGGCAGTTTCATGAACAACACGCGAAATCCCGTGCGTTATCCGCTTCATGCATTATATTAGAGGTATGTATTTTCCAGCCTCGAACATGCGGATATGCACAATGCCTGAAACAATCCAAAACATCTTAGCACATCTCGCCCCCCACGTCATCCTAACGGCTTATGACGCGGGACAGGCCATTATGCGCATTTACAACGGCGACGATTTCGAAATCCAACTCAAGGCGGATAATTCTCCGCTGACCGCCGCCGACAAGGCCGCCCATAATCTCATCATGGAACGCCTGCAGCAGTTGTACGATTTTCCCGTCCTCTCCGAAGAGAGCAAGGAAATCCCGTACGAAACGCGCAGCGCATGGACCACCTATTGGCTAGTGGACCCGCTTGACGGCACGAAAGAATTCATCAAGAAGAACGGCGAATTCACCGTCAATATCGCCCTAATTCACAATGGAGCACCAATCTACGGCGTCGTTTTCGCCCCCGCCATTGGTCTCTTCTACGTTGGTGCCAAAGGATTTGGAGCATTCCGTTTCAAACAGGATGTCGATTTTGCGAATCGTACGGAATTGGCCGAAAAGCTCCATGACATACGCGAGCATTTCCAGCCGATTCCACGTCCGCGTCCGCAAGGCGAACATCAACTGAGAGTTGTCGCATCACGGTCGCATTGCAACGTTGAAACGACTGATTTTATTGAAAGATTAGAAGAGACGCGCGGCCACGCCAAACTCGTCTCCATCGGCAGTTCGTTGAAGATCTGTCTTGTCGCTGACGGGTCGGCGGACGTTTACCCAAGAATCGCTCCCACAATGCATTGGGACACGGGTGCCGCGCAAGCTGTATTGGAAGCAGCGGGCGGATGTCTCGTCCAATGGGACGATCATGAGCCGCTTCGCTACGACCGCCAAAGCCTCGTCAATCCGTATTTTGTCGCATACGCCCACGATTGGGAATAACAAGCCCCATGGAAAACTATACATTCACACATTTGCAACAGCTTGAAGCGGAGAGCATCTACATCATCCGCGAAGTGGCGGCGGAATTCCAGAATCCCGTCATGTTGTATTCGATTGGAAAGGACTCATCCGTCATGCTTCGTCTTGCCCAGAAGGCCTTCTATCCGGGCAAGATTCCCTTCCCGCTGATGCATGTCGATACACGATGGAAGTTCCACGAAATGATTGAGTTCCGTGATCGCATGGCAAAGGAGATTGGCTTCCAGCTCATCGTCTGGATCAATCCCGACGGTGTCGCGCAAAACATCAATCCCATCACCCATGGTTCTGAGAAGCATACGCAAATCATGAAAACGGATGCGCTCAAACAGGCACTCAATCACTATCATTTCGATGCGGCCTTCGGCGGTGCGCGACGCGACGAAGAGAAGTCCCGTGCAAAAGAGCGTATCTACAGTTTCCGCAATCAGTTCCATCAATGGGATCCAAAGAACCAACGCCCCGAATTGTGGAACATCTATAATTCAAAAATCAATCCAGGCGAATCCATCCGCGTCTTCCCGCTGTCCAACTGGACGGAACTCGACATCTGGCTCTACATCAAACGCGAAAATATTCCGATCGTCCCGCTGTATTTCGCTAAAGAGCGCCCTGTTGTCGAACGTTCCGGCAATCTCATCATGGTCGATGACGACCGTCTCCCGCTCAATCCGGGCGAAAAGCCTATGATGAAAAAAGTCCGTTTCCGCACGCTCGGTTGCTATCCGTTAACGGGTGCAATTGAATCAGATGCGGATACGCTGGACAAAATCGTCCAAGAGATGCTTCTCGCCAAAAATTCCGAACGACAAGGCCGCGTCATCGACTACGACGGTGCCTCCTCCATGGAGGAGAAGAAAAAAGACGGATACTTCTAGTCGGGAGGGCTGCGTTCCCGCGCGGCCG
>JAEEGH010016942.1_pt1 | contig 15624 bp, 14 predicted proteins | sample 9134181 | NCBI WGS metagenome assembly JAEEGH01 (sample SAMN16246544, study PRJNA631951) | gut metagenome | biome: gut microbiome; feature: rumen; material: DP-attached | host: Bos | place: Iran: Karaj | collected 2018-10 | reverse complement strand
GATAGGCGAGCCGAACCCTTACGGAAAGTTCTTTGTGGGGCAGAGCTATCTCGCGCCCGTATCGGCGGAACAGGTCCCGATATTCAACGTGACCTTTGAGCCGGGCTGCCGCAACAACTGGCATATCCACCACGCCGAAAGCGGAGGCGGTCAAATGCTGATCTGCGTCGGCGGAAGAGGCTACTATCAGGAATGGGGCAAAGGCTCCGTAGAACTCACGCCCGGCAGTGTGATCAATATCCCTGCTAACGTCAAGCATTGGCACGGCGCAGCGCCGGACGAATGGTTCTCTCATCTCGCGATCGAGGTCGCGGGTGAGGACACGGGCACCGAATGGTGCGAGGCTGTAACTGAAGAATATTACGATAAACTTAAATGACAGGGAGAAATAACAAAATGAAAAAGATCGCTATTATATGTATCGCCGTCCTGACGTCAATCGCGCTTGCGGCTTGCGCCGGCAATGCTCCCGCAAGCAATACCGACAGTAAAACAGCAAGCACAACTGAAAACGTAAAACGCACCGACAGCGAAAGCTCCGCTCCCGCAGGGATGAGTGAAGTTCCGAACGGCACGGAAAACGGAACAGATAAGCAGACAAGCGAGTCAACGGACGTTCACAAATCAGTCCTCGTGGTTGTGTTCTCAGCGACCGGGACCACAAAGGGCGTAGCTGAAAAGATCGCCGAAATAGAGAATGCCGATATTTACGAAATAAAAGCGGCGCAGGAATACACTTCGGCAGATCTTAACTGGAACGACAGCAGCAGCCGTTCCACAAAGGAGCAAAACGATCAGTCCTCTCGCCCCGAAATAGGCAGCGAACGCATATCTCTTGAAGGATATGAAACGATATATATCGGTTTTCCAATCTGGTGGGGCGAAGAGCCTCGCATTATGGATACTTTCGTTGAAAGCTATGATTTTGACGGCATAACTATGATACCGTTTTGCACATCTTCCAGCAGCGGTATCGGCAGAAGCGGAAAAAACCTTGAAGAGAACGCTAAAAGCGGTAATTGGCTTGACGGTAAGCGCTTCCCGGGAAGCGCTTCAGAATCAGACCTTGAATCGTGGATCGACGGATTAAAATAGTAAACAGGGGGACGGTAAAATGCAGGCAAAAAGAAAAAACATAATAAAAAAGACAGTAGACGCGCTGATGACCGTCCTTCTTCTCTGCCTTATGGCGTATCAGGTGACGGGGGAAACTCTTCACGAATGGGGCGGGATCGCAATGACGGTATTGCTGATCGTTCACCACATAATTAATTTCAAATGGTATAAATCGCTTTTCAAGGGCAAATACAACGCCTACCGCTTCGTATCTGTCGTAGTGAACACGCTGCTTCTCGCATCGATCGCACTTACGGCGCTTTGCGGTATGGCAATGAGCTCTCACGCGGTGCCGTTCCTTTACGGAATGCTCCCTATTTCTTTTGCGCGGCGTTTTCATCTTGCGCTGTCATTCTGGTCGTTTATCCTGATGGGACTCCATCTCGGACTTCATATCCCTGCGATGACGGCGGGCATAAAATGGAACGATGGAATAAAAACCGCAGTCGCGGCTGTTTTTGCGGTGATTTCCGGCGTTGGGTTTTGGCTTTTTGTCAAAAATTCCATTCCCGATTACATATTCTTCCGCACGCCTTTCGCATTCCTTGATTATGATAAAGCGGCAGCGCTCGTTTTTCTTGAAAACCTTGCGATTCTGATCGCCTTTGCGTTTATCGGCGCAGAGACAGCTTCGATAATCAAATGGATAAGCATCAAAAGCGAAGAGAAAAAAACGCAGGCGCTTACCTCCCTCTGTCTTGTGCTTCTGTCACTTTTGATCGGCGCTGCGCTGATAATATGTACTGTCGGCAAACCCGAAACCTCGCTGTCGTGGAACGATCCTGTTTCGCAGACTCAAACGAACGAGAGCGCGGCGCCGGAAGATACTTCGTCAACCACGGCGGAAGTGAAACCGAATATCGAACAGGACAGCGACAATGACGGATTCATACTCCTTGACGGCGGAACGTTTATGATGGGCAGTCCGGAGAGCGAGAACTGGCGCATTGACGATGAAACCCTGCACGAAGTGACCGTTTCGGCGTTCTATATCGACCCGTATGAAACAACTCAAAAAGAATATTCCCGCATTATGGGAAACAACCCGAGTTCCTTTACAGGTGAAGATCTTCCTGTAGAGAGCGTTTCGTGGCTTGATGCGATCCTTTATGCCAACGCAAAAAGCGCCGCCGCCGGACTGACACCGTGTTATACCGTCGGCGAGGGCGGCGTGACGTGGGACCGCTCGGCAAACGGATACCGCCTGCCGACAGAAGCGGAATGGGAATACGCCTGCAGAAACGGCACGCTAACTCCGTTCAATACGGAAAAGTCGCTCGACGCGGACGAAGCAAATTTCTACGGTCACTATCCGTATGAGATCGAGGAAAACTACTTTAATGACTCTGTCCTTGAAGCACGTCCGGGCGTTTACAGGCAGACTACCGTCGCCGTCGGTAGTTTTTATGAAAGCGCCTGGGGGCTTTACGATATGCACGGAAACGTAAACGAATGGTGTTGGGATTACTACGGCGCATATGACGAAAGCAACACGGTCGATCCTGTTGGAACACTGTCAGGTACGCGCCACGTTTATCGCGGAGGAGGATGGAACGACTTCGGCAAGAATATGCGCTCGGCATATCGCGCGGCGGGACAATCGGATTTGAAATCCGCGAACCTCGGCATAAGACTTGTGCGCAACGCCGTCGGAATCGCTCAGACCGTCACTGCGGCGGAGCGATTCAATACCGTCTCTTCCGGTGGCAAAACTTTGATCGTTTTCTTCTCGTGGGGCGGCAATACCCGCGGTATTGCGCATGAAATCGAAAAGCAGTCCGGCGCAGATCTGTTTGAGATAACGCTAGTTCATCCTTATTCCTCAAGCTATAATACCGTACTTATGGAAGCACAGGAGGATCAGCATAAACAGGCGCGACCGGAAATCAAAGATATGCCTGCAAACATCGACGGATACGACACGATCCTTCTAGGTTACCCAAACTGGTGGGCATCGATCCCGATGCCTATCGCAACATTTCTGGAAAGCTACGATTTTTCGGGTAAGACGATAGTTCCGTTCTGTTCGCACGGAGGCGGCAGATTCGGACAAAGTCTTACTGCAATTGCAAAGCTTGCGCCGAACGCGGTTTTGGGCGAAGGTCTGTCAGTGCATTATTCTGGAGGCTCCTCTCTTGGTGATGATGTTTCCGAATGGCTCGATGAAAACGGTATCGAAAGAAAGTGAGATCAAGATGAAAATCATTGTTTTAATGAGCAGTCCAAATAAGAACGGGTCTACAAGTATTCTTGTCGATTCGTTCGTTCGGGGAGCGACGGATGCCGGACATACCTGTGAGGTTATAGACGTTTGTCACGCAAATGTTCATCCCTGTATAGGATGCGTGCGGTGCGGTTATGAAGGCCCCTGCGTTCAGAAAGACGATGTGGAAACGATTCGCGGAAAGCTGCTCGACTCCGATATGGTCGTTTTCGCAACGCCGCTTTACTACTACGGTATGACAGCTCAGCTGAAAGCCGTTGTCGACCGTTTCTGCGCTTATAACGGCAGCCTCAACCTCAAACATCTGAAATCCGCGCTGCTGTCCGTAGCATGGAATGCTGACGACTGGACTTTCGACGCGCTGACAGCGCACTATAAAACACTTGTCCGTTATATTAATTTCGAGGATAAGGGAACGGTTCTCGGCGCCGGATGCGGAACGCCTTCCATGACGAAAAGAAGCCCTTACCCTGAAAAAGCGTATAAACTCGGAAAGAGCTTGTAAGAAAGGCAATAAAATGAAGAAAAAACTGTATTTTGCAATCATTTTCCTTCTGGCTGCGCTCGTATTCCTCAGCGCGTGCGAAAAAAACATCGATAAACCTGACGATACGGACAACAACACTGCGGCATCTTCTGATGATACACCCGAATCACCTGCACTCACAGAAGAAAACCTGACAGAGTCACAGAATGATTCGTCAGAAGCGGATGATACCGACAAACCGACCGTGTTTTTTACTTCGGATATCTCGCCGGAAGGTCTTGTAAAGATATATAATGCGCTTAATTTTACACCCACGGGAAAAGTTGCTGTGAAAATATCAACGGGAGAGCCTCCTTCAAGCAACTATCTTCGTCCTGAGCTGATAAAAGATCTTGTTCAGCTTGTAAACGGCACTATAGTCGAATGCAATACCGCATACGGCGGTTCACGTGCAAGCGCGGCTATGCACAAGCAGGTTGCAAAGGACCACGGCTTTACAGATATCGCGCCTTTCGATCTTCTTGACGAGGAAGGCGAAACGGAATGGCCGGTGACGGGCGGAACACGTCTTGACCGCGCGATTGTCGGAAGTCATGCGGAAAACTATACAGACTGGATAATTCTTTCCCACTTTAAGGGTCATGCAATGGCAGGATTCGGCGGTGCGATCAAAAATGTGGCGATCGGCATGTCATCTCCGTCAGGTAAGGTTTATGTTCATACTGCCGGCACGAAAACGAGCGGCAGTATCTGGTATAACGATCAGGACGCATGGCTTGAAGCTCTTGGTGAAATGGTAACAGGCGTGCGCGATCATGTCGGAGCTGAACATATCATTTACATCAACGTTATGAACCGTCTGTCAGTCGACTGCGACTGTGACGGAAATCCCGCGGAGCCGGATATGCATGATATAGGTATCCTTGCTTCGACCGATCCCGTAGCGCTTGATCAGGCGTGCGTCGATCTTGTTTACAATGCGCCCGACAGCGCCTCTCTTCAGCGTCGAATTGAAAGACAGAACGGAGTCCATACGCTCGAACACGCCGAAAAGATCGGACTCGGTTCACGGACATATATATTGGTAAACATCGATGAGTGAGTTTTTGGAGATCGTCCGGCGGGAGTTTGTTTATCTGTGGTATTATTTTGATATTCAGTTCCGTCAGATCTTTCTCTACTGGGTGATCGGTATCGTCGCAGGCTCGTGCATCTCAGTCTTTCTGAAAGACCGCATCCACGGATTACTCAAAAGGATGAGCGATGCAAAGCTCGGGATTGTCGGCATCATTCCGGCAAGCCTTCTCGGTATAGCTTCTCCTCTTTGTATGTACGGAACGATACCGATTGCAGCGTCGGTGTCAAAAAGCGGAATGCGTGATGACTGGCTCGCAGCTTTTATGATGACTTCAATCCTCCTTAACCCTCAACTTATCATTTACAGTGCCGCGCTCGGTCCCGCCGCGCTTACCGTGCGCATCGTTTCGTGCTTTCTTTGCGGTATAGTTGCCGGAATACTTGTGAGAATGTTCTATAAAGGTAAGGAGTTTTTCGATTTCAAAAGCTTTGACGAACCGAAGAGCCGCGACGTCCATCCGAATATATTCATTCGTCTTCTGAAAAACATAGGAAGGAATATCAAGGCGACAGGGCCGATGTTCCTGCTCGGCATAGTGCTTTCGGCAGTATTTCAGAGATACGTTCCGCAGGATCTGATGGTAAAAGTGTTCGGCGGCAACGAGGCGTGGGGCGTACTGATGGCTGCGACGATAGGCGTTCCGCTCTACGCCTGCGGCGGCGGCACGATCCCACTGATACAGGGCTGGCTTGCGGAGGGAATGAGCCTCGGCAGCGCGGCGGCGTTTATGATCACCGGCCCCGCCACAAAAATAACCAATTTGGGAGCGCTGAAGATCGTATTCGGCATCAAACGCTTCGTGCTCTACATTGCGTTTGTGATGCTGTTTTCTTTCATCACGGGACTTGTGGTAAATGTATTTGTTTAAAATGGGATTTACGGTAGTGCCCTTCGGTCAGGGCTTCAAAGACATGTCCCCACCCACCAAGGAACTGATGAAACTTACGCTTGAGCAGCGGATCGCACACGGCGGACACCCCGTCCTTCGATGGATGATGGACAACATATACATCCGCACAGACCCTGCCGGAAACATAAAGGAGGACAAGGAAAAATCCACGGAGAAAATAGACGGAGCGATCGCGACTATTATGGCTCTGGACAGAGCAATAAGGTGCGGAAATACTGACCAGGAGAGCGTTTATGACTCGAGAGGGATCATCTTTATCTGATTCTCCTCATTGTTTCCTCAAACGATATATCACCCCGGTGATATATTTGAGTTGGAAGAGTGCACGTAACGGGCGAAGAACCGTAATACCCACGGCTCGGAGCAAGCAGTCAAATAAAGCAAGTTCTGAAACAGTATATATAAGATATCAAGAGCACTTAAATGAACCTTTGAATATCTGTTGGAGCAACCGGCACTAACATATATTACATTTACGCAACTTTTGCGTATATATCGAAAAATATTTACGCAATTTTTGCGTATTAACCTCTTGATTTAATCACCGATCTGTGGTATTATACTGTCAGAGGTGAGAGAAATGACGCTCAAAGAATTAAGAAAACAGAATAATCTGACCCAGAAAGAATGTGCTGCTTTTCTAGGCGTGCCCTTCAGAACATATCAGAATTATGAAAGCAATGAAAGGAAAGCCGGTTCCATCAAATATGAATTTATGATGCAGAAGCTTGAGAAGTACGGGTTTATCGATGAGGATCACGGTATTCTGAGCTTAAAGGATATAAAGGACAAATGCGAAGAAGTTTTTGCAGAATACAACGTTGAATACTGTTATCTCTTTGGTTCATACGCAAAAGGCACACCTACGGAAAATAGCGATGTTGATCTGTTAGTTTCAACAGCAGACACCGGAATCAGATTTTACGATCTTGTCGAGACATTGCGCGAAAAGCTACGAAAAAAGGTTGACGTATTAAACAGAGACCAGTTAGTTGGCAACGATAAGCTACTGGACGAGATTTTAAGAGACGGAGTAAAGATTTATGGATAATGTTAAGGACGACAGATATTATGTCGCAAAAATCGTAACTGATCTTTCTTTCATTCTGGATCATACTGGCGGAGTCACAAAAGAGGATATTACGGAAGACGAAGTTTTGCTGGATTCCATAATGTTCAGACTGATTCAGGTATCAGAAAGCGCAGAGAGACTTTCTGCGGAATTCAAAGATAATCGCCCTGATATTCCTTGGCGTGCAATACGCGGTCTGAGAAACCGAATTGTCCACGAATACAGCCATGTGGATTTAGGCGTAATATATAATACTGTTACCATAGATCTTCCAGAGCTCCTCAAAGAACTGGAAGGAATTATATAAGCTGAGAATAAACCCCGTTCTTTGATCTCGTTTTCTCCGTTTTCATCGCTGAAAAGCTTGCCGCAAACGGAACACTTCCAGTATTCAAGCGTGCCCTTTTCGGTACACGTGGGTTCAGTTCCTTCAAAATGTTCGAGTGTATGGGGAACGGTGTCGGTATAGTCGCCTTTATACGAATCTCCGCAGCGTGAGCATGTATATGTTGTATAGCCCTTTTTGGTGCATGTGGGTTCTGTTACAACTGCTTTGTAATCGTGACCGAGCGCCTCGGTTTCTGTATCCGTGTAAGAATCACCGCATCTTGAACATGTGTGAGTTGTATAACCTTTTTCTGTGCAGGTAGGCTCTGTTACTTCATCTTTATAATCATGACCGAGAGATTTTGTTTCATCGCCCGTATATGAATCGCCGCAGAATTTGCAGGTATATGTTGTATAGCCGTCTTCTGTGCAGGTGGGATCGGTTACAACTGCTTCGTAGTCGTGGGCAACGGGGTCTGTTTCGTCGCCCGTATATGAATCGCCGCAGAATTTGCAGGTATATGTTGTATATCCGCCCGCTTTACATGTGGGTTCCGTTACAACTGCTTCGTAATCGTGAGGAACGGGGTCTGTTTCATCACCCGTATATGAATCGCCGCAGAATTTGCAGGTATATGTTGTATATCCGCCCGCTTTACATGTGGGTTCAGTTACAACTGCTTCGTAATCGTGGGCAACGGGGTCTGTTTCGTCGGCAACATAAGAGTCTTCACATCTTGAGCATGTGTATGTTGTATAGCCGCCCGCTTTACATGTGGGTTCGGTCACAACACCTTTATAATCATGACCGAGAGCTTTGATCTCAGAACCTGCAGAAATAAGCGCACCGCAGTCTTTGCAATATGTATCTCCGCTGTTGCCTGCTTCGGTGCATGTTGCGTCTTTCTGATTGCGTATTTCTGTGTTGCCTGTATGATTTAAAGGATCAACTTTTCCGTAAGACTCCCCGCAAACAGTGCATACGGCAGGATCTTTACATGTTGCTGTGCCGCCGGTGTGTCGTTCAGACAAAGGACGGAGAGGAATTTCGCTGATCTCGGTTTTACCGTCTTCAGCAAACATCAGACCGCAATCGGGGCATGTATAGTAAGCATCCCAGCCCTGCTCGTTGCAGGTAGAGTCTTTCGCTTCGTGGAAAGTCATGTTTTCATGATGGCAGGACGGATCGATTATTGAGAGCGTTACGGATGTGCCTGCGCACGTAACCTCTGTTTCACCTGCTTCGGATGATACTTTTACTATAGGAGTCATTTCTACATTATAATCCCCGTATGCTGCATCATCTTTAACAGTAAGATTAAGCGTAAAGATGCTTCCGTTTATATTCGTCGGAGACTCAAACGCGATTACCGCGAGATTTTTACTCTTATTAAAATTAGTAATGGTGCCTGATATGCTCCAAGCGCCATCTACGGTGAATACATCAGTCGGGATATCGAACTGTAAGTTCATTGATTTCACATCTGGTGCACCCGAAAGGGCAACCGTTACAGTTACCGTATCTCCCCTGTTAAGCTGATCGTTCGTTACTGAACATGACAATGCTGCGCCGTCGGCAAAAGATGCTGCCGCAAGCGACACGATCATCATGATCGACAAAAACACAACCATTATTTTTTTCATACTTCTCAATTCCTTTCAGAATTATTACGACATAATTTGCATTATGTTGTATATACAACAATGAAATTACCGAATGAGAGGTATAAAATGAGGTAAATATCAAAAAAAAGGATTAATCAAAAGACCTCTTTGTCTATTTGATGGTTAAGACAGGGAGGTCTGTTTCGGACTGCAGCTTTTTTTGACAATTTTGTTACTTTTTGTCTTTTTATGGTTTTTGTCTTGACAGTTAAGAAAAAAAATGATAACATTGATTGGTTAAATATGAAATCAAAACAACATAATGCAAATTATGTCATAACACAAGGTGCATGTTTTCCATACGTCTGCGGTGTTCGATACCGGTAGAAATGATGTAAATGCGTGTAGTGTTGATATTTGAATGGCCGAGGATATCCGCAAGCTTTGCGATATCCTTTTCTATTTTGTAAAAAATACGGGCAAACAAGTGTCTGAGATTATGAGGAAAGACTTTTCTTGGGTCTACATTTGCTTCTCTGCACAGGTTTTTCATCTCTCTCCATATATTCGTTCTGCCTATTTCCCTGCCGGTTCTCGTTACAAATATACTGCCAGATTTTATCCCCTGCTCCGACATATATCGGAGCAGTTTTTTTCTCAGATCGCGCACGATAAACACAGTCCTTGTCTTTCCCTTGCATGCCACGACAGCCTCCCCTCTTTTTACCGCGTCCACAGTAATGAATTTCAGTTCGCTTATGCGCATTCCCGTGCTGCATATTGTTTGCAGTATAAGCGACAGTCGTATATTGCGATGTTTTTCTGCCGTCCAAACGAGCCTTTCGTATTCTGCCTTTGAAAGCTCCTTTTCTTCGGGACAGAATATCTGCTTCTGTATTTTTATGGCATTAAGCTTTAGTTCGGGACAGCCGAGAAAGACGAACAGGCTGTTTATGCTTGCTATCATTGAATTGATGCTTTTTGCGGCGTATCCGTCGTTTTTGAGTTTGTTTTTGTATTCGAGCGCCATATCTTTTGAAATATAAGAGCTGCCGACATACGTAGCGAACGCCGAAACGTCACGACAGTATTTTTCTGTTGTTGCATCGCTTTTTTCCTGCAATACAAGATATTTTCTGAATTTCGATATAATTACATCCGTAATCCTGGTCTTTTTCATACTATCCTCCGTAAGATTATCCAATTTTTCGTTCATTATAAATGAAAAACGGGAATCAGGCAATACAACAAGCACACCAAAACGATTATTCAAAGATTTTTTCTCATACATGATAATAATTTCAAATGACTAAATAACTTTACTGTATTTACACTTGACAAAACCGCCTGCAAACTGTATAATATCAGAAACAGATTGCAATATCGGAAAATTCAAGGATAAAAATGTTTAATCAGGCAGACTTCATTTCCTCAAACGTTGGCAGATTTCGGCAACAAAACGAACATATTGTGACGTGTTGAAGCAGTATACTGTTTACAATGCCATGATAAAGGCGTTATGCCGATGGCATAAGGCTACGGGATGACGGTCGGATAGATACAACCGCCAAACTGATCGCAACTCCTTCGGGAGGACCGGCGATATCTCTGCTTTCAGTTGTTGAGCTGATACCGTTTAAACTCGGATGAATATCATTAAGCTTTACAATCATATCTTCTGGCGCTATCGATTTTTTTTATCAGCAGCGCTCTTTTCATAAATCTGTTTTTTTGATACTGTCTTTAATACCAACGCACTATTTTTACGGTGAAATCAAAGGAATGGAAACCGACGGACTTCAGATCATCAAAGCGATCAGAAGCAGTAAAAATAAACCATAATGCTTTTTCTCGATATCGCTCTTCAGTAAGCCCCGCAGCTTATAGACTGTTGAGACAAATCAAAAAATGACATCAAACAGAACTATTATATGAGAGTAGGAGAAATACAATGAATCCAATTCTTCCCGCACAATTTCATATTCCCGATGTAGAAGCTCGCGTTATGCCTGACGGACGTCTGTATATTTACGGGTCTTACGATAAGCCTGAGATACCGACATACTGTTCCGAAGAATACCGCGTTTTTTCAACCGATGACCCCAGCCTTGCCAATTGGACGGATCACGGAGTATCTTTTCGCAACACAAAAGACGAACCGGGTCTGCCATGGATCCCCGGAACATCTCTTGCTGCGCCTGACGCGATATACAGAAACGGCAAATACTATCTTTATGTCTGTGGCGACGGCGGTTGCGAGGCAGTAGCCGTTTCGGATACGCCGTACGGTCCTTTCAAGGATGCCAAACCGATTCCCGGCGCAAACCGTGACGGCATAGATCCTTCCGTTTTTATTGACGACGACGGACAGGCTTATCTTTTCTGGGGTCAGTTTACGCTCAGAGGTGCAAAAATGAATGAAGATATGTGCACTCTCGATATATCTTCAATAAAGAGAGATATTCTTACCGAGCAGGAGCACGGTTTTCACGAGGGTTCTTCCCTGCGCAAGATCAACGGAACATACTACCTTGTTTATACCGATATCTCTCGCGGTCGCGCAACATGTCTTTCTTACGCAACCGCAAAATCTCCGTTAGGACCGTATACGAGACGCGGTGTCATTATAGACAATACATATTGCGATGCACGTACCTGGAACAATCACGGCTCGATCTGCGAATACAAAGGACAGTGGTATATCTTCTATCACCGTTCGTCCAGAAATTCCGACCTTTGCAGACGCGTCTGCGTAGAACCGATAACCATCAATCCGGACGGAACAATAGACGAGGTATGCATGACTTCTCAGGGAGCGCAGGGTCCGATCTCGGCATTCAGCCGTATTGAAGCTTCATGCGCATGCCGTCTTAAGGGCAACGCGTATATCACCGAAAACTGCGAAGAAAAAGGCAGAGAAATGCTTGCGGGATGCGGCGGCGGAAGCTGGCGCGGCGCCTGGGCGGAATATAAATACATCGATTTCGGCAAGGGTGTTTCTTCCTGCACGATAAAGGCGGCAGGAAAGGGAAAAATACTGGTAAAGGTAAGCGGCTCGGATGAAGCGGTGTGTGTTGCGGAAACAGATTCCGAAAACGGATTTGCCGAATTCAAGGCGCCCGTAACTGCAGCGGTGACCGGAGTTCACGCCGTATGGCTTTTCTTTGACGGTAAAGACATATCTGTAGATTCCTTTATTTTTGAATAAAATCACACCATAAACCGAATAATGAAGGGCTTTTGCTGTCCTGCCGCAAGTGAGGACTGCAAAAGCCTTTTGTGTTTTCAGGCAATCGGCGCATGAAATGCTTATGCAGTCCGAACCGGCATTAATGCAAATAATCTCTGAGATATTTTCTTAATACGGAAAATCGTGCTTTTTTATTTTAATTCTTACGCCGTGGTATTGACTTTTTTCGTGCATTCGTGTAAAATAATAGTGATAAAAAACGAAGGGAAGCATAACAATGAAAAATCATCGCATACTTCTTATCGCAATTATTTTCATGGTTTTTATTTCTGCCTGCGCGACCGCAGAACAAGAGATCGTTCCCGAATACAATAGCGACGAATTTGAAAATACTGCTGATCTGAACGGTCAGACACTTGTTATGGGAATGGTTCCGGACTATTTCTTTGAGGGCGAAAACTCGGTATTGACCTATACTTACGATACCGACCTCGGGGACCTTGCAGCAAAAAGAATAAGCGATATTGAAAACAAATACAATTGCAAGCTCAGATTCGACTATGTTGAAAGAACGGGCTCCCTCGCTTTCAGCTCCGCAGCAGCGGGCCTTTATATCTTTGATTTTATCAGTGAAGAATCGTTCTTTTTATATAATTATCTCAAAACATACGCTTTTCAGGATCTGACAAAAGTCGAAAATCTTGATGTTTTTGATGAAACGAAGTGGGGAAGCAGATATATGCGCATCTCCACAATGTATGACGGAGCTATAATAGGAGTTCTTCCCGCGATGCATCCTATGAGACTCACGAACTCAATAGATGAGGTCCTTGTAGTAAACGAAGATCTTGTAAACAAGCTTTCGGCGACCGACCCGAGAGATTTTTACGAACGCGGAGAATGGAACTGGGATACGTTTGAGGACTGTCTGCTGAACTATGCATTTACAGATAATGCCAACAATTTTGTTTATTCTCTGTGTGCAGGAATGGGACAGACTGCACGTTCGCTTGCAATATGCAACGGTTTTGATTTTATTACGTTCAACGGCAATGATGATTTTGAGATCGGATATTTTGCGCCGAATGCAATTGAGGCGTATAACTGGACATTTGAAGTTTACAACGGTCCTGCTGGCCGCAATATAGATACGGAGCCGTCTCTGCAAAAATTCATAAGCGGCAATTCCGTAATGCAGTATCTGAGCGCATATGAGATCGTATCTACCACTGACTCCGTGGCGTTCAGAATGGATAATTTCGGAATCGTGCCCTCTCCGTGCGGACCGAGCGCAAAAGGACCGAACGACTGGAAAACAAGCTACTCCTCCGCGGACTTTACCCTCGCGATACCTATAACGGCAAAAGATGTTGAAATATCCGCTCTTATTCTTGACAAAATATATGATCCTTTTGAAGGATATGAGACAAAGGATCAGGTTATAGAATATCTGCGCAGAAATTATTTCCTTGACGTGCGCGACGCTGAATATTTTGTTGAAATGTCTCTCGGCGATAAGCCTTTCTTCCACGACAACAGCCGAGGATTCGGTATCTTCCAGCATATTGTGGACGGAGTAACAAAAATGGTCGACACTTATAAGGGACCGGCAATCGAAGCGGCGAAAAAGAACCTCGTTCCGGCATACAAAACACTTGAAATGTATGAAGAACTGTTCCATGACTGATTACGTCTTTGCAATCCGTTTTTCCTTGTATGATAAAATATTGACCGCTTGACAACAACTTATAATTAACATGAGGTGATCAACATGAATGGCAGACAGCGCAACGCGCTTGAAAATTTGATCCTGATACTTTTTGCAATTATTGCTCTCCCCTTTTACATCCTGTACCTCTTAGTAAAAAACGCCAAATAACACCCCGCCCGGACTCGCTCCGGGCTTTTTTTTACGCTTTTCAGCAAGATATCAGAGAAGCTTAACCGTCACAGCATTTTTATCTGCGTATCTTGAAAAAAGCGTAAACTTATGGTATAATAATATATATTGCCGTCGTACTTCACCGAAAGCGAAACGCACCTTTTTATATAAACATCAACTCAGATGTCCGCAATAGCAGTAACACGGTCGCGGTTTGCGTGTATAAAAGTACGGCGCATTGAATGGTTCAAATATTTTTACCGTCAGTTCCGGAGGAAACGGATCAATGAAAAAAACGAGGCAAAACGAAAAACTCAACGCGCTTAAAATCAACAATATACGGTGCATTCTTGCCGTCATAGTATGCATTGCAATATGTGTGATGGTCTTTTTTGCATTTGTTTATCAGCTGCTTGCCTCTCCGAATGAATTGATCAAAGAGGTAGGCTGGCAATCATTTCATCTTTTCACGATACTATCAAACGTGTCTGTGGCGATAGTTGCCGCCATGTGCATACCTTTTTGCGTAGACGGATTACGATATCACAATTATCACCTTCCCAGATGGTTTGTAAATCTTCTGTATATGGCGATATGCGGCGTGACCATCACGTTCGTGATCGCCATCACAGTGCTGTCGTCTGCCGTGGGATTATACAGAGTAATGGTCTACCGGCACAACATTATAATTCACACGCTATGCCCCATACTCTCAATATTGCTGTTTATTTTTATCAATTCAGATCACACGCTTGATTTCAAGTCATCCGTTATCGCAATAATACCTTTGATGTCTTACGCTCTGCTTTATACCGTAATGGTATTTCTGATCGGAGAGGATGCAGGCGGCTGGAGGGATCATTATCAGATATACCGTATATTGGAATACCTGCCGATACCGGTCGTTCTGATCATCATTTTCATAATAGGGCTTGCGGTATCAAATCTTCTGCGTTTTGCCCATAATGCCGTTCATAAACAAAGAAAAGCATCGCTTGAGCGCTATTATCAGCAGGCAGACACTTTTTCGTTTGAAGATATACAGTCTGCAGTCGCCGCGCTTGCCGCAATTGACAGACAGCACGACATCGGCGGAGAACTGACTGTACCCAGAAGAATTCTGACTATGATGGAGAAAAAATACAAAAGCGGTCTTCCCATCGAAGAACTGTGTAAAATATATATTGACGAATACTACCGCACAGAAGAGAATGTCGCAAACTCATGAGCGGATACTATACATATTATTCGGAGGGATTTTTCGGATTCGGTCCTGCGGGAACGTTCAAACCGTATACCCTGATGCATTTTATTCCGCTTATTGTTTGTGCCGCCCTCGTTTTTCTTGTGTGGAAAAAACGAAACTCTATACGCAACATGTAATATGAAGCTCATTTGCGCTATGTGCTTTCTTTCTGCATGTTTCTGATGGAATTCGGATTTTATATCAGACTCCTCTATGTCGGCAACACTTACGGCGACTTTACCATGATGACGAGGCTGCCTCTTCAGGTATGCGACGTAGGTATGATAACCTGCATGTTTATGATAACGAGCAAATTTCCCACACTTTTCGGGATCAATTTCTTTGTTACCCTTTTTGGCGCAACATTGGCATGCATTATCCCGCAAACCGTTCTTACAGAGGCGGATCCGACATATTTCCGCTATTA
>JAEEGH010016941.1_pt1 | contig 15625 bp, 13 predicted proteins | sample 9134181 | NCBI WGS metagenome assembly JAEEGH01 (sample SAMN16246544, study PRJNA631951) | gut metagenome | biome: gut microbiome; feature: rumen; material: DP-attached | host: Bos | place: Iran: Karaj | collected 2018-10 | reverse complement strand
GATGTTTCAGCACCTTTTGATAAAGCTCTTTGCACGGATGTAGAAGCGCCTAAGGCGTATGAACTCTATGAAACCAGCCATGTTACAGACTTTGAAGAAATGGATCAGTCTGGAAATGTAGTTGTATTTCCGGAAGGACTGACACTAAGTATGCGTTATGTGACAAAAGCCAAAAAAGTTCTCTGGTGGATGAGTGTTGATAATTATATCGCTTCCACAAATGAGAGTAATCTACCTTATATCAGTGACAACGTGACTTTACACCTGTATCAATCCTATTATGCCAAGGAATATGTTGAGAAAAAGATTAAAAATCCCAAGGGTATGTTTTTGTCAGATTACATAAATGAAGAGCATGGGAAATTTATTTATCCGGCAGAATATAGAGAAGACATTGCACTATACAATCCTGCCAAGGGATATGAAGATATAAAGCCTTTGATTGATAAAGCTGATTGGCTTAAGTGGGTGCCCCTTTCAGGACTTGATGTTCCGCACATGGTTCTTATGATGCAGAGCAGCAAAGTATATGTGGATTTTGGAAATCATCCCGGAAAAGACAGAATTCCAAGAGAGGCAGCGTCCAATGGGTGCTGTGTGATAACTAATAAAAAAGGAGCAGCAGCCAACGACAGGGATGTGCCAATACCTGAAAAATATAAATTTAGCAATACGCAGGAAAGCCTTGATGAGATAAATGAACTTTTGCACGATATATGCGATAATTGCAAGGCTCATCAGAAGGACTTTGATGACTATAGGAAAATGATCCGTGAAGAAAAAAATAGATTTATTAAAGATATAGGTACATTTGTAGATACTGTGATAAATGCATAAGGGTGGAATTGATATGAGCGGATTGGCTATATGTGTGCCTACTTATAACCGGGCAGATATTGTTGAAGAAGTTCTCTTGTATAGCGCAGAATATCTTCAAAGTCACGATGTTGATATTTATTATTATGATTCAAGTGAGAATGCTAATGTCAGAGAAATAGTCAATAGGCATAAAGCAGCCGGGCACAATAATGTATATTACATTTTTGTTCCTTCAGATTTTTTGTATGGAGATAAAATTGACCTTATTTTTTCAGGTGAAGGACTGGAAAAAGATTATGATTACATTTGGCCAATAAAAGAGCGGAGTATTCCTAATGTGGAGATGCTTGAGCTGGTCCTTGACAGGTGTGATGGGAAATCAGACTTGGTTATTTCGCTCGTTTTAGGGGATATTTTTATCGGAGACAGGTTCGATTTTTATTCTCCGGTAGATTTATACAGGTATTTTGCTAAGCAGATTACTTCACTTGGGACAGTTGTTTATAACACGAAAACGATGCTTGGCAATTACACTTTTGGAGGCAGCATGGATTGTTCTAAAGCAAAAAATGATTTTTGGCATTACTGGTTTGCATTTGACAGACTGGCACAGATTGAGAATCCTACGATCGCTATAGTCAGTAAAAATGGCGCAGTTAATATGAATAGTTCTATTCCTTTCACAAACAATTGGAGAATGCGAATATTTGAAATATGGATTGAAGAATTTATAGCTATAAATTATGAATTGCCTAATATTTATTCACAGTATAAGACACAAGTGATAAAAGATACTGTTTCGATTGAAGAATTACTGGGGGATAAGCAGACATTTGCAGAGCTTCATGAAGAGGGAATTCTTACAGAGAAAGAGTTTGAAAAATACAAAGAATTTTGGCCTTTTGTAACAAATGTGCCTGTGGATGATATTAAGAGCATAGCCTACTCAAAAAAATGAGTATCTGAAATGGTTTTCTTAACATATACAGGAAGGAAACATATGGCTTCTGAATTACCGGTATTAGTATTTAAAGGTGATAGTTCGCTTTGCTATGGAATACTTACTTCCTTTAGCGACCAATTGAAAGATGCACTCATCTCAATTGGTGAAGACGTGATCTATGTTGATCCGTCCGAGACTCCAATAGATGAACTTATTGGCAAAAGATATAAGGCTATCGTCGCCTTTATGGAGAACATTTTTTACAGTGTTCTTGATGATGGAAGCTTTTTATTTGATTCTTTTTACGGACCGAAGTTCAACTACTGGACAGATTATCCTGCGTTCTATTTCAGATATGTTCAAAAAGTTCCAAAGGATTATTACATTCTGACACAGGATAGAAATTACGTTAATTTTATAAACAGATACTATAGGAATTTGAAAGCTTTTTTTCTTCCACCAGGAGGGAGAAAAGTTGATGAGATCATACCATTTAATGAGAGAAAGTATGATCTGTCATTTGCAGGTTCATTCCTTAATTGGGAGGACTGCGTCAAAGGCTTTAATTCTGCTGATGAAACCACAAAAATAATTGTAGATAACTATCTGGAGTTTTTGGTTTCAGAACCGGATTACACAACAGAAGAAGCTTTCAGAATAGTTCTTGAAAGGCTTGGGGCGCATCTATCGGATGATCAGTTTGTACAGGAGTTGTCCAAAGTACACAGACTTGCCGACAGAGGTGCCGCAAGGTTATATCGTCAGGAAATAATTCAAACCATATTAAATAGTGGGATAACACTCGACGTATTTGGTGACAGTTGGAAAAATTCGCTTTTTGCAGACAATGAATATTTACGGATTCATCCGGAGGTTTCTGCGAGTAGTGTTAGTTCCATATATGAAAACTCCAAAATGAGTCTTAATATCATGACATGGCACAAAGATAGTATTACTGAGAGGGTACTGGATGCCATGATGGCAGGGAGTATAGTTATTTCTGATTATACTCCTGCGCTGGATGAAAGTTTTGAGAATAGTAATGAAATTCTATTGTTTTCATTAAAAAATATTAACATGGTGCCTGATATAATTCAGAATAATATAGATAATGCGCTTGTGGCGCAAAATGGATGTAAGAAGGCTATGGAACAATACTCTTGGGATGGCTTTGCAAAACGATTTTTATATATACTTAATAATCTTTAGAAAGAAATATTTATGGCATACTAAGAAATTGAGAAATACTATAAATAAGCAAGCATTTCCTGAACGCGTGTCATGAAGTTAAAATCCTTTGATACGCGTTCAAAGCCTTTTTGGGCAATCTTCATTCTTTCATTATCGTGTCTTAAGTAATAGTCTATTTTTTCTATGGCATCCTCAGCAGATTCATATGTGACGATTTCATCAGGATTAAAAAAATCATCCATCTCAGGCTGATGATTTGTTATAAGAAACCCGCCACATCCTAAAACATCAACTACTCGTAAAGGAATTCCTGTGCGGTTGGCCCTGGTTGTAGGATTAAGGTTTATCTTGCAGCTCTTAAAAACCTGCGGCATTTCTTCGTGATAAGAGACGGGTCCGTTTATTGAGATGTTATGAGAATTTAGGACTTGCCTATCCTGATCATTTATTTCAGCTATGTATAATCTTGTGTCAAATCCTCTGTCTCCGCACATATTAAGAAGCACCATGCGATCCAGGTGCGTAAGGTGAGCGCAAACAGAAAAAAACAACTGCTCCTTTGATGGCTGTATAGCATATTCTGACTGTTCCTTAAAGAATGAGTTGACTTGCTTTATAAATTCATCAGTCAGAGCTGAGTCTATGACAAAGCTGCCACTTTTTTTCATCTGGACAGCAACGATTGCATCCATGTACTTTTGCTGCTCAGGTGACATTATGGCCTTAAGACTATAGAAGGTATCTGAAAAGTATAATCCACCGACAAGAGAAACGTCTGAGGAAAACATTTTGGGGTTTGGGCCAATTGTGGATAACCTTACGACATTTGCTGCGAGAGGGAGATAATAAACGGTATCTAACCCAAAATCATTTTTGTAATGCTGATACTCATATCTTGAAAAGAAAAAGATATGGTTGGTAGGGAAATCCATTGTTTCGATGGATGGCAGATCTGCCGGGCTGTCATATACCCATGAGAAATAGGGGATATTATTTTCTTTGCACGGCAAAGACACCACAGGATAGTAATTAGTGGTAAATACCAGGTCTATTTCATTTTCAGCTAAATCTTTATTTATTACCAAAGAAAATTCTTCGTCGTAATATCTGTCTTTTACAGGATAAAAGCGCGTGATACATTTATGTCCCAACTTTTTTAAGCAATACTCCATGTCTTTTATCTGAAAAGATCCAAACAAGTCGTAAATCAGTACATTCATCGCAAAGTCCTCTAACTATAATTATCACATATATTATCGATATTTCCAATTAAATAAATCGTAATAAAATCAAAAATGCCTTATAATATAAGTGGGAGATTATGCGCTGTTTAGGAGAAATGATGGAGAAGGGTAGAAATCTTGGCTTAAAAGAGCATAAATGCAGAGTGTGCGGCATGACAGGCAGCTTTCAGTCATATCTAGCAAAAGAGATGATGATGGGAACAGGAGATGAATTCGAATATTTTGTTTGTGATAATTGTGGGTGCATACAAATAGCTGAAGTGCCAGAGAACCTTGGATACTACTACAGCGGAGAATATTATAGCTATCAGTTTGAGGCTGACGCAGCTTCATTATCTGAAATAAAGATTGATGATAACAAAAAGATACTTGATGTTGGCTGCGGGAGCGGAAGCTGGCTTTATGAAATGGCAAAACAGGGATGTGGAAACCTGTATGGATGCGACCCTTTTATCGAAAGAGATATTGTCTATGCGGATCGCGTGCACATAAGAAAATGCGATATTACAGAGATGGAAGGCGATGGCACCTTTGATCTGATAAGAATGGGAGATTCGCTTGAGCATGTCACAAATCCACAAGAAGTTATGCACAATGCTAACAGACTACTTAATGATGGGGGACAATTGTGGATTAAAATACCTATTTTTCCGAATTTTTTATTTGATATGTTTGGTACATACTGGTACCAGTTAGATGCGCCAAGACATATTTTTATACCTTCAGTCAAAACCTTGAAATTATTGGCTGAAAATAATGGATTTGAAATACTGAGAATAGAATATAAAACAACTAACGGATGTATGGTGAGAAGCTTTCTCTATCAGCATGGTATTACCTATAGGGACCAAACTGAAGAGGTAAGGAAGAAGTATTTTCCTGATGAGACTATTTCTAAAGTGGATGAGATATGCCAAAAGGAAGATGCTAACCGATATGGAGATCACGTTGATATTTGGATGAAAAAACAAGACAGGTGACAAGATGACTGTTAATGAGAATTATGCTCTTATAATACAGGCATTGGATTCAGTGCTTTCGGCCCATGAAAAAATAATAGCAATGTTGGAATGCGATGATCATAAAGAAGCAGTTTTAATGCTTGGAAGCATTGATAGCGCATTGGCAGATATATATGAAGTTTTTATTGCCTCCTATGGGGATAAAAATGCCGCACTTTCTTTGATTGATAATTGCAGAGAAAAGATAGGTGATGTTTGTAGTTGTTTACAAAGTTACAATCCTGAAAATGAAATACATATTTGGGAGTGTATTGAAAGTATAAAAAAAGTCCTTTTTAAGACAAAATTATTAACAGGTAGAGCTGAGGGAATACATGACGAGGGCGAGTTTGCAACTCATGTTTACAGACCTAAAAACGCTGATGAAGTTGGAATAAGATCAGAAAAAAAAGCTATAAATAAGACTGGAATAGTGATTCAGGGACCAATAAAGTATGAAGACAATTTCACCTATGAAACGGTGAAACTATATAATCTCCTCTATCCGGAATGTGAAATAATTCTGTCAACATGGGAAGATGAGACAGAAAGAGTAAAAGAGCTTTTTGCAGACTTGAAAGTGACTTTGTGCTTTTCATCAAAGCCTATACATGCTGGTTTTGGTAATAGTGCTTTTCAAACCATTTCTTCAAAGAAAGGTATTGATAAAGCAATAGTACTTGGATGCGAAAGAATATGCAAAACCAGAACTGATCAGCGGATTTATAAGCCAAATCTTTTCTACGAACTAGACAGACTTTTGGATTTGTTTCCACTAAAAACTGATACAGAGCAGAAAAAGAGGATAATCTGTATAAGCACAACAACAGATAAAAATAGGTTTTACAACATTTGCGATATGTTTGTATATGGAGATGCAGAAGATATAAACAGGTATTTTAGCTGTCCTATCGATGAGAGAGATTATGATGTACATATGCAGATGGTTTGGACAAATGCCGTTGATTTTGCAAAGCTGCGTTATGCTGAAGAGTGGTTTACAACTCATTTTATAGAATCGTTGGGGTATGAACTTAAGTGGACTAAAGAGGACAGTGATTTTTATAGAAACAACCTTTTTATAATCATTGATGCTTCATTACTTGATTTTGTGTGGATGAAGTATAACAGCGATGAGTATAAGGATAGATACTATAACAGTAACAAGCAACTAGAGTCTAAATATGTTGGCTTTCTGGAATGGCTGTCAGAACAAAATAAGTGAGGTTTCATGAAAAAAGTCAGTGTAATAGTCCCAGCTTACAATTCACATAATACGCTTCCAAGATGCCTTGACAGCCTTGTAAATCAGACTCTTGAGGATATAGAGATCATTGTGATAAATGATGCTTCCACAGATGATACATGGGACATAATGATTGATTACGAAAGTAGGTATCCTGAGAAGCTTATCGTTATCGATGGCGGAGTTAACAGAGGGAGTGGCGGTGCCAGGAATCAGGGATTTGATATGGCTTCCGGTGAGTATATAGGCCTTGTTGACAGCGATGACTATATAGCACCGGGAATGTACGAGCTTTTATATAAAAAGGCAAAAGAAACTGATGCGGACATAGTGGATACAGGTTTTTACAGTGAAGCCATGGATAAGGCAATCGTTTATACAAGCGATGATCTGACCGGAGAACTTGATGCTGATAAGAGAAAAAAGCTTATAGTAACGGGAGGATATCTTGTTACTAAAATATTTAAAAACGAGTTATGGAATAACCCGCCAATAAGAATGAGAGAGCACGTAAGGTGTCTTGAAGATACAGAAATACTTATCTATATGTATCTTAAGGCAAAAAAGGTAAGCAATGTCAAAGAAGTTATGTACAGATATTGCGATGTTGCGCAGTCTGCCACCAAGACTATGGATCTAAAAACGTATTATGACTCCATCTATGGTGCTATAGGAGCAATTTACGAAGTCTGTCATAACATTGATACATATGAGGAATGCAAGGAGATAATCGAATATGCTATTACCAATTTGTATTCATATGGCATAAATCGATGCTTGTACGACCAGATTGTGAGATTTGGAGGGACAAAACAGAATATAAAAAAGTATTTCAATAATGTAGGGTACAGTGAGAAAAAACTGCTGTCAGATCTTTGCAAATTAAAAAGTGAGATTGGAATTGGAAAGTACAGAGATAATCCTGAAGTCACAAAAAGGATTAGCGAGTTGGATATATTGATAATGGAGGAATGCGACAGGAGGTTCTCATGTCAAAAAGGATAATTGTTTTTTTTGATGCGGAGCATTTACGTTATTTTCAAATACTGACTAATTGCCTGCAAGATGGCTTTACTATAACAAATATTTATGGAATAGGAGATGTTGAGGGGCTAGCGGGTGATTATCCAGTCCTTTCCCTGAAGGAATTAAATGATAGTGTTGAAACAGATGAGGTAATAATTCTGAGTAATCAGACTGATAATATCAGAAAACTCGTTGGGCTTTTACTAAAAGACGTAGGATCAGAGCAGATATTTGAGTTTATGCAAGTTCCTGAAGTCTTTCTTACAGATGAAGGTAAGATGCTATTTTTGGAACAGGAAATTAATAGTAAATTTCCAAGGCTTGCAGCACCCAATTCTATGGGGGCATTTACTTACTATCAGGATTTACAGATTTATGATGAATTGCAAAATGGCAGATCTAAATGTACTATAGGAAAGTTTTGCGCCCTTGGACCAAGTAATGTTTTTTTACTAGGGGAAGAGCATTTTACTAGCTGGGGTACAATTTATCCACTTAATACCAAATATAATAGCATGATTGGTAATTATGGGAATGAGTCGACGTTTTCAAAGGGAAGTATTGAAATTGGAAATGATGTTTGGACCGGCTATGGAGTTACAATACTTTCCGGTGTGACTATTGGAGATGGATGCGTTATTGGTGCAAGAGCGGTAGTTACTCGTTCTGTAGAACCATACAGTATTGTAGTTGGTAATCCGGGAAGAGTTGTGAAGAAGAGATTTTCAGATGAGAAAATCGAAAAGCTTATAGAAATGAAATGGTGGGACTGGAGCTACGAGGATATATTCAAGGCAAAAAATATTATACAAAGTGAGAAAATTGATGAGTTATATGAGTATTACGTTGAACATATAAAAGTAAATTAGTTGTATTGAGTGCTTAGGCGAGGTTGTTAAATGAGGATAGCTGTTGCCTATTTTAATGAACTTAAAAAAGAAGATCTGGTATGGGCTCTTTTGCAGCAAGGTCATGACGCACAGATAATTGACCTGCCCATATCTATTTATAGTGTTGATAAAGATGATGCGGAAAAATATGCGGATCATATAAAAAAGAACAATATCGAAGCTGTTCTTACCTATGACTTTAGTGCGGCGCTTTCTGATGGATGTAAATTGGCTGGTATTTCTTATATTTCATGGATCTATGATTGCCCGCAAAAGGCTCTGTATGAAGAGGCAGTAGCTAACGATTGCAACTACATTTTTTCTTTTGATAAAAAACAGGTAGAAGTAATAAAAAAGCATGGAGGAAAACATGTTTACTATCAGCCGTTAGGAACGAATATCCTTAGAAACTCGGGAATTGTCATTAATAAAGAAGACGAAGAAAAGTATTCCTGCGATATATCTTTTGTTGGAAATCTGTTTTCTGATGGTATTTATGATATGTGCGAAGCGGTAGCAATTGATGCTACCAAAAGAGAATACCGGAGAGTTTTTGAAGATGCTTATTGTAAGTGGGATGGAATTGACAGGATTCATAACAGACTGAGCCAGAAAGCTATTGATAACCTGCTTGATATAGGTAGAGATGAGTTGACAAATGACTTCCGAATGGACTTGGATGACTATTTTGGAGCAAGACTTTTTGCATATGAGTTGGCTAAAAGAGAGCGCACAGAGATGCTTCAGAGATTATTACCTTATAATATCAGATTTTATACAGGTGAAAAGAACGTTGAAATAAAAGGTGTTACTCCCTATCCGCCAATAAACTATATGGAGGAACTTCCAAAACTATATGCCCTCAGTAAGATCAATATGAATATAACTCTTCACAGCATTACAGAAGGGATACCCCTTAGGGTTTTCGACATAATGGGAGTTGGGGGATTTGTACTATCTAACTATCAGCCGGCGATAGAAGAGGAATTTAAGATCGATCAGGAAATAGTAGTATATAAAGATCTTGATGAAATGGAGGATAAAGTAAGGTTTTATCTATCCCATGAAGATTTAAGGCAGAGGATTGCTCTAAATGGATACAAGGCTGTTTCAGACAGGTTTAACAATGAAAAACAGATAGGAGTCATGTTGGAAAAAACGTTTGAGGATGTTGAACTTGCAAAATCAGATAAGTTGAAAAAGAAAATCCAAAGGCTTGAATGGTGGCCTGAAGAAGAACCTGATGAGGTCCTGAAATTTGCTCAAAGTATGCATATTTCCAATGATGAGTTAAGGACGCAGGTAGGTAAGTATGCTCTGGACCACGAGTATGTAAATGGGCGTATTTTTGGTGGCTGTGATCCTGTTGATAAGTTTTTTAGAAATCAGGATGTTGTCACTGATATGTGCGAAGACTGGGATGCATACAAGAGAGAATATCTGTCATCTCAGGAAAAAGTCTGCTTTATAACATGCTGCAATAATGAAAATGAATATGATGAGATGAAAGCATGGATAGACAGACTGTGGGTTCCGGAAGGAATTGAGCTGGAGTTTATTAAGATAACTGAGGCAGAATCTATTTTTAAAGCTTACAACGAAGCTATGAGAAGTTCTGATGCCAGATATAAGATATATCTTCATCAGGATGTAAGAATACTTAATCCGTATTTTATCTTTGATTTTATAGATGTATATAGGCGCCACCCCAAGGCAGGACTTATTGGAATGATGGGAGCAGGTTGCGTTCCTGACCTGGGAGTGATGTGGAAGGCTCAAAGGTATGGTGCAGTTGTCCATGTTGAAGAAGATGATGAAGGAAATATCAGTACTTATCATGAGGCTGTTTCCTGTGGAAAAGACTATGTTTCTTCTTTGACAGATGGATTCATCATGATAACCCAAAAAGATATTCCATGGAGAGAAGATTTTTTTGACGGATGGCATTTCTATGACGCCTCTCAGTCCATGGAGTTTATTAAAAAGGGATATGAAGTAATAATCCCAGATCAAAAGAATGCCTGGTGTATGCATGATTTTGGAAAGATACGTTGGGACAACTATGAAGAAACCAGACAGATATTTGTAAGGAACTATATCGAAAACGAAGAGTATAAAAGAGCAAGGCTTGATAGACCTGTGGTTATTGTGGTCGTGTCATATAATTCGTCCCAGGTGATGCGTGACAATATTAAAAGCATCAGGGATAATGCGCCAAAGGGCGGTTATAAGATTGTAGTAGTGGATAATGCCTCAAATGATGGGATAGATAAGTGGCTCTCTGAGCAGGAAGATATTCTTTTTATTGGGAATCATCACAATGCAGGATATGGCCCTGCCTGCAATCAGGGAGTCAACGCAACTATCGGCACAGAATATGAAGATTGTGATGTCTTTATTCTTAACAATGACACAAGACTGGCGAAAGGAGCCATTGAAAATCTTAAGAAAGCTCTTTATTCATCAAGTGATACCGGAGCGGTAGGCTGCGTTGCCAACAGAGCAGGCAATAAGCAGCAGATAGATGTTGAGTTTGAGAATGCGGAAGATTATTTGGATTTTGGAGAAAAAAACAATGTGCCAATGGATGATCCATATTTAGAAAGAGTGAGGCTTTCCGGCTTTGCTATGCTCATACGAAGGAATGTATGGGATGAAGTAGGGGGCTTTGATGAGGACTTTGTTCCCGGATATTTTGAAGATGATGCGCTTTCAATGGAGATATTAAGACGGGGCTATAGGCTAAAAGTTGTAAGGAACAGCTTCATCTATCATGTAGGGACTGAGAGTTTTAAAAATGTGGATATAGATAGTTACGTTTATAAGAACTATCTGCTGTTCATGAAGAAATATGGTTTTAACATTATTACGTACGCAGACGCCAAGGGTGACGTGATAACGCATATTCCATATGGCCCTGCTGACAGCTTTAAGGTGCTTCATTATGGGTGCGGTCTGGGGGCTGATCTTAAGGCTATTCGGAGTCTGTTTCCAAATAGCAGTTTGGCAGGAATAGAGGAGGATGAGAATATCCGCGCGATAGCTTCTGCTACGGAGACTATTTACAAAAACTTACAGGACTTTGCAGATCAATATGTCGATTCTAAAATAGACGTTCTTATTATTTCAAAAGAAAAACTAGAGTCAATGAGTGATGAAGAAAAAGATACTATAGTAAAACATCTTTCGGAGAAACCGGCTCTTTTGTACAGGGAGTATTCAGAGAACAGCCAATGACAGAGTTTAGCGTAGTTATACCAACATATAACAGAGAAAACAAAATAGAAGCGGCTATAGGAAGCGTACTTAAGCAGGATGGAGCAGGCGAGTACTTTAAATTAAATGAAATCATCGTTATAGACGACTGTTCAACTGACAATACAGATGAGGCTATTGAGTCTTTCAGAGAAAAAGAAGCTGGGCAGTTACAGAAGTCAAGAATTCAGCTTATCTATCATCGCCTTGATAGAAACTCAGGGCCCGGAAAGGCGAGAAATTTTGGGGCAAGTATGGCTCAAAGCGAGTACATTGCCTTTCAGGATAGCGATGATATGTGGTATCCACAAAAGCTAAAAGAGATGTCTTTATTTATGGCGGGGAATCCAGGAGCTGATCTATATAGCCATTTCTATGAGGCTGAGCTTTCAGGCGGCAGGAAAATGCTGGTGGATGCACCTGTTATGGATGACTATTTTGAAGAACTTGCTAAAAGAAATCTTGTGGGAGCACCGACTATAGTCGTCAAAAGAAACGCATTCATGGACGTAGGCGGATTTGATGAAAGCATGAGAGCTCTTGAAGATTGGGACTTTGCACTGAGATTTACCTATGAGCACAGGATATGTTTTGTACCAAAAGTACTTATGGAAGTTGATCTTATAGGGGAAGGCGTATCATCAAGTGCCGGCAATTATTATGATGCAAGATGCAGACTGATAGCTAAGAATAAAAAAATCCTTATGGAAAGAGACCTGTTTAGAGTAGCTGTTGAAAGACTTCTAAAAAATGCCGAAGAAAAGGGCATTTTAAATGAGGTTGGACAAATTTTGGAATCATATTTAGTGTGATAAAATAAACGTATATGAATATAATTTTTTATCGATATAACAGCATATGTGAGCCGGACTACATAGACGCTTTTAAAAGGCTTGGGGTTGATGTCATTGAGGATATGGATGGCACTGATAACAGCCTTGATGTTGGTGTAAAAATCACGAAGCTTGGCAATATGATTGCTGAGAAACGGCCGCTTTTTATTTTTTCTATTAATTTTTTCCCGTTTTTATCTATTCTCTGTCAGCGTCTTGGGCTCATCTATGTTGCTGTGTCCGTGGACTGTCCTGTATTTGAGATATATCACTCATCAATAAAAAATTCTGTAAACAGAGTTTTCCTTTTTGACAGAAAGCAGTATTTGTCGGTCAGAGATGAGAATCCAAACTGCATTTTTCATCTGCCGCTTGGAGCTGCCTGTGAGAGAACAAGCGCCCTTTTGGGTGATGAGTATGATCCAGAATATGACGTTTCTTTTATTGGATCTTTGTATTTGGAGAAAGATCTTTTTGCCGATCTGAAACTTGATAAAAAAGATAAGGACCGTTTTGTAGATATAATGGAGGAAACCATAAAAACTTCTGCAAGCGGATTTGACTATTTGGAGAAAAACTTATCTTTGGATGATGAAAAGATGATAAAAAGGGTAGCAAAGGATTTTTATCCATCCGAAGGAAGTGTTATGAATATGGACCGCTTTGTGGTGTTAAATGACTATATGGCGCCGCATATGGCATATTTAGAGAGGGTAGACCTCTTAAATGATCTGGGGAAAAGTCTTGAAGACGCTAAGGTACATCTTTTTACCAGAAGTGATACCTCGAAGATATCAAAGGATGTGGTGCTTCACGGAGGAGTCAGGTCAATTGAAGAAATGCCTTTTGTGTTCAGGAACAGCAAAGTAAACTTAAATATCTCACTTAGATCCATTCAGACAGGGTTACCGCAGAGAATTTGGGATGTTCTGGCATGCAGAGGATTTCTTTTGACAAATGCCCAGGATGAGATATGTAACTATTTTACTCCGGGTGTTCATCTTGAAACATATACAAGCAGAGGAGAGTTAAAAGAAAAAATCAGGTACTATCTTGATCATGATGATGAAAGAGAACAGATAGCCCAAAACGGATTTGATGAGGTATTAAACAAACACACAGTGCTAATGAGAGTAATGGCAATGGTAAAGACCATAATGAGTTAGTTTCTTACAGGAGGAAGTGTCGATGCTTAATATTGTTATACCGATGGCGGGAAGAGGCAGCAGGTTTGCAGATGCAGGATATGAACTTCCAAAGCCCCTGATCGATGTTTGCGGAAAACCGATGATCCAGGTTGTTACAGAGAATATCAGGCCTAAATGTGATCACAGGTTTATCTACATATGCCAGGAAGAGCATTTAAGAAAGTACGATCTTGAAAAGGCGCTTAAAGGAATGGCGCCCGGATGCGAGATCATAACAATTGATCACGTGACTGAGGGGGCGGCATGTACAGTTCTTTTGGCAAGTAAGTTTATTGATAACGAAGACGAGATGATGATCGCCAACAGTGACCAGTTTGTGGATACGGATATTAATGAATATCTGCGGCATTTAGGAGATAATGATGGGCTTATTATGACTATGCCCGCAGACCACCCCAAGTGGAGTTATATCAGATTTGATGAAAATAAGTTTGTGACAGAAGTTAGAGAAAAAGAAGTTATTTCTAACGAGGCAACTGTAGGTATCTACAATTACAAGCATGGCAGCGACTTTGTGAGGTTTGCCAATCAGATGATAGAAAAAAATATCAGAGTAAATAATGAGTTCTATGTAGCACCTGTTTATAACGAGATGATAGCAGCCGATAAAAAGATTGTATTCAATAATGTAGGCGAAAAAATGCACGGACTAGGAACACCGGAGGATCTGACGGCATTTATTGAAAGCAGAGGATGATGCTATGGAGATAATCGCGCACAGAGGCTTTTGGAAAGATATAAGTGAAAAAAATACTATGACTGCGTTAAAGAGAGCTGCAGATAACAGAATAGGCACTGAAACTGACTTTAGGGACTATATGGAAAAACTTGTGGTATCTCACAATGTGGCTGATGCAAATAGCCCATTAGCGGAGGAGTTTTTTAAACTGTATCAAAGGATAAAGTGCACTCTTGCGCTTAATGTCAAAGCAGACGGAATTCAAGAACTCTTAAAAGAAGTACTGACCAAATACGAGATAGAAAACTATTTCTGTTTTGACATGTCTATTCCTGACACGTTGGGATATATAGATGAAGGTCTTAAGTTTTTTGTAAGACAGAGCGAATATGAAGAGATGAACAGTCTTTACAATGAGGCAGACGGCGTGTGGGTAGATGGCTTTATTGATGATGACTGGATAACGCCAGAACTAATAGGTGAGCATAGAGACAAAGGGAAAAGAGTCTGCATAGTCTCCTCCGATCTTCATGGCAGAGATTATCAGAAGTTGTGGGAAAAGCTAAAAATAAAAGAGATACTTGATGATGAAGATATAATCTTGTGCACAGATTATCCTGACAAAGCAAAGGAGTATTTCTATGGGTAAGATAAAGGCTGTAATCTTTGATATGGACGGAGTTCTGATAGATGCCAAAGAGTGGCACTATGAAGCTTTAAACAGGGCGTTGGGGCTCTTTGGATATACCATAACCAGGTATGATCATCTTGTAACTTACGATGGACTTCCAACCAGAAAAAAACTTGAGATGCTGTCAAGGGAGCAGAACCTTCCGGTTGAGCTGCATGGTTTTATTAACGAGATGAAGCAGCGCTACACTATGGAAATAGTTCATTCAAAGTGCAAGCCTGTATTTAACAAAGAATATGCTATGTCTATGCTGAAGGGTGATGGCTATAAGATAGGAGTGGCCTCCAATTCTGTGAGGAATTCCATCGTAACAATGATGGATATGAGCGACTTATCCAAATATATCGATATAATCGTTTCTAATCAGGATGTAAAAGAGGGAAAGCCCAATCCTGAAATATACATCAAGGCCATAGATGGGCTTGGAATGAAGCCTGATGAATGTCTGGTTGTGGAAGATAATATAAATGGTATTAAGGCAGGCCAGGCAGCAGGCGCTTTTGTCATGCAGGTAGAAACTGTTAATGATGTTACATACGATAACATAATGCGCTCTATCAGGGACTACGAAGGGAGATAAGGCATATGAAAGCAATCAT
>JAEEGH010016939.1_pt1 | contig 15626 bp, 12 predicted proteins | sample 9134181 | NCBI WGS metagenome assembly JAEEGH01 (sample SAMN16246544, study PRJNA631951) | gut metagenome | biome: gut microbiome; feature: rumen; material: DP-attached | host: Bos | place: Iran: Karaj | collected 2018-10 | reverse complement strand
AAAGAAGCTTCGTACACCCGCGATTATACCGGAGAAACTCTCGGAAGGGACGCGGGAACGGGCGGCGTATCGCTTAATACCGAAACGCTGCTCGAAATTCAAAAATATACAAGAGGTCTCAATACAACTTTCGGCACGATATTATACTACGGAAAGATGGCGGGTCAGGTCTACTCCATCGCGAAGGCCGTTTTGGAGGCTACTGGTATCGTTGAATCCGAACACGCTCAGGTCATGAGAGAACTCGGCGAGATCAACCAAAAACTCGATAGCGTTCTGAACGGGATCGAAGACGTAAGAATGGACCTTATCAATCTGGAAAACAATCAGATAAGGATCATGCTTATCCAGTATCAGAAGGACATAGAACTTCTTGAAAACAAGGTCAAGAACGTAAATAATATCCTTATCAGAGCCAGAAAGGATATGGCAAAAGAGGACCCGAAATACGCCGGTATCGACTGGGATAACATGACGAACGAAGAGGCTGCCGAATATAACCATGCGCTGCATACGTTCATCTATAAGAAGATCAAGGAAGAACCTACGAATTCGAATTACAAGGAATTCGAATATGAATCGACACAGTTAAAGGAAGCCTTTGAAACTGTGACCGCATACATCAAAAGAGGCGGCGACAGCAATCCGCTCAGGATCTATGACGAGGCGTGCTCTCTGCATTATATGTTCGACTCTCAGGCGTTTGACGTCAGGACCGCACAAAGATTACACGTCGATACTTTGCTTACGAAAGCCTATGCTTCGCTCTCGGTGAGATACGACGCGGTCAACGATGAGGATAATGCGAATTTTGTAAGCGTCAGGGAGAATTATGATGCGGCTATGGATGAACTTGACAAATTATACGCGGATGTTCTCAGCGCAAAAGACGTAAAGGAACATCCCGGAGAAGACAAGTATTTGCCGTATTGTTATGTATTCGGAGCAAAAGTCAAGCTCTTAAGCGGAGCGGAAAACTTCGGTCTTCTGTACTTTGGACCGTTAGTTGACGACAAAGTGAATGTTTCGCAGTTCTCGGCGGTTATCGATATGCTGCCTACCAGAGAGTGGACGACACATGAACTCACGGTTTTCAAGTCCAGGATCCACGGAACGCTGATGAGCGAATTTGAGTCGGCGGGATTGCCGACGGATCATCCGCTCGCGGTGAAAAGCAGTAATAATGTTAAAAACATGAAAGACCTTAATGAGAGTTACAGCAACGGAAAAGTTATTTCCGAACGGTCTTATGATGCGATCTTCAGCGTTATTCGGCAAGATGCGGCCGCAGAAGTTGAACAAGCTTTGTCTATAATAGATAAATCTTACTTCAGTGTCAGTCCGTATCATATCGGCATATCCGAATCCCGAAGCGCCAACGGCAAAGACGATGTTTATGTTTTTGAATTGATTCATTGAACCGTCATATCAAGCACAGCCCGCCGCATTTTTTGTGCGGCGGGCTGATTTTCTGTCATTCTATCGTTATTTGTAAATCAAACGGCTCAATATTCACTATATCCGCGGCAGGCGTTCTATCCGACAGGGGGCTGTTCAACAACTCGTCGTATGTGTATTTCATTTGCATCGTCGCCATATCGGAGTAATAGGTATTCCCGAAAATATCGGTGGCGACAAAGACGTAACAGTAGGTGCTTCCGGAAAGAGGTACTTCGGTTATTTCACTGTACAGTTCCTCAAATTCCAGTTCCTTCACTTCAAATTCTTCGCCGAATACCGGAATATAGCCGTCTTCGTTTCTGATAAGGCATTCCGCCACCTGAACGGTATCTCCCTCCCAGGGGTTGTAAAACTCGTTCGGCAGCCAGTTGTCCTTCATGCTGCTCCAGTTTCGCGGCGCGTAAAAGCGTTCTTCTTCGCCTTTGTTCGGATAAAAGTGATAGTGCATATTGCCTTTTCTGCCGTTGATCGAGATGGGGGCGCTGTATTCTATCACGGTCTCTTCTATGCGCACGGGAGCGTAACAGATCGGGTGCCCGTTATACAGTCTGCGCATCCCCTTGAAAGCAGAGCAAAACGTCAGATCGTCCCAGTCGCTTTCAAAATCGATATCCGAATACAAGATTCGCTCCGTCCCGTCCCCGTCCCTTTCGATCAGGTTATACGTCACCGTGGAGAGATACTTTTTGCTCTCCGGCGTCAGCGACACCTTGAAAGCGCCGTTTTCCGCCACGGAGCCCTTGTCTGAAAACGCGACGGTCTGCTTCGGCGCATTCAGATAATAGTTGGAGAGGAACGCGTTATACGGTTCGGATATGCCGAGAGAAATATACTCGGTGATTTCTTTTTCGTTATAGTCGATCGGATAATAGAAGGAGATTCCTCCGTTGTTTCTCTCCTCAGCAGTTACCGAATAGACGACCGCCGTCTCCACAATTTCGTACATCTTGGCAAACTCGTCGAAATCGCTTAGCGCGAGAAGCTTGGTAAAATCCAAAAAGTCGATCATATTCGAGCTTCCGGAGAAAACGCTGTCGTAGCCGAACTTTTCGCACCGTTTCGCGGCGGCGATCACCTTTGAAAAGGCGTTATCTTTCCCGACGTATTCCGACAAATCCCGTCCCAGAGAATCAAGGCGTTCAAATATCGGATCCAGCCCCGACAGATCGATCACGGAAAGGGTGGAAATATCCGCTTTTTTGCTCTTTTCACATTTCGCCATAAAGGAATCGCAGATATCCTTGCCGACCTCCGTCGGATCCTCTTTTGACGAATACGACTCCACGACCGCTTTGTAATCCCAGCCGCCCGACGGAACGATCTCCTCCGAGGCGACAAGGTACCGTGCAAAATCCTTGATATAGTCGGCGGTCTCGATAGTTGCCATCAGACAGGCGTCAAAGCCGATGATATCGAATTTTGTGTAGAGTCCCGCGTTTTCAAACGCCGATTTCAATTCAGCAAGCGTCAGTGCGTCAAAGCTGTAATTTTCGTCAAAGCATACGCCCTTTGCGCTCCCGCCGCCGTGATCCCAGAGAATAAGCATATTGTTCTTCGTGCGGTACTTTTCCTGCCCCCATTTGAGAAACTCGGAAAGCGTCTCGCTTTGACCCATATTAAGTTGGGAAAGCGTATCGAGCAGAACGAGCTCGCCGTTCTTTATTTCATACCGCTGCGCCGCAGTGCTGCTGATCTCGTGTGAGCGCCAGGTCTTGGCGCCGCCGGTCTGGATGACGATATTCAGATCGCCCGCATCTGCCGCGAGTATCTCGTCAATGTTTTTCCCTGCAAGCCCCTGCTTTGTCTCGAGATTCGAGCCGCACATATAGATGAACAGCGTGCGTCCGTCGACAAGCTCCGGGACGGGCTCCGTGTCCGTTGTGTCGCTGCCGGTCGGCTTTGTACCGGGTTTATTGCACGACGACAGCAGCGCGAGTGACGAAGCGAGTATCGCGCAGGTTAGTATCAACGATAGAAATCTTTTTATCATAGGCGGTTTCCTTTTGCCTGACGGAAAAGCAGTTTCCGGCGGGCGTTTTATTACGGGAATTCTTTATCGCGCTTTTTTCCCTTTATTCTTTAACAAGCCGATCACCGAGCGCGTCAAGCTGTCCGTTCGTCAGCCCGACAGAAGTAAGATACCGCACAGCGCTCTCTTTGAGAGCTGCCGTCTCGAAACTGTCGATCTTGAACAGCGCCGAGAGCGTTTTGAGCAGATTGTTATTTAGAATGATCGAATAGACTGCTTCGCCCTGCTTCACTCCGTAATAGTTATGGTATGTGAGCATATAATCGCGCTTGACATCGTCAGCCGTTGCACCGGCAAAGCATTCAAGGATCGCGCAAAGTATCCCCGTGCGATCCTTGCCCTCCTTACAGTGGATAAGATACGGACCGTCGTTTTCAATAATGAACAGCACGCATTCCTTTACTTTCGCGGCGAATTCTTCGCTCTCAAAATCATAGCCCATTTCAGGGTTTACGACAGCGCATCGACTGTAGTAACTATTGGGGTAAGTTGTGTAGCTTTTCATGGTATCGACAGAGTCGTCGAGGTTGGCGACCGTCCTGATACCCGCCTTTTCCGTTGCCGCCATCGCGTATTCGTTTCTGCCGAGCGCCGATTCGAGGGGCGTACTGCTTCTGAAAAGAACGTTTTCCTTTAAGCCCGAAACGGTAACCGCGCGGAAGTTTGCGAACTCCTCGTCGGTAAGCTCGGGATAATCCTCGCGCGCGTCTGTACGGGTGAGATTGCGCGCGTTGTATTCATCGAGATAGCCTTTTTTCTCTTTGAGCGCGATCCCGATCTCATTGACGCGAATATTCCACTTATAGCCGGGATTTTCCTCAATCGTCTGCTTTTTCGCGATACCTGCAGCCTCGGCAAAGGAGCCGTAGTTGATTGCAAGCGTGACCTCGTTATCTTCCAGATCGAAGCGGCAGATCATCTCTCCGCTGTCAACGTCGGTGTAGGCGGTACCGACCGGAAGGACGTAAACATTATCGCCCACCTTGACGGTGATGATATCGCCGATCTCAATCCCCGCTGATTTCATTTCATCAAAGGTAACGTTCAATTTCACGTTACCGTGCTTGCTGATTTCGTTGACCGTGAGTTCCAGCGAGTCAGTTGCGTTCGTATCTCCGTTCTGGCATCCGGTCATAAAAACTGCGAGAAAGGAAAACACGAGAATAATACATAGAGTTCTTTTGATCATATTTGTAAATCTCCGCAGTTCTTTTTATCGCAACTTATATTCTTCAAACGCATTCCGAATGATTGCTTCTTCGTCCGCGCCGACGATATCGAGCCCCGTGGCTTTCACAAGTCTAATGTCTGGAATACCGTAGAAATTCCGCGCCAGCGCCTTGACGTACCCGAAGCCGAATTCTTCGGGGAAATATTCGCCTCCGGCGGTCGTGACGTAGGTCAGTCTCCCGGCTTTGCACAAGCCCTCCGGCGCTCCTTCCGGCGTATAGCGGAAGGTGATTCCGATCACGTTGATCTGCTCGAAATACTGCTTCAGCGATGCGGGGAATGAAAGATCCCAAAACGGCGCGGCGATCACGATTTCGTCCGCGTCTGCAAACTGACGCGCAAGAGCAAAGCTCGGATCATCGAAGCGCCCTTCGCCGATAAGTTTATCGCGGCTATATAAAAACTCTTCGTTTACAACGGGGAAAGCTATATCTTCAAGACGCACTTCCTCATACTGTTCGTTAAGATGTGACAACACGCCATTTGCCAGCTTTTTCGTTCTTGATCCTTTCCGCACGCAGGCGTTAATAAACAGAATCATGATCAGTCCTCCTTCATCAGAAAACGCAAAATCCGTTCCTTGAAATCCGGCGCAGTATCGTAGCACGCGTGACCGTATCCGTTGTATAAGTGCAGTTCTACATCGGAGTTGTTTTTCATACGGTCAATAATTGCATACGCCGCGCCGCTTCCGAATATGCGGTCGTCAGTATCTCCGACTATGAGCGTCGGGCAGGAGATCATCTCAAGTTCCCGCGTCGCGTCAAAGTTTCTCGCCGCACCTGCAAGAACAACAAAGCGCCGCAGGTCTTCCCGCGTTACGCTCCTTGCGGATTTTGTGAGGAGGGCGTGCAAATTTTCAAATGCGGCTTGCGGGTAGATCGCTTCTCCGAAGGAGAGATACAGTTTTTCCGCATCTCCCGCTTTTGCAAGCGCGATCCAATCTTCAAAAATCGCGGAATCATCATCCGTGACCCGTTCTGCCGCTGACGCCAGCACGAGTCTTTCCGCGAGTTCGGGATACCGGGCGGCAATCTTCACCGCCGTCATCGCGCCCTGCGATGCGCCGAATATGCAAGCGCGCCCGATTCCGGCGGCGCTCATCGCCTCCGCCGTATCGTTTGCCATATCGTCTATTGAATATACGGGCGGCAGTTCTTTTCTTCGGTCAAAAACGTATATGGTAAAGTCGTTTTCAAGCGAACAATACGCTTTTTCTATCGCGTCGGCGGACAGCATCACGCTCTGTACGGAAAGCCCCGGTAGAATTACAAGCGTTTTTCTGCCGCGTCCGAATTTGAAAAAGTCCATACTGAACGAATATGTTTTTACAGTTTCTGACTTCATTTTAATTGTCAGCGATCACCTTAATACTCCTCTTTGATCCAGCCTGAAATATCAGGCACAGTCACGGAGGCAGAGCCGTAAACAATCGTCATCGTAACAGTAGACGTATTGCCCTCGCTCACGGAAGTAAACGTGATCGTTTCAACGAGATCGTCCTTTGATGAAGCGGTGATCTTTATGCTTCCCGCGTCGCCGTTTTTGATCTCAAGCGAAAAAGTCGCACTGCCTTTTCCGTCTTTTGAACTGCCTTTGGATTCGCAGTTGAAGGTCACTCCTTCTCCATCGGGGACTTTTTCGGCGATGCTTATGGTGCTTTTATATACAAAGTAGCCGTAGTTGTAATTTGTCTCACCAACCATGTAGAAGTTCGTATCTTCGCCGTTCATGGCATAGATATACTCACCCTCCTTGATAAACGACCAAGTGTCGTTTGAGGATGCGGCGTAGGAAACGTAGTCGCTGGTGCCGTCGATGTTTTCAACGTAAAGGGTCTCGTCACCGCTTTTGACGGTCACTACTTGATTTGTGTTTGCAAACGTTTTTTCAAAGAAGTCATTGAACAGCTGAACAGAGCCTTCTTTATTGTCCGCTTTGTATTCCCAGGTTTCATCCCCTCCGAGCTCAAAGCTGCAGGCGCAAAGCGCGAGCGTCATCACAAGCGCCAGTGTGATCGACAGAATAATTTTTGTTTTTTTCATTTTGGTCTCTAAGTTATGATTTATATCAGATACTTGTTGCATCATGATAACTGTTTTATGCCGCCTTATCAGTTTCTTCTTCATGTACGACGGCGGGGACGTACTGCTGTTCCGCTTTCGTTATTCCGTCAGAATAGATTTTTGCGAAATCAGTCTTCATCGAGATCGGGATGAAGCCTTTGGCGATGTAATCAGACGATTTCGCTTCCCAGTCCTGAGTGCCCCATTCGCGAACGTTATCGTCCGCGACGATCATATACGCCTGCGCTTTGTAGGGGTTTCTTTCGTCTATCGCGTAATTCATCATACTGGTATCGCTGCCGCTGTTGCCGAAGGCAAGCACCGGGCGTTTGCCGATCTCGCGCTCCACGTAGATCGACTTGTTACCGTTCAGGTTTTTCTGTATGAAGCCGCCGGTGAGAACGAGTTCATCGCCGTTTTCGTATTTGAAATCCATATTGGACGGCTCATCCTCGTGTCCCTTTTGCTTGACCTCAAAATCCGTGCCGATCACGTGCTCCGGCTCAACGTAATCCTTTATCGGAGAGTTTGCCACGATGGCGCGGGTAGTAGTGCGCTCTGTACCGCTTATGACCCAGATCTCAAATCCGTTTTCATAAAGATATTTTACAAGCTCCACCATCGGCAGATAGAAGTTGTCGATGTAGCGCATATTGTTGAAGCTCGCGGTCTCCTTCTGCCCGAATGACACGGCGTAGTTATAGAATTCTTCCACGGTCAGCCCGGCGAAGGCTTTTGCAAAGTTGCGCGCAAGCGTTTCGTCGGCGACGTAACCCGGCTTGATCGACGCGGCTACCTCTTTCAGCTCGTCGGAGACGCGCTCCGGGTGATCGTAAAGACAGTATTCGATGAACATCATCGTGTCGTAGTATGTATAGAAGGTCTCGCAGGCGAGCGTACCGTCCATATCGAACACCGCGATGCGGTCTTCAACGGGGATATAGTCTTTGCCGTTTTCTTTTGTGACGGAAGTCACGTAATCGATCAGTTTATCCCTCGCGCCGGAACCGTCGTTCCAGAGCGAAAGCTCCTTGACCCCGTCAATGGCAGGCGAAGTGTTTTTATATCCCACACCGAAAGCGTAAAAAACGCTGACCGTCAACAGCGCGCATACGGCTATAATAGCGATAACGCGCCAGATTTTCAATTGTTTCGTCATATTCTCCATAATGATTCTTCTTTCTTTATTTCATTCTGTTCCGCGTTCGGTCGAGGAACGCCTCCGTCATATTCGCCCAGGAGTATGCGTTCATATATTCTCCGCGATAAGAATTGACGGCGTCAGCATCACCGGAAAGAAAGCGATAGAGGTCGCAGTCGATTTTCTCGGGAAGTATCCGCATTGTGCCGCTGTTCATCTCGAAAACGTCCTGAGCGCCGACGGATTCCAAAGTCGAGCGCAGCACGCGAATGATCACATCAAGCTGTTTTTGCATCGAGCGGTCGTACTGCGAATCCTCCCAAAGAACGGCGGCGGCAGTAGCGCGGCTTATTCCGCCGCCCTGACGGTCGATAAGGTAAGCAAGCAATTCTTTTGATTTCGAGCGCGGGAACGATACTGGCTGACCGTCGACAAACAGATCGAATTCACCGAAGGTGCGCACGGTGATACGCGATCCCTCCGACGGTTTTCTTTCTGTATGATCGGCGCGCAGTTTTTGCGCGTGCTCGATCTCCTCGGCAAGGCGGGATTTGTTCAACGGTTTCATCAAATAGCCCGACGCGTGCAGTTTGAACGCGTCAAGCGCATATTCCGAATGCCCGGTGAGGAATATGATCGCCGTGTTAGAGTCGATCTCACGAATCTTCGCGGCGAGCTGAAGCCCCGTCATATCGGGCATATTTATATCAAGAAGCGCGATATCCGCCGCGTGCTTTTCAAGCCAGGAAAGGGCTTCGCTTGCTTTTGTAAAGCCCTTGACATCCGGCTTCTGAGGGAGCTTTTCGCAAAGCTCCACCGTCATATTCAGTATAAGCGGTTCGTCGTCTATACAGATGATCCTCATAATCACCTTAACTGTTTTTCAGTGTGTTGAACAGAGTTTTGCGGTTGCCGCCGTTGTCGGCGGTTGCTCCCGTCCTTGCAAAGGCTACAAGGGTGACAAAGAGAACTTCAAGATCTTTTGCTCGTGTCCAAATGCGGAAGAAGCCTTTTACGGGAACGGCTTTGGCGATCTTATGCTCTTCGGCGTCTTCCTCGTGGACGTACTGGCTCGTTGTTTCCACGCGGGCGATCTCGACGTCGTTATGATAAATCACGTAATTCGTGCCGATGAGCTTGTCGCTTCCGCCGCCGAGGGTGGAATCCACGCGGATGCTGTTGCGTTTCAGGTGCTTCCAGATATCCTCGCCGTCGAACGTCAGTGTGTAGTGATTGTCGAGGATCAGCGAGTTCCAGTCGGTCTCTTCCTCGTGTCCGACAAGGTGCGCGGTGGTCTTGTTATGCTCGTGGTCGATGAAATCGAAGCCGAAGGGCGAGGTCATTGTGAACTTCGTCATTTTGGCTTCATAAAGCACGTTGTGGGAAGCGTCCTCGATACGGTGACCGTATTTCGGCGTACCGAGATCGGTGAGAAAGTAAAGCTTGCGTTCCTCGCCGAGCTCCGTGGGCGCATAAAACGCATCTTTGCCGACGTTATTTGTCTCTTTGATCTTTTTAAGCGAGACTTTTCCGCGTACGATCGAGAAGATAACGATCGCCGCGATCACGACGCCCGCGATCAGAATATAGATTCCGAAACCGCTTCCGCCGTGGACTTCAGCCGGGTTTTCCGGATTGTACCTGACGTCGATCATTTTGCCCGCCTCAAAAGAAGGACTGTAATAGTCGAGTTTTTCGGTGTATTTCTGCCCGTTTACGGTGTATTCTACGACGACGTCGTATTTGGCTTCTTCATCCTCAAAATCCTTGGGCAGCTCAGTGACCGAGACGATGGTCGCCGTGGTTTTCTCGAACCCGATTGAATGGAAGAACGTGAGATACACGCCTGCGACGATGGCGATAACGGCTATCGCCAACGCAAAATACTTGATTCCGATCCCTTTGAATGACATAATGATTCTCCTAAAATTCAAAAGATTTTACTATACTATATCACCCGTTGTCCAACAAATGTCCAACAAATCCGGGGCGACGAGGGCGCTTTTTATATGATTTTATTCTTTTTCTGCGGGGATCCGGATCGTAATCGTCGTGCCGGCTCCCGTAATGCTCTCGATGGTCAGGGTCCCGCCGCACATTTCCTCTATTCTTTCCTTTACGTTGTGCAATCCTATATGCGTGCCACTTGCGTTTTCGGCGGCTTGCACGTCAAAGCCCCTTCCGTTGTCGCTGATCATGATCTCATAAAAGTCGCCCGCTTTTTTAGAAGAAACGCAGACGATCCCGTTTTCAACGCCGCGTATCCCGTGACGGATCGCGTTCTCCACCAGCGGCTGGACGGTCAGCGCGGGAATCGAAAAATCCGTATCCCGCGTATCGTATTCGATCCGTATCGACGGGAAACGGATCATTTCGATCTCGGAATACACGCGGGTATGCTCTAACTCCTTTTCAAAAGGGATCAGCTGTGGCTGATCGAGCGAATCGATGTTCTGCCGTAGATATGTCCCCAACTTTTCGGTCACGTCGAACGCCTTTTCGGGATCGGCCAGACAAAGCGCCTGAATGGACGACAGCGTGTTGTAAAGAAAATGCGGCTGAATCTGCGACATCATGATTTTTATCCGCTGTTCCGCCATCAGCGCCTTTTCGTGATCGTGGACAAACTCCAGGTGCAGCCAGATGTAATAGAACAGGCAACTGTTGACCGTAGCGATCGTGGTAAAGGTGACGCCTTCATCCGTGTGCGTGACGAAGGTGTCCAGCAAAAACGCGGCGACGACCGAAAGAATGTTGAATACCGGGATGAAGAGTCTGCTGCTCTTCCGGTCGCTTTTTCTTTTCAAAGTCAGGTAAAGTAAATACAAAAGCAGTCCCGCGCAGACAACGTGGCTGGTGTACGTGAGCGGTCCGCGTCTGAAATGGTTATCATCACTTATCCAGAAGCAGACGTGACTGAAAAGTGAGGTCGAATGGATGAGTGCGTTTACTCCTGTGACGATCCAAAGCGGCAGTTGCTTCGTCTTGTCGCTGACAAGCATGCAGAACAGAACGATGATTACGGGCGATACGGAGTAGCCGAATATGGAATTGAGCGTCCGCAGGGTCGGGTTATTGTAATAGAACCCGAAATAGTCGTTCAACAGGTTTTGGACGACCGACAGCGTGATCAGCGCGATACTGATCAGCATGATCCGCCTGTGGGAACGCTTGATATACGGATCGAGCAGAACGACGAACAAAAGGCAGAACAGCTCTAAAAACAGCGGAAGTATCGCCGTCATATTGTCTTGTATTATTTTTACGACGTTTTCTAACATAATTTTGCTCCTAAATCATCATTTGAACAGAAAAAATTCATCCTGTATCTGCACAGCCCTGCGTAATCGTCTCTAACGATGATCTCTTCCGGAAACTCCGGCAGCCACTTGCGGTCAAAGCAGGTCGTGCCGAAATAGGCGTTGAAACTGTCCACGGGAAGGATCACCCAGTCGCTGTCCTCCTGTTTGTTTGCAATGTAATACTTCGCAAGTTCTATGATCACGTTCTCCCGTTTTTTGTTGTTCAGCGAGTCTTTAAGCTTCTGCACCGTTTCGGCGGGAAGTTCAAAATCTTTGTTTTGAAGCGGTCCTTCTTCCTTCGCTTCGGCTATAATATCCGCAAAACGCCGCACCCAGCCTTTTGTGTTGACGGAATAGAGGGACGCCTGATACTGTATCACTTTCTCCCGCCACGCGTCGTCAAAGCCTCTCGTGAGAACGATCGCGCTTCCGACGGACGTGGGATACACTCCGTCTGTATTGTCGAGCACAACTTCGATGACGTTATGGACGTGCGTGTAAAACCAGCCTTCGCCGTCCTCGTTTACAAGTTCCGGAAATTCAGCGTGTAATTCCGGAAAACACGTCTTGTCTTTCCAAGGCTCGTCTTTCTTCGGCTTGCTGCCGTCCGGCAGACTGCACCACGCCTTTAGGGCTCGCTCGGCACGTTTCAGGTCCGGCGCGTCGGTCTCCCACATATATCCTCTTGCAAGGATCGTGAAGACCCGCGTCAGCGCGTCGAATTTCTTGAGCATATCGTAGGTAAAACGCCCGAGATAACCGGTATCGCGCTTGCTCTTTATCACGTATTCCGGGAAGGTCGTGTACGCTTTGAATTCTTCTATTTCATTCAGCATATACTATCACCCCTTCACTGCGTTATCCGTTATACGGTCGAGAAGCACGTCCATCGCGAAATCTCGCTTTTTCAGCGCCACGGCGCATTTTAACGCCGTATCCGCGTCGATGCGTTCTTCGAGATAAAGTCTTGTTCTACTTGCCGCGAGATCGCGGTAGTCGTGGCTTCTGCTCCTCAGATAGTGCTCCATAATATCGTTGACAAGCTCGCTGTCCGTATCGGTTCGGACGGCGTTTTTCTTTCTCTCCTCGGCAACGTACATATCGTCGAGATCTGCGATGATATCGGAGAGGATACGGAAACCGAAGCTTCTGAAATCGGAGAAAAGGTCGACATATTCGTGCCTGTTGTACGGAAGATAGTGCAAAAGGAAATCTTCACGCCCGTCTTCGTCCAGAAGGTGCCAGTTTTCCCGGTCGAGCGCGGCGCGGATGTCATGTATCTCCTCCGCGCTCGATTCCTGAAACACGCCGTATAGCTCGTCGGTCGTATATTCTTCCTCCTGTGCGCGAGAGAACAGGATACGCTCGATATCTCCGCAGCGCGTCATCTGTTTGATCTTGATCCGACTGACGCGGATTCGCCGTAGCGCCTCGTTGTAATCGGCAATCATACCGCGCATCAGTTCCAGATCCTTCGGATCGAGTTTATCCACCCAACCTCTTTTTTTGGCGAAGGAAAACAGCTCGGCGTCCTTTGCCGGCTTCGGCTTCAGCTTCGGAGTGTTCTTTTCAAGCATACGGGCGTAATACGGCAGTTTTTCCACGTTGGAGCTGACCGTATCCCAGTCGGTATTCTCAAAGAAAGTTTCGAGTTTTTCCTTAACGGTCGGCTCGTACCATTCCCGCCCGTCCTTGCTGTTTACGATGTTTTTGTACGTCAGAAACGGACTGCGCGGAACGCCGAACGAGAAGAATCCGACGTATTCTTCAATATCCGGCTTGACGCCGCTTTTCGCGGAGTCGATCTCAAGCCCGGTCAGTATTTCAAGCGTCTCGGTCTCCTCGGTCATCTGTTTGCGCAGCTTGGAATCGGAGTTTTCATCGTAAGCGATGATACTGCGGTTGAACGCCGCGTTGCATATCTGTCCGATCCGTTCGTCAAAGGTAGAACGCACCGTTTCAAAACGCGCTTTCCAGTCGCTTTCGTCCCGTATCTGCGGCGCGGCGGACGGAATATGTAAAACCGGGATCTGCGCGGACGTGTAGTCGAAGTGCAGTCCTCTGTAATTGCGTGCGACGCAGCTGTTCATCAGCGGGTCGGCGATGGTCTTAATCTTGTCGCCGTCGAAGTCCGCACCGCCGAGCCGTTCGGGAATAAGGGTATCCGACGCGACCATAATGACGTAACCCAAGTGGGAAAGATACTTTTTGCGGTAATATCCTTCCTCTATCGGTCTTGCAACGGCTTCTTCGTTTCTTGCAATATGCGGATTGCGCAGAAGCGTATAATATTCGGTCGTGCGGTACGCGGCACCCGGCGCGTAAAACTCTCCCTCGCCGAGATATTCGCGGGACAACTCCACGCCAGCCGGACCTTCAAGCGCCTCTCCGCCGAGATAACGCAGGAAACGTATCAAATCACCGGACAAATACCTTGTATCACCGGCTGAGGTGAGCCTGCCTATGGCGTAATCTTTGAGAACGCTCTCGGCGCGGTCTTCCATCTCTTTTGTAAACGCTTTTTCATTTATGAATTTCGGATTCTTTCCGAGGATATCCGACCACGCTTTATCCTTACCGCCCGCATTTTCACGCTTGCCGTTATGGGTGAAATACCATAGACGGAATTCTTCGTCGGCGACCAGGCGGTAATACCGTATTTCAGTCGGCTTTGTGATCCAGTCGTGCTCGTCCTGCTCCGGGCTGTACGTCCATCCGAGCGGAAGATCCGTGGGGCGAAATTCTTCGCTCTGTATCGCCGCCGTGGTGAGGAACTGATAGTTCATATGTGTAAAAGATTCGGGATCAGTCTGTCCTACTTCGGAGATGTAAAGCGCGTGTTTGTACGCTTTGCACCGTTCCAGATACTGCGCCCACGTCAGTCCGTTTTCGGTCATCCAGCCGAAGCCCTTGAACATACTTTTCGTGAGTATGATCGCTATATCCGAAGTCTTATGCGTTTCTCCCCATATATCCGTTATCTCCGTAACGCCGAGTTCGGAGAGGAAAGATGCGAAGTCTACCTCATGCACCACGCCCTTGATATACGGCATACGTATCTGAAAAGATGTGTGTCTGTGCGCACCGCAGTAAAGATAATCTATGAAGTCAGCATATTTCGGCGATATCAAGCCTTCACCGTCGAATTCCGTTACGTCGAGGTCTCCGACCTTTTCAATGCGCTCATACCTGCGCATAGGTCTGTCGCTGCCGTCGTCTTTTACGGTAATGTAATGAGCGTTACGGACGGTCGTTACGGGATTGTCGATGACTATGACTTTCTTTTCGTCCCATATCCGTTTATCCTCTACGCGGAAGCCGTCCGTCATGATAAGTCCGTTGTAGGCGTAGAACTTGGAAAGCTGACATTCACCGATCTTCATCCCGAGCGTGATACGCTCTTTTACCAGTTCGTAAAAATCCTCGCGGATGAAAGAAAGCCGGCTTTGTCTGCTCATACTCGCGGAACGTTCAAAAGCGACGTACCGGTAACCGCCGTTTCCGAAGTCGAGGGTGATCCCCTCGGGGCGGAACATTGCTTTCGCTTTTTCGATCAGGTCTACATACCGTCTGTAGTTCCCTTTTCTGTCGAAAACGTTAGTGAAGTCGATATACACGAGTATATCCTTCAGATCGTCCATAACGCCGGCGGCATGAAATTCCCCGTTATGGAGGACGTCCATGATTTGATAAAACAGCGCGCAGTCGTCCTGCGTTTCGGGAGCCGAAAAAGCGATGCACTTCCGCGTCGCTTCTTCACGCAGATAATATCTGTATATACCTTCTTCGTCCTGTTTTGCGTTCCTCATAAGGGCCAATGCGGACAGTTCATATATTCTGTACCGTGTTTTCGTGATACTCACCCCGTTTCACGGGACAGTATATCACATAATCGTTACAAAAGCAAGACTGAAAACATTTAGAATATTGCGCCCACCTTTTTCGTGAACCAAATCGGTTTTGAAAGGTGGGCGCAGTATTCACAAGTCGATTTTTGAGCGAAAGGAGGGAAAATCGTGCTCAGAATCACCCCGAAGCAGGCGCGGACGGTCCGCCGTCTGGCGCGCGACCAGTGCTGCAACTGCGTTTGCGGAAACTGTCTATTACTCGATGACGGAGACAGCCATCCCTGCGTACAGATGATCTCTTACTACGGTATCTGCTGCAAATACTTTCTTCATGCGGTACTGCCGGCCGAGAGAAAGCTGTACGAACAGATCATCGAACAAAACGAATTGAGATCCAAAAAGGAGGAATGAAAAATGAAGGATTTCAAGAACAAAGTCATCATCGGAATCGACCACGGTTACGGGAACATCAAAACCGCTAACCATATTTTCAAGACGGGAGTCGCGGTGAGCGACACGGAACCAGTATTCGGGACGAACGTACTGTTT
>JAEEGH010016938.1_pt1 | contig 15626 bp, 14 predicted proteins | sample 9134181 | NCBI WGS metagenome assembly JAEEGH01 (sample SAMN16246544, study PRJNA631951) | gut metagenome | biome: gut microbiome; feature: rumen; material: DP-attached | host: Bos | place: Iran: Karaj | collected 2018-10 | reverse complement strand
CTGCTGGAGGCCTGCATCGCCGACAGCAAAGCAAAGGGCAAAAAAGGCCTCTGCATCCTCTCCTCCGCCAAAAAGAAGCCCTTTCTGGCGGACCCCAAATACCTGCAGCACAAGGGCTTCACCGTCTGCGACGAGGCAGACAACGGCATCCAGCTCTGGTATTTGCCCTTCGGCGAGGGAGCGGAAAAGCCCCGCTTCCGGGACTGTGCCCGCCATCCCCGCATCGAGGAGGGCGGCTATGTCCTCTACTATACCAGCCAGTGCCCCTTCAACGCCAAGTACGTCCCCATCCTGGAGCAGACGGCAAAGGCGCAGAAGGTCCCCTTCCGGGCGATCCACATCGAGAGCCGGGAGGAGGCCCAGGCCGCGCCCACGCCCATCACCACATACGCCCTCTTTTGCGACGGGGCGTACCTGAGCAATGAGCAGATGAACGAAGCGCGCTTCCTGAAACTGCTCTCCCAGAGAAAAACGCCATGACCCAGATCCCATTTCTGTTGACGGAGTGCCTCTTCGCTCTGGGCTGGCTGCTGCTGCGCGCCGCGGTCTGGCTGCGGCAAAAGCGCATCGACTGGAAGCGGGAGGCCATGCTGCTCCTGTTGTATGTCAATCTGGCTGTGATCCTGCGCTTTGCGTTCTTTCCTATGGCCAGGGTGGACGGCAGGGTGCAGCCCCTGCTCTTTGATGCCTCCGCGGTCCGGCCCTTCCGGCTGAATCTGCTGCCCTTTGTGAAGCTGAAGTTTTACAGCAGCAGAAGGAATCTGCTGCTGAATGTGATCGGGAACGTGGCCATGTTCATCCCCAGCGGGATCATCCTGCCGATCCTGTACAGAAAGCTGGACCGCCTTTGGAAGGCCCTGGGCGTGGGCGCGATGATGTCCCTGGGCATCGAGCTGCTGCAGCTGCCCTTTTCTGTGAGAGCCACCGACGTGGACGATCTCATCCAGAACACTTGCGGCGTCCTGATCGGCTACGGGATCTATGCCCTGGCGCGGCGCTGTCTGGGGAGAGGGAAAGCGTCCCGCCCGGATGGGGCCGCGCCGGAAGGGGAAAGCCCATGAAACAGTATGAATACGACGCCATTCTCCGAGAGGACCCGTCGGACGGAGGGGCTTATGTGATCTTCCCTCATGACCTGCGGGAGGAGTTCGGCAGGGGCCGTGTGAGGGCCCGGGCCAGCTTTGACGGGATCCCCTATGAGGGGAGCATCGTGAATATGGGGCTGAAAAACCCCGACGGCAGCATTTCCTATCTCATCGGCGTGCGGAAAGGCATCCGGCAGAAGCTGCAAAAAGGGGACGGCGATCCCATCCATGTGATCATCGAAGCGGGGGAGTGAGACAGCCATGAGGAATTGGGATGCGGATACCCTGCTGCTCTTTAACGAACAGCCTTCCGCGCTGCCCATGCTGGCGGCGCTGGAGGACGCGATCTACACCCGCTTTCCGGAGACGAAAAGACGGGTGCGGAAGACCCAGATCAGCTATTATCACCGCACTGTCTTTGCCTGCGTCTCTCTTGCCCGGGTGAAGCGGAAGGCGGAGCTGCCCAAGACCTGGCTCACGCTGACGCTGGGGCTGAACTACCCCCTGGATTCCCCGCGGGTGGCGGCGAAGACGGAAGCCTATCCCGGGCGCTGGACCACCCATATCGTGCTGGGCGCGCCGGAGGATGTGGACGGGGAGCTTCTCTCCTGGCTGGAGGAGGCCTACGCATTCTCGGAACGAAAATAGGAGGAAAAGATGGCAGCCTGGAAGTGCCCCAAATGCGGGCGGGAATTTCAGCGGGAAGAGCAGCAGCACTACTGCGTCAAGCCCAAAACCGTGGACGAATACATCGCGGCCCAGGAGGAGCGGGTCCGGCCCAGACTGGAGGCGCTGCGCTCCCTGCTGCGGGAAACGCTGCCGGAGGCGGAGGAGCGGATCTCCTGGTCCATGCCCACCTTCTGGAAGGGCCAGAACCTGATCCACTTTGCCGCGGCGAAAAAGCATGTGGGCCTCTACCCCGGCGGGGAGGCCACCGCGGTCTTTGCCGAAGAGCTCAAAGACCTGGACGTGAGCAAGGGCAGCATCCGTCTGCCTTATGACCGGGAGCTGCCAAAGGAGCTGATCAGGCGGGTCGCCCGCTGGTGTTGGGAACAATACGCAAAATAAGGGAGCGGAGAGTTCCATGGTATCTGGAGGATAAAATGAAAGAGAGAAAGATCACGGGCAACCGGGACGAAAAGGAAAAAAGCCGGGAACTGACGCCGGCGGAAGAAAAAAGGCTCCTGCGCTTTGAGGAGCTGTCCGACAGGCTGATCGGGCAGGGATACCGGCGGGTGGAGCTCACCGTCAGCATCGTGAAGGCCAACATCTTTGCCGTCGTTCTGCTGATCCCACTGCTGATCGCCGGGGGCGGGCTGTTTTTCCTGCGAAATCACAGCATGAGCGGCGGTCTGGGAAAGATGAACCCGCTGCTCTTCGCGGCGCTGTTTTTCGCGATGATCGTGGTGCATGAGCTGATCCACGGCCTGAGCTGGTCGCTCTTTGCCGAGAACCGCTGGAAGGACATCGAATTCGGCTTCATGAAGCAGTATCTGACGCCCTACTGCACCTGCGGGGTGCCGCTGAAAAAGGGCGCCTATATCTTCGGGACGCTGATGCCCCTGGTGCTGCTGGGGATCCTCCCCATGATCGCGGGGATCCTGGCGGACAACCTCGGCCTTTTGCTTCTGGGCGTCATCCTGGCGGACGCGGCGGCGGGGGATATCCTGATCGTCTGGAAGATCCTGCGCTACCGCAGCGAGGCCGGGACCGTCGTCTACATCGACCATCCCACCCAGGCGGGCGGCGTCATCTTTGAAAAGTGATCCCGCTGTCCCCAAATGACGGTATCAATTTAACCGGAGCAAAGTTCTGTACTGCTCCGGAAAAACATAGGAGGCACAACATGAAAAAAACGATTTCTCTGCTGATGATTCTGGTTTTGCTGCTGGGTCTTTGCGCCTGCGGCCAGAAGCCGGAGGAAGAAAAGGAATGGAGCCGCAGCGGCTATTTCTCAGATGAAAACGACAATTTCCTCTCTGTCACCTGGATGGAGGATGTGGTGGAACCCGGCTGGTATGTGGGCGTGATGCTGGGGGACCGGACGGGCGGCTGGACCCTTCCCCAGGAGGGAAACAGTCTTCACGGCAACCTGAACGGCGGGGACGAGAGCGCGGAGCCCTTCGTGGTCACCCTCTCCGAGGAGGGAGAGGACGGCCTGCTGCTCCAGGTGGAGGGCGGCGAGAGCTACCACTTCAAGCCCTTTGACATGCCCGAGGCGACGATCCTTGTCACCATCAACACAGAGGGCATGGGCAACATCGCCTATGCCGAAGGAGAATCGGAGCCCGAGGCGGACCCGGAGATGCCCTTCCAGTCTGCCCAGATCAATCTGGAGAAACCGGAGACCTATACCATTCTGGCCTGGCCCCAAAGCGGCTATCTGTTCGTGAAGTGGCAGAAGGACGGCGCGGACTTCTCCACCGAGGCGCAGATCACCGTGGAGCTGAATGAGAGCGCAGACTATGTTGCCGTGTTTGAAGAGGATTCCGACTGGCAGAACCCGGTGATGAACGTTGTGGGCAACTACCAGAGCGGCCGGGCCCGCGCCCTGGTGGAATGCCAGGGCAAGGACGAGGCCCTGATCACCATCAAGTGGGGCAGCAGCGCCTGGGAGTTGACCCGCTGGCTTATTGCGGGCCCGCTGGACACCGAGACGCTTACCATCCCCTATGAGGGCTGCAGCAAGGCAAATCTGACCTATGACGACAAGGGTGAAGTGAAGAGCCAGGAAGAGGTCTACCAGGACGGCACCGGCACCATCGTCTTCCACGACGGGGGTTTCACCTGGCATGAGGACCAGTCCGAAACCGGCGAAGACCTGGACTTCGTGTGGGTCCCTGTGGAGCCGGAGAGCGAGAGCATCGGCATGGCAAATCCCTGGCGCGTCATTTCTGAGGAAGAGGCCCTGAACTTCTTCACCCGGCCCTTTGCCGTGCCCGAGGGCGCGGAGAATGTGGAGTGGAGCGTGATGGAATCTCCCGACTTAAATCCCTTACTGCAGCTGAGCTTTGACCTGGACGGGCAGCACTACACCGCCCGGATGCAGGCCACCGACGACGCGGAGGCGGACATCTCCGGCATGAACTATGCCTGGGCGGATGAGATGGAGCGGAGCCTGCACAACTGGGCCGAGGGCCAGCTCACCGCAAAGTGCTTCCGCTTCAATGGCGGAAATGAGTATGACGCGGAGCTCTGCACCTGGTTCGATCCGGCGACCGGCATTTCCTACGCCGTCGGTGTGAGGTCGGAGGACCTGGACGGCTTCGATCTGCTGGCGATGGCCGCGCAGATGTGCCCCGCGGAATAAAGCATCTTATCGAAAGAGCGAACGGAACATGACCCGTTCGCTCTTTTGCAATCAGGGATGAGAAAGTGCCGTTTGCCTCTCGCAATTTAGGCTGGCATAGGCTATAATGAAACAAAGCAAAACGAGAGGGAGGCGCGCCGATGAGCATCGCAGAACAGATGACCTGGACGAGAGAACCGAAGGAATACAGCATCGATCCGCGGCGGATCGCCATCACCACCGAGCCCCATACGGATCTCTGGCAGAGGACCTACTATCACTTTCGCAACGACAACGCGCCCCTGCTCCAGGCGGAGACGGAGGAGAAGTTCTTCTCCTTTGTGGTAAAGACCGACTTCAGCCAGAGCCACCACCGCTTTGACCAGTGCGGGATCGTGCTGTATCTGGACGCGGAAAACTGGCTGAAGGCTTCGGTGGAGTACGAAAACGAGAGCTTCCAGCACCTGGGCTCCGTGGTCACCAATCACGGCTATTCGGACTGGGCCACCACCGCCATCCCGGCGGAGGTCAGGACCATGTGGTACCGCCTGAGCCGCCGGGAGGACGATTACTGCGTGGAGTGCTCCGATGACGGCCTGCACTTTTCCCAGATGCGCATCTGCCACCTCTGGGAGGGGGCGGGGAAGATCCGCTTTGGCATCTATGCCTGCAGCCCGGAGGACTCCAGCTTCACGGCGGAGTTTACAGAGCTCGCGGTGACGGAGTGTGCCTGGAAGGCCCACGACGGCCAGCAGCCGGATGAGGAATAATCGCTAGCCTTTCAGCTCCTCGATCTGACCGAGCAGGTCGTCCGAGGCGTCCAGGATGTCGCGGCGGTTCTTCAGGCCCAGGACTAGGCCGACGACCAGGCCGATGGCAGAGCCGCAGATGAACCCATACAATTCCGGGCCGCCGAGCTGGAGGTTCTTGACCACGTCCCAGATGAGGATGCCCAGCCACACAAGCAGGAGGGGAACACCGTATTTGTACCAGTCGGCGTTGATCTTCCGGAACTTGGTGAGTTCGGTCGTGGCGGTGACCAGGTCCTTGTTCAGGTCGGGGATGTACTGCTTGGTGATGAGGGTGGCGACAATGCCCGCGATCATAAAGACTCCCGTGAAAATCAGCAGGAGGAGGGAGAATCCCAGATGATGGAGGAAGGGGATCAGCGCGAGGCCGGCGAGCCCGGCGACGATGGGGGCGTTGGACTTGATCCGCAGGCGGTCGATCGTCCGGCCGCAGGACCGGCGGAGAATCCGCTCGTTGACAATCTTCTGGCTGTCCAGCTTTTCGCGCAGCTGCTGCATCTGCTGCTGCATTTCGAGGAGGGTTTTATCGGTCGTTTCCATGTTACTGCATCTTTTTGAGTTGTTCCTTGATTCTGACAAGACGGACGGAGACATTCCCCGGGGTGATTCCCACGATCTGGCCGATTTCCTCATAGCTGAGGTTCTCCAGCCAAAGGAGGACGATGGCGCGGTCGAAAGGGCCCAGCTTGCCGATGCGCTCCCGCAGCAGGCCGAACTGGCGGGTGTCCTCGGCCTGCTCGTCGAACAGGTCGATGTCCATCGACAAGGGTTCGGTCCTCAGGCCGCGCCTCTTCTTCCGGTCCTGGGTAATACAAGTGTTGAGGGCGACTTTCCAAATCCAGGAATTCAGCGCGCTGTCCCCTCGGAAGGTTCCGGAGCCCCGCCAAAGGTTGATCAAGATTTCCTGGAAGAGGTCGGCCACCTCGTCCTTGTCGGTCGAGAACATGTAGCACACGGTGTAAATCGTGCTTCGGTGTTCTCTCACCAGGGTTTCAAATTCACGTTCTGTCATGGTCGTCTTGCTTGTTTCTGCTCATTAGACGCAGATTCCGCCGAAAAACTACAGTGCGAAGATACAAAAAATGCCTATCTTCGTATGTAAATCACCCCAACCATGAAACACCTGATCTCAACTTTCTGCATTGCGGTCGCCACGGCGGCCGGCTGCGCCTGTGCGCCGTCTGATCCGCTGGTCGTCCGGACGAAGGCCGGACTGGTCAAAGGCGTCGAAGAGGAAGGCACGCTGGCCTTCAAGGGGATCCCTTATGCCACGGTGGAGCGGTTCATGCCGCCGAAACCCGTCGCCAAATGGGACACCGTGATGGTCTGCGACCATTTCGGGCCGCAGGTGATGCAGGGCAACGGCCGGCGAGAGATGCCGGAGAGCGTGATGTCCGAGAAGAACTCCTGCGTGCTGAACGTATGGACCACGGACACCAAGGCGTCCAAGCCCGTCATGCTGTGGATCCACGGAGGCGGGTTCGATTCGGGGTCGGCCGCCGGGAATCCCGGGATGGGCCTGGCCAAGCAGGATGTGGTGGTCGTGAGCCTCAACCATCGGCTGAACATCCTCGGTTTCCTGGACCTGTCCACCTTCGGCGAGCAGTACAAGCACTCCGGGATGGTGGGGATGCTGGACATCGTGCAGGCGCTGGAATGGATCCGGGACAATATCAAGGCCTTCGGCGGCGACCCGTCGAACGTCACCATCTTCGGCGAGTCCGGAGGCGGCGGCAAGGTCGGCACCCTGATGTGCATGCCGGCCGCCCGGGGGCTCTTCCACAAGGCCATCATCATGAGCGGCACCATCCTCAATGTCAATACCAAGGCGATGACCGAGGAGCTCGGCCGCGCCGTCGTGGAGCAGCTGGGCCTCGGTCCGGATGAGCTGGACAAGCTGGCCGACGTGCCTTATGGCGAGCTGGTCGCGGCGGGCCAGCGGGCGATGGCCGCCAGCATCGGCACCCGGACGCCGGGTACGCCGATGATGTGGGGCTTCGGCCCCGCGCCCGACGGCGAAGTGCTGTTCCAGCAGCCTTTCCAGCCCGATTTCGCGGACATCTCTTCCGATATCCCGCTGATGATCGGCACGACCTTCAATGAACTCCAGCGCCGGGCCTACGGCACGGAAATGACGCTGGAAGAAGCCAAGGAGAAGCTGGTCCTCACCTTCGGCGACCGGGTGGAAGAATACGTCGCGGCCTTCGCCGAGGCGTGGCCGGACTACACCCCGCAGGACCTGCTGTCCATCGACATGATGTTCCGCCCCAAGACCCTGATCACCGTCGATGCCGTCGCCACGACGCGCAAAGCGCCCACCTACTTGTACATGTTCACTTGGAAATCCCCGGTGGACCAGGGTTCGGTGCACGGCTACGAGCTGAACTTCTGTTTCAACACGCCCAACCTCCACGGGCGCGTGCTGCCCGAGCCGTCCGAGGCCGACTGGAAGCTGGCGGAAAACATGAGCCGCAGCTGGGCGAATTTCGCCACGATCGGCAATCCCAACGTCGAGGGTCTGCCGGCCTGGCAGCCCTACACCCCCGACAACGGCGAGTGCTTCATTTTCGACTACGAATGCCTCGTCCGGAACAACTTCGACCGGCCTTTGCAAAACATCCTGAACGACTGCTGTTTCCGGCAGCTGGATGAGTTCAACCGCCGCGCCGGCCGGTAATCATCGGACCTCCACCTGGGCGAAATAGACATCGCGAAGGGCCTTCACCGCCGGTTTTCCCCGGAGGGTGCAGATCCCTTCGAGCGGGAGGTCACGGCAGGAGGAACCGATGCGGAAGGCGTACTCCCCCGGGGAGACGGTCCAGCCGGTGTCCGAATGCCAGGCCAGCTGGTCCGCACCCACGGTAAAGGTCACCGTGCGGCGCTCGCCGGGCGCCAGAGACACCCGCTGGAAGCCCTTGAGCTGCAGCGGCTTGAGCGGCTGACCGGCCTTCGGAGAGGCATAGAGCTGGACGACTTCGTCGCCCTTCACGCTTCCGGTATTGGTCACTTGGCAGCTCACTTGGATGAGACCATTCTTGGTCTTGGCCTCGGGCTGCACGCGGATGTCACTATAGGCGAAGGTCGTGTAGGACAGACCGTATCCGAAAGGATACAGTTCGCGGCCCGCGTCCGCGCCGGTGTTGTAACAGTATGGCTCCGTGGTCTCGCTGGCGGGCATCGTCATACAAAGCTTGCCGGAAGGATTGACCGCCCCGATGAGGATGTCGCTCACAGCGTTGCCGCCTTCCTCGCCGGGGTAGAACGCCTGCAGGATGGCGGCGCAGCCGTCGGCGATGTCGGCGATCATTTCCGGACGGCCGCTGAACATCACGAGCACGACCGGCTTGCCGGTGGCGATGAGGGCCTTCACGAAGGCCTCCTGGTCGCCGGGCAGCCGGATGCCGGCCCGCCGACGGTTCTCGCCGCACAAGTAAACGTTCTCGCCCATCGCGGCGACGATCACGTCATTGCGGGCCGCCACCTTGACGGCGTCGTCCCAATCGGTGTAATCGTCTGATTCCAGCTTCCTTACATAGAGCGCACGGACGCGCTGGTCGCCACCCTGGGTAAGGCCCATGTCGGCCAGGGTGCTCCAGTCGACGCCGCGGGAGTACTCAACCCTTCCGTCATACTTCTTCTGGAAACACTCCAGGAAGGTGGGGATGTACAGGTCCGCGGGGTCCACGTCCTTGCGGAAGAAGAACAGCTGCATCGACGGGAAAGTGTAGTCTCCCAGCATACTCCAGACGGAATTGGCGTTCGGGCCGACCACGGCGATGTTCTTGCCGGAAGCCAGCGGGAGCACGCCGTCGTTCTTGAGCAGGACCACGGACTCCGCAGCCAGGTCGTAGGCCGTCTGGCGGCTTTCGGCCGGATCCAGGTCCATCGGGCCCTCCTTGAAGTAGACGGGGTCAGGGTCGAGCAGGCCGCAGCGGGCTTTGACCGTCAGGGCGCGCTTGACCGCACGCTCGAACGCGGCCTCGCTCACGCGGCCTTCGGCCAGCAGCTCGGGCAGATAGCGGTAGGACGTATTGGAATTGAATTCCAGGTCGTTGCCCGTGTTGATGGCGTCGATGGCGCACTGCTTCAGGAACTCCGGGCTGCGGTCGCGGCTCCCCTGCTGCACGGCGCCGTAGTCGCTGACGACAATGCCGTCGTAGCCCAGATAATCCCGGAGGATGACGTTGAGGAGGGTGTCGCTGCAGACGGCATACTGCGTGCGGAACTTGTCATAGCAGGTCATGATGCTGCGGCTGCCCGCCTCCCGGATAATGGCTTCGTGCGGAAAGAGGACTTCCTCGTAGATCTCCTTCTCCGACAGGGAAGAGCCCCCGCCATAGCCCAGGAAGTGCTTGGTGGTGGCGGTCACGCCCTCTCGGAAACCCTCGGCCTGAAGGCCTTTGACGAAGGCGGTGCCCATGGTGGCGGTGAGATACCCGTCCTCGCCGTAGGACTCCTCCACGCGGGACCAGTGGGCGCTGCGGATGATGTCCACCATCGGCGACAGGGCGAACTGCTCGCCCAGGTCGCGCATCGAGCGGGCGGTCTGCCGCATCTTCACGGACAGCAGCGCAGGGTCCCAGGTGCAGGCGACGGCCATCTGCTGGGGATAGGCCGTGGCGCCCTTGGCGGTCACGCCCGTGATGCACTCGTCGTGGATCACGGCCGGGATGCCGGCGGGGGTGTGGTTGAGCATATAATCCTGGATGTCGGCGATGAGCTGGCGCAACTCGTCCGCATTCAGGCTCTGGGAGCTGGACAGCTGACAGATATGGCCGGCGCCGTATGGAATCAATTCTTTGCACTTCTCCAGGGAGAAAACGCCGTCGACCATCAGCTCGCCCGGATAGATTCCGAAGAGCTGGGCGGCCCGGTCCTCCACGGAGAGGCGTTCATAGACGGAATTGACCAGCGCCTCATACTGTTTGTCCGGGTTCGGAGACGTCCTGGTGGAACAAGCCGCGGCCAGCAGGAGCGCCAGCGGCAGAACGAAGATCTTTTTCATATTCAAAGTCCGATTAACGACGTTTCAGCGGCGTGCCCATCGCGGAGGCGTCCTTGGCGCCGTCCTCGCTGAGGTCGAAGACCATGAAATCGGGCGATTCCGGCGTATAGGCTTTCCAGCCCAGGCCGGGGTCGCCCTTCTTGGCGAAATTCGTCCAGCAGGAGACCACGTGCTCGGCGAGGTCATAATCGGCCTGGGTGAAGGGCCGGTCGCTGTGTTCCAGCGACTTGAACATGAACCAGAGTTCGGAGGAATGGAAGGCGCCCTTCATGTCGTGGGAGCCCGCCTCGTCGTCCGGCAGGGCGTGGGCGAACTGGTAGGCATAGACGGGCTGGCCGGACGCGTTGCGGAGGTCGCAGAAGCGGCGGATGCCCTCTTCCGGATTGCCCATGTCATCCCGCGTGTAGCCGATCATGTAGGGGATGTCCTTGATCCGGCCTTCCTGGGCCGCCGCATCGAAGCTTTCCGTGGACACGTAACCGTCCACGACCGGCCGCGCGGCCAGCCAGATCGGAGTGCCGGTCTCGGCGGCATAGCGGTCCGCCAGCGTAAAGATGGCCTCGGTAGAGGCGGCGCGCATCTTCTCCAGGGTGTCATAGCCGGCCCAGTCGAAAAGTTCCTTGGTGGCCTTGCCCACAAAATCCAGCGGCGAGACGGCGCCCTGCGGCTGGGCGGACCGGCCGGTCGGGACCCGGTTCACGCCGCCGCCACTCTGGATGATCGCTTTCTTGATCAGATCCCCCGTCAGCGGCGAGGAAACGAGCGCCTTGACGCTGCCGGCGCCCGCGCTCTGGCCCAGGATCGTGATGTTGTCCGGATCCCCGCCGAACGCGGCGATGTTGGCATGGACCCATTTGAGCGCGGCGATCTGGTCCAGGAGGCCGTAGTTGCCGGAAACGTGGTGCGGACTCTCCGCGGTCAGGAACGGATGGACCAGGAAGCCGAAGACGCCGAGCCGGTAGTTGATCGTGACCAGGACGACGCCCTTCTCGGCCCAGACCTTGCCGTCGAACTCGGGCTCGTACCCCCAGCCGCCGGTGTAGGCGCCGCCGTGGATCCACATCGCCACCGGCAGCTTCTTGCCCGGCTTGCCCGGTGCCGGGGTCCAGACATTCAGGTACAGGCAGTCCTCGCTGAATTCCGGATCCTCCCAGTAGAATTCACTGGTCCAGGGGTTGCTGGAATCGTGGTTGACCTGCACGGAGCCCGGGCCGAAGGTGTCGGCCACCTTCACGCCTTCCCAGGGGATGACGGGCTGGGGCTCCTTCCAGCGCAGGTCCCCGACGGGCGGGGCGGCGAAAGGGATTCCCTTGTAGATATAGACTCCGTCGACGGTAGATTCGACTCCCTGGATCTTTCCGCCCTCGATCTCGAGAACGGGATTGGCGGGTTGGCAGCCCGCCAGCGCGAGGGTCAGCAGGACGACCGGCAGCAATGATTCAATGCGCATGGTATCAAATGGTTATGAGTTACAGGAGGATGGTCAGCAGGACGATGAGCAGCACGACCGCGGCGGCCGCCCAGATCCAATAATTCTTCCGGGAGGGCCGTTGGGCCGGGGTGTCCGGAACGGGGGCCGGGGCGATGCGCGGCGACTCCGGGGCCTCGGGCGCGGAAGGCTTGACCGGTTCGGAGGAATCGGCAGGAGCGGCGGGTTCCTCCAGTTTGGAGGTTTCCTCCGGCGTGGGGGGGTCCGTCAGCCCGAACAGCTCCGTCGCGTTCTCGTGGATCTCGAAATTCCACGCTTCCTGCTCGCCTTCCTTGAGAAAGGCGCCGGCGTTCTTGACGATCTCGTCCAGCCCGCAGTTGAAATACAGGTGGACCTTCTCGTTCCGGTCGCGGCCGGGATGGCAGAGGATGTGGGCGAGGGCCGTCCGGTCGGGGTGGGAATGGACCTCGCCGTTGGTCGGGATGATGAAATGGTTGCACCGGATGATGTCCAGGAGCTCGTTGCTGGTGTTGTACCGGCTTCCGTGGTGCGCGACCTTCACATAGTCGACCACCAGCGGATTCTCTTCCGAGTACCCTTTCACGTTCCGGAGGTAAGCCTCGACGTTGTGGGGATAGCCGTCGCCCAGCATCAGGATGCTCAGCCCGTCGCAGCGCAGGATGAAGCCGATGCTGGCGGCGTTGGCGAGCTCGTTCGACTTCTTCAGGTTGGGCGCCTTGACCGGCTCCTTGGCGAGCTCTTCCAGCGGAAACATCATTTCGTCCAGCTCCACCTTCTTCGTCTTCGCCATCATCTTCATCCCTTCCTCCTCCTGTTTCTCGATCACCATGCCGCGCACTTCGGGGGTCGGGGACACGACCTCGACGGTCGCGAAAGGATATTCCATGTCGATGCCTTCTTCCACGTCGTCCCGCCACTGCATCTCGCCCGTCCGGGACAGCGTGGTCAGCAGCTCCGACAGCTTCACGCCCTGGATGACACTTCTTGTCGACACGTCCTCCACTTCCACATAGCCGGCGCAATTGGCCCAGACTTCCTTGGCGGGAAGCTTTCCCTGCAGGATGCGGGCTTCGATGTACTGCTTCAGGCCGCCGATGTGGTCGTCGTCGTAGTGGGTCAATACCAGGAGGTCGGGCGTCCCGGTCTCTTCCACCTCGGCCACCAGCACCCTGCCGTACCCCGTCGGCCCGCCGTCAACCACGACAAGGCCATGCTGGTCCCCCTTGTCACATTCGATGACGAAGGAGTCACCGTTCTTTACCGGTAAGAAATGGATCTTGCTCATTGTAAATCAGGAAGTAAGTTAATCTTCGTAAAGATATGGACAATGGCCGACAAAAACAACAGAGGGCACCCCGAACGGATGCCCTCTGCCCATTTTAAACCAAATAATATCTAACCAACCAATCGATTAAGGTACGATAATCTGTTTGCCCAGCACCAGCTTGTCGCCGGAGTCGTCGACCGTCCAGTACTGCGGTTTGCGGGGACCGTTGCCCTCCACGTGGTGCACCACATACCGGAGCTCGCCCTCGAAGGTGCGGAACAGCATGCCGTGGCCGGAGTTGTTCGCGAGGAACGGTTCGGGTTCCTGGACCCACGGGCCGGAAATCTTGCCGGACTCGGAGTAGCACACGGCCTGGAGGTAGCGCTCCTTGCCCCAGGTGCTCCAGAGCATGCCCAGCTTGCCCGTCTGCGTGCGGAACATCTGCGGACCGTCGGTCACCCAGCCGGGCATCTTCAGGCCGAAGGTGGCCTCGCCCAGGCCGTTCATCTCGCCGCAGCAAGGCAGCTCGCTGGCGCGGAACATCGTGACCGGGTGCTCGGAGATGGTCTTGGTCAGGTCCTTGGACAGCTCGATATAGTCCATCGTGCCGTCGATGATCTGCGTCCACTCGTGGACAAAGATCATGTAGATGTGGCCGTCCTCCTCGTACAGGGTGCCGTCGATGCAGTCCCAGTCATGCGGCTGGTAATCGTAGCCGGGCGTGACGGAGAACGGGACGAACGGACCCTCGGGATTGTCCGCACGGAGCAGATAGGTCTGGTTGTGGGGCACGTTGTAGCGGCGCGGGACCTGCTGGATGAGGTCGCTGTGGTCGCTCCAGGTGCCGGCGTAGTAGTAGTAATCGCCGATCTTGTGGATCTCCGCCGCGGCGGCGAAGCCCGCCTTCTCGCACCAGGTGCCGGTCAGGTCGATGACGTTGTAAGGGCCCTCCCACATCACGAGGTCCTTGCTGCGGTACTGACGGCCGCCGGAGGAGGTGAGGTAGTAGGTCTTGGTGACCGGATCCGGATAGATGAACGGGTCGCTCATCGACAGGTCGTTGAAATGGACCGTGCGGATCTTGTTCATCTCTTCCCGCATCCGGCGCATGCGCTCGGCCATGCCGGTGGTGTCGCGGGGCGCGCCGGTGGCCATGCCGCCGAAATTCTTCTGGCCGGGGTCGGCCAGCGGGGCCTGCTCGCCGGGTTCGATCTTGACCGGCTCGGCCTCCACCGGAGCCGGGGCGTTGTTGCCGCAGGACGCAAGCGCGAGCGCTGCGAGGGCAACGAGGGATAAGTTCTTGATTTTCATATCTTCTATTTGTTAAGTTTGCTTATTACCAGCCGGGATTCTGCTTGAGGTTGGGGTTGGCGGAAATCTGCTCGAAGGGGAACGGAAGGAATTCGTACTTGTCCTGCCAGCCCTTGCCTTTGCCTTCTTCCACGACGACATCCCACTCCGTGGTGCCCGGCTTGTAGCCGAAGAACTTGTACAGCTTCTTGCCCTTGTTCGCAAGCGCCGTAGGCGCGTCGCCCCAGCGGACCAGGTCGAAGAAGCGCTCCTGCTCACAGAAGAGTTCGGCGCGGCGCTCGTCCTTGATGTCCTGGTAGGTCATGGAGGCAAGCTCGGGGATCTGGGCGCGGCGGCGGACCTCGTTCAGGGCCTTCAGGCCGCTCTTGTCGGCGTCATTGTCCACGAGGAACTTGGCCTCGGCGTACATCAGCAGCACTTCCGCGTAGCGGAGCATGGGGGTATTGGCCTTATACCACTTCCAGAAGGGCGGGCTGGTTCCCTCATAAGCCTCGCTGAGCCATCCAAGGCCCCGGAAGGTGAAGTAACCGGCATTGTGGTAGATGACCTGGTTTTCCTTGACACCGGGCTTTACGCCAGGGGCGTAATCCATGGCCAGCACCTGCTCGTAGGTGTGGATCGTGGACTTGAAGCGCGGCTTCTCGACACCGCCTTCATGGGCCGCCAGGAATTCGCCGAACTCCTTGGACACGGCGTTCCAGCCCCAGCCGCCGAAGAAATCCTTCGGGAGAGCGAGACCGCTGGGCCAGCCGGTCCACGTGTGGCGAAGGTCATTCGACGGGTCGCCGGGGAAACCGTCATTGTCACCGGAATTGTGCTCGAAGAGGTATTCCTCACAGAAGTCGCCCGCCTGACGCTCGATGATGAACATGTCGGGGACCAGGCCGTAGAGACCGGAGTCGATCACGGTCTTGAGATCCTTGACCGCCTCAGCCAGCACTTCCTTGTCGTTGAACCGCTGCCCGTACCAGAGGCCCACCTTGCCCCGATAGGCAAGCGCCGCGTGCTTGGAGATACGGCCGCCGAAAGCTGCCTGCTGGCCCTTGCCGCCGATGGCGGGCAGCTGGTCGGCGGCCTCCTTCATCTGCTCGAGGATCCACTTGATGGAGTCCTCGGTCGGGTTGTTGGACTGGTTGTACTCATCCTGGGAGAGCAGGTGGTCCGGGAGCGGCGGGGTGCCCCACCAGCGGACGGCGTCGAACATCGCCAGCGCACGGAGGAAGTTGGCTTCCGCCTTGACGCGGTTGATGCGGGCGTCGTTCGTCTCCGGAATCTTCTCCAGGATCAGGTTGCAATGGTACATGACGCTGTAGACGCCCTTATAGACAATCTTCGGGGCGAAGTCGGCGGAGGTGACGTTGTAGCTGCCGGCCTCCTGGTACTGGTTCGTGGCATCCGAGAAGGAGCCGC
>JAEEGH010016937.1_pt1 | contig 15627 bp, 13 predicted proteins | sample 9134181 | NCBI WGS metagenome assembly JAEEGH01 (sample SAMN16246544, study PRJNA631951) | gut metagenome | biome: gut microbiome; feature: rumen; material: DP-attached | host: Bos | place: Iran: Karaj | collected 2018-10 | reverse complement strand
TTTCAACGATAAGAATTCTGCATTAATTTCCGAACTGATTAAACTTTTGCAGCCTGACAATTATAAGAAAGTTTTGGAGAGATTGGCAAAACAGGGCTTGCGTAAAGGCTTTTCGTGTTTGTTCTATGGCGCACCAGGAACGGGAAAGACCGAATCTGTCATGCAGATTGCTAGGCAGACGGGCAGAAACATTATGCTGGTGGATATTGCGAGTATGAAAAGCTGTTGGGTAGGCGAGAGCGAAAAGATAATTAAGAAGTTGTTCGATAATTATAAGAGCATTGTTCGCAAGTCGGATGTGGCTCCTATATTGTTGTTCAACGAGGCTGATGCGTTGTTTGGCACAAGAATGGAAAATACTCAGCACGCCGTTGACAAGATGGAGAACACCATACAGAATATTATCCTTCAGGAAATGGAAGACCTTGAAGGCATCCTTATTGCGACGACAAACCTGACTAAAAATCTTGACAAGGCTTTTGAAAGACGGTTCATATACAAGATAGAGTTTGCCAAGCCCGACATCAAGACCAGCAAGAAGATTTGGCATTCGATGTTGCCGGAATTGAAACCCGATGAACTTGACATTATCGCAAAGAAATACCTTTTTAGTGGCGGTCAGATTGAAAACATAACCCGCAAGAAGGCAATAAATTACATTCTTAACGGTGATGAATTTACTTTTGAGAAGTTGTGTTCATATTGTGATGACGAGCAGATTGTAAATTCGCAAATGAAGGTGGGGTATTAGATTGGTAAACTAGCAGCGGTACAGACTGCATGGGGTGCAGTACCAGGGCCGCTGCTTTTAACGCCACTATTTTGTGGCATACTTGAGTCGCCTTCCAACGTCCGCGGAATTGTACTGCGGTTTGGAGGCGATTCTTTTTTTGTTGTGTCGGATTTACTGCCTAGGCAACGTGCTACAGGTTGCAAATCCGAATGGACATAAAGGACATAATGCCATTTATGTTCTGAATAATCTTATTTTGCTTGCTTTGCGTTTCCAACAAACCTTTTAACTTCTTCAAGGTTGGTTTCCATGTAGCGGCTCGAGTCCTCGATATTGGTCTTCTGCGGATTCTCTACGGTATGCTTGCACGACGAATGTACTTCGCTTACACCAGTCGTTCGTATTAGATCGGCAACATTTTGCGAATTTACTCCGCTGCCAGCAAGGATTTTTATGCGTCCGTTGGCTAATTTTTGTATTTCTCGCAGTTTGTCGATTCCTTCGGGAGCGGTTTTGCATTGACCGGATGTCAGAATTCTGTCGCAGCCGCATTCGATGATTTGTTCCAAAGCCGTATGCCAGTCGCGGCAGCGATCGAAGGCGCGATGGAATGTTACCTCCATGGGACGGGCGAGCTTTACGATTTCGGCAGTGCGCGTAGTGTCAATGTCGAGGTTTTTGTCGAGAAATCCGACGACAACTCCGTGTGCGCCAAGTTGTCGGCACATTAGCACATCGTTTTTTATGGCTTCGTACTCGGCATCGTTGTAGCAGAAATCGCCTGGACGAGGCCTTATAAGTACCATTGTTTTTAGCGAAAGATTTTCTGCACAATATTTTATTGCTGCATACGATGGGGTAGTGCCGCCTTCGTTGAGGTTCTGGCAAAGTTCTATGCGGTCGGCTCCACCTTTTTCGGCGTTTATTGCCGACTGAACCGAATTAGCGCAAATTTCAACTTCTATCATAGTGTTTTATTTTGTTGGTTCTAAACAATCCCCGTACAATTTCACAATCTTTGCCGTCATTATGCTCCATGCGTACTTACCTTTTTCGGTGCGGACGGCTTGGGCGAATTCTGTACTGCGTTCTTTATCAAAGAAGTCCGACAAAGCATCTGCTATCTCATTTGCTTTTGGTTCAACAACATATCCGCTCTTGCCATTTATGACGATTTCGCCAAGTCCGCCAACATTTGTTACCAGCATTGGCTTCTCGAAATGGAAGGCAATCTGCGTAACTCCGCTCTGCGTTGCCGACTTGTAGGTCTGCGCAATTATGTCGGCTGCCGAAAAATATAGGTTTACCTTGTCATCTGGAATAAACTCGTTGTGTATGATGATTTTGTCTTCGATTACTAAGTCGGAAATCTGTTTGCGGTAAATGTTTTCGTCCTGATAGAACTCTCCGGCGACTATCAGTTTTATGTTTGATTCTTTTATTCTGCTGTCGGCAAATGCCTGCAATAGCAAGTCGAGTCCTTTGTAGGCACGGACAAGACCGAAAAATAGAACATATTTGCAATTCTGGTCAAGTCCAAGTTTTTGCAAGGCTTCGTTGCGGTCAAGACGGATGCCATAGTGGTCGTATATTGGATGCGGAGAGAATGTTTTGGGCTTGTTGTGCTTGTCAAAATGGTTTATATCGTCGGCTACCGACTTCGACAGGGCTATGAATCCGTCCATCGACTTTACAAAATATGGAGGCAAAATCTTGTCCAGGATGTTCTGCTCGTGCGGTATCATGTTGTGAACCAACGCAATGCATTTTGATTTGCCATTTCGGTGGACAATGCGGGCGATTTTGCCGAAACTTGGAGCCATAAACGACATCCAATAACAAAAAATCACCATGTCGGCATTCTTGTCGCGGATTTCGCGTCCAACTTTCATCCAGTTGAACGGATTTATGGAACTTATTCGGCGAACAATGTTGAGGTTTTGCGGCTTTGGCGAATCGGTAAACTGCGTCTTGCCTGGGAAGAGAAACGACGGATATTGCAGCGTGAAAGTTACAATTTCAACGTCGTGACCTTCGCTAACGAACTCCTTCGCCAGTCTTTCGTTGAAACTAGCCAAACCTCCACGGTAAGGATGTGCACTTCCTACAATAATGATTTTCATTGTGTTATATTCTAGTAGTCATTCCGCAAGACTGAACGAACAGCATAAGGTACGTTGCTTGTGAGTTCGTTTATGCGGAATCTCTAATTGAAAACATTTCTATAGGAGATTCCGCATAGTTGAACAATATTACGCTCCCCGTTCCGTATCGCGTTATTGTTCTAACTTGTGGAATGACGTTCTTTTTTTTATTCAATGGTTTATAAAAAATTTCAGACTTATTTTATTCCATCTCCAAACTTTACCTTGGCATCGTTGAGCATTTCGGTAAGAGTCTGCTCGTTTTCGCGCTTGCAGATTAGCAATGCCTTGTCGGTATCGACGACGATGAAATCATCGAGGTCGCGGATAATGGCAACCTTCTTGTCGCCCTGTACGTTCACGTAGTTGCCATTCGAGTTGGCGAACAAGGTGTTCTTGTAGAGGTCGGTGTTGCCGTTTTCGTCGCGGTTGGCTATGGTGTAGAGCGAGTTCCAAGTTCCAAGGTCAGACCAGCCGAAGTTTGTCTGCATGACATAAACATTGGGTTCCTTTTCCATTACGCCAAAGTCTATAGAAATGCTTTTTGCGCCCGAATATATTTCGGTGATTGTTTCTTTTTCGCGTGGCGTGTTGAAATTCTTGATTCCTTCCGAGAAAAGCGAGTACAATTCCTTGAGGTGACGCTTAATGGCATCGCGAATTGAAGTCTGCTTCCAAAGGAAAATACCTGAGTTCCAAAGGAAATCGCCACTTTCGAGGAAGAATTTCGCAAGTTCGAGCTGAGGCTTTTCTGTGAAAGTTTTCACTGGTATGAACTTTTGATTCTCGGTATTTTCCGACATCTGAATGTAACCATATCCGGTAGCTGGACGGTTTGGTGTGATGCCAAGTGTAAGCAATGCGTTGCTTTCGGTAACAAATTCAAGACCTTCGGTGATATTGTCTAAGAAAAGATCCTCATTGAGAATAAGGTGGTCGGCAGGAGTAACAACGATTTTTGCATCGGGATTTTTTAGTCCTATTTTGCAGTTGGCGTACATGATGCAGGGGGCAGTGTTGCGCCGCATCGGTTCACCGAGAATGTTCTCTACGGGAACTTTCGGCAGTTGCTCGTGTACAATGCTGCTGTATTCCTCGTTGGTTACGACATATATGTTTTCATCTGGGATGATCTTTGTAAAACGGTCGAATGTCTGCTGTATTAATGTGCGTCCAACGCCAAGAATGTCAAGGAATTGTTTGGGCATATCGGAACGGCTTACCGGCCAGAAACGGCTTCCGATGCCACCTGCCATTATTACGCAGTAGTATGTTTTGTCCATTGTATGCATAGTGAATCTGTTTTTTATTATTCTGCAAAGTAACAACAAATATTTGGGATATGCGAATTAAAGGGAAGGATTTTTTTGTGGCTTCGCCGTTTCAAGGTTTCATGTTTCTATGTTTGCTTGCGCGAGCTAAAGGTTAACTTCGTTGAGGGCTTCGCCGTTCACGTTTCTGGTTGTCTATGGCTAAAGCCGTTTCAATGGCTGGCGCAGTTTCTGTGAGACGCTCCATGGCACGTCTTTACAGAGGTTGATGTCCGTTTTAGGTTTCTGGATTTGAAAATTTAACTTCGTTGAGCTAAAGGTTGATGATTCGATAATTATAGCGGCGCAATGCGTTGCGCCGATTGCAATGATTTGCGCCGATTGCACCGATTGAGACGCATAATTTTGCGTCTGTACAAGGATGGAAAATTATGTTAAATTATTGATTGTCATAGATTATGTTAATAGCATTATGCTATAAGCATAATTGTTGTTAAATAAATGTATTTGATTGTGTACAAATATATTCCACAAACATTTGTTTTATTCCTTGATGAATTTCCGTTGTATAACCTTCGCGCTCTTCGATATGTTCAGGATGTGGATTTTTGCCACATAAATTCCATTTGCCAATTCATTTACATCGCAAACCGCATTGTTACCATTCACATCAGTGCGATAAACAACCTGTCCCATAACATTAACGATCTCAATTTCTGAAATTGTTTCGGATGATGTGATATTCAGCGTATTGCTAACAGGATTGGGGAAAATCTGTAAATCCGCATCCGCAATTTCGTTTTCCTCAACATCAGTACAATCTTCCTGAATGCTAGAAAAATCGCTCCAGTATTCGGCATTGTTGTATGCGGATGCCCTACCGCAGGGGACAATCAGATGAACATGCCAAGTTGCTACATCCACAAATGTACTATCTGAAGTCATGGGAGGATTAAACGCCAACGAGTATATGGTGTCAAGGTTATGGCATCCAGGCATATTCAAATTACAATCCCTAAACGCATATTGTGGAATACTCATAACGCAATCGCCAATCGTAAGTACTGAAATTTGTTGAAGGTCATATATTATTCCATTACCTCTGACCATACTATTTCTTGCATTGTAATTTATTCTTTTCAAATTTCTACAACTACTAAATATCCCATTTCCGATTAATTCTAATGATACTGGAAGTGTAAATTCCTCAATGCCAGAACCACCAAAAGCACCGTCGCCTATATACACCAAAGAATCTGGAAGCGACACAGACCTTAAATATTGACAATTAAAGAACGCTCTGTTTCCTATATTTCGAAGTGAACTTGGCATTTCAATATTATAAATCCATACACATTCCTTGAATCCAGTAATGCCTTTGGTTCCCTCCCTGATAATTATATTGGATTCTGGGAGCGACGTCTTATATCCAAGACACCAATTGTCTAAATACAATAATCCATCAGGCTGGTCATTGTACCATTTGGTATCATCAAAGACACCAGTCCCAATATCTCTCACTGAGTTTGATATAGAAATATCTTGCAATAGGTTACAATATCTAAAGGCATAGTTATCAATATCAGTTACTGAATTTGGAATATCTATGGAAGTCAAAGCACTGCATCCAGAAAATGCGCTATTCCCAATATATGTCACAGAATTGCCCAGTTGTACGTATGCAAGACTGGAGCAATTTCTAAAAGCGCCATCATCTATTGTTGTCACCGAATCTGGTATGATTATTTCAGACAGATTATTACAACTCTCAAAAGCCCATTTTCCAATACTCGTAACCGAATTTGGAATTATTACAGATTCTAAACTTCTACACAACCTAAATGCACCGTTACAAATACTATTAAGGGTAGTCGGAAGACTTACAGATGCCAGGTCGAAACACCTGTCGAAAGCCCTTTCTCCAATGGACTATACACCTTCTGGAATATTTATAGTTTCCAAATTGCTACAATCGGCAAACACATCGTTTCTAATGGTTGTCAAAGAATTACTTAAAATCACTGTGTTCAATGCATTGCAATTACGAAATGCTTCATCTCCTAAATCTGTCACTGAATTTGGAATAACTATTGACGTAAGACTGCTACACATAGAAAATGCCATTCCTCCAATATTTGTCACATAATCACCAATTTGTACTGACACAAGATTGGAACATCCTAAGAAAGAACCATGTCCTATGGTAATTATCGAATTTGGTATTGCTACGGATGTCAGGCATGTCGCTCCGCTAAACGCTAGCGGCTTTATTTCTGTCAATGTATTCGGAAGGATTAAATTTGTTATGAGTGTATTGTCAATATATAAGTTATGGGCGGAACCAAGTGGATTTGATACAAAATCTATTTCACACCACTGCTTTATGCTACCTGTATAATATACTGCATTCAAACTGTCACAACTGCCAAATGCATTAAAGTCAATTGTTGTTATGGTATGTGGTATAGTGACTGATGTTAGTCCTCTACAGCACCAAAATGCATGATTGCCAATATTCTTAACGGAATATGTAATGTCATTGTATGTAACAGACGATGGTATTACAAGACTACCTATTAAATAATCTGTGTAGTATGGTGATATTACATCATCAGAAAACATATGCTCGCATGTAATCTCAACAGTGTAAGGTTCTGTATATGAGATTATGTTATAAAACAAAGTATGCCCGCTTTCGCAAACTGCAGAAAAGTCGTATGCAAATGCATTGCTGCATAATAGTACTACAAATGCGAGTATTATAAATTTTGCTTTCATAAATGAACTTTTTACATATTATCGGGCAAAGTTAAGAATTAAATTGAACAGAAAAACATTATCTGAATATATTTTTTCGTATTTAAAATTCTTTGACTACCTTTGTCCTGCTTTTTTGCGACTGAAAAATGAACTTGTTCGTTACCATAGGAAAATACTTTTCGTTGATGGGTTCGGTATTCTCCAAACCTGTCAACAGAAAGATATTTTTCCGCAGGCTAAAGGCTGAGATAGAGCAGATTGGCTTCGATTCGGTGGGAATTGTCTGCATAGTTTCTGTGTTCATGGGTGCCGTGCTTACTATACAGATGGGTATCAACTTCGAGTCGCCTATTATTCCGCGCTACATCATAGGCTTGAGTACTCGCGACACCATGATTCTTGAATTTTCTAGCACAATCGTCTGCCTTATCCTTTCTGGTCGTGTAGGTTCTAACATTGCATCTGAAATAGGTACAATGCGAATCACCGAGCAGATTGATGCTCTGGAGATTATGGGTGTCAATAGTGCCAACTATCTTATTCTTCCCAAGATTGTGGCTGCATTTTTCACCTTCCCCTTCCTTGCTTTGCTTAGCATTATGCTCGGTATCGTAGGCGGTTTCTTTATTGCTTTCACTTCGCCCGACATTGTAACGGTTGCCGATTATATATATGGTCTGCATTACGCTTTCGTGCCGTTCTATGTGACATATACGGTGGTGAAAATCGCGGTGTTCGCAATACTTATAACATCCATTTCGGCATTTTTCGGCTACTATACCGAAGGTGGTGCTCTCGAAGTCGGCAAAAGCAGTACCAAGGCTGTGGTTTACAGCATTATAGCAGTCCTTTTGTTCAACCTTATCTTAACACAGGTAATGCTCACATGATAGAAGTTGTAAATGTAAATAAGACTTTTGGCGAGAAGCATGTGCTGAAGGACATAAACGCCACCTTCGACGAGGGTAAGGTGAATATGATTATTGGCCGTAGCGGTTCGGGCAAGACTGTGTTGCTGAAGAATATAGTCGGGCTTGTTACTCCCGAGACTGGCGAAATTTACTTCAACGGACGTGAATTTGTGAACGTGGATGAAAAGGCAAAACGCGAAATCCGCAAGGAGATGGGTATGGTGTTCCAAGGAAGCGCGTTGTTTACATCGAACAATGTGGAAGAAAATGTGATGCTGCCACTCGACCTGTTTACCAAGATGTCGAAAGCCGAAAAGCAGAAGCGCGTGGATTTCTGCCTCGATCGTGTAGGTATTGTCAATTCCCACCATTCGTTCCCATCGGAAATAAGCGGCGGTATGCAGAAGCGTGTCGCTATCGCAAGGGCTATAGCGTTGAATCCCAAGTATTTGTTCTGCGATGAACCAAACTCCGGTCTCGACCCGCAGACATCCATCCTTATTGACCAGCTTATAAAGGAAATCACTGTTGAATACAATATTACCACCATAGTCAATACCCACGACATGAACTCCATAATGGAGATAGGCGACAATATTTGTTTCATCTATCAGGGCAACAAGTGGTGGCAAGGTTCCAAGGACGATATTTTCACTACCGACAATCCCGAACTCAACGATTTTGTATTTGCATCGAATCTTTACAAGAAGATAAAGAAGGCACACAATGAGGAATAGAGTAGTATCGGTTCTTATGTTTGTGATGGCCATAATGTTTCTGGCTTCGTGCAATATGCCCGACAAGCAGAAGCAACTTGTTCCTGAAGAGCGTAGGTTGGAGGAAGAAACAATGGAAAACATATTCTTCGAGATGAATGTTGTTGATGCAATGGTTACTCTTCACATGGTTCAGGTTGACGGACATACATCGTTGACTCAGTATCAGGTTGACAGCCTTATCTACGAAAGCATTTATGACAAGTATGGATGTACGCGCGAGTCGTTTGAAGAAAGTATTTTGTGGTATTTGCAGAATGAGCCAGCTAAATTGAAGGATATATATGAGCATGTGGTAGAGAGGTTTAATCAGGAAATTGCAGAAATTGGCAATGCAAAATCCGATTCTGTTGCCACTGTTGAGAGCAATACACTATGAGGCATTTCGCTGCAAATTATGTTTTTACTGGTACGGATTTCATAAAGAATTGCTGTTTGTCGTTTTCGGATGACGGCAGGCTTATAGAAATAGGTGCCGAAAATTCAGGATTGGAGGAGAAGGAAAGAATGATTTTTCTGAATGGAATAATCTGTCCGCAATTCGATACTAAACGGTTTCGCAATAATGATATGCATTTGAAGGATTTTCTTTTTTCCCTTGAATCGCATTTCGATGAAAATACTAGTCTGCCTGTCGTTTTGCTCGAGGGCGTTGACTTGCAGACGCTAAATTTTACAAACGATACTATTGCAAAGGAGATTTACTGATGGCAAAGGAAAAGATACAGAAGACCAACGCTGCCCGTTTGCTCGACAGCAAGAAGGTTGCATACGAGCTTATTCCATACGAGGTCGACGAAAACGACTTGAGTGCAGTACACATCGCTGCTCAGCTTGGCGAACCTATCGAAAGAGTTTTCAAGACTTTGGTCCTGCAAGGTGATCGCAACGGATATTTTGTATGCGTAATTCCAGGCGACAAGGAAGTTGACCTTAAGCTGGCGGCAAAAGCTACTGGCAACAAGAGTTGCAATCTTATTCCAATGAAGGAATTGTTGCCGTTGACAGGCTATATTCGTGGCGGCTGTTCGCCAATTGGCATGAAGAAGCCTTTCCCAACATTCATACATTCAACATGCATGGATTTCGACTACATTTATGTTAGTGCAGGCGTACGTGGTTTGCAGTTCAAGATAAATCCAGGGGATTTGTGCAAGGCGGCGAATGCGAAAGTGGAAGATTTGATAGCAATTGATAATTAGCTGTTCATTATCTTTTTACCGATTATTATGGTAAGAACTATGCCCAAGGCAAAAACAATCACTGCAAGCCAATAAATCTGCGTCAACCCGACAAGCGAACTTGCTAGAAACGAAAGTGCAATCAGCGCGATAATTTTTACAAACTTTTTGCGGACATATTCCTTTTTCTCCTTTTTTCCTTTTGGAAACGAATATGTATCTTGAAACAAAATTATCGGGTCGCCAGACAAGTACGCAATTCCTGCGTATATCAGCAGCGATATGCCCATTGCTGCCATTATTATTGAAAATACAGTTTCCATAAACGAATCTTTATTCCTTTGTAAATTTTGTCATTCCGATTTTACCGTTGCTGTCGTGTGCGACAATTAAGTATATGCCTGACGCAAGGTGCTTTATGTCGCAAGTTGTGCTATCTCCGTTGACATTTGTTTGCAAGACGGATTGTCCTGTCGCGGAGAATATTTCTATTGAAGCGATTGTTTCTGATGATGTTATGTTAAGTGTTGTCGTTGCAGGATTGGGAAATACGCTAAGTTTTGTGATATAACCTTCTATTGAACTTAGTGTTGTGCCGGCAATATTAGATTTTGCAACAATATTTGTATTGTTGGCATTTGCTGTTTGTATTTGATAGTAGCAGAAACTTCTGTCTGGGTTGTTGTCGTTAAACGAGTTCTGGTCGCTTGGTACTTCGCCAATCTGTTCCATCGCAAATGGGTTTGCACCTCGATATATTTTGTACGTATCGTATTGGAATCCTTCGTAGGGTGTCCAGTTAAGTGTTGGAATTCCATTTTGTCCAGCTTCCAGATTGAGATGCATTGTACGGTGGCGGCTGGTCATTTCCGATTCTCCGCAGTTGTCGTTGGAGGTGACAATGTAGCTGTATGGTTGTAGCGTTGGATCGGCTATCATGTCTGTCCATATTGTTGTGTAGGGTGGGAGAGAGGCTGCAAATTCGTAGTTGTCATCGTTGGTTCCTCTGTAAATGTTGTATTGCGTAATGTGTTCGTCGTTGTCTGGAATAAACTCTACAACATTTTGGTTCAGCACATTTGTGCTAACACTTTTAATTTCAGGGATTGGAGTTGTGCGATAAACATAAACATTGATTGAAGTATCGTAAGTGCAACCAAAATTGTCGGTGCAAGAGAATGTGTATTCCTGAAGTCCTGTGGTTGAGGAAACAGGGGTTGCGATTGCTGTACCATTGTCGGTAGTATCTGTTGCTATGCCGTTTCCATTCCACGATAAGTTGCTGTTTTCGTATGAGTTCAGATAAGACCACTCGTCTGATGCCTCGTACATACGAATCCCCCATTCGAACAGGTAGCCATTGTCGCCTTTAAATACATCGTTAATGTATAGTTTCCAAGTACCGTCTATTGGACAGCCAATCAAGGAAGTCATACTTTCGTATGGTCCATATTGTCTTGTGCTGGAGATTGGAAATGTGTCAATTGCCCACCTCGTGTATTCTGTTCCACAGCTGTCGGTATATGTTATTGAATGATAAGGACTGTTAGTTCCCCAAGGTTCGGTTCCGTCAGGGTATATGCGGTAAGTCCATCCTTCTCCTGGGGTAAGATAGCATGGATCTGATACATACATCGGGTCTGGAGATATTCCTACCATTGTGTTACTTGCTGCCGAACTTGAACCCGCCAAATGAATTCCGCCAGTCAATGTCCAGTCCATTGGTGTAGGCGAGGTATAATGTGAATATGCATGTAGCAGGCATTTTTGTCCATTGGGACATTCAAGCATAATGCTTAAATCAGCGAAATACGAATGTTCAAGGTTAATGTAAACATGGTCGATGTCGTCTATTGAATTTAAGATTGCCATCGAATTTTGTGCGTGAATCTCTAGGGGTGCAATGTGAGTTAAACTATATGTTGATGCGCCATCTATAAGGTCTGTTGATGAGTAACTTCCGACAATAGGCTTTTGCGATTGCCATTGCTCTGGATGCACAGTGCCGTTTAGTGTTATTGCCGAACCGGAACAAATGGAATCTTGGCTTGCAGTTGCTTCTATTTGCGGTCTTACAGAAACTTGAACATCAATTGTGTTGTCGTTGCTGTTGACTGAGTTGTATATGTCGTGAGATTGGCATTTTATGCGAAATCCGTCGCTAGTATCAAATGTCCTGCTAATTTGTCTTCCTGCATCGTACATCACAATTGTATCGTAGCTTCCCGTTACGATTATCCAGTCGTAAGTGAGATTTTCATCGTTTTGTTCGTATATGGCGTTGCCGTGGAATGTATTTGTAGCCGTGAATGTTATGCTTTGACCATTACATATATTTGCGTAGTTTATCCCATCGCTTGTGGTTTGCGGAACATCGGTTTCGATGATGGTTGTAAAATACATTGATTCCTTTGGTTGGCTCATTTGCGTTTCACATTCTCCAACAGCCGTTATGCAGTACCAGTATGGACGAACAGAAAAATCTGTTGTTTCGTCTGTCCACGAAGTTGGTTCCGATGCTGGAATTGTTGCCACGAGGTCATAGTTTGTACTGTTGTCGCTACGGTAGATGCGGTATTCCTGTATTTCTTCATTGTTAATGGCTGTCCATGTAATTGTATTGTGGTTTAGACTATCTGTTACAACCTGATCTATTTCTGGCGTTTCAATAGCTCTGCCAACATATACATTTATTGTTGTGTCGTATAAGCACCCTAAATTATCGGCACAAGAAAATATGTATTCTTGATTACCGCCAGTTGCGACAGTCGGAATTGCAGTTGCTGTTGTTATTCCATTTTCTGTAGTAACTGAATCTATGCCGTTTCCGCTCCATGAAAAATCACTTAATGTGTATGATGAAGGCGAAGAAGACGGCGAAGATGTTGATGTGTTCATATAACTCCATTCGTTAATGGAATTTTCCATTACTATTCCCCAATCAAAAAGATATCCATTGTCAGAGCTTATTTCATCATTAATGTGCAAAGACCAAGTTCCGTTTATTGGACATCCGATTAGAGAAGACATGCTCTCGTAAGGTCCATATTTTCCGTTTCGTGGTATAGTGTCAACGATTTCAATTGTAGCATGCCTGTCTTCGCAAGGATCGGTTATGTATGAATAATAGGTCGTTGTTGGACTTGACTGCCCGAAAGGAATAGTCCCGTTGGGGTAAATGCGGTATGTCCAGCCAACCCCAGGCGCTGTATAACATGGACTAGATGAATATGGGTCAATGGCCATTCCTAAATAATGATTAGCACCTCCTCTTGAACCTTCCAGATGTATTCCTCCTGTTAAAGTCCAATCCATCGCATGCAAACTGGAATCGATTGGATTTATTGAATGTAGCATACACTTTTGCCCGTTGGGACATTCTAGCATAATACTTAAATCACCAAAATATGAATGTTCAATATTCATATAAAAGTGGTCTATTTCGCTAATGGAATTAATTATTGCAAAAGAGTCTGGCGAATGAACATCCATATTAAATGATGAGATATAGCCATCTGGCAGAAATTGTGTCGAGTCGGAGTAATTGCAGCTTACCAATGTATTTTCCTGACTTTCCTCTTGTGGTTGATGTGCTATACCTGTTAGAGTTATTTCATAACCAGAACACACAGTGTCGAAGTTTGCAGAGGCTTCTAATTGAGGTGTTGAGGATACCAGAATAGTGAGCGTATTGTTGTTTGTATTAGTATTGCTGCTTGCATTATGTGCCTTGCATTTGACAAGGTAATTGTCCCTTGTGTCGAAAGTATGGCTGATTTGGTTTCCTGCATTGGGCACAACTATTGTGTCGAATCTTCCGCTTATGATTGTCCATTCGTATGTTAGGCTGTCAGGATTCAGAATGTATGTAGTGTCGCCTTGGCAGCTGCTTGTGGCTGTGAATGTAACGCTTTGACCGATGCAAACAACAAGAATGGAACCATCGCCAGCAGTTTGAGAAGCATCAGTTTCGATAGTTGTAGTGAAATATGTTGTAGAACGGTTGCTTCTCTCTCTTGTCCTTTCTGCTTCTTCGATTGCACGTATCTTGTCAGCATCAGTTATGACGATATTATCCAATGGCTGATTCTGTGCATAAATGTCTGTGCAAAAGCAAGATATTGTCGCTATTGCGATTAGTAATGAAAATCTGACCTTCATATTATTATGCTTTGTTTAATAGTTGTTAATTATGACACAAAAATAGTCAATAATATTTATTAGTATCGTATTTTTTTGATAAAAATATTTCTTCTTTGCCTTTCTAGTAGTTCATGATAATTTTATGTATTGCCCTATACTAGACTGAGTTGGATAAAGGTTAGCTGTTCATTATCTTTTTACCGATTATTACGGTAAGGACTATTCCTAATACAAAAACAATCAGGGCAAGCCAATAAATCTGTGTCAACCCGACAAGCGAACTTGCCAGAAACGAAAGCGCAACAAGCGCTATAATTTTTACAAACTTTTTGCGGACATATTCTTTTTTCTCCTTTTTATCCTTCGGAAACGAATACACACCCTGAAACAAAATTATCGGATCGCCAGACAAATATGCGATACCGGCATATATAAGCAGCGATATCCCCATTGTTGCCATTATTATTGAAAATACTGTTTCCATAAACGAGTCTTTATTCCTTTGTAAATTTTGTCATTCCGATTTTACCGTTGCTATCGTGGGCGATAATGATGTATATGCCTGATGCAAGATGATTTATGTCGCAAATTGTGTTGTCACTATTGATGTTCATTTGCAAAACAGATTGACCGGTTGCCGAGAATATTTCTATTGTTGATAGTGTTTCCGACGATGTTATGTTAAGCGTTGTGCTTGCTGGATTAGGAAATACGCTGAAATCTGATATTTCATAGCTGTCTATTGAGTTTTGTCGCGATTGCTCTATGTTTGATTTTGCAATAATGTTGCTGTCCTCGGAATTGGATATTTCTATTTGATAGTAGCTGTTTTCATTGGTGTTATTGTCGGTAAACGAGTTCTGGCAGCTTGGAATTTCGCCAATCATTTCCATAGCAAATGGATTTTCGCCACGGTATATCTTGTAAGTATCGTATTGGAATCCTTCGTAGTGCGTCCAGTTGAGGTTGACAGTTCCGTTTTCTACGCGTTCCAAGTCGAGATGCATAGTACGATGGATGATGCTCATTTCAGATTCTCCACAGAAACCATTTGTGGTTACGGCATAGCTGCATGCTTGCAAATGGTTGCTTCCCATGTCAGTCCATATTGTTTCGGTGCGAGGGAGCGTGGCTGCAAGTATGTAGCTAGTGAAGTCTCCATAATCAAACACTCTGTAGATGTTGTATTGGCTAATGTCTTCACCATTTATATAAAAGAAATCTATAACATTTTGGTTCAGTATATTTGTGCTTGCACTTCTGATTTCAGGGACTGGCGGTGTGCGATAGACATAAGCATTTATTGCAGTGCTGTATGAGCATCCGAAATTGTCGGTGCAGGTAAAAGTGTATTCCTGTTGCCCCGTAGTTGTAGTGCTTGGGATTGCGATTGCTGCACCATTGTCGGTAGTATCAGTTGTTACGCCGTTTCCGCTCCAAGAAAAGCCTTCAATTTCGTAAGAGTTCATAAACGACCATTCGTCCTCGGTTTCATCCAAATAAATGCCCCATCCGAAAATGTAACCGTTGTCATTTTGCAATTTGTCATTTACATGTAGTTTCCATGTTCCATTTACAGGACAGCCAATCAAAGACGACATGCTTTCATAAGGACCATATTGCCCATCTTGCGGTGCTGCATCAATAACTTGTATATTTTCCCTATTATTGCAGTCATCGGTGTAGCTTATAATGTGATATGGCGATT
>JAEEGH010016934.1_pt1 | contig 15629 bp, 6 predicted proteins | sample 9134181 | NCBI WGS metagenome assembly JAEEGH01 (sample SAMN16246544, study PRJNA631951) | gut metagenome | biome: gut microbiome; feature: rumen; material: DP-attached | host: Bos | place: Iran: Karaj | collected 2018-10 | reverse complement strand
CCCGACATATCCGCATCGGCGACGGCGAGAAGACCCGCAACATGAAGAACAAGCTGGAAAGTGCCAGCTCACGCCAGTATCTGTTGGCCAATGACCTGCACATCAACTGGAACTACAAGAAGGATGCCCACAAGCTGAACCTGGACGGCGGCTTCCGCTATGCCGTCAATACCTACCAGGCCAACGGCCTCACGGCCTACAACTCGGGCAACGATGACATCCCGAACCTGAGCAAGGACCTTCAATTCAAGACGATGGACGGTGTGAACGAGAAAATCACCTCGCTCACCTACTATGCCCAGGCCGGCTACAGCTTCGGCGACCGCTATTATCTGGACGCAGCCATGAGCATGGAGGCCAACACCCGCTTCGGCAAGGATGCCGACCACGCGCTGAAGTTGTTCAACGTAGCCTGGGGCCTGTTCCCTTCGGTAAGCGGTTCTTGGGTTATGACCAATGAGGACTGGATGCCGGCCAACCGCTGGCTCAACTACCTGCGCCTCAACCTGGCCTGGGACATGACCGGCAACGACGACGTGGACATCAACGCCTCGCGTACCTACTTCAAGTCGGTCAACCTCGACGACAACACCATCGTGGGTACCATCCTGGGCGGCATCGGCAACACCTCGCTCAAGTGGGAGACCACCAAGCGCCTCTCGTGGGGCACCGAGGCCAACCTGGTTGACAACCGTGTGTCATTGGCCATCAACGCCTATAAGAGCTGGACATCGGACATGCTCTCGATGCAGGCACTCAACTACCTGGTGGGCTTCGACAGCAACTGGAGCAACAAGGGCAAGATGGAGAATGCCGGATTCGACATCAACGTGCAGGGCAAGGTCATCAACACCCGCGACTGGCAGTGGCAGCTGGGCTTCAGCGTCGGCCACTACAAGAACGAAGTGACCGAACTGCCCAGCGGCGACTTCCTGACCGATGCCTACGGCGGCACTATCGCCACCCAGGTGGGACAGCCTGTAGGCGTCTTCTACGGCTACAAGACCGACGGCGTCTATAGCACTGCGGCCGATGCCAAGGCTGACGGTAAGGCCATCGTACTGCGCACCGGCGAGAAACGCTACTTCCAGGGCGGTGACATGCGATTCATTGACCAGGACGGCAACGACGTCATCAACGACGATGACCGCGTCATCATCGGCAACCCGAATCCGGACCTCTACGGCAACATCACGTCCCACCTCCAGTGGCGCAAACTGGCTCTCGACGTCGTCTTCAACTACTCGTTGGGCAACGACATCTACAACTACCAGCGCTCCCTGCTCGAGGCCGGCTCACGCTTCCAGAACCAGACCACGGCCATGCGTGCCCGCTGGTCGTGCGAGGGCCAGCAGACCGACGTGCCGCGCATCAGCTACGGCGACCCGATGGGCAACAGCCGCTTCAGCGACCGCTGGATTGAGGACGGCTCGTTCCTGCGCCTCAAGAATGTCAAGCTGAGCTACTCGTGGGACTTCAACTCGCGCTACCTGCAGGGCATCACCGTCTGGGGCGGCGTGCAGAACATCTTCACGCTGACGAAATACCTGGGCAGCGATCCTGAATTCTCAGGCTCGAACAACATCCTGTTCCAGGGCATCGACCGCGGTCTCCTGCCCACCAGCCGCAACTTCAGCGCAGGTGTGAAGATTAACCTCTAAGCATGAGGTCGTGAGGTTGTAAGGTTATAAGGTTGTAGGGTTTTATACCTCAAAACCTTATGACATCAGCAAAATAACCTTAAAACCTCAGAACCTCAAAACCTCAAAACCTCAAAACCTTCAAAGAATATGAAAAAGATACTTTACGGCACGTTGCTTTCGACCGTCGCATTGGCCACAATCATGACCTCGACATCGTGCGAAGATATGCTCAAGCCGGAGTCGGACATCGTGCTCTATCCCGAGGACAACCAGCTCGACACGCCCTATGACACCGTCTATTCGACCATAGGCATCGCCCACCTGATGCTCAAGGTGCTGGACCGTACCAACCTCCTGGGCGAAGTGCGCGCCGACCTCTCCACGCTCACCCCGAGCGCATCGAAAGACCTGCAGGAGCTTGCGGCCAATGACGTAAGCCTCACCAACGTCTATAACAACCCGCAGGACTATTACAAGATCATCAACAACTGCAATTACTTTATTGCCAATGCCGACTCGACGCTCAAGAAGAACGGCGTGAAGGTCTTCGAGCGCGAGCTGGCCACCGTACGCGGCTGGCGCGCCTGGACCTACCTGCAGCTGGTGCTCAACTACGGCGAAATTCCCTTCTACCTCGACTTTCTCGACAACCAGCTGGCCGCCGAGGAGATCATGAAGCAGCCCAAACTGGGCATCAAGGAGGTGTGCGCCGAGCTGATTGCCGACATCGAGCCATGTGTCGGTGTCCTGCCCACAACCTACCTGAACCGCCGCGTCCAGTTCCCGCCCAAACTTCTCCTGGGTGAGCTGAACCTCTGGGCCGGCAACTACGCCGAGGCAGCCAAGTGGTATCACGACTATGTGACCGATGTGGACCATCCGCTCCCCGTCGACTACAGCTTCTGCAGCCGCGAATTTACAAGTAATGGTGGCAGGTCCCAAGGTGCAGGTTACCTCTCCAGAAATTTTGCAAACCTCTATCTGGCCTACGACAGCGACGATTTCTACGGCGGCACAGTGTCAGACCTGCCCAACCTCTACAACTCGACCATCGCCAACAAAAACTGCTTCGAGATCACCTACTCCGAGTCGGCCCTCCAGCGCAGTGAGTCACAACACTGCGTTGTGGTCCGAATCAACGAAGACCTGTCGCGCGACACCCTCGAGTGGGTCAACGACTGGAATGAGCGCCTGTGGAACGGTGACCTGCGCCTGAAGTCCGAAATCGCACAGGACTATACATCGACCGTCGAGGAGGGCTTCGGCCACAACATACAGGAGATCTACTCCAAGATCGATCCCAAGGTACTCATGCTATACCGCACCAGCGTGGTCTATCTGCACTTCGCCGAGGCACTGAACCGTGCCGGATACCCGACCGCTGCCTTCGCCGTGTTGAAATACGGCCTGTGTGAAGACAACACCACCAACCGCGCCAGCGGCAACCCGATTGCGGCCGATGAGGTGGAACGCGCCGGTGACCTGCTCTATTTCGACCCCGCCATCTTCAAGGGCATGGATTACACCACCTACGTCAATACGAGATCTAATTCGACCACTATACCATCGAGCCTGCTCGAAGCCAACACCGTCGGCATCCACTGCTATGGCGGCACGGCGGCCGATGCCGACACGACCTACAACATTCCAGCCCTGCCATCGGCCATAGACACCACCCTCTGGGTCGAAGACAAGATCATCGAAGAGCTCGCCCTGGAGACCATCTTCGAGGGACAGCGGTTCTACGACCTGATGCGCGTCGCCCTGCGTCGTGATGACAACAGTTTCTTGGCCAATGCCGTTGCCTCGCGTGACGGTGGTCCGGCCAACCTCAACTCCGCCATGCAGAGCCGCATGATGGACCGCAAGAACTGGTACCTGCCGCTGAAGTGAAGAAAAAATGAAAATAAGTTGTGTTTTATATAGTTTCGTGATGTAATGGGACGGCCACTCCGTGAAGGAGCGGCCGTCCTTCTTTTGTTTCAAAATTCATCTAAACCACACTATCCGGAACATACGGTCCGCACAATGTATCATTTTTTTCCGATGTATCAAAAACGAAAGAACTTGTTACAAATTAGCACGTCGATTTGCAGATTTGCACCTATCTTTGCCCCGTTCAATCCCAAAAATGTGACACACAAGAATACATTTTCTTATATCAGAACACCTATTTAATAATCTCTAATTCTAACAGTCATGAAAAAAGTTCTACTTTCATTGGCCGCTGTTGGTGCGACAATGTCCGCCAACGCACAATTGTTGAACTACGGTTTCGAGACTTCCGACATCTTGCCAGGCCAGGTGGTCAGCGAGAACTGGTCGGACGAAAAGTTCCAAAACTGTACGTTCGAGTTAAACCAGGAAGGCTCCGGTATCAACGGCAGCAACTCATTGTGGGTTAACACCGACGTTACCGCCAACCCATGGGAACGCGTCATTGCCTTCACCAACACGGGCGTCGCCGAAAACAAGTCTTACCGCATCTCTCTCTGGGTCAAGGGCGAGGGCGAATTCAATGTCGCCTTGCTGAAGGGCTGCTTCAACCACGACCTGGCTCTCCAGGGTGGCAACGGCAGCAGCTACGTTGACCAGACCAAGGCCTTCACGGCCAAAGATGCCGGCGAGTTCGTCCGCTTCTCTTACGTCGTGTGGTCTCCATCACGCGATGTCATGTCGGCCAAGAAGAGCGACTTCAAGGACGACGAATATTGGAACCAGGACTTCCTGCGTCTCTCCTTCACCGGCGTCGGCAGCTATACTGTCGATGACGTCAAGATCGAGGAATCGACCGTCCAGAACATTGCATTCAACGAGGACGTCATCCGCGTTGATTTCGGTTATCAGACCAACGCCGCCGACCTCGAAAAGGCAGCCGGCACTGCAGTCGTACTTGACAAGAGCATTGTGACCGTCAAGGTCGATGGCGAGCCTGTCGAGGTAAGCTCAGTCGAAATCAAGGACGGTGGCAAGTTCTACATCTTCCTTGAGGCTCCATTGGCCCAGGATGCCGTTGTCAGCGTCAGCTTCACCAACCCTGGCGACCTGAAGTATTCGACCAACGTAGCTCCAGAGAGCTGGACCAATCCTAACGCAGCTGTTTACAACTTCGAGGACGAAGCCGCCTATTTCGACGGCGAGCTCGTAGCCACCTCAGTTGAATGGGAAGAGGCCACTCTGGTCAGCGCCAATCCAGACAACGACTCGTTCGAGTGGACCGGTGACATCAACACCTTCTCGTTCACCTTCAACAAGGCCGTCTGGACCAACGACGACGAGAACGGCGCTCCTACCGCTCTCCTGACTGGTCCTGGCTTGGGCGCAGGTGAGGAACTGGCTGTTGTGGCCAATGAAAATGCCGACAACACCATCACCTTCAAGCGTACCGGTTCTGAACCTTTGGCCGATGGTATGTACTCCATCTCGGTGGACAACGTGTCGAACGTCAACCACATAGCAACCACCACTCCATTCTCCATCACATTCGAGGTAGGTCTCGTTGAAATGGGCGATATTAAATATACAGACTATTCAAGCATCTGGATGGAGGGTGAGTACAACACCGCTCAGCCGACCAACGGCTGGATTTCTTACTTCAACGGTGAAGAGAACTCATCCAATGCCAACCGTGTGGGCAACTTCATTACCGACGGAAAGGGTGTAGGCTTCTACTTCTGCCAGCGTGATGGTTCTGTAGCTGCCAAGCTGACCCTGGGCGAGAAGGAGGATGCTCCATTCACATTGCCAGAAGCTAATGTCCAGATTACATTCTTCAGCAGCAAGTGGCAGGGCGCAGGCGGCACCTATTCATACAAGCTCGTCAAGAAGGATAATCCGGAGGAGGTAGTAGCATCTGGCGACATCGCTTCTGAAAGCAACCTCGGTGGCTTCGGCGAAGCTGCAGCCTCTATCTCTGGTGCCGCTGTCAAGATTCCTAATATGGTAGCTGGTGACTATATTCTCACTCTCGAGACAGCCGCTGCTTGGAGTGGTACCATCTTCTTTGGCATCGATGTCAAGACCTATAAAGAGGAGGGTCCTTCAGTTAATCCAGCTATCATTATCAACGAGTCATTCGCCAGCGTAGAGAACGGCAAGGTTCCAGCTGCAGGTACAGGTTGGGCTGTCTATGACAACAACAACCTCGGTGCAAAGGGTCAGTCTCAGAGCGGCCGCAACCGTATGATGAGCACCGGTTCATGCACTAACCTCTCAATCGGTTTCTACAACCGTTGCTTCGGTGAAGCTACAGCTTATTACATGACCTATGGCGAGCCAGCTCCTGATGGTCAGGAGGAGCCAGAGCCAGAGCTCATCCTGGAGAACGCCAAGTATTCATTCTCGTGGTATGCCGTCAACTGGAAGGGTGCCAAGCAGACCTACTACTTCCAGCTCATCAATGCCGAGACCAACGAGGTTGAGTACGAGATGACGCCAGTTGAGGTCACTGCAAGTGTAGAAGGTGGCGCTCAGAGTGCAGAGGCTGTCCAGATCCAGTTCAACTACGTTCCTCAGGGTGGCAAGTACATCATGAAGTGGTGGATGACCGGTGAGGCTATCATTGGTAAGATCCGCGTCGAGAAGATGGGTTCACTTGCCGTATTCTGGAAGAACAAGCTCATCAACGACGGTCTGGAGATTGCCAAGGCCGAGCGTGAGAATGCAAATGCAGAAGAGTACGCAGGTACCACTCGTGACAACCTTGACGCTGCCATTGCCAAGAACACCAACCCAAGCGCAAACGGCTACCACACTCCTGCCGATTACCAGGCTGGTATCGACGAGTGTCTCGCTGCTGCCAAGGCCATGGCTGCCCGTCGTGATGCTATTGCGAAGTTCAAGACTGATATCGTGAAGCTGGCCGATGCATTGGCCGCAATCGATGCCAAGTTCGAGAAGCTCGAGATTATCCCACAATACAAGGAACTCGTAGCCCAGTATGCTGAGGTTGATCCTTCAACCCTCGAGGATGAAGTGCTTCTCCCAGTCCAGGCCAAGATTACCACTGGCGTAACCGCAGTCAAGGACGTCATCGATGCAGTAAGCAATCTAATCACCAAGCAGATCCAGAACCTGCTCGCAGGCATCAGCGTCTATGGCAGCAAGCTTGACGATGAGTTCTCATTGGCCTTGATCAGCCAGGGCGAACAGACCCTCACCGACGATCAGAATGTGGCCAATGCTCTCCAGCAGCTCCTCACCGGTTGCATCTATGACAGCATCGCCAACGGCTACAACTTCACCACCTATGACGCAGAGTCAGATTTGTCATTCCCCGACAGCATCGACATCACCGGCTACATCGCCAACGACATGTTCTACACTGTCAACTCGCAGAAGAACTATATGGGTCCTGAGGCCAACGCTACATTCCCAGGCTGGAATATCACCGAAGGTCAGGTCAGCAACGTATGGTGGTGGGAGAATGCTCTCGTCATCAACGAGAACAAGCCAGCTGTCAACGCTTCACTCCGCAACGTCGGCAGCAACGCATTCAAGGTCAACCAGGAGCTCAAGAACGTTCCTGCAGGTGTTTACACCATGGTCATGAAGACGGCAGACTGCTCTAACGTCGCTGATGTAAGCCAGACCTACACCAAGAAGGACGAGACCCTCCCATGGTCAACCTCGGAGGTTTATGCCCAGGTCGGTGAGGCTGTTACTTCTGTAGAGGCCAACTATGGCTCAGGTCAGGTTTGGCGTAACGCTTCCGACACCTACTTGCCTAACATTCAGGGCACTGTAGCAGCTGGCGAGAACACCGTTGCAATGACCATTGGCGCCAACATGAACTGCACCAATGACGCTGCCCAGGTAGATGACACTAAGCTCTACATGACCGCCAAGATCGAGGGCTTCGACTACCGTGCCGCAGCCGATGCAATCCTCAACAACCTCAAGACCGGCGTGAAGGCCGTAGAGCGCACCGATGCTCCTGTCGCTGTCCGCTACTACAACCTCGCAGGTCAGACAAGCGCTGCCCAGCAGGGCGTCAACATCAAGGTTGAGCGCTACTCTGACGGCTACACCGTCGTAAGAAAGGTCATCGTTAAGTAACGAACTATCAACTCAATTAGACCCGGCCGGAATTTTGGTCCGGCTGGGTCTTTTTTTTCTTTTTTCAATATCCAGGAATTATCTCACTTATCCGTTTTTGTGTCCAATGTCCATTCCGGCCCGATCGGGCTATAAAAACTGGAAGCGAATGCCATTGGCCAAAGAAAAAACTAAAAACTATCAAATCAAAATGACACGTCTTTTCGCCCACATCGCCATCTTCATGCTGTGTTGCGCCTCGGTACGCGCTGCACAGCCGTTCGTTTCGTTCCAGCCGCGCGAGGCTGCCACATCGGCCACAACAGGCCACGTCCAGGTTGACGATGCGGACTATGCCGGCGTGAAGCGTGCCGCACGTACTCTGGTGGCCGACATGCAGGCTGCCTGCGGTCGCGAACTGAATGTCACCGTCGGCTCGTTGGACAAGAGCCGGACCATCCAGCAGCTGGTCAAAAACAAGACCATCGATGGCAAGGAACTGAAGGGGAAAACTGAAAAATACATCATCCGCGTGGACGGCGACGGCTCCATCATCATCGCCGGAAGCGACAAGCGCGGCACCATCTACGGCATCTACGAACTGAGCCGCCAGCTGGGCGTCAATGCCTGGTCGTGGTGGGCCGACATGCCGGTCGTCAAACATGACTCCATCTACCTCATTGCAGGTCAATATACCGACGGCGAACCCGCCGTGCGCTATCGTGGCATCTTCCTCAACGACGAGGCTCCGTGCCTCTCCAACTGGGTGAGGGAGAAGTTCCCCGACAGCGAATGTCCATCGGCCAACCCCCAACTGGCCCACGGCTTCAACAGCCACTTCTACGAGCGCGTCTTCGAGCTGCTCCAGCGTCTGAAGGCCAACTACATGTGGCCGGCCATGTGGGGCAATGCCTTCTATGCCGACGACAGCCAGAACTCCGCATTGGCCGACGAGATGGGCATCATCATGGGCACGTCGCACCACGAACCGATGGCGCGCAACCACCAGGAATGGGCTCGCCACCGCCGCGAGAACGGTCCGTGGGACTATGTGACCAACCAGAAGGTGATCGACGACTTCTTCCGCGAGGGCATCCGCCGCGCCAAGGGCAATGAGGACATCATCACCATCGGTATGCGTGGCGACGGCGACGCTGCGATGGGCGGCAAGGAGGGCCACGACGAGGACTTCGAGCGCAACGATGCCTACTATATCAAACTGTACGAGAAGATCTTCAAGAACCAGCGCCAGATCATCAAGGAGGAGACCGGCAAGGCTCCCGAGAAGCGCGTGCAGATGTGGGCGCTCTACAAGGAGGTGCAGCGTTACTACGACCTGGGCCTGACCGTGCCGGAGGATGTCATCATCCTGCTGTGCGATGACAACTGGGGCAACATACGCCGCGTGCCTGCCACCGTGGACGCCAACGGCAACATCGCTCATAAGCCTCACGCCGGCGGCTACGGCATGTACTACCACGTCGATTATGTGGGCGCACCCCGCAACACGAAGTGGGCCAATGTCACTCCCGCCGCCCACCTGTGGGAGCAGATGCAGCTCTGCTGCCAGTACGGCATCGACAAGCTCTGGATTCTCAATGTGGGCGACCTCAAGCCGATGGAATATCCCATCCAGCTCTTCCTCGACATGGCGTGGAACCCGGCCGCATTTGCCGACCCGAAGAGCATCGGCCAACACACCGAGCAGTTCTGCAACAACATCTTTGCCAACGATTCGGCCCTGCTCGGCGAGGGCTTCGGACGCGAGGCTGCCCGCCTGCTGACGCGCTACACCACGTTCAACGGCCGCTGCACGCCCGAGATGCTCACTTCGCGCACCTACAACCTCGCGTCGGGCGAGTGGCAGCGTGTGTCGGACGAATACAGTGCATTGGCCAACGATGCCGTCACGCTCTACGACCTGCTCAACTCACGCCAGCCCAATGCGGCATGGGGCAAGTCGGCCTACGAACAGCTGCTGCTCTATCCGATCCAGTCGATGGCCAATGTCTATGCGATGTACTATGCGCAGGCCCGCGGCGACCAGCAGGCCATCAACCGCTACTTCGAGCGCGACTCGCTGCTCACCGTCTTCTACCACAACATCAACGGTGGCAAGTGGAACCACCTGATGCGCCAGATGCACATCGGATACCGCTCGTGGAACGACCTGCCGCGCAATGTCCGTCCGCAAGTGCGGCCGTCCGACCGCCGTGCCGATGCACCTCAGGAACAGCCGGCCATGCGTCCCGAATCGGTCACCCACGGCGGCCATATCTATCGCCACGGCGACGGCCACGTAGTCATCGAGGCCGAACACTACGCGAGCAGCATTGCGGCCGATGGTGCACAGTGGCTCACCATCCCGAACTACGGACGCACCCTGAGCGGCGTGGCCCATTGGCCATACACCACATCGGCCGTCGGTGCATCGCTCACCTACCGCTTCACTCTGCCGCAGGGCGTGACCGAGGCGAAAGTGCACGTCATCACCAACTCGACACTGCCGTTCCTGCGCCGCGAGGGTCATCGCTACATGGTTTCGGCCGATGGACAAGCTCCCGTCGAGGTGAACTACAACAGCGACCTGACGGAGGACAACCAATGGCACATGTACGACGTGGTCGCCACGCGCATCATCGACAAGACGGTGCCCATCACGTTCAACGCTTCGGCCGATGTCCATACGCTCACCATCAGTCCCATCGACCCGGGTCTGGTACTGGAGCGCGTGGTTGTAGAGTTTTAGCCGACGCACATAGACCCGCCGGACAACAATATTTTCCGCGATTTCCGTTTTTCCGTGAGTTCCGTGGTTGAAACACATTGGCCATGAAAAAAATTTCGTGTTTTTCGTGCCTTTCGTGGTTAAAATAACAATTTCCGTGGTTAAAACCATTGGCCAAAAAACAGAATAAAAATCTAAATCATAAATACATAAACTTGAAAAAAATGGCAAACGAAAACAAAGGCTTTTACAAACTGTCGTGGCTGCAACGTATCGGCTTCGGCTCGGGCGACTTGGCCCAGAACCTTATCTTCCAGACAGTAGCATGTTACTTGATGCTCTACCTCACTACGGTGCTGAAAATCAATCCGGCATTCGTGAGCGGACTGATTCTCGCCGTGCGACTCATCGACTGCTTCTGGAGTCCTGTGGTCGGCAAGTATATCGACAACCGCAACCCCAAACTGGGCAAATATCGTACATATCTGCTCTACGGCGGCATCCCGCTCACCGTCGCTGCCTGTCTGCTGATGCTTCCGCAGGTGGCTGAATGGTCGATGCCGATGAAGATGGTCTATGCGACGGTCAGCTATACGCTGTTGAGCATGATCTATTCGGTGGTCAACATCCCTTACGGCTCCATCATGGCGAGCATGACGCGCGACAACGACGAGGTGCTCATCCTTACCTCTACGCGAATGGTGTGCGCCAACATCGGCCAGATCGTCGTCCAGGCTGGCTTCCCCATCGGCCTTGCCATGTGTGTCCACGCCGCCATCAACTGGGATCAGGCCGTGTTCATGGCCATCGGCACTATTCCGGCCTTCATCATCCTGCCGTTGCTGCCCGTGCTGAAGAAGGTGTTGGGCAAGAAGGGCCTCTACTACACGCTGCTCTCGATCGGCTTCGTCGGCTTCGCAATCCTGTTCTGCATCGGCAAGTTCGGCGACGTGAAGGAGAGCACTCTGATTGTGCAGATTGCCAAGATTATGACCGGTGTCGGCCTGCTCGTCGGCTCGCTCATGTGGGCACTCGTGCCTGAAGTCATCACCGAGTCGGAATATCGCACCGGCAACCGTCCGGCCGCTACGGTCAATGCCTTGGCCGGCGTCGCCTTCAAGGCCGGATTCTCCATTGCAGGCTGGATCACGCCGCTTGTGATGGGTCTGATCGGCTTCAACCTTGCGAGCGAGGAGTCGGCACTCCCGACCGATCCGTCGGCATGGTTCACCGTTACGTGCATTTTCGCTGTTGTCGGCTTTGTGCTGTTGGCCTACTGCTTCATGGGCAGCAAGGAGAACATCACGACCACGCCCGACAAGCCGGTGTCGTTCATCGACATGTTCCGCGAATTCAAGGCCAGCAAGTGCCTCCAGCTGGTGCTCGGCGTGTTCGTCGTGGTCTTCCTCGCATCGTTCATCAGCGCGCCGGTCAATGCCTACTACACCGAACTGAGCAAGTATTCGCCCACGGCGCAGAACGCCATCCTGTGGTTTACCTGCATTATCCCGGCCGTGCTCCTCATCGTTGTAGCCCTCCTGATCCGCCAGTATCCGCTCACAGACGAGCGTCTGGACGAAATGAACCGCGAAATCGAGAAGAGAAATGCGTAAATCATGTTTATGGCCAATGGCATTGGCCGCAACCATCGCCGCCTTGACAGCCTGCTCGCCGCAGCAGCCATCGGCCGAAAAGACACTCAAGGAGGCGTTCGACGGCAAGTTCCTCATGGGCTGCGCCATCAACGTCGAGCAGTCGTCGGGCCGCGACACTGTGGGCGACAGTATCATTGCGCGTCACTTCAACTCCATCGTGGCCGAAAACTGCATGAAGTGCGAGGCTATCCACCCCGAGGAGAACCGCTATTTTTGGGACGATGCCGACCAGTTCGTCCGCTTCGGCGAAGAGCACGGCATGAACATCATCGGCCATTGCCTCGTGTGGCACGAACAGTGCGCGCCGTGGTTCTTCGTCGATGAAAAGGGCAATGAGGTTACGGACGATGTGCTCCGCCAGCGCATCAAGGACCACATCACGACCATCGTTGGCCGCTACAAAGGCCGCGTGAAGGGCTGGGACGTGGTCAACGAGGCCATCGAAGATGACGGGTCGTACCGCCAGTCGCCGTTCTACCGCATCATGGGCGAGGAGTTCATCCCCTGGGCGTTCGAGTGCGCACATGAGGCCGACCCCGATGCCGAGCTCTACCTGAACGACTACAGCATGGCCAAGCCCGGCAAGCGCGAGACCTACGTCCGCATCATCGACCAGCTGAAGCACCGCCATCTGCGCATCGACGCCATTGGCCTGCAAGTCCATTCCGGACTCGACTATCCCGACATGCGGGAGCTGGAGACCTCGATGCAGGAGTTCATCTCCACGGGTCTGAAAATCCAGTTCACCGAATTGGACATGAACGCCTTGCCGAACGTCTTCGAGGCCGGCAACGAGAACGCCAACATCGAGGAGGACTTCGCCTACAACCAGCGCATGAACCCCTACACCGAGGGCTTGCCCGACAGCGTCCAGCAGCTCTGGAACGTCCGCCTGCAGGCCATGTTCGACCTCGCCTTGAAATACAGCGAGCGAATGAACCGCGTAACGATGTGGGGCGTCTATGACCAGCAGTCGTGGCTCAACGATTGGCCGATGAAGGGTCGCACCAACTATCCGCTGCTCTTCGACCGCAACTACAAGTTGAAAGAGGCGATGGGGAAGTATCTGAAATAAACCACAGACCGACCAGAGCGACCCCAAAAGACCCTAACCCCAGCCCTTCCCCGTTATATAGGGGAAGGGAGTATATACAAAATGTGGACAGGGTTTTGGTCTGTGATTATGGCCAATGGCTTTTGTCCATGAAACGGCGGTTGGGGTTGCCATAGTGAAGCGGACGAAAGTGAAATCGGGAGCGGCAGGCAGAAAGTAAGCACTGTTTGAGGCGCAGCCGAGTTGTGCTTACTTTCAACTGAAGCCCAGATTTCACAGGCCGCAAAACGTAAGGCTTGACTTTCTTTGCTTACTTTCTTGTGTCAAGACAAGAAAGTAAGTGCCCTCCGCAAAGGAGAATGAAAAAAACTTGATTTTCTAACATGACCTCCCATGTCCGCAAGGTCATACCTCCCCCTCGGGGGAGCCAGAGAGGGGTCTTAAATTTTATATGAACATGAAAAAAAGATATCTTTTCCCTGCCGACTATATGGCAGATCCCGCCGTACACGTCTTCAACGGCAAGTTGTTCATCTACCCCAGCCACGACTGGGAAGCCGGAGCCGAAGAGGATGACGACGGCGGCCACTTCCAGATGAAGGACTACCACGCACTCTCGATCGACGGCGAACCGATGACTGGCAACGTCAACGACCACGGCGTCATCTTCGACGTGAACGATGTGCCCTGGGCCGAAAAACAGCTGTGGGACAGCGACGTCGTTGAAAAAGACGGCAAGTACTATTACGTCTTCTCGGCCAAGGGCTACGACGGCGTCTTCCGTTTGGGCGTAGCCGAGTCCGACAAGCCAGAAGGCCCATTCAAGCCACGCAAGTTCCCCATCCGAGGCTCGTTCTCCATCGACCCCTGCGTCTTCAAGGACGACGACGGCACCATCTACACCTACTTCGGCGGCCTGTGGGGCGGACAGCTCCAGTGGTGGCAGCCGTTGGCCGATGGCTTTGCCCCGATTCACGGCAAGCACGGCGACGACAACGGTCTGGTCGATATGGGTTCCGAGCCGACCCGCAAGGGCGAACTCTTTGCCAAGCCCGATGCGCCCGCATTGCCCAGCCTCGTGGTCAAGATGAGCGACGACATGGAGTTTGCCGAGGCAGCTCGTCCGGTCGTCATCCTCGGGGCCGATGGCAAGCCGCTCAAGGCCAGCGATCCGCACCGCTTCTTCGAGGCATCGTGGATGCACAAGTACAAGGGCAAATACTACTTCTCTTACTCCACCGGCGACAGCCATTTCCTCTGCTACGCCATCGGCGACAATCCCTACGGCCCGTTCACCTATCAGGGCGTAATCATGACGCCGGTTGTCGGCTGGACCACTCACCACGCCATCGCCGAATACAAAGGCAAGTGGTATCTCTTCCACCACGACTGTGTCCCGTCGGACGACAAGACGTGGCTCCGCTCGCTCAAGGTTTGTGAACTTACATACGACGAAAATGGCAAGATTCAGACTATCGAGGGCCTGGACAAGTAGTTTGGCGCTCTCCCTCGCAATCAACTTGACCGCCTGTGCTCCCGGTGAGCCGCAGGCGGTCGAGCCGCTCCGTATGCTCAACCATTGGGACAACCCCGACGGCAGCGTTGAACGTGGCTACGCGGGTCGCAGCATCTTCTGGTCGCGCGGCGGCATCGACACATTGGCCATCCGCAAATACGGCCAGAAGAACGAGGCCATCGGCATCAACGCCACGGTGTTGAACAACGTGAACGCATCGCCCAAGATGTTGTCCGATGCCTATCTCGACACGACCGCCTGCTACGCGGATCTGCTGCGCCCCTACGGCATCCGTGTCTGGCTCGCGGTCAACTTTGCATCGCCGCAGGCATTGGGCGCAACCCAGACGGCCGACCCGCTCGACCCCGCCGTGCAGCAATGGTGGCGCGATAAGGTGGCCGATGTCTATCGCCGCATCCCCGACTTCGGCGGATTCCTGGTCAAGGCCAACAGCGAAGGGCAGCCTGGCCCATGCGACTACGGCCGTTCTCACGCCGAGGGTGCCAATATGTTGGCCGATGCCCTTCGTACCCACGGCGGACAGGTCATCTGGCGTGCCTTCGTCTATTCGCCCAGCGACCCCGACCGCGCCAAGCAGGCATTTGCCGAGTTCGCGCCGCTCGACGGCCAGTTTGCATCGAACGTAATCATCCAGATCAAGAACGGCCCCATCGACTTCCAGCCGCGCGAACCCGTCTCGCCGCTCTTCTTCGCCATGCCGCACACGCGACTGATGGCCGAACTCCAGATCACGCAGGAGTACCTCGGCCACTCGAACCACATCGCCTTCCTCGCCCCCATGTGGCGGGAGACGCAGCTCGCCATCGGCCGACTTCCCAACCTTGTGGGCTATGCCGGTGTGGCCAATGTGGGCACTGAAGGCTGCGGCAACCGTCTGGCCGAGGCCAACTGGTTCGCGTTCGGAAGGATGGCGGCCGATGCCTCACTCTCGCCCGACAGCATCGCCCGCGAGTGGGTCGGCGGCACGTTCCCATCG
>JAEEGH010016929.1_pt1 | contig 15631 bp, 9 predicted proteins | sample 9134181 | NCBI WGS metagenome assembly JAEEGH01 (sample SAMN16246544, study PRJNA631951) | gut metagenome | biome: gut microbiome; feature: rumen; material: DP-attached | host: Bos | place: Iran: Karaj | collected 2018-10 | reverse complement strand
TTTTTTTGGTAAGGATTAAACTGAAGTTATTGCTCATTCCGCTGAAGTCGACAGCCGTGCACTGCTGCAGGATCAGCATCATGTAGTTCTTTTTGTCAACGCCGGTGGCCACCACGTCGCGGTCGGCCTGGTATTCGTGAAGGCTCTGCAACTCTTTCTTATACAGATAGATGAAAGGGTTGAACCATTGCAGAATCATCATCAGTTCGGCGTAAAGGATGTCCCACGAATGGTGGTGCTCGATGTGGCTCATCTCGTGCCGTAAGATATCGGGATCCACGTTCTCGTTGGGGAAGAAGGCATAACGGAAGAAAGAGAACGAGCCTTGCTCGCGACCCGTGAACACCGCCGTGAAGCCATCCATCTTGCGTTTGGGCGAGCGGATGACAACAGCCAGGAGTTTGCTCAACTTGATGAGAAACAGCAGCGTCATCACAACAACACCCAACAGATAGATGCCTCCGATGACTTGCCACACACTAAAACGCGAAGGCGTGGCATCTGTGGTCACCGTCACTTCGGGCAACACGGGCTGACCGTCGGGCGTGACAACGACCTCTTTGAGCATGGTTCCGTTAAACAGGTTTTGTTTCAATGACGCCATCTGCGGCACCTCCATTCCCGAGAGCAGACCCAACAGCGGCATAGCCAAGGCAATCAGCATGCTCGTCAGCAGGAAATAACGGTTGAACATCAGGCGGTTGCTGTTGCGGAACAACAAGCGATACACCAACCAAAGGACGGCAACGGTGGCTGCGATGGGCAGCAGATGACCGAGTATTAATTCGTGTGCGTTCATGGCTTAACTCCTTTCTGAGGCGATGGCCTCGTCGATGGCTTTTCTCATCTCCTCCAGCTCCTCGACGCTGAAGTTCTCCTTCCGCGCGAAGGCCGAGACGAGGTCTAAGTATGAATTGTTGAAATAGCGTTCCACCACGCTGCCTAAGTAGCGGTGCGAGTATTCCTCTTTGCTGATGGCAGCGCTGTAACGATGGGCGCGGCAGAAGGTCTCGTGTTTCACAAAACCCTTGTTTTCCAAGATCTTGATGATGGAAAGCACCGTGTTGTAGGCTGGCTTGGGCTCGGGATAGGCTGCCATAATCTCATTGGCGAAGCCCTGCCCTATGGTCCAAATGACTTGCATCACCTGCTCTTCTGCTTTGGTTAACTCTTTCATGACATTATAGGATTTTATTGGTCTTCAATATTAATACTAATTGTTTTACTGGCTTTTTGCAAACGCTTCCATTCTTCAAGAGTGAAGTTGAAATCGTTGTCCCGTGCATTGATCATCTCCATGTCGGGTTTTTCCAATAGCTCCCAAGGGAAGCGTTCCAACACGTTGTGTTCACAGTCGAAGTCTCTCAGCGACTTCATTTTCGCGACGTCGGGCAATTCCACCAGATGGTTGAAGCCGATCCCGAAACGCTCTATGGAATCCATCTCGGTAATCCATTCGGGCACGAAATGCAGCTCGTTGTGATGGATGTAGAAGTATTTCAGGCGTTTCAGGTTGCGCAAGGTGTCGGGGATCTTCTCGATTTTGTTGAACGACAAGAAAAGCTGTTGCAAGTTGTCCATATCGCCAATGAAATCAGGAATCACCTTGATCTTGTTCTTATAGAAATCCAAGTGCTTCAAGTTCTTGAAGCCTTCCAATTCCTCCGGGATAGTCTCAAACGCGTTGTCATAGAAAATCAAGTATTCGGCTTGTTTCATCTCAGCAAACGACTTGGGCAAGGTGCTGAGTTGGTTCTTGGAGAGGTTCAGGCTCTCGCAACGCAGCACTCCGACATTGTCGGGTAGTTTCTTGATGCCATTGCCCGCCAACAGGACGTCTTCTACCTTCGACAAGCGACGGATATCCCGTTTTTTCAGGTTCAGCTTGTTGAAATTCAAGTTGATTTCTTCCAGACTATCCAACGAGGTGAGCCATCTAGGGATGTGCTTGATCTGGTTGCCTTCCAAGTTCAGTCTTTGTAGATGCTTGCAACGTTTGATGCTTGAAGGAATCCTGTCAAGACCGCAGTTGGTCAGCGAGAGCACCTCGATATGATTGTCTTTGGGAATGTCAAGACGATAAACATTGGCCTGGACGACATCAAACCTAATCACCGAATCAGGAACATAAGTCACATATTGGGCGCGTTGGGTCACGCATGATGTGAACAATCCGATCACCATTAATAATACTATGTTTCGTTCGATAGCCATTTTGGTTTGTCTTGACGCTGCAAATATAGAGAACTTTTTGAATATACAACTAAAAAATTAGTTTAATTATTGTAATTTTCGGTAAAAATTTCTTATATCATTGATTTTCAATGGATTTTAAATATCAATTTTTGAAAGATTTCTTGCGAAGCAATCCAAAAAATAGTTTTTTTCAAAAAAATGCGTTCCAATTCGCGAATTATTCCTATTTTTGCCGCCGCAATAAGAGGCCACTTTAGCTCAGTTGGTAGAGCAACGCATTCGTAATGCGTAGGTCGTTGGTTCGAGTCCGACATGTGGCTCATGCAGAAGAGTTTCGGAGACGGAACTCTTTTTTTGTTGCCCAAAAGCGAGCATAATTCCTTCTCTTTCGCGGAAAATACGTATTTTTGCAGATTAATCTAATGTGGAGATGTCTGCACCAAACAAATTGATAGAGAAAATAGAGGGCTTCACGCGGAAGTACTACCTCAACCGCCTGATACAAGGCGCGTTGGTGGGTGCCGTGTTGTGGATCGTCTTCTATCTGCTCATCAACGGGTTGGAATACTTCTCGTGGTTCCCGCCCAAAGGCCGTTTTGTGCTGTTCATGTTCTTGCTGGCTGGCAGCGCCTTTGTGCTGGTGTATTATTTCCTCATCCCACTCATCAACTTGATCCGCTTCCGAAAGAAGATGACGGTGGAACAGGCCTCGGTGATGATCGGCAAGTTCTTCCCCGAAATCAAGGACAAGCTGCTGAACACGATTCAGCTGAGCAACCAGATGGAGGCTTTGAAGACAACCAATAATGTCGGCCCTTCGACAGGCTCAGGGACCTCGGATTTATCGGGCTCAGGGACCTCAAACGATAGCGACCTACTTGCTGCCACCATCGAGCAGCGCAGCGCCCGCCTCTCCCCTATCCGCTTCTCCGATGCCGTCGACTTGCGCGGCAACCTGAAGTACTTAGGTATTTTCTTCGGCTCGCTCCTTCTTTTAATAGCCTTGATGGTCTTCCTGCCCTCTTTTGCCGTGCAGCCCACACAGCGCATCGTCAACTACGAGCAGCATTACGAGAAGCCCCTCCCCTATCAGGTGGAGATCGAGCAGGACAACATTGAGACCACCCAAGGCCAAGAGGTGAAGTTCAACATCCGTGTCACCGGCGACCGCATCCCCGACGCTTTCTATGTGAAGAGCGTGTTAGGACAACAGCTGATGACCCGCGGTTCGGCCAACGATTTCAGCTATACCTTCAAGAACCTGTTCAACGACCTTGACTTCAACGTCACCGGCGGCGAATACACCAGCCGTCCCCTGCACATCACGGTGCGCCCCAACCCTACCCTACTCTCCTACCGCTGCGCGTTGCGCTATCCCGCCTACATCCACCGCACCAACGAGACCTTGGACGGCAAGACGCGGCTCATCGTGCCACAAGGCACCCAGCTCACCTTCAGTTTCACCACCCGCGACACCGAGCAGATGTCCGTCACCCGCGACTCGCTGACCACCAACCTGACCGCCACCGACGACATCTTTGAATACCAATTCGTGGCGGGACAGTCCACCAAATTCGAGGTACAGGTGCAGAACGCCTGGAACCAAAGCATCGACCCCCTACCCTTCTCCGTCGACGTGCAGCCCGACGCCTATCCCGACATCCGCGTCGAGTCGTTCGACGAACAGCTCTCCACCGACGTCTACTTCTCGGGTCTCGTCACCGACGACTACGGCTTCAGCAAATTGACTTTCAACTGCATCGTCAAGGAACCCAAAGAAAAGAGCATCGTCAAGACCGTGCCCTTGGACCTCAAACAAACGCGCACATCGTTCTTCTACCAGTTCAACATGGACAGCCTCGGCATCATGCCGGGACAGAATATGGAGGTCTACTTCGTGGTGTGGGACAACGACGGTTTCCATGGGCCCAAGTCGAAACGCTCGGAGACGTTCACCTACTATAAGCCATCGGAATCGGCCTTAGACAGCATCGCCGACCAGCAGACGGACGACATCATGGAACGCCTACAGGAGAAGTCGCAAGAGGCCGACAAGTTGCAAGACGAAATCGAGAAGATGCTGCAAGACCTCATCCAAAAGAAAGACTTGGATTGGGCCGACAAGGAGAAGATGAAAGACCTCATGGAGCGGCAAAAGGAGATCCAAGACGAATGGAACAGGCTGCAAGAAGAGCAAGAAAAGCTGTCGGACTTCATGAAAGAGCACGAGCTGGGCAACGAAGACCTCATCAAGAAGCAGGAGCAAATCAACAAGCTCTTCGACGAGGTAATCCCCGAGGAGCTGAAGAAGATGATGGAGCAGATCGACAAACTCCTCGAAGAGATGCCGCGCGAACAGATGCAGCAGATGATGCAGGACATCAAGAAAAACAACCAATCCATGCAAGAAATGCTCGACCGCAACCTGGCGCTTTTGGAACAACTCAAGATGGAGAAAGACCTCAACGACTTGGCCAACAAACTGGACAAGTTAGGCGAGGAGTTGCAGAAGCAAAAGGCTGACAATCAGAATAAAGCAGGGGAGAAGAACGACCAAAAAACAGCCGAGGAAGCTAAAGAGGAGTTCGACAAGATGATGGACGAACTCGACCAGCTCTTAGAGAAGAACCAAGACCTGCAACAGCCTTTCGACATGGAGAAAGACCAGGAGATGCAGGAGAGCATCGACCAAGACCTGCAAGACGCCATGCAGAACGAGCAAAACAGCCAGCAGCAGCAGTCACAACAACAGAAGCAAAGCGCTGGCCAGAAGATGCAACAGATGGCGCAGAACATGATGTCGATGATGCAGATGGGCGGCATGCAACAGATGGCTGAGGACGCGCACCTGATGCGTATCCTGCTCGAAAACGTGGTACAAGCCTCGCATGAACAGGAGGCCCTGATGACCGAGATTGGCAAGATGCGCACCGACGACCCCTCGTTAGTCGAAAAGATCATCCACCAGAAAGAGGTGGCCGACAACTTCAATATGGTCCGCGACTCATTGCGTAGCATGGCCATGCGCCAACCCATGATCCAGAATTTCGTATTCGACGAGCTGCATACCATTGAGAATCAGACCGAAAACGCGATGAAACAGCTCAACGACCTAAAGCTGTCGCAGGCCACACGCCATCAGCAGACCGCCATGATGTCGATGAACAACCTCGCGCTGATGTTGGCCGAGTCGTTGGAGAATATGGAAAACAGTATGGAGTCAATGGGCATGCCGATGTCATGCTCCATGCCTAAGCCCGGTCAAGGCCAACAGAGCATGCAAAACATGCAGCAGCTGCAGCAACAGCTGAGCGAACAACTCAAGCAGCTACAGAAGCAGATGGAGCAGGGACAGCAGACTCCCAATTCAATGAGCGAGGAGTTTGCCCGCATGGCCGCCGAGCAAGAGATGCTGCGCCAAGGCATGCAGAAGATGCTCAACGACATGAAGGAAAACGGCCAAATCGGCGACGACGGCCTCAACGAGATCATCAAGGAGATGGAGAAACTCGAAGAAGACCTAGTGAACAAGAAAATCAACCGACAGATGATCGAGCGCAGTCGCAAGATTGAGTCGAGGATGCTGGAGTCGCAGAAGGCCCAAGAGAAACGCGAACAGGAGGAAAAACGCAAGTCGAACGAATACAAAGGCTCGCAGTTCGACCGAAAGATCGACGACCTCCTCTATAAGGAGACACTGAAGAAAAACCAGGAGTTCCTGAAGACCAACCCCATTGAATACGCCCCTTACTATCAGGACAAGATCAACGAGTACTACCTAAAGAAAAACACACAATAAGATGATCAGATTCAGCACATTGGATGTGGAGATGCCGCCCCTCGACCCGCAATGCGACAAGGCGTGGATCGGCGAGGTGGCCCAAAGGCACGGCAAGACGATAGGGGAGCTGTACTATTATTTTTGTAGCGACGAGAAACTGTTGGAAATCAACAAGGAACGCCTCGGCCATGACTTCTATACCGACATCGTCACCTTCCCCTTGACCGACTGCGAGACGGTGCTCTCGAGCGAGTTCTGCATCAGCACCGACCGCATCAAGGAGAACGCCGAGACCTTCGGCAGGAGTTACGAGAGCGAGCTGCATCGCGTCATCATCCACGGTGTGTTGCACCTTATCGGCTTCGACGACCATAGCGAGGAAGAGGAGAAAGAGATGAGAGCGCAAGAGGAGATGTGTCTGGCACTGTACAAAACCATGACCAATGACCCTGACCCTGACTTTCCACCCTGTTGAAATGGTCAGGGTTAGGGTTTATGGTCATGGTTAAATAATATATAAAACTGATAATCAACATATTAAATAAATTGTTTCACGGGAAACACCGACCAAAGACATGTATTTTGAACCCTATGATATCATCGTTGTAGGCGCCGGTCACGCGGGATGCGAGGCGGCAGCGGCAGCGGCCAATATGGGCAGCAAGGTCTTGCTCGTCACCATGGACCTGCGGCTGATGGCCTCCATGTCGTGCAACCCGGCCATGGGTGGCATCGCTAAGGGACAGATCGTGCGCGAAATCGACGCCATGGGAGGCTATTCCGGCATTGTCAGCGACCGCACCATGATCCAGTTCCGGATGCTCAACAAGTCGAAAGGTCCCGCCATGTGGAGTCCCAGGTGCCAAAGCGACAAGATGATGTTCTCGGCCGAGTGGCGCAGCATGCTTGAAAAGACACCCAACCTCGACTTCTGGCAAGACACGGTGGTAGGACTGCTCATCGAAGGCGACCAAGTGAAAGGCGTGAAGACCCTGATGGGCGGTGACATCGAGAGCAAGGCCGTCATCCTCACCAACGGCACCTTCCTCAACGGATTGATCCATATCGGTGAACAGCATTTCCCGGGCGGCAGGATGGGCGAAGTGGCCAGCCACGGCATCAGCGAGCAGCTGAGAGAACAAGGATTTGAGGTCAAAAGACTGAAGACCGGTACACCCGTGCGCATCGATGGCCGGACCATCGACTTCAGCAAGCTCATTGAACAGAAGGGAGACGAGGAAGTGGTTGGCTTTTCCTACAACGAGCCATTCAAAATCAGCAAGCAAAGGAGCTGCTGGATTGCCCACACCTCATTGAAGGTACACGAGACGCTGCGTAAGGGCTTCAAATACTCGCCCATGTTCAACGGCAGGATACAAGGCGTGGGACCCCGCTATTGCCCCAGCATCGAAGACAAGATAGAGCGATTCTCTGGCAAGGACAGCCACCAACTCTTCGTGGAGCCCGATGGCTGGACCACAGAGGAATACTACCTCAACGGCTTCAGCTCGTCGCTACCCGATTATATACAATACGAAGCCTTACGACAGATAGAAGGCTTCGAAAACGCGAAGATCTTCCGCCCAGGCTATGCCATCGAATACGACTATTTTCCGCCCGATCAGCTGCACCATTCCTTAGAGACAAGAAAGGTGCACGGACTGTATTTCGCAGGACAGGTCAACGGTACCACAGGCTATGAAGAAGCAGCATGCCAAGGAATGATGGCCGGCATCAATGCAAGTCTGGCACTCAAGGACGAGCAGCCATTGGTATTGTCACGTTACGAGGCCTATATAGGCGTGCTGATCGATGACCTCATCACCAAAGGCGTCGACGAGCCTTATAGGATGTTCACAAGCCGCGCAGAATATCGCATCCTCTTGCGACAAGACAATGCTGACGCACGCCTCACAGAGCTGTCGCACCGCATAGGCTTGGCCAAAGAAGACAGATACCAAAAGTACCGTGAAAAGCGGCAAAAAGTGGAAGAAATCAAGGCCTTCTTGAATGAAAACTACGTCTATCCCGATGAAATCAACGGCCTGTTAGAACAGAAAGAAAGCAGCAGCATAGACCAAAAGATAAAGATGTCCTACCTCTTGCTGCGACCACAAATCAGTCTGGCAGAGATGATTGCCACACTCCCAGCCTTAGAAGGCTACAGAAACAGCAATCGTTTCATCAACGAATGCTTAGAAGAAGCAGAGATAAAGATCAAATACGCGAGCTATATTGAAAAAGAGGATGAACTTGCCGATAAACTAAGACGTTTGGAAGGGGTGAAGCTACCCAAAGATTTCGACTACCACCAGCTCCAATCCTTGTCGTACGAGTCAAGAGAAAAACTGAACCGATACCAACCCGCCACCTTGGGTGAAGCCTCAAGAATCAGCGGGATTTCACCGGCCGACATCAACGTATTGGCCATATTCTTAGGAAGATAGCACAATTGTTCCACATGAAACACACACGACCATGAACAACCAATGCCCCTGGTGCGGATCCGATAAAGCGCAGATCAATCTCTGGCTCAAAGACGACTTTTTGACCAAAGAAGACTTCCATATCTGCGAGTGCCTCAACTGTGGACTGTTGTACACCATGCCACGTCCCGGAAAAGACAAAATAGGCGAATACTACAAGTCGAAAGAATACTACAGCCACCAGGAAAACAAGAAAGGCTTTATACCGAAAATCTACGAAAAGGTCAAGAAAATCAACCTAAAACACAAATATTCATTGGCCACCACAGGGATGAGTGTAGGAAAAATGTTGGAAATCGGCTGCGGCGTGGGTGACTTTCTGCACACCTCGGAGACTCACGGATGGCAATGCATCGGGGTGGAACCCTCAGAAGATGCCAAGGCCATCGCAAGGCAAAGGACAAAAGCCGAAATCATCGAAAGCGAAGCACTCGAAAAATTCCCTGATGCATCCTTCGACGTCATCGCCATGTGGCATGTACTAGAGCATGTCGATAACTTGAGGTGGCAAGTCGCACAGTTACAGCGACTTATAAAACCCAATGGAAGGATCGTCATTGCCGTGCCAAACTACAAATCCTATGACGGACAGCATTATAAAGAGCACTGGGCCGCCTACGATGTGCCACGTCACCTCAGCCACTTCAGTCGGACAACGATGGCTAAGATATTAACTAACAACGAATTAAAGTTAGTAAAAATTGATAAACTGAAATGGGATGCCTACTACATCTCCTATATGAGCGAACAATATGAGATCCACAAGCTACCCCTACTGAGAGGCGTCTACCGAGGATGGCTCTCCAACATGAAGGCAAAACGGTCGGGAGAGTGGTCGAGCGTGGTCTACATTTTTGAGAAAAAAGAGTGAAAACTGAAATTTGCCCATTTTTGGACGATTTAAGGCGTTTTTGACACAAAATAGAGAAAGTATCAATTGGAAGAAAAAAAGTTGAAAATACGCCAAATTTTATAACTTACACAAAATCAGCGAGAAAACAAGATAGAGCAAAAATACAGGCCAAACATGAAAGAGGCAACAAGGAAACGGATCGGCAACAGCATCTGGATCATCAGCGTCACGCTGCTGATGCTCTTCGGTGTAGTCTTCCTGCTCTCGACCAACGAAAGTTTCATCCAGAAGGACTTCCAACGGACGATACGAAAGATGGACAAGGAGATGCAGACACTTATCGACAAGGGGTTGAACCACGAAGAGCTCGAAAAAAGCAAAACGGGACTGACCGTCTTCATGAGCGACACCTTAGTGTTTTGGAACAGCAACGAGGTCAGCCCGAAACTGATGAAACGCAAGGTGACCGTCGGCCACGACACCATCTGCCCCATGCTCACCGGCAACTACTACATCAAGTCGTACCAAAAAGGCACGATGACCTACTATGTCTATCGCTTAATCAACACCACCTACCAAATCGAGAACAAGTATTTCGAGAACCGACTCCAAACCCTTCCGCCTTTCATCGACGCCGACATCTCACTAACAGACGCCGGCACCCAGCTTACCAACAGCATGGGCAAGCCGATAGCCCATTATAAAATCACCAAGAAGCCACGACTCAAACAACCCTTCAGGACGTTGTGGCCCATTCCCATCCTAATCTTAATCGTCGTAGGCCTCGTACTCGCATTTAAGAAAACCGCTACAGAACCACCCAAAGAAAAGAAATCGCGCGTGGTTGAAATCGGCATCGCCATCATCCTACTCATATCCGTCATCGGCACCTACATCTATTATAAACACACGGTCAGGCGCGAAAACGAGCAGATGGAACGCCTGGCACAAAGCCTGAGAGAGAAACGCGACACGGCCTTCGAGGAAAGCTATACCCTCTTCGCCGAACAGGTGCAATCTGACACTAGCCTGCGCGAGATGCTCTTTGCAGAGAGCAACGTGCTGACCGATGTCATCCTCGGATATTCAAAAGAGCTGTTGTTCGACTCGACGATGCAGGCCTACAACGCCACCCTCACCATTTGTGCCCCCGACGAGGAGATCTCCATCGAACCGGAAGGCTACGTGACAGATTGCGAAAACTACTTCCTCGAGAAACTGGCCAACAACAAGCAGAAAAGGGTAGGGGACGGTCTGTATTTCATGGATTACTACACCCTCGACCCCAACTACCTCGGCAAGATCGAGATAGGCTCAAAGGACAGCCTGCAGCAGAAAACACTCTATTACGAGTTCTATAAACCCCTCGCCCCAGAGGGCTTCGGATTCCCACAGCTGCTGCAAGAGTCGGACAGCCAGAAACCCAACGAATACTCCGTGGGCAGCTACCGCGACAACCAGCTGGTCTACAAATACGGACGTTACGTCTACCCCAACTTCTTGAACAGCCTAAAGGTCAAAGACAAGGATCTGGCGTACAGCCGTAATTTCAAGCACTACGCCATCTTCGACGGCGACCACAACGCCCTCGTCATCAGCACGCCAACGATGAAATTCTCCGAGAAGGTGAGTTCCTTCGCCGTGTTCTTCTTGGGACTGGCCGTTCCCTTCCTACTCATCGTATTGCTGTGCAGACCCAGAGACGAGAAGAAAAACAAGAGTTTCCGTCGCCGCCTGCAAACCATCATCTTAATGACTTTGGGCATCGCACTGGTCGCCATCGGACCCGTGTCGGTGGTCTACATGAGGACCCTTTACAACCAAAAGACAGAGTCGACGCAATTTGAGACCACCCGCACCCTCTTGATGGAGATGAACAACGACTTGGACATCGCCGAGCTGCTGAGGACCGCCTCGAGAGACACATGGAACAGCATCTTGCAGCAATACGCCGCCACCTTCTTCACCGACCTCAACCTCTACCAACGCAATGGCCAGCTGTTGGCCACAACACGGCCTCAGATCTACGAACTCCACCTGCAGGCTCCCATGATGAACGCCGAGGCCTACCAAAACATACACCGCAACAAAGAGCTGTATTTTACCCATGCCGAACATCTCGGAAAAGGCAAATACGAATCAGCCTACATCCCGTTGAGCGACGCCAACGGAAACACCTTGGCCTACCTCAACACTCCGTATTTCTCGAGCACCACCGACCTCCACAACGAAATCAAGAACTTCGTGCTCACCTATATCAACATCATCTTAGTGCTGTTAGGCATCGCTTTGATCCTCATCCTTCACCTCGCAAAACGCATCACACACCCGTTGTCGTTGATGCAGAGCAACCTCAGAAAATATGAGCTGACCGGCAAAAACGAGCCGATAGAATACAAAGGACAAGACGAGATTGGGCAGCTGGTGCAGGAATACAACAAGCTCATCGTGAAACTGGACAAGAGCGTCGCGGAGCTGAAACGCACCACGACGGAGTCGGCATGGCGTGACGTGGCGCGACAGGTGGCACACGAAATCAAGAACTCGCTCACCCCGATGCGTCTCCGCGTACAAATGCTGCAAGGCAATATGGAAAACGGCACGGCCACACCCGAAGAGATACAACGCACCAGCAACACACTTATCGAGCAAATCGACACCCTGACGAACATCGCTGATTCGTTCCATTCCTACGCCAAGATGCCAGTGAACCAAACTGCGCCCTTCGACTTGGCAGAGCTGGTGGGCAACATCGTAAACCTCTACGACAACGTCGACAACATCGAGTTCCACTACGACTACGACCCCTCGAAAGACCATACGTTCAACGGTGACAAGACCAACCTCAACAGCGCCGTCAGCAACCTCGTCAAAAACGCGGTGCAGGCTATAGGCTCGAAGCCCAACGGCCGTATTGACGTCGCGCTGCGAGCCACAGACAACACCTTCGTCATCCGCGTCAAAGACAACGGCAAAGGCATCAAAGAAGAAGACAAGGACAAGATTTTCCTGCCCAATTTCACCACCAAGACGGGCGGCTCGGGCGTGGGCCTCTCGCTGACCTACAACATCGTACAGGCCGCAGGCGGAACCATCTCCTTCAAGAGCCAAGAAGGGGAGGGGGCAGAGTTCGTTATTGAATTACCAAAACAATAAACTATTATGAAAAAACTATTATTCCTTCTGCTTTTGGCCTGCGTCCTCGCATCATGTGCGAGTCATCGCCTTACAAACGCTGAAAAATACCCTGCTTTATCGGGAATGATAAATGCGTATTATTATCGTTATTATGAATATCCCAGTTCCGCTGATGAACTAATAACTTTTACAAATGTATACAGAGAATATTGGAGCAAAGAATCGGTAAAAGACAGTATAGAGACCACGCTGAACCATCTTCAAAAAGAAAAAGAAAAACTATTATGGCACTGCAACAAGACGTATCCATGGGAAGAAACGGATTTGACCATTCTTTCCAATAACGATACCATCTTGAAAGATTCATATCCGTTTGAAAGTATTGTAGCAGAAAATGGTTTGGTCGTTAAACTTGGCAGAAATTTCACAGGATTGTCATGGGGAGATTTATTGGACTTATATATTAAAGATTATTTCAAGTTTCCTAATTCTCTCGAGGACTTGATCGAGTATTCACGAGTGCAAGACTTGATTGACATAGACACGCAACCTATCGACAAAAGCAGTGAAGGCATGGGGGTGTTTGGTTATTACGAAAATCTGTGTGATGCTGCGGCATTTCGCTATTTCTTGAACCATCTTGATGAAATGGTTTGGCATAGTTATGATACTTCTTTGTTGATTATGGTAAATACAGATACCATTTTTTTCGATTACATTGCTCCAGATTGTCCGTGTCACTCTTATGATTATATTCCTTGGGATATGCAAATGTTTACTCCAAGGTTTTATGATTTGGAGGGCCATATCGAAAAGCATTATATTGACGATTTCTTAACAAGGGAGTTTAGAAATAAAACACTCAGATATTTTAGAATACTGTATCCTTTAGAAGTGAATACAAATTATTACAATAATTTTCATTTTCTTCAATACACCCAAAACGAAGGTCTTTCTGTCCTCTGCAAAGATGATGATATGAATCCTAACACTGAGTATTTCAAGCATCTGGAACGATATGTAAAATCATTTGCGGAAAAGAACAAGTTTGGAAAAATAGTTTTCGTTGCTCCTGAACTTAATGACACCGAGATTAGTGAAAGAAATGTCATGCGGATTTATTTAGACGGGAATAACAAAATACTTGTTAATGGCAAGGAAACCCAATTGGAAGAATTAAAGGGTATAGTAAAGAACTTCATAACACCGCATCCAGACGATGACACGGCTCCTGAAGTTGAATGGAAAACATTTGACCTTATAGGTTCCATCCAGGTTTCAAAAGGGATAGTGTTTTTCGATACCAATAGAAATGCAAAATATGCAATATACCTTGATGTCCAAAAAGAGGTACTACAATCTTTTAATGAATTAAAAGAAGAGTTGTCAATAAAGACATTTCAAAAATCATACGACAAACTTGATGAAGAACAGACTAAAAACATCAATAACGCCGTTCCAATAAGAATCTTAGAAGACATCTTTGAAGAACTGTAATACAAACCTAATTAATCTATGGCAGAAAACAGATTAGGATCACTAGCGAAGCAAACCGCCATTTACGGCTTGAGTAGCATAATCGGCAGGTTCTTGAACTACCTGCTCGTGCCCCTTTATACCTATAAAATATGCGCTGAGGCCGGTGGCCCTGCCGCCTACGGTCTTGTCACCAACTTTTACGCCTATACTGCTTTGCTTTTGGTCATCCTGACCTTCGGCATGGAGACCACCTTCTTCCGTTTTGCCAACAAAGAGGGCGCCGATCCCAACAAGACCTTCTCGACAGCCGGCATAGCGGTAGGTTTTGTGTCCTTGGTGTTCATCATTTTGGTCAGCGTCTTCCTGAAGCCCATTTCCAACGCGTTGCATTATGCCGAACATCCCGAGTTTGTGGAGATTATGGCGATCATCGTGGGTTTCGATGCCTTCCAAGCCATTCTTTTTGCCAGACTTAGATACGAAAACCGTCCGCTCAAGTTTGCTGCCCTGAAGCTCTTGTTCATCTTCATGAGCATCGGGATGAACCTGTTCATCTTCCTGCTGGCACCAAAGTTGAAAGTCAGTTGTCCCGGCTTGATGGGTTGGTATGAAAACTATTACCAAGTCGGCTATATTTTCTTTGTCAACCTGATTTGCACCTGCTTGATCACACTCGGTTTCATCCCCGAGCTGAAAAAGCTGCGTTATGGTCTTGATAAGGACTTGCTGAAGCGGATGTTGCGTTATACTTGGCCGCTGTTGCTATTGGGTTTGGCGGGCATCCTCAACCAGGTAGCCGACAAGATTTGTTACCGTTATATCATTCCCACCAAAGAAGGCGATGCCCAACTGGGTATCTATGGTGCTTGTGTGAAGATTGCCATGATTATGGCGATGATTACCCAGGCTTTCCGCTATGCCTACGAGCCTTTTGTCTTTGGCGGCAAGCGCAATACTGCTGACAAGGAGACTCAAGCCAAGGTAATGAAATACTTCATCATTTTCACGCTGTTGGCTTTCCTCGCCGTGGTGATGTACATGCCGCTCTTGCAGCATTTTGTGGGTGAAGCTTACCGCGAGGGACTAGGCGTCATTCCTATCGTGATGATGGCCGAAATCTTCATGGGTATCTATTTCAACCTCTCGTTTTGGTATAAGCTCATCGACGAGACTTGGTGGGGGGCCATCTTCTCAGCCATAGGCTGTGCGGTGTTGCTGGCCATCAACTTCATCTTTGTGCCCAAATACGGCTACTGGGCTTGTGCTTGGGGCGGCTTTGCAGGTTATGGTACCTGCATGGTGTTGTCTTATTTCGTCGGGCAGAAAAAGGCACCTATACCGTATGACTTGAAGTCGGCCTTCCTGTATTTTGCCATTGCCTTAGGCTTGTTCTTCGCCCAGAAATACATCACCATCGACAGCAAAGCCTGGACCTTGGTGGTGAACACAGGCCTGCTGTTGGTCTTCGTTGCCTTCATCTGCTGGATGGAGAAGGACTTGGTGAAGGGCGTTTTGGGTTGGATTAGAAAACGGATCTGAAATCCACTACCCAATACTCTTTCTCGAAGAAGATGTCTATCACCAAGTTAGACTTTCTTCAAGCGAAAAAGCATTATCTGGATGGTGTTTTCATCGATTTCTTTGACTTCCTCCCACGGGCCAACCTTCTCGCCCAGCACTTCGCCTTCGATGCCCGTA
>JAEEGH010016926.1_pt1 | contig 15632 bp, 11 predicted proteins | sample 9134181 | NCBI WGS metagenome assembly JAEEGH01 (sample SAMN16246544, study PRJNA631951) | gut metagenome | biome: gut microbiome; feature: rumen; material: DP-attached | host: Bos | place: Iran: Karaj | collected 2018-10 | reverse complement strand
GCATCAACAAAATACCAAAAGGGGAAAGTACAATGTTCGAAGACAAAGTTTTGATCTGCAGGGATTGCGGCCGTGAGTTCACCTTCACCGCCGGTGAACAGGAATTCTACGCCGAGAAGGGCTTCCAGAACGAGCCCGTCCGCTGCAGGGAGTGCAGGAACAACCGCAAGAACGCTTCTCGCAGCGAGAACCGTGAAATGCATGACGCTATCTGCGCGGACTGCGGCGCGCCCACCAAGGTGCCCTTCCTGCCCCGGAACGACAAGCCCATCTACTGCTCCGCCTGCTTCGCCAAGCATCGGGCCCAGAGATAAGCGACCGGTCTTAAAAAGCGGCCATCCCGTCGGGATGGCCGCTTTTTTCATGGGGTTTCAGGCGTCCAGGGTTGGTTGAAAGCGGAATACGTGTTGATGCTTACGTTGTCGTAACTGAGCTGTTTGCGCAGCAGCGTATACCGTCCGCCGGGTTTGCGCCAGGTGCCGCCCGTGGGATTGCTCAAAACGGAATCCACATCGCAGTTGGGGAAGCGCTTCCGGAAAGCCTCGATCTGCTCCTTGGGAATGGGGTTGCGGGACAGGAACAGCCGTTCCAGATTCAGCTCGAACAGGGGCGTGATATCGCTGATCTTGTTGTTGGCCATGTTAAGATGCTTCAGATTCTTCAGCTCCGCCAAAACGGAGATATCTGTCAGATGGCCGGTAAATATCTCCAAGTATTCCAACTTGGGGCAGTTCTTCAGGGCGGAGATGTCGGTGATCTCCCCCACGGCCAGGATGAGCACCTCCAGCTCCGGCATATAGGCGGTGAAGTAGGCGTCGGTGATCTTATCGTGGCCCAGGTCCACGTACTTCAGTTCATTGCAATAGATCAGGGGATGGGTGTCCTTATCATACAGCCGCTCCCCATCCGAGTCGTTGGAGAAGCGGATCATGATGGCGTCGGTCCGGCAGTGATACCGGCCCTTGAGGAACACCCGCCAGACGATCTTGGGGGCGGGAAAGTCGCTCCTGAGTTCCGCCATCCTCTCGTCGGGGATGTTGCAGTATTCCATATCCAGCCGCCCAACATGGGCCATATAGGGCAGGATGCGCCGCAGCTCCGCCTCCTGATCCTTCAGATCGATCCTGTTGAAGCTGACCACCTCATCCGTCAAGGAGAAGGTTACCCCAAAGACCGTGGCGGTGTACTGCACCAAAAGGTCCGGATACTGGACCACCAGGGACCCGGCCTCCTCCAGCGTCCAGGGGGACTCCCCCTCCGCCGGGTCCAACTCCACCTGCTTCAGCTGCGGCAGCAGGGCCACGGCCCGCCGGCAGTCATCCACGTCCTCAGGGGCTATCGCCGACAGATCCAGGGCCTCCGCGTCCAGGGGCACGGTCAACCCCGCAAAAGTCAGCTCGCCGCCAAGGCTGGCCTGGGGGGCGGCCGCATGCAGCGCTTCCGCCTCCGCCAGGGGCAGGGGGGCGCTCATCGTCACCGATTTCAGCCGGGGCAGATAGGTCAGAAGCCCCGGATCCGTCAGGGCGGACAGCGTCAGTTCCTCCGCATCAGAGGGAACGGCCTGTCCCTCCACGTCCACGGTGTAGACCACGCGCACCTGGGGGTGAGTCTGCGCATAGGCCAGGATCTGGGCATAGCAGGCGCTGCCGGAAAGGTCCAGCGTCTCAAGACGGGAAAACCGATCCAGCAGAGGCATTTCCTCCGCCGTCAGGACCAGGGACAGGGCCGTTTCATCCCCGCGATAGGCCTGCCCGGCCAGCACGATGGGCTCGGAAGTGGGTTTAGCCGTGGACGCGGCGGCAGCCGCCGGGGCGGCTGTCGGAGCAGCCGGTTCCGATGTGCGAGGGATCGATTCCGAACGAGCCGGTTTCTGTTGGGAATCAACGCAGCACGCGTTTCCCAGCACGACGGCCAGGATCAGCCATAGCCAAAGCATTCGTTTCATCAGTAGTTTGTTCCCACTCCTCTATGATGTATGGGATCCTTGGGCTGGGGCACCAGCTGGGAGTACCCCCACGCCAATCCGTCGGCCCAGGTCCGCTGGGTCCCCACGGAATGCCAGTTCACATGCTCGCCCATGAACACCATGCCCGCAGAATTGCCGCCGTCCAGATTGTAGGCGATCTGCGCCCCTTCGTTGACGAACAGCTGAGCAAAGCTGCTGAGGGTGTATCCATAGGCGCGCGCCTCATCCCGACCGTCCGTCACGATGGCCACGAAATGGCCCGGCTTCACCATGCCTACGCCGCAGCGGGGGTTGGGCTTGAAGACCCGGTGCTTGTCGGCGTCCGGGTTCACCTGTCCGTTTTCCACCAGGATGGGACCGAAGCTGTAGGAATCCAGCACGCCGCTGTCCAGCAGATCCAGGCCGGATATCTCCCCGGGGCGGAAGACGCGCATGGTCATATCGTCGTCGATGACCATGGTGCTTTCTCCCGATCGTTCGGCATACAGGATGCCGTTTCGGATCAGGATCCCCTTCATATCCACGTCCGCTTCGTTGATGTTGTCTCCCGTGATGACCAGGACCGCCCTATAGTTCCGAGCCAGCCGCCAGGGGGCTTCGTTGGCGCTGGCCGTCTGATGGCGGGAGGTCACGATGGAGCGGAAGCTGTTGATCTGGCGCATGCGCACGTGAGCGATATACTTGCAGTAGGGACGATCATTCTCCCGGGTGGTATACCGATCGATGATGACGGACAGGATGTCGGAACGGTATTCCCAGTGACCGGCGTCATAATCCTGGATCACCACTTCCGCCGGATCGCCGGGCTGCCGGAAATACTGATCGTCCGTTTCCGGCGTCTCTGTGGGCTCCGCTGAGGCGAGGGGCGTCTCCGCGGCGACAGGCGTTTCGGTGACGGCAGGGGCCTCGGCCGGGGTGGGAGAGGGGATCAAGGTGGCCGCCGGCGTGTGGGCGGGCGCCGCCTCGATCGTGGCCGCGGCTTGCGCGGAGGGATCGTCGCCGGCTTGACGGGGCTTGCCCAGGGCATACCCCACAAACGCCAGCAGGCTCCCTATCGCCAGCAGCACCAAAGCGATGGACCGCTTCTTCTTCAACAGGCACAGGCCGATCACCACGAGGACGGCGGCCGCCCCATACAGGGCCAAGGCCAAGGGAAGCGGTCCCCACCGGGGCGCGGGCGCCTTGGATCCGGCTTCTTCGCCCGGGTCTTCAACGATCGGTGTGGCCGTGGGCAAAAGCGTGGGCGCGGCGGTGGGCGCTTCTGTCGGCGCAACCGTCGCCGTGGGGGTGGCGGTGGGCGTGGCGGTGGGCGCTTCTGTCGGCGCAGGCGTGGCCGTCGGCGCCGGCGTAGGCGCCTGATACCGGATCAGGTCCTCCGTGTTCAAATGTTCGAAGAGATCCTTGGCCGCCTCGTCATCCCCCACCTTGGTATACGCCAGCGTGAAGCGGAGGCTTTCCGGGATCACCGTGCGGTAGGAGACCTCCGACCGGTAGCTGGCGTACGCCTCTCGGGCCACGTCCACGGCCGCGCGGCCCCCATAGACCGCCAGAGGCTGGGTCCCGTCCACTTCGGTCTGCCCCTCCGGGGACAGAAGATAGAGCTTCTGCACCTCCAGTTTTTTGGCCCCCGACAGTTTGACGATCACGTCCCTGACCAGCGTCGCCGTATACCGGGCCCGCGCCGCCGTCTTAGTGTCCTTAGGATCGAGGGTCACGACCACCTTGGGCCGGTAGGCTTTGAACAGCTCCACCAGCTGGTCCTTGAGCTTGGCCTCCTTCCAAAGGGAGGAAAGCCGGCCTTGATTGTAGGTCCTATGGTCCTCCCGCTGCAGGAACAGGGGGATCACGTCCAGCCCCATGGCATCCAGGGCCCGAAAAGCCTCCTGGACCTGGTTGCCGTCGTCCCGACCCACATACACCACCGCCGTCTTGATGCCATGCTCTCCCGCATACAGGGGCAGCAAACCGCCCAGCATGTCCAGCTCGTCGCTGACGGCGGACAGGACCAGCATCAGATCCACTTTCTCTTCCCTGGCCAGGTTGGGCGGCTCATAGCCGGGCGCGCATACCTTCACTTCGCACAGGCTGATGGTGGCGTCCCGGCGATTCGGACAGAGGATATCTATTCGCTGAACGCCCTGCGCCGGCAGGAACATGCGATAGGACAGCGGGACGTTGGACATCTCCTTCACCCGCCGTCCTTTCCCGTCAAAGAAACGGATCGTGGCATAGCAGGTATGGTTGTACCACACCTTCTCGTCGAACCACTGCAGCAGCACCCCGCCGGCCTCCTCCGTCCAGGAGATGGACAGGGATTGGCCCTGGGCCAAGGTGAACCGCGTGCGGTAATCGTTATCCTTCAGATGGTCAGCGGCCGCCTCCCGTCCCTTGGGCACGGTAAGCTCATACGGCAGCTCCCACGAGGTTTCCGCCGCCGCTGCCGGGAGCGCGACGCTCAGCGTCATGGCCAGCAGCAGGATAAAAATGATCGTTCGTTTTATCATATCGTTCGTTCCTTATCTGCGCCGGGTCCGTATCCTGCGCACCAGGACACAGCTCAGCGCCGCCGCCAGCAGCAACAGCCCCCCGACGATGACCGCCGCCGTCCAGCCGCCGCCAGCCGCCTGATCCGCCGCGGTCTCGATGGGTGCCGGCATGTCCGTGGGCGCCGTCGTCAAAGTCGGCGCCGCGGTGGGGGCCTGGGTCGGCGTGGGCTCCGGCGTCTCCGTGGGCGCCTGGGTCGGCGTGGGTGTGGGCGTGGGCTCCGGCGTGGGCGTGGGCGTCGGCTCCGGCGTTGCAGTCGGCTCCGGCGTTGCGGTCGGCGCAGCCGTAGGTTCCTTTGTCGGCAAATCGTTCGATACTTCCGTTGGCTGTGCTTCCGCCTGCTGCGCGGGCTTGCCCTTTCCCGCAAGGACGACGACCAGAACGACGACCGCCGTCAGCAACAAAAGCGCAGGAATGATCCAATAAATCGCTCGATTCTTTTTCTTCGGTTTTTCCTCCGGAGGCTGCGCCGTGACATTCTCCTGCTTTCTCTGCACGTACAAGGGCTTCCCGCAGAACGCGCAGAATCCGCTCCCGGCCTTCTGCGATCTCCCGCAATACGGACAGAATACGCCATTCTGCGGAACGGCCGGTTTCGACTGTCCCACTGTCCTCTGCGCTGTTTTCGCATTGCCGGGCGTCGTTGTAAAAAGGCCGACCGTTGCGTCTTTGCCGCTCTGCTCGCGCACGTCCGGCGTATGATTGAACAGGCTGATCGTTCTTTCGTTGGTCGGTTGGGTCCGAACCGCTTCCGTACGCTGCGATTCGATCGGCTCATCGGCAGGGTTCACGATCCGCTCCAGAGCTTGCTTCATCTCCGCGGCGGAGGCGTAGCGCTCCTTCGGATCGTAGGCGCAGGCCTTCAGAACGATCCGCTTCAATGCCTCGCTGCCGTGCTTCGGCGCGGGCAGCGGTTCGCCGCGCATGCGCCGGACGATCGCCTGCTCCTGGATCTCCGGCGTGATCGGCTGCGGGACCGGCGGAAGGAACGGCAGCCGGTTCTCATTCAGAAGCCGGTATATCACGATCCCAAGAGAATAGACGTCGCAGGATGCGCCGTATGATTCGCCCCTGAAGACCTCCGGCGCCATGTAGTTCGGCGTTCCCTTCTTGCTCATGAACGTCGCCGTTTTTTCAAGATGCCGCGCGACGCCGAAATCGCCCAGCTTGTAATCGCCGGTTTTCGAAATAAAGATGTTGTCGGGTTTGATATCCCGGTGGATGATTCTGTATCCCGCGCAAAGCATCAGCGCGCTGCAGAGATCCTTGCCGAGCTTCACGGTTTCCCCGATCGACAGAAATCCTTTGCGAAGACGGTTTTTCAGGCTATCCAGAAGCTCCATACGGATGAAGATATCGTAGCCGATCCCGCCGGGCTTTTGAACGATCCTGGAATCCTCGAAGGAAACGATATTCGTGTTTCCCTTCAGCTCGTTCATCAGGGTGATCTCCGAATAGATATTCTGCGCAAGGCTGCCGTAGTAGGTCGAGATTGAGCCGTCATCCATGCCGTTCAAACGAAGCTCGCCGACCTCTTCCTCCTCAGCGGGTATCGAGACGTATTTCAGCGCGGAATAAAACCGGTGTCCCAGTTCCTCCCGGTAGATCTTGTATACGCGGCCGAAGCTGCCCGCGCCGATAAAGCTCTCGACATACCAATCGCCGAACAACGGCTCGAATTTTCGGATGACGTCCATCATTGCCCTCCCTTGTCGAAATGCCCTCTATTTTGAATTATACCATTTTTTCGGACGTTTGCAAGAACCGGAAGAACAAATCCGACGATTTTCCGTTTGCAATGAAGGATGCGGTATGATATGATGAGTCATATCGAAGGATCCCGTGCGAGACCGGGAGCAGCAAAGGAGAGAACATCATGATCTTTACGGACTATCTGCTGATCGCGGCGTTTGCCGTGATGAGCGTCGTCGCGGCGGCGATCACCTGCTACGACAAGAAGGCTGCGCGGGTCGGCCGCTGGAACCGCACACCGGAACGGGTGCTGATGCTGATCGGGTTCTTTTTCGGCAGCTTTGCGATGTACATCACGATGCGCATCATTCACCACAAGACCCTGCACAAGAAGTTTATGGTCGGTCTGCCGATCTTCATGATCCTGCACGCGGCGCTCATCGTGTGCTATATCGTCTGGCTCAGACCGCTGCTCGCCGCATGAGGCAGTATAAAATCAAAAGGGGCTGTTCAAAAACGGTTTTGCGTTTTCGAACAGCCTCTTTGCGTTGATCCTCTTATGCGGGAAGCAGCATGTTTTTCCAACCGGAAAGCTGTCTGTCCAGCGTCGTGATCCCGGCGATCAGAACGGAACCGTCGCCTTTGATGCCGAGCGTGTACGTCTCGCCGGCAAATACCGCTTTGATATCGCGCCAGGAGGCGATGGCTTTGGTCCCGAAGCTGACGCCGCCGGTCATCTCCTTTGCGCCGAGCTGCCGCTCATAAAGCAGCGAACCGGCTGCGATGTTGACGGAAACGACGCTGCCGTCCGCTTTGAGGCCCACAAGCTGGTTCGTGCTCACGGAAAGCGAACGAACGTTCCTCCATTTTGAGATCTCAGTCTGCACGCCCGCCGCGGCGGTGCCCGGCAGCCGCGCGGTCGAAATGACAGTCCCGTCGCGCTTCAGTCCGAACACGCACGTTTCGTTTGCGGCAATGGCGTCGATGTCCGTCCATTTCGCGACCAAAGACGCGATCTTCGACGGCAGGATGCGGCAGGAAAGCACGGTCCCGTCGGCACGGACGCCGTAAAGGTTTTTATTGGTTGCGGTGATCGAGACGACCTCCGTCCAGGACGCGACCGTCTTCAGATAATCCAGCGACTCGTTGGAAACGTACACCGTTCCGTCCTTTTTCAGCCCTGCGCCGAAACCCCTGCCTGCGGCGACGGCGACGATATCGGTCCACGCGTCGATCGTCTTCTTCTCCTCCTCGCCGAATCCCGCCGCGGCGACCGTTCCGTCCTTCCGGAGGCCGAGCGTGTTCAAGAAGCCTGCGGAGACGGCGCGGATGTTCCGGAACCCGGTGACGTCGCACTGTCCGTTGTTATTGTTTCCCGCGACCAACACGCTGCCGTCCCGCCTGACGCCGATAACGTGGTTGAATCCGATCGAGACCGGAACGATTCGGACCGACGTTTCCTGCGGCGGTTCGGGCGCGGACGCCTTCAGCGTCGTTTTCCGTCCGCAGTCGCAGCAGATCAGCCGACGCGAAGCGGCGCTGTAATAGTATCGGGCGCCGCCGCAGCCCTCGCAGAAGACGAGCGCCGGATCGACAGCGCGAAGAAAGCGCTCGGAAAGGCCCTGCACGGACCGCGCTCCTGAGCAGTCAAATAAGGCGGCCGTCGGATAGGATTCGTAATCCCGGCCGGGATCGAATCCGCACCTTTTGCACGCTCCGCTTTCGTTATTCGCCGTTCGGCAAACCTTACAGATCCACATATCCGTCCACGCTCCCGCTGTCGTTCCTGTTGATGTCGATAGTTTACCACAGTTTCCGGCGGGTGTCCATATCAAAAACCAAGCCCCTTTCTGTCGCGGGTATGAATCAATATGCGCTTTTACCATGCATAAAATGACAGTTTTCCGTATCGAACACTTGAAAATCTTCAGAATATCCATTATAATATAGCAGATACATGATTATGATGCATGCTGTATACGGGAAAGTATCAGCATTCGGGAGGGGCTATGCTGTATTACGCGGGAGATCCTGCTTTGATCGAGGCTGCGCATCGGGAAGGCGCCGCTTTTCTGCGCGAGAACAGCCTTACGGGTCTCCGTGAGATATCGAATCCGGACGGGACAGTGACTCTGAAGGCAAAGGCTGCCGACAGATTTCAGTTCATCACAAGGCCGTCCGCAACAGTCGCTCCGAACACCCGGACTGTGGTTTCGTGCGCCTGCAGCTGCAGGCAGGGCGGAACGGGCCTGTGCCCGCACGTCGCCGCGCTGCTCCTTTCCTACGGTGAAGAGCTTTCCGCGCTTTCCGGACAGGAGATCCCCGAAAAGGAAACGCCTGTGAATCCGTCCGCGGAACAGTCCGCGCCCGCAACAGAGATGCCGACCGACGAACAGACAGATTTCGTTTCTCCCGGGATGCGGGTACGCCTCGGCGATCTCGACGAAACCGACGAACCCGTTTTCTGGACGCCGAACGATACGGAACGGGTGCTGCACCCCAATATCGGGATCATCGGTACGATGGGCACCGGAAAGACGCAGATGACGAAATCCGTCGTCTGCCAGCTGATCCGCGAAAAGGACGCGAATTTCGGTCACCGCAAGCTCGGTATTCTGATCTTTGACTACAAGGGCGACTATAACGAAACAAAGCGCGACTTCGTCGACGCCGTCGGGGCGAGGATCCTGAAGCCCTACCGTCTTCCGTACAATCCGCTCGCCCTCGTCGAGCCGAAGACGTTCAAGCCCCTGCTGCCGGTACACACCGCGAACGCGCTGGTCGACACGCTTTCGAGGATCTTTCCGCTCGGCGCAAAGCAGCAGCGGCGTCTTCACAAATGCATTACGGATGCATACGAAGAAAAAGGGATCGACCCCGAACGTCCCGAAACGTGGAAAAAGCATCCGCCGACCTTTGAAAACGTATACCGCATTTATTCGGAGACCGCGGGCAAAACGGCGGATTCTCTCGACGCGGCCATGGAAAAGATCCATCAGTTCCGGCTGTTCGACGACAATCCTCTTTCCTCCGGCTCGCTGCGCGATCTCATGGACGGCGTGGTCGTGATCGACCTTTCCGGATACGATTCCGACATTCAGAGCACGGTCGCGGCGATCACGCTCGACCTGTTCTATGCGCAGATGCTGTCGTTGGGCTCGAGCCTCACCGACGGCCGTCACCGCGAGCTGCGCGAGATGATCCTTGTCGACGAAGCGGATAATCTCATGAAGGAGGACTTCCCCTCTCTGCGCCGGATCCTGAAGGAAGGACGCGAATTCGGCGTATGCACCATGCTCTCCACGCAGAGTCTGGCGCATTTCGTCAGCGGCAGCGACAATTTCTCTCGCTATATCCTCACCTGGGCCGTGCATGCCGTCAGCGATCTCAAGCAGAAGGATATCGAATATGTGTTCAAGCTCTCTTCAAAGAGCAAGGAAACGGACGCGATCCACGCCGCGGTCAAGAGCCTGAAAAAGCATTACAGCATGGTCAAGATCGCAGACGATCAGCCGGTGCTTGTTCGCGATCTGCCTTTCTGGCGGCTCATGAGTGCGCCGGACGCCGGGAGGTGACCGCTTGTTCTCGCCTGATGCACGTTTGCACTATGTCTTTGCAAACAAAAACGACACCTTCTATTGCTTCGATTCGCTCGCGCCGGATTTTGAACGGTTCCTCTGGCTGAAGCTGAGAAGCCAGGGCTATGCGCACGTGTACTTTGTCGAATGCGGCGAGGATTCCATCTGCGTCGGTACGTTCGGGGACGGACAGCCTCTTCGGGTCGTGCCCGAGAAACGCGGACTTCTGCAGAAACTCAGAAGCACCAAGGCCAAGGGCGACGATCTGTGCGACTGGATCCTGAAGCAGCTTTGGGCAAAGGACCAGGACCGCAGCGCGATCGTCTTTCCGTTAAAGGATTTCTGCGATTACTTCTCCGCCGACGCGCGAAAGGGCTTTCTTGCGAAGCTCGTTTCGCAGGAAAAGCGGACCGGGATCCTGGTGCTGACCGCTCCCCCCGAAGCAGAGGGCTCGAAGCGGTACTTTTTGAACGCGCCGGTGTTTGCGCAGCTCGGAGAGAAGACCATCGCGGCGCTGTCCACGGCAAAGCCCTGCGATATGTACTCCGTGATGTACCGGAGCATGCCGGACCGAATGCTGTTTCTGAACCTTTTTACGGCCGAGCGGATCCGCTGCATCCTTGCCAGGATATTCCTGGAAGAGCCAGAAAGAGCCCGCGATCTGGATCGCAGAGACGTCATGGAAGCATATCTGCTCCAATGGATGAACAACCCGGCGCTTCGCGATCTGTCGAAAAAGCGGCAGGATCAGCTTCCTCAGCCGGACGGACTTTTCCGCGATCTCTATACCTGGCTGAAGCGGAACGAAAACTGGACTCTGCTCGTTGCGAAGGCGATGCAGGTCTCCGCCTCCGGCGGGATCCGCAATTACCTCGGCGAGCTCGGCTGCGGATATGTCGAGGATCCCGTGAATACCGTCGGGATCCGTCGGGCGGCGGACAGCTATGCCGGAAGATGCCTGCGTATCCGGCTGAAGACGGCAACGAACGCCGAGGGCGGCGAGCGGGAAAAGATTGCCGGACTGCTTGACGAGATCCGCAGGAAGGTCCTCTCTCCCCGCAATCGCGAAGAGAACGCGCGCGTCGGCGAGATGATCGAAATGTTCCTTTCGGAGCTTCCCGCCGCAGACGACGGCGGCGACGCGGGGACCGTGCGCAGACTGCTGTATTCCGTCAGCTGCTGCCTCGACTGGATCGACGTGAAGCAGGACAGCTCCGAGGAAGGCGCGATCCTTTCGGTCATCGGGCAGCTCAAAAACTATGTCGGCTGCTCGGCGCTGTACGATACGCATCGACGCAACCTTGCGTACAATCGCCGGGATCTGCGCTCCGGCGGCAGCAAGCTGACCGAGCTTGCCATGCGCCAGCTCGAGGAACAGGAAGCGGCCGCGCGGCACATGCTCGAGACTTACGAGGACGCCGTGCAGGCCTCGGTCGTGAAGCTTGCGGCGGCACCGCTGTCGTCGTTCACAGCCCTTGCAAAGAGCCTCTCCGAGGAGATCCTGAAGAAGAACGAGGCGGAAAAGGAGCGTCCGTACGAGCCGCTGACGGAGGACCGGTGCGAGCGCGAAGAAGATCGGTCCGACGAGGATCTGCCGGATCGCGAACAGGAAGGATCGGAGGACGAGGATTTCGTTCTGCTTGAATCCGATTTCGATATCAATCCGAATTACCAGCATTAGCGTGGGAAAAGGATATAGGATATAAAAAAACAATACACTGTGGGACACAGTATCTGTCCCGGAAAGGGGAACACACATGCCAAGACCCGATTTTTCCAAGGCCAGATTCGGAAGAGGGACGACTTCCAGAAATCCTTTTGCCGCATGGCTTGCACACCGGAAGGAAGCCAAGATGGCTGCAGCCGAACAAGCTGCGAAGATCATCACGAACGACACCGCAAAGAATGAAGCGGCGATCGTCGACAAGCTTGCCTCCATCGATTTCCTGCACAGCAAGCTCCCGAAGGAGGTTCTGGACGCAAAGAGCGATCCCAACAGGCCGTACGGCGATCTGGAATACGCTTCCCGCGCGATCCAGAGCATCCTTCTCAAGAACCCGCAATCGCTCAGCGCAGACATCCGGAGCATCGACGAAAAGCTCCTGACGCTCTCCATCCTGTTCAAGCAGGCGATCGAGCAAGGCGACGAAAAAGCCGCTTTCGCTGCGAAGGCGGGCCTTCTGCGCGGTCTCACCAACATTCGGAACAAGATCCCCGAGAATCAGCCGGATCTTTTCAAGCTCTTTGTCGAAACCAACACGAAGTATCTCGACAGCTGGGTCACGCTCGTCAACCTCTCCCAGGTCTCCGACCGCATGAAGCAGAACGTCGAACGGGAACGCGAAATGTACGCATCCGAAAAGGAGAAGTGCGACAACGACACCGATGCGCTGTATGAGCTTCTGAAGAACGATTACGAAATGAACCAGGCATATCAGGAGATCATTGAAAACGACTCCGTCGAGAATCGCATCCGCTGGAACGACAAGCAGCGCGAGGTGCATATCATGATGGTCGAGCGCCGCATGGCGAAAGCCCGTCTGAACCTCAAGAATTTCATGCTGGTCAAGGGCGAAGAGGAGCTCTCCACGAAGAACAACGAGATCGAGGTCCTTTATGCGAAGGTCGCCAAGATGCCGATCGTCACAGACCCGAATCTGATGAACAAGTACAAAGAACAGGTCGATCTGCTCTTCAAGGAACTGGCCGAGACCGATGTCGAGATCGACGAGAGCCTGCAGCTTCTGGACGAGATCGACGGCAGGATCGAACAGCTCGACAACGCGCCGGGCGCAGTCCGCGCGCGGGAGGTCGCCGCGATGGAAGCCGAAAAGGCACTCGAGGATATCCGTAATCTGCAGCTTAAGAAGGCGGGCGTTCTGGAGGCCAAGGCGAAAGCCGGCCTGAAGGAGCTCGGCCTCTATTCCGAAGATGAGCTCAAGGTCCTCAAGAAGGAGCTTGAAGAGCAGCAGGCCCGCGAAGCCGAAAAACTGATCGAGTCGATCGAGGTTTCGGAGGACGAGGGCGAATACATCCACAACTGATCAGATCGGGAGGAGCTTAGAATATGTCGATCATAACCAATAAAATCGAGGAAGCAAAGAAAGCGATCGAAGAACTGAAGCGCAACCGCAAGTTCAAGAAAGCGAACCTTGCCCGCGCGGAAGCGGCGGAACTGCAGAATCAGCTCGCCGTGTGCCGCGGTAAGCTGGAGATCTGCAAGAACGACTTCAACCGCACGATCCGCCACGAGGCGAAGAGCATCGCGGAGGGCGTTCAGATGGGCGCCGATACCGTCATTCAGGAACAGACCATGTGGGACGCCGCGATCGGCTATATGATGGTCCGTGACGCGATCTATTCCCTGAAGACGATCTCTACCTTCGACAGCGTCAATTACGCATACGACATGCTCGGCACCGCAGTCGACCTGATGGCCGACCGAAAGCATTCCGCACCGAAGCTGTCCAAGATTATGAACCGGCGCGGCAGGAACGTCTACGGCTATATCACCTCGAACGCCGCCCTTCAGCAGAAGCAGGAGATCCTCGACAGCTTCTTTGAAGATCTGAAGCGTACCGGCAACATCGAGGAATGCCTTGCGCTTGCCAGGAATCCCGTGGACATCGCAGCCGCCCGCAAGAGCGGAGATCTCGGCGAGCATGATAACACGCTTTGGGACTCCGTGCTGGGCAGCGATGCGAAGGAAGCCATCGACGACATCCCTGCTGAGGATATCGATTCGATGATGGATATTCACCGTCCCGAATAACGAAAGGAGCATTTATGGATTTCAATATCGGCAAAACGAATTACGGCGAGCTGATGAATGAAAAGACCAATCAGTACAACATTCTCATCAGAAAAGCCGAAATTGCGAACCGTGACAACAAGGGCGTTCCCTCCAAGGAGGAAGGTCAGTTCTACCGCGAGGCAATGAACGTCTGCAGCGAGATCATCAATATGAATCTCTCGCAGAGGGCTGTCGTGAACATCTGGACGAACCGCAAAAAGGACTGCGAAGCGCAGGTCGAACGCATCGTCAGGTATCTGAGACCGCCGAAAGCCGAGGAGCCCGAAGCAGTCGAGAATCGGGAATCGAACAACGGAAAAAAGGACAGCACCGCCGGCACGAAGCTCACGAAGGACAAGGACGGCAATTATACGCTTTTGAACGGCGACAAGGTCGCCATCCGTCACGCCAGCAAGGAAGTCCCGGCCGAGACCGTCGCCGGGTGGTTCAAGAATCCTCCGAAGGACGGCTTCAGCAAGCTTGTCGGCATGCAGGACCAGAAGGATAAGCTGATGCGGGAAGCGGGCAATCTTGATTGGATCAAGACGGACAAGGCTCTGGGTATCTCGCCCGCTAAAGGCTTCTTCTTCTATGGCCCGCCGGGCTCCGGCAAATCCACCATTATCGATGCGTTTGCGCACGAAATGGCCGGGAAGGGCTTCAAATTCATCAGCCTGGTCGGCGGCGATATCCACGCAAGTCTGGTCGGCGTTGCCGAAAAGACCGTCGACGCCGTTTTCAAGACGGCCATCGATAACGAGCCCTGTATCGTTTTCATCGACGAGATCGAAAACGTCTGCGTCAACCGTGCGATGCCGCATGTCGAGGGACATGAAAAGCGCCTGACCGTCGCGTTCCTCGAGGCGTACAACGCAATGAAGAAAGAAGGCAAGCGCGTGATCTTCATGGGCGCGACCAACTTCCCGAGCCGCGTCGACGAGGCAATGCTCGACCGTATCTCGCTGGTCCCCGTTCCCCTGCCCGACGAAGAGGTGCGGAAGAAATTCTTTACGGATAGATTCCAGACTCTGTCGCTTGAGGAAGGCTTTACCCCCGACGAAATGGCGGAGCGCACCGACAATTACAGCTTCCGCGATATGATCCGCATCGTCGAGATCATCTACGTCGACATCCGGGAAATGGCGGTACAGCAGTTCAGCGTGAAGAACGAGAAGGGCGAAGTGGACGTCGCTGCGACCGACAGCGCCGCCTCCGACGCGATCCTCAACAAAAAAATGACCCTTACCCGGGAGATGTTTGAAAAGGTCCGCCTCGCCAATCCTCCGTCCAACAAGGAGGACAGCCGCGCAGAGCTTTCCGCATTCGAAGAGAAGGTCCGGGGCTTGGTCAACTGATAAGCGGCGCCGGACGCGTATGGACCGATGAAAACGACGAAGGATTGGCTCGAATTCCATCTGAAGGAATCCGAGCGCTTTCAGAACCTGATCCTGAATCAAACGCTGAACGACGCTTCGGCGCTCGGAGGAGCATTGAGCCGGCTGGTGCTGCGCGGGAAGACCGAGCGGCCCTCCGGCGTGGTCCTTTCCGGCCCGTCCGGAAGCGGAAAGCATCATGCCGCCAACCACATCCTGCAGGCGCTGGATCAGGAGGACTGCGCGCCGGTGTTTCTGACCGGTGCAAGCCTTGCGGAAGGCGTCTCCGGGTTTTTTGAGCTTGCAGAGCGCATCAATGCGCTTCTGGATGAATTCTACGACCGGGAACAAGGCGTCTGCATCGTACTGGAGGAGCCGGACGAATGCGGTTATTCCGGTCAGCTTTATCCGTTCCTCGGCAGGATCGCCCACGAATACAAGGACAATCCCGACGAGCTTCCCGCGCTGTTTCTGATCCTGATCGCAAAGGAGCCGCCCGTGCTGCCGTCGATCCTCCGGGATCTTCTGCTTTGCTGCGCGTGCACCCTGCCCGATCCCGAAAAACGCCGCGCGTTCATTGACGACCGTGCAAGCGCGCTCAAGCACTATGTCGATCTCAACGAGCTCGCCGAAGCGACGGACGGATGCTCCTACGCAGCGATCGCCGAGGTCATCAGAAGCCTTGA
>JAEEGH010016925.1_pt1 | contig 15632 bp, 16 predicted proteins | sample 9134181 | NCBI WGS metagenome assembly JAEEGH01 (sample SAMN16246544, study PRJNA631951) | gut metagenome | biome: gut microbiome; feature: rumen; material: DP-attached | host: Bos | place: Iran: Karaj | collected 2018-10 | reverse complement strand
CTTATCTTTATCTGCATAAAATGTATGAGCAGCTTCTTTACCATCAAATGCCGGAATTCGGCTGTTTTTTATTTGAGCTTATGCGTTCATATTTTGCTGCAACCGGACGCAGCTTTTTCGTTACAGTTTTTGCTTTCTTATTCAGCTGTGTACGGCATATTTTTCTTAAGCCCGAAAATTCTAGCTCTTTTGGCGAAGATATTTCCGGCAAAAAGCGCGGAAAGCAAGAAAAACACTGACGATTCAGTTGAACAGGGCTTGTTGCTCTCAAAATGCAAAGCTTTTCTTGACCGGCTCAAGCAGCTTCTCGCGGTTTCAGCTGGCGCACAGCTTGCAACAATTCCGGTGCAATTGCTCATGCTCGGCACGTTCACGCCGGTCGGCATTATTTCTTCGGTTCTGGTTGTTCCTTTAGTTTCGCTGTTTGTCATTTTGGGCGTTTTTGCTGTGCTTATTGTGCTTGTGCTGCCGGAATCACTTGATTTTTTTAAGATAATTCTCAATTTTATGTGCAACATCATCGTCGTGCTGGTTCAATTTTTTTCGCGCTTATAGTATAATTAATCAACAGGAGTTATATGGCACTTTCAATTGATTATGATTCACCTGCCGCGCTGAAGTTGTTCCTTGAAGAGCGGGGACTTGCCATGCAGAAGAAATTCGGCCAGAATTTTTTGATTAACGGCCAGGCACGCAAAAAATTGATTGATTCACTTGAAATAGAAAAAGGCACTACAGTCTGGGAAATTGGGCCGGGACTTGGCGCAATGACGAGCGAGATTCTTGACCGCGGTGCAGAGCTTACAGCTTTTGAGATTGACCACGGCTTTGCGGCCGCTCTCGGCGAGCTTTTCGGCAATAGGCCGAATTTCAAGCTTGTTGAAGGCGATGTGCTCAAAACTTGGAAGACTGTTTCTGAAAGACCTGCGCGGCTTTTCGGCAACTTGCCATATAATATTGCAGCAACAATCTTTGCAGACTTAATCTGCGCGGGTGTGCGTTTTGACAAGTCTGTAATCACTGTGCAAAAAGAAGTTGCACAGCGCATGAACGCAAAGCCAGGGACAGACGATTATTCGAGCTTTTCAGTTTTGTGCCAGTGGGCTTATGACGTTACGCCTTTAATGGATTTGGGCGGCGGTTCGTTCTGGCCAAAACCGAACGTTGACAGCCGCGCAGTTAAATTTGTCAAAAAAGAGCTTTTTCCGCAATGTAAAGACGCTGTTTTATTTGCCAAAATGCAGCGTGCGCTTTTTGTTTCAAGACGGAAAACTGTTAAAAACAATCTTACAACTTTTTTGAGTGATTCAAATAAAGCAGAAGCAGCGCTGCAAAAAGCAGAGATTGACCCGAAACTTAGGGCAGAGACTTTAGATATAAAAACACTTTTACGTTTATCAGATGCAGTGGGAGAAGTTTTATGAGTATAACCGATAATTATAGAAAGATAACAGAGCGGATAAGAAAAGCTGAAAATGCGTCAAACAGAGCAGCGGGCAGCGTAAAGCTTATGGCTGTAAGCAAGTTCCACAGTTCAGAAGAAATTGAGGAATCTATAAAAGCCGGCGCGACACTTTTCGGTGAGAACAGGGTTCAGGAAGCTGCCGAAAAATTTCCGGATTTGCTAAAAAAACATCCTGAAATCGAGCTTCACATGATTGGCTCACTTCAGCGCAACAAGGTAAAGCAGATTGTGCCTATTGCTTCGTGCATTCAGTCTGTTGACAGAATTGAACTACTTGAAGAAATCGAAAAGCAGTGCGCAAAAATCAATAAAACGATGAAGATTCTTTTTGAATACCACACAGGAGAAGAGTCAAAATCAGGCTTCACTTCAATTGAAGAATTGACAAAAGCGATGCGTTTTCTTGAAAATTGTCCGCACATTCAGCCCGCCGGCTTTATGACAATGGCGCCGCTGACAGATGACAAGACCATTATTGAAAAATCGTTCAATAAACTTGTCTCTGTTTCAGATGCACTCAAAAAGCTGTTTCCGCAATACAGCATGAACGAGCTTTCGATGGGTATGACAAACGATTTTGAGACAGCGATAAGCTGTGGCTCTACAATAGTCCGCATAGGCACTGCAATATTCGGTGAAAGGCAGAAGCAATGAAAAAAAGCATTTTTATAGTTTTGTTTATTTTTGTTATAATTTTTTCACTTTCAGCAGTTGAAATTGACATGACAGGTGTTGAGGTTGAACCTTATGACAATGTTGAATTTCCGCAGTTTCTTCTTGATATGCGACGCGCCGAAATCGTAACATTCGGTTCTTATCCGTTTACCTCGATGGCTGTCGGCGCAGGCTTTTCTCTGTTCAAGTATTTTTCAAGCGGAATGGACTCAAAATACACGCCGAATCCGTTTATAAAAACTTCTTCTGCAAATTTGACGGATGCTGAGACAAGGGGCATTATTCTAGGTGCGGCAGGTTTGAGTTTGGGCGTCGGCATTATAGATTTTTTTCTAAATCAGATTATATTGTCAACTGAAAAACAGAAAAAAGAGGCAATGCTCGGCGAAAACGGTCTTGACCCTGACATAACAATAATTCCTGTTTATAAAAACAAAACTGAAACTGACGCACCGCCGAAGGAATAAAAATGCCGGTTTTATCTATAAAAGTTGATGAATCTCTTTCTGGCTCCATGCGTCTTGACGCTTATATTTCGCAGGCTGAAAACGGCATGAGCAGGTCAAGACTCAAAACTACGGCAACCTCAATTCTGCTTAACGGTTCTGCTGCCAAGCTTTCAAAAAATGTCCGCGCAGGTGACATAATCGAAATTACATGGGAAAACCCGAAACCAGAAAATCTTGAGCCGGAAGACATTCCGCTGGATATTATATTTGAGAATGAGCGCGTAACAGTCGTAAACAAAAAGCAGGGTATGGTTGTTCATCCGGCAGCTGGAAACTGGACAGGCACATTAGTAAATGCGCTATTGTTCCACTGGGGAAAAAATCCGCAAATTTTAGACAAAAGTGAAAACAGTCCGCTGCTGCGCCCAGGTATTGTACACCGGCTTGATAAAGACACTTCAGGCATTTTGATAACGGCAAAAGACGCAGACGCTCTTTCCTGGCTGCAAAATCAGTTTCAGTCAAGACGCGTAAAAAAAGAATACATCGCAATTGTCTGCGGCCGCCCGAAAGAGCCGCATGGTTCAATTAAGACAGGCATTACAAGAGACAGCCGTAACCGCAAAAAATTTACAACAACAGACCCTGATAAGGGAAAATTTGCACACACCATATATAAATGTATTGCATGTTACGGGCCTTATTCACTTATGCGGGTCAAATTAAAGACCGGACGTACTCATCAAATCAGAGTTCACATGAAATATTTGGGCTGTCCTGTAATGGGCGACCCGATTTACGGAAAAAAGGACACTATCTTTGACAGCGCTACATTAATGCTTCATTCTTACCGACTTGGAATAAGACTGCCTGACAGCAATGATTTTTCTGTTTTTAAAGCACCTGTACCGCGCCGTTTCAAAAAAGTCTTGAAAACTCTCCACAGAAAATACGAAAAACAAGCATGGTCTTATGAGTAGTATCAACATAATTTATAGCTGCAGCGACTTTGTTATTGCAGAAAAACCCCATAATATGCCAACAGCACCGCTTTCAGAGAACGAAAAAGAAACGGCATTAAATGCTGTTCTTGAGCTTTTTCCAGAAGGGCGTTGCGTTTGCGGCAAAAAACCTGTAGAACATGGACTTGTTCATAGATTAGATACTGCCACACATGGGCTTTTTCTTGTAGCGTTGAATCAGGCAGCTTTTGATAATTTATGGGCACAGCAGCAAAACGGCAGTTTTCTTAAGACTTATACAGCTTACTGCACAGAGCAGTCAAACAAAAGCTTTCCACCATGCAGTTACCGTATGCAAAAGGGTTTGAAGATTGAATCTTATTTCAGATATTTCGGCTCAAAAAATAGTGAAGTGCGCCCTGTTGCAATAGACGGTACAAGCGGAAAAGCCGCCTCAAAAAAGGCCCAGCCCAAAATTTACGGAACGCTTATCAAAGATTTTTCTGAAACAGACTTTAGCGCAGAAGCTTTATATAAGGGCTTTACAGCTTATAAAATTGAATGTCAGCTTAAAAGCGGTTTTAAGCATCAAATCAGGGCACATCTTGCATGGCTTGGCTTTCCAATAATCGGTGACGTGCTGTACTGTCCGGCAGCTCAAGCACAAGCAGCGAAACAGGCAGACGGCTTTAGCTGCAAGCTTGAGCTTCATGCGACAGCTTTAAGTTTTCTTTCACCTTCCACGGCAGAGCATTGCAGCTTTTCAATTTCAAGCTAGTTTCAAGTGTTTCTTGCACTCAGCAACAAGATAAAAAGAACCGCAGACAAACAGGATACCTGTTGTAGAAGCGGCTTTTTTTACAGCCATATCTATAGCTTCGATGTAGTTGTCGGTAAGCTCATACGGAACACTTCTGCTTTTGCATAAAGGCTCAAAAGCATTGCCAAGTCGGACTAAATCGCTTGTCTTGTTGTCTCCAGGTTTTGTGAAAACAAAAGCTTCTGGTTTTACTTTCATATTCTCAAAAAAGAGCGGTGCAATATCCTCAACATGCTTATCATAAGCACAGGCAAACAAAATACATGGAGAATCATTAAAATAATTATTGTATGTATCAATTGAGAGATTGACGCTGTTTGGAGTATGTGCACCATCAAAAATTATAATTATATTGTCTGAATTATTATAACAATAGTTAACTATTTCAAACCTACCAGGTATTTTTACAACAGACAAGCCTTGTTCTATAGTTTCTTCTGAAATTTCAGGACAGGCAATTTTTACAGTCAAAGCGGCCAGAGCTGCATTATACGCCTGTACTTTTCCTGCAATTTGAAGACTTGTCTTTAGCGGTCTTACGAAAACTTTTTCAGTTTTTTTCGATGTTTTAAAATCGCCAAAATCTATAAACACATTTGTCTTTTGGTTTTCAAACGAGTACTCAATTTTTTTTACAGCTTCATTTACAAAATATAAAGGCGCATGTTTTTGACGTGCAATTTTTCTAAAAACTTTTTCAGCATCTTTTGTTTGTGCTGCAACACATACAGGCGTATTTTCTTTTATAATTCCAGCTTTTTCAAATGCGATTTTCGAGATTGTGTCGCCAAGATACTCAGTATGCTCAAGTTCAATTGGGGTAATTACACTGATTTCTGGTTGAAGAATATTGGTTGCATCAAGACGTCCGCCAAGCCCTGTCTCAAAAACACCAAAATTCACACCAGCTTTCTTAAACACAATAAAAGCAAACAGGGTAATAAGCTCAAACCAAGAAGCCTGCGGATAACCTGCAATTTCAAGTCTTTCGCTAATATCTTCGATAAATTGAACCAGTTCCCCCGCAGATTCTTCGTAAATCTGAATGTCAAAAAAATCTTTTACAGACTTAACTCTTTCTAAAAAGTTTATAATATGAGGAGATGTATACAAACCGTCAGAAAAACCATGTGCATTAAGAATAGAAGCACACATTGTTGAAACAGAGCCTTTGCCTTTCGAACCTGCCACATGAATTGTTTTATAAGCCTGCTGAGGATTATCCAGTTCATTTGCAAGCAGTGATATTGTCTTTAGAGAAAACTCGCCGGTTTTCTTTTGTTTTTCGTAATTTGCAGCCGATTCAAGCCAAGATTCAAAAGCAATCATTGAAATGTTCATAACAGCATTCTAGCATATTTACAGCGTTTTGTTGTATAATTCAGCCATGATTAATGAAAATATTCTTATGTCAGACCTGAACGGAGTCCATATTCATTTTGTAGGAATTAAAGGCACCGGAATGGCAGCTCTTGTAGAAATTGCACATGCACGCGGAGCTGTTATAACAGGAAGCGATGTACCCGAACAGTTTTACACCGACGAGATTTTAAAAAGACTAAACGTAAAGGTTTACACATCTTTTGATGCAAAAAACATAGACAGTCAGGTTCAGTTTGTAATTTACTCAGCTGCATATAAAAGGGAAGAAAACCCCGAATTAATAGAAGCTGACAAAAGGCATATTCCGGTAATGCTTTATACCGAAGCGCTCGGCGCTGTTTCGGCTCTTGCATACAGCTGCGGAATCGCTGGCGTTCATGGAAAAACAACAACGACAGGACTTACCGGCACTTTATTGAAGCAGCTTAATCTGCCGGCGCAGGTTCTTGCAGGCAGCATTATAAGCTCTTTTGGCAATACATGCACACTGAATAACGGAAACGACTATTTCGTAGCCGAAACCTGCGAATACCAGCGTCATTTTATGTCGTTTCACCCTAAAAAGATAATTCTTACAAGTGTTGAAAGTGACCACGAAGATTTTTATCCGACATATGAATCTATAAGAGACGCATTTGTCGATTACATTCTTCTCTTGCCTGAAAGCGGTCAGCTTATTTATTGTGCCGACGACAAAGGCGCAGCAGAAGTTGCAGACATAATCTCAAGAAAGCGCAGCGACATAGAGCTGATTCCTTACGGAACTTCTGCAAAAGGCGACTATTCAATAAAAATCGGGCAGATTAAAGACGGTCACCAGTTTTTCAAAATCGGAGCATTTGACGGGGAATTAGCCCTTCGCATTCCTGGTGAGCACATGATAAGAAACGCCGCTGCTGCCTGTGCACTGTCAATTGAATTGTTCAAGAATTTTAGCAGCTGCAAAGACTTAGATGCCGTCTCAAAAGCCAAGGTTTTCAAAAATCTGAAAGACGGACTTGAAGCTTTTACCGGCGCAAAGCGGCGCGGCGAAATTATCGCTGACATAAACGGCATTATCATAATGGACGATTATGCGCATCATCCGACAGCGATTGCCACAACATTAGGAGGTTTGAGAAAATTCTACCCGGACAGGCGGATTATTGTAGACTTTATGTCGCACACTTACACAAGAACCGCCGCACTCTTAGACAGATTTGCCGGAGCTTTCGGTGCTGCTGACGAAGTAATTCTGCACAAAATTTATCCGTCTGCACGCGAAAAATACGATGGAACTGTAACAGGAAGAATCTTATATGAGCGCACGAAACAAAATCATCCGAAAGTTTCATACTATGAGGAAATTCTTGACGCACTGCCTTACGTTTCCTCTATAGTAAAACCCGGTGACTTGTTTATTACAATGGGCGCAGGCGACAACTGGAAAATCGGAAAAGCATTAATCGAACAACTGAAAAAAAGGAAATAAATATGAAAAGCATGACAGGCTACGCCTATGAAGAAATGAACAATGAAGACCTTTCATTGTCTGTTGAGATAAAATCATATAATGCGCGTTTTTTAGATCTGGCTGTAAACATGCCGTCTTTTTTAAGCCGGCTTGAAATGCCTGTGCGCGAGATGATTTCGGCTAAAATTGCACGCGGAAAAGTTGACGTCTACATCAAGATTAAAGAAAAAAATTCAAAGATTTCTGTTACGGCAGACACACAGGCGGCACTCGCATACGCATCTGAAATCAGCAAAGTCGCAGAAGCTTTGGGACGCAGCGAGCCTGTTCCGCTAAAACTGATAATCGAGCAGGAAGGCGTTCTCAACGTTCAGAAAGACTTTGACCCTGAATATTACTGGAATTTTATCAAGCCTTTGATGGAAAAAGCCTTAAACCAGTTTGTCGGCGACAGAGAACGCGAGGGCAACAATCTCTGCAAAGATATTCAGAAAATGGCGGACAAAATCGAGAGCTGCGTATCTGTTTTTGTTGAGTGGCAGTCGAAAATGGAAGAAATCTTCAAAGCGAATATTTTAAAGCGTTTTGAGGAAGTCTTAGGTGACAATGTTGACGAGCAGCGCGCAATGCAGGAAACAGCCGCGCTTCTAGTCAAGTACACAATCAACGAGGAGATTGTGCGGCTTAAAAGCCACATTTCGGCATTAAAAAAGGAAATTGAGGATAATCCAGCACCCGGCAGAAAGCTTGACTTTATCTGTCAGGAAATGAACCGCGAAATCAACACAATCGGCTCAAAAAACCAGATTTCTGAAGTCGGTGCGGCTGTAATTAAGGCAAAAGATGCGCTCGAAAACATAAGAGAACAAATCCGCAATATCGAATGAACTGAAAAGCAATATATTGGAGGAAACAAAATGAGTTCATATAAAATACCGGCAGGCAAACAGCTTAGAATAGCAATTTCAGGCAAAAGCGGTTGCGGCAACACAACTGTATCAACGTTGCTGTCACAGAAACTCGGTGTGACACTTATAAATTTTACTTTCAGACAGCTTGCTGCTGAAAAAAACATGACGCTGCCGGAAATTCTTGCAGCAGCAAAGACAGATGATTCTTATGATAAAGAAGTGGACTCTAGACAGGTTGAACTTGCAAGAAAAGAATCTTGTGTTTTAGGCTCAAGGCTTGCAATTTGGATGCTGAAAGAAGCTGATTTCAAGATTTTTCTGCTTGCAGAGCCAGAAGTCCGCGCCGCACGTATTCAGAACAGAGAAGGCGGAGACCTTACAGAAATTATGGCTTTTACCCAAAAGCGCGATTCTGAAGATTCAGCCCGCTATCAAAAGCTTTATCAGATTGACAACACAAAATATGACTTCTGTGATTTAATAATCGATACGGCAAAATACAAACCTGAGCAAATTGTTGATCTGATTCTTGACAAGCTTGTCGAAAAAAAACTTGTTGAAATTGAAAAATAGCTGTCATTTATACAAGAACTGTGCTATTATTGTATGCGACTATGCTGCAAACCTAACAATAAGCAGCTTAAAACTAGGAGATTCAAATGAAACAATTCGCTGGAAAAGCACTTTTTCTCAACCGTTCAGACATCAGTACAGATGAAATTATTCCGGCAAAATATTTAGAAGAGAATACAAAGCAGGCATTAAAATCTTATATTTTTGAAGACTTGCATATTGACGGTTTCAGCCCGAAATCAGACATAACCGGTAAACATGTAATTATTACACGTGAAAATTTCGGCTGCGGCTCAACAGGAGAGCAGGCTGCTCAGTCTCTTGCAGCAAACGAGTTTTATGCAGTTGTTTCTGTAAATTTAGCAAAAACTTTCAGAGAAAACATGTTTGCAGCAGGTCTGCTTCCAATTGAAATAAACAAAAAAGACATTGAAGATATGTTCCGTACTTTTTCAGAAAAAGACACCGATTCAATTATAACCATAAATGACGATAATACTGCAAAAGTAAAACTTATTTCCGGCTCGCTTTCAAAAAGCTATATCTTCAAACCCGGCACACAGGAGAAAGAGTTTATCGAAAAAGGTAAATGGCTGGGCTATAATCAAAAATAATGATAAATAATGATATTAATACAGAAACTGATGCTTATTAAAACACCTGTTTCTGTATTAGTTTCTGTATTAAATGAAAAATTCTATTGCTATAATAGTATTTTTTACTTATACTTACTTAAGTTATTTAAGAAAATCATTTTTTAAGGAGTAATTGTGAAAAAAGTTTCTTTTAATATTTGCTTAATTCTTCTTATACTTTTATTGCCGCTTATGCTCACAGGCTGTGGCGGCGGTGCTTCAAGTTCAGGCCCTGACGGTGGTGTAGCAGGTATCGGATTTTACGATTTCTTTAATGGACACACGTGGTCACGCACAGAAGGTTCAGGAAAAACTTCTTTTATTTTTGCAAATGGTAAAGTAACAAGAAAAGAGTTTACACAGTCGGGTGGTAGTTGGACCGAAACTTATCCAGGAACAGAAAAATCTTACACATTGACCAATTGGACAGAACATGGTGCTCATGGTACAATCACAACAGAAGATATGTTCGCGAATAATCCTGCCCAATATTCTTTTTTGAACAATTCAACAGTTGTTCTAAGTTATAATGCTTATGCTTATACATATACCCGTGAAGACTAATTCTTTATAAATACCGAAATAAGCTGATTTGATAGGGCTGAATTATAATATTTCAGTCTTTCAAATCAGTTTTTTTTAAACAGTATTTTGTAAAATATAACATCAAATACAAGTTGTAAAATCTCAAATAAAATACTTCTTTTATTTTAAAAATGCATTTATAGTAATATTAAGAGGTATTTGAAATGAACAATTTTACTTTTTATAGTCCTACAAAATTTGTTTTCGGAAAAGATACAGAAGCACAGGCTGGTGCACTTGTGCGCGAATTTGGCGGAAACAAGGTGCTTTTGCACTTTGGCGGAAAATCTGCTGAAAAGTCTGGGTTGCTTGGCAGAGTCCGCGAATCTTTGCAAGCAGCTGGACTTGATTTTGTTGAGCTAGGCGGCGTTCACCCGAACCCGCTTTCAGATAAGGTTTACGAAGGAATTGATCTTTGCCGCAAAAATGGTGTTGATTTTATCCTTGCCGTTGGCGGCGGTTCTGTAATAGACAGCTCAAAGGCAATTGCCCTTGGTGTCTGCTACGACGGCGATTTCTGGGATTTTTACAGCTATACTGCACAGCCAAAAGCCGCACTTCCAGTAGCTACAATTTTGACTATTGCAGCAGCCGGCAGTGAAGGTTCTCCAGATTCAGTAATAACCAAAAAAGACGGAATGATAAAGCGCGGCTTTGGAAACGATATGCTGCGCCCGAAGTTTTCTATTTTAAATCCGGCTTTGACACAGACTTTACCCGCATATCAGACTGCTTGCGGTGCAACTGACATTATGGCTCACGTTTGCGAGCGCTATTTTACAAACACAAAGAATGTTGAAACCACCGACCGACTTTGTGAAGGTGTGCTGCAGGCAATGATTCACGAAGCTCCAAAGGTCATTGAAAATCCAGATGATTACGAAGCACGTGCCAACATCATGTGGGCCGGTATGGTTGCCCACAATAATATAGTCGGTGTCGGCCGTGACCAGGACTGGAACAGCCACGGAATTGAGCACGAACTTAGCGGACTTTATGACTGCGCTCACGGAGCAGGTCTTGCAGTAATTATGCCGGCATGGATGGAATTTGTTTACAAGCATGATGTTATGCGCTTCTGCCAGTGGGCAACAAGAGTCTGGGGCTGCAAGATGGATTTTGCAAATCCTGAAGCAACCGCACGCGAAGGAATCAGACGATTCAGAGAGTTCCTTCACAGCATTGGTATGCCAATCAACTTTGCTGAACTCGGTGCAAAAGAAGAAGATATTCCGACTCTTGTAAAGAAATTCGGCTTACCGGAAGGTGGAACTACAGGCGGCTTTGTTAAGCTCTCATCTGACGACATTGCACAGATTTATAAGTTGGCAGTAAAAGCAAAAATATAGATTGTCGGGTTTAACCCGACAATGACACATTCGTCATTGCAACGAAAAAGAACAATCGTCATTGCGAGCTGAAGGCGAAGCAATCCACAATTAAAATGCATTGTAATACATGGATTGCCGCGCTTCGCTCGCAATGACGAGGCTATGTTGCCCGCAATGACGGAATTCAGGAGGAAATATGAAAGCATTATTCATAGGCGGAACAGGCACTATAAGCATGGCAATCTCGGAACTCTTACTCAAAAAAGGCTGGGAACTCTACCTTATAAACCGCGGCAACCGCAATACAGACCCGCGACTTAAAGGCGCTCATTTTATTACAGTTGACATAAACGACGAAAAGGCTGCGGCCGCAAAGCTTGAAGGCATGACTTTTGACGTTGCCTGCGATTTTATCGGCTTTGTAAAAGAGCAGGTGGAACGCGACTACCGGCTGCTTAAGGGCAAGGTAAAGCAGTTTATGTACATCAGTTCCGCATCGGCATATCAAAAACCGCCGGCAAGCTATATCTTAAGCGAAAAAACTCCGCTTGCGAATCCTTACTGGCAGTATTCTAGAGATAAAATCGCCTGCGAAGATTATCTTATGAAGCTTTACCGCGACGAACAGTTTCCGGTTACAATTATCCGCCCGAGCCACACCTACGACGAGCGTTTTGTTCCTCTCGGAGTACACGGCGAAAAGGGCAGCTGGCAGGTAGTCAAGCGCATTAAGGAAGGAAAGCCCGTAATCATCCACGGAGACGGTACAAGCCTTTGGACGCTTACTCATAATTCAGATTTTGCAAAAGGCTTTGCCGGGCTTATGGGAAACATTCATGCAATCGGCGAGGCAGTTCAAATTACAAGCGATGAAAACGTTACATGGAATCAGATTTACCAGTGCGTTGCAAATACGCTTGGTGTTGAACTTAAGCCTGTTTATGTTTCATCAACCTATCTAGCAAAACATGCTTACTTTGACTTGGGCAGCGGCTTATTGGGCGACAAGGCTCATTCTGTCGTATTTGACTGCAGCAAGCTAAAATCGCTTGTACCTGACTTTGTCGCAACAAAGCGCGTAGACCAGGGCATCCGTGAAACAGTCGAATACATTCTGGCTCATCCAGAATATCAGACCGAAGACCCGGAATTTGACAAGTGGTGCGACGAGATAATTGAAAGGATGAAATAGATTGCTTCGCTACGCTCGCAATGACGTAATCACAGGGTACACAGAAATTCCTCGTCATTGCGTAGTGCGATGAAAGTTCCCGTCATTGCGAGGAGCGAAGCGACGTGGCAATCCATATTAGGAGACACAAAAATGACAGACGTAAAAGGAAAATGGGCGCTGGTAACCGGCGCAAACCGTGGAATCGGCTACAGAATCGCAAAGTTTATGGCCAGCAAGGGCTGTAATTTAATTTTGCATAGCCGTTCGCTGGAACACACAGCTTCTATACTTGCCGAAGTTCGCGCACTTGGTGTAGAAGCTTTCGATATTGCAGCAGAATTGAGCGACCTTGCTCAAGTTGAGGCGATGATTGCAGAAATCGATAAGCTCGGAAAACCTGTCGACATTTTGTTCAATAATGCCGCAGTTCAGATTGCTTACCGCACAGACTACTGGAAAACACCGGCCGAAGATTACACCAAAAGCTTTGTAATAAACACAATCGCTCCTATGATGCTCTGCTATCACTTTATTCCAAATATGATAGAGCGCGGTTTTGGCCGTGTAATCAATACAACAAGCGGAATCCGTAACGAGCCGGAACAGGCAGGCTACAGCGCAAGCAAAGCAGCCCTCGACAAAGTTACAGCAGATATTGCCGGCAAGCTCGATGGCACAGATGTCTGCATCAATCTTACAGACCCGGGCTGGTGCCGCACAGACCTCGGCGGCCCAAATGCACCGAACGACCCGGACAGCGTAATTCCGGGAATCGTAGTCGGTGCCTTTATTGACGACAAGAAAAGTGGCCGTCTGCTTGGTGCACAAGACTTTGCAGGCATGACGCTTGAAGACGCTGTAAAAAAAGCAGCAAATTTTCCGCAGAAATTTCTTTAATCAGACTGATAATGATGATATACTGGCTGTATATAAGATTTTTCAAGGAGCTAAAGAATGTCAGGCATATTCTTAAAAATCCTAAAAACAGCCGGTATCATCATTGGACTTTTGATTCTCGCTTTTGTAATTTTTCTTATTGTGCTGTCACTTTCAGAATACAAGCCGGATGACATTATAAATGCAGAAGTCAATTCTTTATCCGAGAATTCCGTTTATATCGAAAAAAACAAAGAACAGAAAATCATGTCATGGAATATAGGCTACTGTGGTCTCGGCAAAAACGAAGATTTTTTCATGGACGGTGGCAAGACTTCGCTTCCTACAAGTCAGGAAAATGTTGAAAAATACAAAGCCGGCATAAAAGACGGAATAAAAGCTGAAAACCCGGATATCATTATACTGCAAGAAGTTGACTACAACTCAAAACGTTCGGGAAGAAAAAATCAGGTTGACTATTTCAAAAAACAGCTTAACAAAAATGCAGCGTTTACATACAACTACAAAACGCTTTATTGTCCCATTCCTATACCGCCGATGGGAAAAATCGAAAGCGGGCTTGCAATTTACACCGATTACAATGCAGAATCGGCCGAGCGTTACAAGCTGCCGAGCGTTTTTAAATGGCCTGTGAGGCTTGCCAATTTGAAGCGCTGCCTTCTTGTTACAAGATTTCCGGTTTACGAAAACGGAAAAGATACAGGCCGCAAGCTCGTGCTGATAAATTTTCACCTTGAAGCATTTGACAACGGCGAAGCGAAAAAGCTTCAGACAATCAAGCTTGCTGAAGTTCTCAAGCAGGAATATGCAAATGGGAACTATGTAATCGCCGGAGGAGACTGGAATCAGAAGTTTCCTTCTGACACAGGAAAATATGCAACTGTTTTCAATGACGGCTGGCAGCCCGGTATTATCGACGAATCGCTTTTTCCTGACGGTTGGGAACTTTATATGAGTGAAAATGCACCGACATGCAGATCAAACCAATATCCATATATTGGCGAACAGGCTGAAAAGCATGAATGGCAGTATTGGGTTATCGACGGTCTGCTTGTTTCGCCAGGCGTTGACGTAAAATCCATTTCAGTTTTGGATAAAGATTTTGAAGATTCAGACCACAACCCGGTAGTAATGCAGTTTGAACTCAAATGAACGAACCCCGACGCAGAGCGTGCGGGGTATCGTTCGTTCTGCTAAGGAATTGCACTCAGGTTTAATACCCTTTATTTCGCCCCAGAGGGGCGGGGTATTAAACCCTCGGCACGAATAAACGCGAATACTGTTTTTGAGATTCCTGCGCTATTTTCGCAGCTGCCAGATTTGCACGGCAAAACTGTGCTCGACCTTGGCTGCGGTTTCGGCGAACACTGCATTGAATATGTAAAAATGGGCGCAGAGCGTGTTACGGGAATCGATATTTCCGAAAAGATGCTCGAAGTTGCGCGGAAGGAAAATTCAGACCCGAAAATTGAATATCTTATGATGCCGATGGAAAACTTGGCGACGCTCGACCTTAAAGCTGATGTTGTAATCAGCTCGCTCGCTTTTCATTATGTGCAGGATTTTTCAGGCGTGATAAAAGCTGTTCATGCGCTGCTTGCAGACGACGGCTTATTGGTGTTTTCACAGGAAAATCCGCTTAGTACATGTCATTCCGGCGGCGACAGATGGACGCGCGACGAAAACGGCAACAAGCTTTATCTGAACCTCAAAGATTACAGCGTCGAAGGTGAGCGCAGCTCAACTTGGTTTGTCGAAAATGTTCAGAAATATCACCGAATGTTTTCGACAATCGTGAACACGCTGATTGAAGCCGGTTTTTGCATCGAAAAAATGATTGAGCCTTTGCCGGATAAAGCGCTGCTCGCAAAGTATCCGCAATTCAAAGATTCATCTTTCAAATCAGATTTTCTGATTATCCGGGCTAGAAAGACTGTATAAGGAAACACAAAATGAACTTTACAAATTTTTCTGGCGTTTTCGGAAGGTGATATACTTAATCAAAACAAATTATGCTGTATCACCAGAATTTCTTTATCCTAAGTCTTTCTTGAAGTAACTCTATAACTTCCTTTTGGTAACTCTAAGACTTTTATGGGGAAACTCTAACTCTTACCTCAGGTAAGTCTTAGAGTTTCCTTAGGTAAAATTAGACATTTTCTCTCATGGGTGATGTATCCTATTTAAGATACTTTTCGTCATACTCGGCAATTGGAATTGGTTCACTGTAATAGTATCCCTGTATAATTTCACAACCTAGATCCCGCAGACGGTCTACCTGAGGTTTGCTTTCGGCGCCTCCAGCACGGCAGACAAAGC
>JAEEGH010016924.1_pt1 | contig 15632 bp, 15 predicted proteins | sample 9134181 | NCBI WGS metagenome assembly JAEEGH01 (sample SAMN16246544, study PRJNA631951) | gut metagenome | biome: gut microbiome; feature: rumen; material: DP-attached | host: Bos | place: Iran: Karaj | collected 2018-10 | reverse complement strand
TGACCCGGAGGTAAAAGAAAAGGTGGAACATTTCTGCTCCACCTTCTGACAGCATGACAGGTCCGGCTTAGAGACAGCCACAGTCCTCGTCATCATCGTGATGGTGACAGCCGCAGTCGCAGTCGTCATCTCCGCAGCAGCAGTCATCGTCATACTCAATGTCGCCAGCCTCAATCTCCTCAGGGGTAGCTTCCCGGACATCTGTAATTGTGATATCGAAATCCAGTGGCATATCGGCATATGGATGGTTTCCATCCAGGGTGACCATGCCATCCTCAATCTCTGTGACCTCGAAAATAACATCTTCCCCTTCGTCGTTAGGCATCAGGATCTCCTGGCCCACTTCAGGCTTGTTGTCGCCGAATTCAGAGATTGGGAAAGAGATCACCAGTGTATCGTCATAGGCGCCGAAGCCTTCGTCCACAGTAAGCTTTTTCTGAATGGAATCCCCTGGCTCCAGCCCTTCAAGAGCCTCTTCCAGAGCAGGCAGCAGATTGCCGTAGCCGTGCAGATAGCTTGAGCCCTGTCCTTCGGTATCCTCAAGCACATTGCCGTCTTCATCTTTAAGAATGTAATCAAATGTTACAACTGTATTTTTTCCTATTTTCATGTTTCCTCCCGTAATTTCTCTAATAATATACTACTGATTTCTCAAATCGCCAACTTTAATCAGTAACCCAGCTCCTCGCCCACCAGCAGCACCTTGATCCGGCCTGGGTGGCGTGAGTAGCGTGTCACCACAGTGTGGCAGCAGATAGTGCCGCTTCCCTTGCAGTGCATGCAGTTCCCTGTCTTGATGCAGGGTGCTCCTGTTGTAAGGCGCATTGCATTCATAGGTGCCGCCATATTCTTTATCCTGTCCATGGCCGCCTCCTCGTCCTTTACAACCTTGTTCATGCCGGCAATCACATATACATCCTTAGGGCCGTATATAAGGGCTGCCACCCGGTTGCCGTTTCCGTCTATGTTCACCAGCTTGCCGTCCATGGTTATGGCATTGGCGCTGAGGAAGTAGCAGTCGGCGTTGAAGGCCTGGTGCATGCACTTGTGGGCCTCCTCCGGTGTCTTTGCCGCATCCCGGTCTATGATCTTGCACAGACCGCCCCGCAGAAGGTCGATTACACCAGAATCCTTCAAAGTCATGGAACCGCCCCAGGCTGCAGTAGCTTTTGCAGGAATCACTGCCTTGAGATATTCAAGCATATCCTTTCTGTTCTCGAAATAGATACACTCCATCTGTCTGGTCTTCATGGCTGCGATTATCTTGTCTGCACATGCCAGGTAATACTCTGATCTCACTTTCTGATTAGTGGCCATATACGCTGCCTCCTATAAATTCCCGCAGGATAGAGTCCTGGGGTATGAATTCCATTCCCATGTTCAGGAAATTGCATAAAAGATATTCAAGCCGCTTTGCCTCGGCATACTCAGCATGATAAGGCTTCACCGACTTTAAAAGCGGCATCGCCAGGTTCCGCAGCACGCCGAACTCGTATTCCAATGCTGTGTTGAACACAGCGTCAGCATCGTTCTGGAAGGGGAAGATATACTTGTTCTCACCGTTCTTCACAGAAGGCCAGCGGGAAAGGGTGTCCACTGCGTTGTAGCCCCTGGTCCTGTAATCCCGCACCATGCGGCGGAGCAGCCGGTTGTCGGAAGTGCTTATCTTGTTGTGGTCATCCAGGTTCATAGGGGTCAGGGCAGAGATGTAGATCTTGAACTTCTGCTCCTTTGGCACCAGATAGGTCAGGTTGTCGTTAAGGCCGTGGATTCCCTCCATAAGCAGGATAGTGTTCTTCTCCAGCTTTATCTTGTTGTTGTGATACTCCCTCAGTCCTGTGAGGAAGTTGTAGGTGGGGAGGTTCACCTCCTTGCCCTCGAAGAAATCGATAAGGTCCTTGTTCAGGAGCTCCCGGTCTATTGCCTCCGGACATTCGTAGTCGTATTCTCCGTTCTCATCCTTCGGTGTAAGCTCCCGGGGCACATAGTAGTCGTCGAAGGAGAGAGGCATGGTCTTGATTCCCAAAAGCTCAAGCTGGATTGAAAGCTTACGTATGAATGTGGTCTTCCCTGATGATGAAGGGCCTGCGATGAGCACCACCTTCACCGAGTCCTTGTGGGCCTGGATCTGCTCGGCAATCTGTGCAATCTTCTTGTTCTGGAGGGTCTCGCACATCAGGATCACATTCTTCTCCTTCCGTGCTGCCACCAGCTGGTTCATCTCTCCCACGTTGCTGAAGTGGAGGATGCTGCCTCTTGCCCTGTATTCATCGAATATGGAGGCGATGACAGGAATATCGTAGAATTCACCCATATTGTCCACAGTGCCTTCCCGTGGGAACAGCACCACAAAGCCGCTTCTGTAGCCCTGGATCCTGTAGTGCTTCAGGATTCCGGTGGAAGGGTAGAGCACATGGTGGTCCAGATCGGTGTACTTCCTGCACTTTGCAATCATCACCTCAGGCTCGTTGGTGGTCATCAGGAGCTGTGATGCTCCTGTCATATTCTGCTCCTTGAAAAGCTTCTCTGCCTCCTGGTATGGGATGACGGTCTGGATAATAGGCTCGTCGGCGTCGATTATCTCTTTAAGCTTTTTGTTCAGCGCCTCAAGCTCGCTTTCTGGAATGTGCCTTATACCGTCAAAGTAGAAGGAGAAACTGTGACCGATGGTGTTTCCGATGATAAGACGGCGGTCGGGGAAAAGCTCCTTGGCGGCCATTGCGATTACAAAACAGAATGTGTTGCGGTAAATTTTGGAGCCCTCCCTGGAATCCAGGTAAACAGGCTCCTTGACAGAATTTACTGTAGTAGGTTTGTCAATCTCTATTATCAGATTATTGACCTTGTAACCTACCACAGTACGGTTTGATTTTTTAACTTCTTTTTTTCCCATATAGGGATTATATCACTTTTTTGAATTTAATGCTCTATCAAAAAGATCCAAAACTTCTTTTTCCGGTTCCTTTGAGATAACAGATGCCACAACTGCGAAGATGATACCTGCGATAAAGCCCGGGAAGAGCTCATATACGCCGGTGGATGCAAGGTTGAGCATCCAGTAGATATCCACAATGGCACCTGCCAGAATACCTGCTACAGCACCGCTGAAGGTAAGCCGCTTCCAGAACAGGGAGAGGAGAATGGCCGGTCCGAAGGATGCGCCGAATACTCCCCATGCGTTGGATACCAGGCTCATGATGGAGCCGGAGTCAGGATTGGCTGCGATGGATACAGCTGCAAGAGCAATGATAAGAACTATGATACGTCCGCCCCAGAGCATCTCCTTGTCCCCTGCGTTGCCCTTTCTGATCACAGGCTTGTATACGTCACTTGCAAATGCAGATGCGGCGGAGAGCAGCTGGCTGTCGGCTGTGGACATAGCTGCTGCCAGGATTGCAGAGAGGAGGATACCGGAGATCAAGCCAGGGAAGATAGCTCTTACCATGGTGATGAACACCAGTGAGTTCTTGTTGATGTTCTCGTCAAATCCAAGGTGAGTACGTCCAACAATACCTACGATTACAGCGAAGATAAGGATAAGGGTTGTCCAGGTGATACCGATCTTTGCAGATTTCTTGAGGGAAGCCTGAGATTCCACAGCCATAAAGCGGATGATGATGTGGGGCATTCCGAAGTAGCCGAGACCCCATGCCAGGCCGGAGATGATGTCCTGCCAGCTTGCAACAGGGTTCCAGTAGTTTTCAGGAAGAGCAGCTGCTGCAGCAGGAGCCTCCAGCATGAATGTGGCAAACAGCGGTGCGATAAGGAGGGCACCCAGCATCAGCATGCCCTGGAAGAAGTCGGTCCAGCATACAGCTGAGAAACCGCCCAGGAAGGTGTAGCTGATGATGATTACTGCTGCGCCGTACATAGCAATTCTTGCATCGATTCCGATTACAGTGTTGAACAATGTTCCGCAGGCCTTGATGGAGGATGCTGCGTAGATTGTGTATGCGAAGATGAAGATGATGGCACAGATTATCTGCAGGGCCATGCTCTTGGAGAGGAACCGGTTTGTCAGGTACTGAGGAATTGTGATGGAGTCGTTGCACTCTATGGAGAAGGTCCTAAGCCGTGGTGCCTCGTAGATCCAGCTTAATGCATAGCCGATGGCAAGGCCGACAGCAATCCAGGCCTGACCTGTTCCTAATGCGTAAACAGATGCAGGAAGTCCCATTAAAACCCATGCGCTCATATCAGATGCGCCGGCAGAAAGGGCCGATACCCAAGCTCCCATCTTTCTTCCACCCAGGAAGTAAGTCTTGTCTCCACCGCTCTTGTTCTTCAGGAAGAAATAGACGCCGATGGAAATCATGAAAAGAAGATATAGTGTAAATACAATAATTTCGGAGGTATTACTTTTCATTTCTAAATGCTCCTTATAAAAATTTCGTGTTTCCTTTTATAGCATACTTTTGATTATACGTAAATATAGAATAAAGTTTATACTTTTATTAGACTAATATTGAGAAGATTGTAACTAAACTATTATAAAATAATTAATTAAACAATGGTCGCTTTATAGGATATATGTTTGTACTTTTGATTATTTTTTCCATTATTCTTATGATGTGCCCTGAAGCCCTCCAGGAACATGGGCATCATCTGGTCGGAATACCGGGCCAGGGCGTACTTGCCGTTGCAGAGGCACCAGTCATACATAAGAGCCCGCTCAAACATGGCATAGCTGTCCACAATCTCGTTCACCGAAAGGTCGGTGCGGAGCTGCCCCTGTTCCTGTCCCTCCTTGATTATCTTCCACAGAAGCTTGAAGTAGGTGCGGTTCCTGTCCAGCAGACTCTTCTCGCCCCGGGTGGTGAGCTGGGAGGAGAAAAGGCGGGAGAGAAGGTCCAGGGATATGCTGTTGTCTATCATGGTGAAGAGCTGGTGGTTCAGGAAGATGAGCTTCTCAACTGCGTCGGAGGCGGGGTCCATTACATTCTTAAGCTCCTCGTACTTGGCATCGAAGAGCATGGAGAGGGTGCCCAGAAGGTCATCCTTGCCTTTGAAATAGTGATAGAAGGAACCCTTGGAGGTGCCGGAGTCATCAACAATATCTTCTATAGTGGTGTTGTCATAGCCTTTCTCGTAGAACAGCTTCCATGCAGATTCTGCCAGCCTGGCCTTGGTGGTGGCACCTGTCTTGTTGGGCATAGGACCCTCCTTTTTCTTCATTATAGCACACGATTATTATAATTTATATTGACTTTCGGCAGTTTTTATTGTACTCTTATTCACAATAAAAGAGGTGAGAGAAATGAAGAAAAACCTTACTTACAAGATTATCGAGAAGCACCTTGTCTCTGGGGAGATGAAGGCTGGCAAGGAGATTGCGATCAAGATCGACCAGACCCTGACCCAGGACGCCACCGGAACTATGGTGTACCTGCAGTTCGAGGCTATCGGGATAAAGAGGGTTCAGACCGAGCTTTCCGTCTCATACGTTGACCACAATACCATACAGACCGACTACAAGAATCCGGATGATCACCTGTTCCTCCAGAGCTTTGCAAAGAAGTATGGCCTTTATTTCTCCCGTCCGGGAAACGGAATCTGCCACCAGGTCCACCTGGAGCGGTTCGGCCTTCCGGGAAAGACTCTTTTAGGTTCCGACTCCCACACACCTACCGGCGGCGGCCTGGGGATGCTGGCCATAGGAGCCGGAGGCCTTGATATAGCCTGTGCCATGGCCGGTGCACCGTTTACACTGGCAATGCCAAAGGTTATCGGAATCCACCTGACAGGCGCATTGCAGCCGATGTGCAGTGCCAAGGATGTCATCCTGGAGCTTTTGCGCCGGTGCACCGTAAAGAACGGAGTAGGGAAGGTGTTTGAGTATTTCGGCGACGGCGTCGCAAGCCTTTCCGTGCCCCAGCGGGCCACAATAACCAACATGGGAGCAGAGCTGGGGGTCACCACCTCCATCTTCCCCAGCGACCAGGTGACCAAGGAATGGCTTGCACTCCAGAAGCGGGAGGGCTGGCAGGAACTGGCAGCTGACGCCGGAGCCCAGTACGACGAAATAATTGAAATAGACCTTACCAAGATAGAGCCGATGATTGCTCAGCCTCATATGCCTGACCTGGTTGTGCCGGTGCGGGAGATTGAGGGTAAGAAGATTGTGCAGGCAGCCATCGGATCCTGCACCAACTCATCCATCAACGACCTGGGGATCGCAGCTGACATCCTGGATGGCAAGACTGTGGCACCGGGCGTGTCACTGGGTGTCTCCCCAGGATCCAAGCAGGTGTACACCAGCGCCATAGAGGCGGGCATCATCAAGAAGCTGGTTAAAAGCGGCGCCCGCATGCTGGAGAGCGCATGCGGCCCATGCATAGGCATGGGCTTCGCTCCTGCCTCCGGTGGGGCCAGCGTCCGCACCTTCAACCGCAACTTCAAAGGCAGGAGCGGCACCGCCACCGCGGAGATCTACCTGGCATCGCCAGAGACTGCCGCTGCCTCAGCCCTCTACGGGTGCATCACCGACCCCCGGAAAGTGAAGGTGAAGTTCACCGACTATTCTGCAAAGACCGAGATCAACGACAACATGATCGAGAAACCGGCACCCGAGTCGGACTTCGACTCCATCGAGATAATCCGCGGGCCTAATATCAAGCCTTGTCCAAAGGCTTCGCCTGCGCCGGCATCATTCACAGCCGAAGTACTTATAAAGACCGGTGACAACATAACCACAGACCACATTATGCCTGCCGGTACCCGGGTCCTCCCATACCGGTCCAACATCCCCGAGATTGCAAAGTTTGTCTTCGAGGCAGTCTCCCCAGGCTTCTACGACAGGGCCAAGAAAGCAGGCACCGGCGTCATAATCGGCGGCGAGAACTACGGCCAGGGCTCATCCCGTGAGCATGCTGCCCTTGCACCTATGTATCTGGGGGTAAAGGCAGTCATCACCAAGAGCTTTGCCCGGATTCACAAGGCCAACCTTATCAACTTCGGAATTGTTCCATTAGTGTTTGAAAATCCGGCTGACTATGATATACTGGAAGAGGGGATGAGCTTAAGCTTCCCGAGCTTCATGGCAGACATCAAGAAGGGCAACAGAGTAAAGGCAGTGGATGCCAAGAGCGGCCGTGAATTCTATTTCCTCCACGACCTGGAGAAGAAGGGCGTGGACCTGATTGAGGCAGGAGGAATGCTCAACTACATCTTCAACACAAGGAAGTGAAATTGACAAAAGTGAACAGCATTACAGCCGCATACCTGGACACATCCTTCTACCATCCGGTGCGGGATCCGGTGTGGGGCAGCATAATGCTCTCCGACGGCTTCAAGCGCCTTGTCTCTTCCCCGGTGCTCCAGAAGATGAACCGGATCCGACAGCTGGGGCCAACCTACCTGGTCTACCCAGGGGCAGTTCATACCCGCTTTATCCACAGCCTGGGTGTCTACCATATAGGCTACCGGATGATACGGCGGCTTCTCACCTTCGATTCATGCCCCGCAGTGACAGTGCAGGATGTGAATGCATTTCTTGCCGCCTGCCTTCTCCACGACCTGGGCCACTTCCCATACACCCACTCCCTGAAGGAGCTTCCTCTTAAGAAACACGAGGCCCTCACCGGGGAGTACATACTGGCAGAACCTTTGGCACCGCTCATAAAAAGCGCTCTGGAGATAGACCCTGCCATCCCTGCGGCAATAGTGGACACCACCATGGAGAGCACCGATGCAACTGTGCTTTTCTTCCGCAATATCCTTTCCGGCGTCCTTGATCCGGACAAGCTGGACTACCTGACCCGGGATGCCTTTTTCTGCGGTGTTCCCTACGGCACCCAGGACATCGAGTTTGTCCTTTCTGCAATCTATCCTCACCCGGAGCGGGGCATAAGCATACTCCCTTCCGGCATTCCGTCGGTGGAGAACATACTTTTCTCCAAGTACCTTATGTACAAGACTGTCTACTGGCACAAGACTGTGCGGTGCGCCACCGGCATGATCAAGAAGGCTATAATCGCTTCTCTTGAGAGCGGTGCCCTTACTCCCGACGACCTCTACGGCCTTGATGATGAGTCCCTTATACAGGAGGGACGTGGTGAAGGGGCATCCCGTCTCTTTGACATGGTACACGACCGTATCCTCTTCAAGATGACTCACGAGGTTGTATTCGACGATACAAATCCAGCCCATGTGGCTCTCCTTGACCTTAAGAAGAGGGGAGAGGAGGAATCCGAACTGGCAGAAAGACTTTCCTGCGATTCCTCGTCAGTAATCATAGATGTGCCGGAGAACATCACCTTCGAGACCACACTGCCTGTGTACGACAACGGTACATTCCGCAGCTTCACAGGAAGGGCAGGGCTTGAGACCTTCTCTGACCCATTGAGAAAAATCCGCATCTTTGTAGATCCATCTGTTGCCGAGAAGGCACGGAGAATACAGTGGAATTAAAAGACATAGAAGATATGCAGCCCTGGCTTATGCGCATAGTCAAGGAGACTGGCCGAGGCATAAACCGCTTCAAGATGATAGAGGACGGGGACAAGGTGCTGCTTGCAATCTCAGGGGGCAAGGACTCCTTGGCCCTGGCCTTCACCCTGGCGGTGCGGCGCCGGTGGCTTCCTATACACTACGACCTTCACGCCCTGCGGATAGACTGGAACCAGTACCCTATGCCCGAAACTGATGCCAAGAAGATGGAAGAGTTCTTCCATATGCTGGAGATTCCCTACGAGGTGGAGCATGCCGATATGTTCCCCCCATCCTTCAGGGGCGAATTCAACTGTTATCTCTGTGCCCGGAACCGGAAGAGGATGCTCTTCGACAAGGCTGCTGAGCTGGGTTATAAGAAGATAGCCACCGGCCATCACATGGACGATATCATCACCACCACACTCATAAATCTGTGCTACCGGGGGAACTTCTCCACCATGATGCCTGTGCAGCAGTTCTTCGGGGGCAAGCTTACCCTGATCCGCCCAATGTGCATGGTGTACGAATCAAAACTGCGCCTTATGGCAGAGCGGCTTAACTTCCCGGTCTACAACACAGGGTGCCCATACAAGAGCACCAACATGCGCCTTAAGATGAAGCCTATCGTGGCAGAGCTCTCCAGGGACAACCGTAGGCTCCGGGAGCATATATTCGAGGCCCCCTGGAACATAAATCCGGAGTACTTGCCCACCGATCTGGGAGAGGATGAATGAAGAGAAAACTGCTGACAGACGGCGTTGTCCTTTCTGCTCTGCACATGGTGAATGACGGCTATGTGGCCTGTCTTCCCCTGTTCCTTCCCTTCATAACACAGGACATAAACATAACACTCTCCCAGGCCGGCTTCCTGGGAGGCATACTCCATTTCTCAGGCGTAGTGCTGGCATTCCCTGCCGCATTCCTGGGCACATACCTTGGCAGCTTCCACACATTGGGCTATGCCGCAATCTTTATCTTCATCTCGTACATTCTCATGTTCATGGCCAAGAGCTATGTATGGGTTCTTCTTGCATTCTTAGTAGGTAGCCTGGGCTTCGGAGTGTTCCACCCTGTGGCATTTGCGGCAGTGGCCAAGACCAGCCAGACCAAGTTGGGAACCCAGATGGGGAACTTCACTGCCAACGGCGACATCGGGCGTATTGCACTGTCTGCTCTCCTTACCTTTATGATTGCAAAACTCACCTGGGGCAAGACAGCCCTCATCTACTCATTCCTCCCTCTGGCTGCCGGTCTTGCAGTGCTTCTTTCAGGGCGGTACCGGAATGAGGTGTCACCTGCTGACACACCTGACAAGAAGGCTCATCACTCAATATTCGTAAAACCGACAAAGCGCCTTGTGGTGCTGTTCACCGCCATATTCACCGATGCCTTCTCCGTGGCATCATTGTTCCTGTTCCTGCCATTCCTGTTCCAGGCCAAAGGGTTCGACACCGCCATCATAGGCTCCCTCACCGGCGTCTTCTTTGTGGGCAACTATCTGGGAAAGATGGTGTGCGGCCGCATCGTGGAGCTGAAGGGTGTGAAGAAAGTGTTCCTGGCGGCAGAACTTCTTCTGGCCCTCACGGTGTTCAGCCTGGCCTTCACCGGCAACATCTACCTCCTCATCGGACTTCTTATATTCATGGGAGTCCTCTCCAAGGGAACAGTGCCTGTCCTCAGCACCTTCCTAGCCGACACAGCCAAGGAGATGAAGGTGAACATCGATGGCATATACTCCCTCTATTCTGTGCTGTACAACGGGGCAGAGACAATATCGCCCCTTATCCTGGGCATAGCGGCGGCGGCCTGGGGCATCGAGAAGATGTTCATAATATGTGCCGCGGTCTCTTTCCTCACCTTTGTACTGGGGTTCTTCCTGCAGGAGCCGAGGCGGGAGTAATAGTTATTGACAATCGTTCCGACATCTCGTACAATAAATTTGAAAAATTATAGTATAAGATGTTGGAGACAGATAAGACAGTAGAAAACAAGATAAAAAACATCGCAAATAAACGGAATGGTTATTTCTTTGCCCGGGAAGCTGCGGCTAAAGGCGTTTCCCGTTGGAGCCTTGCAGGATTGGTTAATCTTGAAAGAATTAAAAAAGTAAGCTACGGATTATATTCTCTTCCTGATATCATCCCGGATCCTCTTTATATAATGCAGCTGCAGAGTCCAAAAGCGATCTTGTCACATGAAACAGCACTTTTCCTCAATGGCTATTCGGATCAGGTTCCGTTTAAATATACAGTCGCAGTACCAAATGGTTATATCTCAAAAAAGCTTAGCGCAGAGTATGATGTACGTCATGTATCAAAAGAATTTTCCGAGAAAGGGATAAGTATTGTTAAATCTGACCTTGGAAATGATTTAAAAGTATACTGTATTGAAAGGACCTTGTGTGATCTTTTGCATCGGCCTTCAGTGCTGGATAAGGGGCGCTTCATTTCAGCAATCCAGCAGTACTTGAAATCATCACATAAAGATATTCTGAGGCTTGTCCGTTTTGCCCAGATATTACATGTTGAGAAAAAGCTTCTTCCATACCTGGAGGTACTGCAATGAAAACAGTCAATGCGATGCAGTTGAAAGGATAGAGGATTTGCTTAAAATAGTTATATAAGGAGTATGCAATGAATATCAATATCGTTGAGCTTGTAGGTTATATCGGATCACTTTTAGTTGTAGTATCAATGCTCATGACCTCGGTGATAAAGCTGAGGTTCATCAACCTGACTGGAAGCTTTATATTCACTATTTATGCGCTCATCATCAAGTCATATCCGACTGCGCTGATGAACTTCTCCCTGGTGATCATCAATATCTACAACCTTTACAGACTTCTCAAGGTGCAGAAGGATTACTCCGTTGTTCCCGTCTCTGCTGACGAGGCTTTCTACCAGTACTTCCTGAACCGCTTTGAAAAGAATATACGCAGGTTCTTCCCCAACTTTGACAAGAATGCCGGATATTCCAAGATGTATATGATCTGCTGCAAGACCGATGCCGCAGGAATCCTTATAGGAAACGATGGCGAGGAAGGGGAGATCAATGTGGCAGTAGACTATGCAACCCCTGCATACCGGGACTGCTCTGCAGGCAAGCACCTGTACCGCTATCTTGAGGAACGGGGACTGACCAAGCTTACTGTAGCAGGCTGCTCCTTCTGGCACCACTCCTACCTGCGCCATATGGGCTTCAAGCGGGACGGCAAGACCTGGAGAAGAGGGTAACTTACAATCCCAGAACCGGATTCGGATCTATCCAGCTTTCCTGAACAGCATCATGCACCTCATCATCTGGCAGCAGATGGCCTATTAAAAGCGGTGACTCCGGGTCGTGGAGCTTCATATTGTGTCTGACTGTGGCTGCATCATAATTGGCATAGCAGTATCTGCACAGATGGCCGCAGGTGTTGTATGAGCCGATATCACAGCCCAAGTAGCAGGCACACTCTTTCCTGGCCGGGGCAAACCGGGGAACATTCAGATTCTTGTGCAGAGCTTTCTCGTACATGGCCACAGTCATGCAGCCGCTGCAGTCTGCACCGAACCGGGCTAAATCTGTTCCCTCGGCACAGGGCCGTACTGTCATTCCATATCTGGTGGCTATTTCTATAAAGGCTTTCCCCAGCCTGAGCCGTTCATCATCCGGCACACTCTGAACCTCCGGGAAGTTCTTCTTGGTCTTCTCGTACAGATCTATGAAGCTGATGACTGCAGTATGGGTATAACCCTCCAGAGTTTTTGCCATATATTCAAAGGCTTTTATATGCCTCTCTGCAGGCCATTCTGCGCTGATGAATATAGGATCATAGCGCCAGCCCATCCTGTCAGCACCCACAATCTGGGACAGCTGCCTGAAACTCTCCAGCATCTTAAGCTTATCGGGAACATTAGGCTCGATATCCTTCCCGTAGGGAGTGATAGTGACATACCACCACTGGCCGAAAGGATCAAGCAGATTCATATATGGCAGCATTGGGGCCGGGTTCTTGGTGCAGAACCCGATAAGGTCCACCACATCAGGAGTAAGCCGGTAGCGGATCACACTCTTGGGATTGTAGGGATTGCGCACCAGCACAAAACCTGCCTTAAGACGGTTTGCAAACCACTGGGAGTAGAAGGCTGGGATATCGGTGCGCTGGCCAGTATTGATGATCATAGTTCAGATTGTTGACTGAAAGGGAAGAAAAATCAAGGTGTGGAAAAGTATTACAAAATGTTGATTGGCGGACATTTTGTATACCACAAAATGTTGATGAATGGACATTTTGTAGTAGTTTTACACTAAATATTTAGGTTTGTCTTCAGCTGCAGAAGCATAAGAAGAAGTAGTTTCAGGATATTCAAAAGGCTCCATTTTCCTAACAGCTTCTTTCAAATATTCCCTTAACCCTTCATCGCAAATATAAACATAACATCCTTTCATTCCACGAGTCATTAATGTTCTGTATGTGTTTTTTATAATCGTATCAGCAATTTTATATGCTATTTCTTTTCCTTTTTCTTTGGCAATCTTTTTAATTCCATCTAGTGATTTGTCGGTTTTTGCTCTTTTTGTATAATCTGTTACTATATGCCCATTTTTATATTGTAAGTCTTGACCTATGATAACTCCAACATAATCAAATTCAAGTCCTTGACATGTGTGAATGCAGCCAACTTCATTTACGGATAAGGGATCAATTGCCCAAGTCGCAGAATTGCCAAGATTCCAACTCATTTCAAAATTATACTCGGGAATAGTAATGTCATGAACATTTGTATCATTTTTCCCATCAGTTATCCAATTCCAGCAATATCCAGCCACTAATCGAGATTTGTTATTGGTGCTATTCTTTTTAGTTATTTCTTTCCTTAATTCATTAGGATTATCAAATATTTTAAAATCATATTTGCTATCTAAATCATAATTTGCTGTTTCTCTTATTTCGAGAATATTATCAAGCCATGCTAAATAACCATCTGAACCATTGCATCTGAACTGACTATTTAATTTAGCTTTATAAATTGCAGCTTTATAGAAATTAGCAAAATCTTCGATTTCCTTAAGAGAGCCAATATCTTTTAATGTTACTCGTTGGTTTTCATCAACAAAGAAGATTGAAAAAAAAGATGCATTGATTATTTCTTTAATTTGATTTTCCCCTATATTGTGAAAAATCCCTGATTTTGCATTTAATCGATGTGCTTCATCAACAATTAAAACATCAAAGGAATTAGATTTTGAATCATAAAAACAACCTGATCCTTTGAATAAATTATTCAATCCACTCATTTTGTCTATTTTTAGTTTTGCTTTGAAAACAGCTTTTGGTGCACTGTTTTTGGTCACATAGAAGCTGTTTAAGCTTTTATTTAGGAATTGTTTTAATAAATTGATTGCTAATACTGATTTCCCAGTGCCAGGACCGCCTTCTACGACTAATACACTTTTATTTTTATGATTACAAGATTCAGTTCCTATTCTTGAAGCTTCCTCAAAAATAATTTTCTGATTATCAATTAAAACAAATTCTTTTTTGCCTTTTAGTACCGATGAAAATGACTCTTGCAGCATTTTTGAAGGTTTAATTTTGCCTTTTTCTATGATATATAATCCTGCTTTTTCATCGCCTTTGGTAACAAATCTTTTTATAAATGCTCTTAATTTTTCAAAATCTTTTGACCCAAACATAGGTGCAGCATTTATATAATCTTTATATTGTTTTCCATTGATAGGGTCATTATCAGTTAAATTATAATTATGTAAAAAGGCACATGGATGTAATCCAACATTTTTATTATAGACATCCTGATTATAATTGTTAATTAAGCTAGCATAACTCCATGCTTGATATGATGGGTGTGTTACTTCTCTTAAAGATTTTCCTATAATTGTTGAAACAATTCCATCTTTTCCTTCTATTGCATCAGCATGAGTCCACTGTTTTAACTCTATTATAATAATTGAATTATTTTTATTTTTATCATATCCAGACAAAAGAAAGTCGATTCTGTTTGAAGTATGAGGGATGTTGAACTCGACAGCAATACCTGAATTTTCTGGAATCTCCGTATCAGCCAATATTACTCTCATTCTCAGCATAGATTCTCGCCAAGAATTAATTTCCGATTCACCAGTACTTCTGTGGAACGATTCCTTAAATCTAGTTAATATTTTATCAGCAATGATGCCTGAATCAACATCCTTTATAAAGCTTGATTTAATTCCTTCGTATACTAACATCTGATTTCCTATAATTGAGTATATTTTGTGCTTTTATTTTTTGCTTTTTCTACGGGATATTTTTTGTCATTGGCAGCAATTTTATTTGTTATGATTTCATCGATATCCAGCCCGAGATCTGTTGCCATAAGAGTACTATAAATCAGCACATCGGCAAGTTCTTCTTTGATTTTCTCGATTTTATTTTCTGCACTTACATCACTGCCAGACCACTGGAAAATCTCTAAAAGTTCAGCTGCTTCAATAGAAATTGATATTGCTATGTCTTTAGGATTATGAAACTGTTTCCAATTTCTTGCGTCCCTGAATTTAATGATTTTTTCTTGAATTGCTTTAATAGAATCACTCATATAAACATTCTATAACTGTTATAATGCTTTTTCAAGAAAAATTATTTTCCTAGCATCTCCATTTTTCTTGGGTTTTAAAAATTTTTCGGCGTTTTGTAGAATTATTTTTCGGCATTTTGGGGATTTTTATGTACTCCCCACCATATCTATAGTCTTCTGGCACATCTGGCCGTCAAAGTACATATCCAGCACCTGCTTAAAGATAGCATCACCACTGGCAAGGTAGAACAGTGTCATTGATGATTTAAGCTTAACTGCATCGATATAGCCCATGACTTTCTCGATATCAGGGGCATTCAGGTCTATCAGTATCTGACAGGCTTCCAACAGGTGGTCATGTAGTTCTTTATCTGCCAGGTATTCCTGTGCCTCGGCTATATCCTTAAGACCATAGAAGTTTGAGTTATAACTGTATCCCAAGCCTTTCAACTGTGGGAATATGTACCAGATCCAGTGGCTTGTCTTTCTGCCGTTCCTCAGTTCCCGGCAGGCCTGCTCAAAGTAGTTTTTCTGTGGCTCTCTGAATCTATTTATCATAGGTTTCTCCTTCACCACAACAGCTGGAGGCCGTCCTGTTCGTACTGTCTGAACATCTTGTCACCGCTCAGGAGAATAAGGTTG
>JAEEGH010016922.1_pt1 | contig 15632 bp, 12 predicted proteins | sample 9134181 | NCBI WGS metagenome assembly JAEEGH01 (sample SAMN16246544, study PRJNA631951) | gut metagenome | biome: gut microbiome; feature: rumen; material: DP-attached | host: Bos | place: Iran: Karaj | collected 2018-10 | reverse complement strand
ACAGTGCATGGTAATCGCATCCGGCAGGATCGGATTGGTTACAGATTCTACCCGCAAAAAAGTAACGCTTAATTTCTACGATGATGACTCATTCTTCGGTAAAGCGGAGACTTACAAGAAGGATGAGATTTATATCCTTTATGACCGTTCGGTAAAGGCCAATAAGCTGGGCAAATTCATAAAGGGTTACATTTCTTTCAAGGAGCTTACTGACGGTAGCAATCTGCTTCCTGATCGGGTTGATAATGAGCCTACAGCTTATAAGATCAAGATCAGGGATGTTCTGAGCGGTCTTACCGCATATGAAGACAGGCCTAATTCGGACAAGATCAATTGGGTCCAGACCATATTGAATTACGATGACCAGATCGGCTTCCCCGAAGATCCGAGAGCTTTGATCAGGGATAAAGTCACAGAAGATGACGTGTTAAATCATGTTTGGCAGTGTCTGGATGATATCAGCTGGGAATATGATTACGACGATAAAGTGATGGCGGCCGTCCTAAAAGACTTGAAAGCAGACCTCACATTATGGACCGAATCCAAAGGCAAAGCACTTCCTGAGAGCATTCAGAGGAAAGTCGCAGAGCAGTTTGACGATGACACCATCGACAAGGAGTCTCCTGCCACGCAAAAGCTCTTCAAGAAATGTCTTGATGCCCTGTGCGACAAGAAGGATCCCAAGTCTATCCAGCGCAGAGGATATTGCTACTACTGCGGCACAAAGATCTATCCCAACGACTGGGTAAAGGCCAGGGATGCTTTCATCGAATACTATCAGCTGACAGGTGACGCGTCAGCTGCCAATACCCTTGGCTACATTTTCTATTATGGCCGCTGCAACAAAGGCGTTCCCGAATACGAAGAGGCTTTCAAATACTTCAGCATCGGTCATGCATTCACATACTTCGAGAGCACATATAAGCTCGCGGACATGTTTGCTCACGGTTATGGCGTTGTCAAAGACGGCAAGACAGCGAACCATCTGTATTGGAGCGTTTACGAGCAAAACCTTAAGCGTTTTATCAAAGAGGATTACGAGTGCAAGTTCGCAGATGCCGCTCTTCGTATGGGCAACTGCTTCAGATACGGTTATGGCGCCGAAGTGGATCTCGCGACGGCATATTACTACTATCTCCAGGCCGATCTTGCCATAAGGAAAAGGACAGAAGTTGCCAACCATTATGGTGATACAGTCGTATTCAACGGCGTCCAGCGTGCTCTTGAGGAGACCAGACAGGAATATACAAAGAAATGCCGCACGTCACATTACAGAAATCCCTTCTGGCTTGAATGGACTTTGATCGACCACAGAAGATGCAAACTGAAGATCCGCGAACTGAAGGGCGGAGCACTCCAGCTCACGGCATCTCCCATGAAGCGCCGTAATGAGCGAAAAGCACCCTTGATGCTGATAGCCGTCCCTATGTCAGATTATTGCGAACTCAAAGACAAGATCCTTATCAAGACGGCCACGGACAGCACTTACAGCATTCCAGGCGGCGGATCAGAGATCATATTCGACAGTTACGAATATAACTGGGATGGCCGCACCAGGTTCTACTTCGGTGACGAGCTTGTTGGCGAGATCACCACTGAGCGCTACACTTTCACTGCGCCTGCCCGAAAAGACCTTGCCCCGGAAGGCAAGAAGTATCACTTCGTCCGTGTCGTCTTTGACGGCAGCGGAAGATGCTACGATTACCTCTGTGATGACCTCTCCGTCAAAGAGGGCGACCAGGTAATAATCAACGGCTATGAGGGCGAGACAACAGTCAATGTAGTGGCTGTCTTTGACAAATACGAGAACCAGCTGGGACTGCCGATAGAGAGGTATAAGAAGGTAGTGAGGAAGGTGTAAAGCGGGTTAACCGAATATTTAATTAATTATTGTCATTTGCAGTATGTAAGCAAATCGGACAATTTGCAATATGTTTATAAAGATTTCATAGCATAGTCCTAACAATATTTATGTTAAGAGCGTACAATGAATTCATACAAAGGAAGGCTGATGTGTCGGAAAACGAAGTTTGATCGTAAGGAGAGTTGATAATGTACTGTATAAAATGTGGTGCAAACATGGATGACGATGCAATGTTCTGCTCGGAATGCGGGACACCTGTTGATAAAACAGATGGCGATTCTTTACAGACACAGCCTATTCCGCAAACTAAAAAAGCGAAGCCTTCCAAAGTAAAAAGGTCTTCTAAAAGCAAAAAGTCAAACGATTCTAGTGATGCATTGCTGAAGTACCTCAAGGGAAAGAACACGACAAAAATCATAATTGCCCTGGTTGTTGCTGTGGTGTTAGTCGTTGGTATTATTTCCGCTGTCATTTTGCTCTCGAAGCCCAAGAAGGAAAAGGGACCCGGCCCTCAGGAAGTAGATACTGTTTCCACATTAATCAAAGTGGTTAAGAGCAGTTCGTTTTCAACATATGAAGTTGTTTATAACGGTGTTTGCACAGTTTACAACGAGGATAAACCGGATAAAGTTGATTACTATGTTTCTTATATTGCCACGATCAAAGCAGGATTTGATTTTAACGATATCGAGATAACTAAGGATGATAAGAACCATGAGATAGTCGTCAGTTTGCCGCCTATCGAGCTCTATGAACCGAACGTTAAGATAGAAGACCTGGATTACATAATCGTAAACAAAAAGATAGAAACGGAAACCATTTCTGCAGATGCTTACAAGATCTGCAAGAACGATGTTGAAGAAAAGGCAAAGCAGCAGGATGCAATCTATAAGTACGCTGAGGAGAATGGCGAACGTCTTGTTTTAGGTTTAATTGCACCTTTTGTAGAAAGTCTGGATGAAGATTACACAGTTAGATTTGAGTGGAGGAAATCAAAATGAAAAAGATAATTAGCATCTCATTAGTCATTTTCATTCTCTTCACTATGATTGGCTGTAGCTCTAAGAAAGAAGAGCTTGATGATACCAAGCAAGAGACAAAGTCAATTGAAGTTAAAACGATGCGTGAGATTGCCGAATTAGCAACGGTTGAGTGCTATTTCCACAATGTAGCTAAATCGGACAGAGAATTGGATCCCGAATGGTATGAATTCTGGGAAAAGAAGAATATGCGTTTCTGGGTTGAGTATGAAGGCATCGTAACTATCGGTATTGATGTTACCAAACTGAAAGTTGAAGTCAGTGAAGATAATGTCGTTACGATAACTCTGCCAGAGGCGGTTGTACTTGATGTTACGGTTAATGAGGACTCATTGACTAGCGATTCGTTCTATTTTGATCCAGATGCCAAGAAGCCCAGTCCTGAAGAGCAAAGTGAAGCTTACAGGCAGGCTCAGCAAAACATGAAAGAGACCGCTGAGAATAACCGCACATTAATGATCAATGCACAAGACAACGCAAAGGAATTGCTTGAGAATTACGTTAAGTCGATCGGTGATTCTATGGGTGTCGAGTATACGATCGAATGGGTATACCTGGAAGATCAGAGCTTAGTATCTGATAATGAAGTGCCGAAACAGTCTGAAGAAGAGTAATTAGACCGACATGCACTTTAACTACACATGAGAATACCCTCCTCACTCCTGTATGGTAAGGAGGGTAGTTACTTAATATGACCGCTGCTTAGTTGTTAATCAAAGCAAACAGTACCATTATTGGAACGCACCCAATTTTCCGGGATAGTACACTATAGTTGGTAATAACGGCAATAAGGGAAAGATTTAAGGAGGTTACCACCATGGAATACTTAAACGGTACGTACACATGGCACTACATCAGTAATGATGAAAAGGTTGTAGGACCAATTGAAAACCAGCCGTACATAGTCTGTGTCGAAAACAGATATCCGGCTGAAACAGAGTGGCATATGGTTCTGGCACATTGGTATAACGAAGGTAGCGATCTGACACTCAGGGAACCCGATGGCACACCACATTATCACGAAATCAACAAAACAGGTTTTTATGTAATTCACGATACCGGTGACGACAGATTTGAGATAATTTACAGGCTTAAAGGGGTTCGCTACTGGACAGAGATTACTCCGCCGGAGGTAAGTACAGAAAATACGTTGACTATAGAGTAAACAATTATCTGTCTCTGTATTATGCTTTTGTAAAATTGTATCGAGACTTTGTAAATTCTGTAAGGGCTCTGTTGAATCGTCAATTATCAAAGAATATAGTGAAAACATATTAAACTAAAGTACAACACTTTTTCTTATGATTTAATTGCGCTTTGGAGATTAGATTTTGAATACATATAGTAAGACAACAAGACTACTATCAGTCATATTGGCAGTGGCTACTGTTCTTCAATGTGTGGCTTGTTCCAAAAAGACAGCTGGAACAGCTGGCTATCTTTTGTCAGATCCTAATTCTACAACTGCAATTGAAAATACAATTAATGAATCTGTTATTACAGAAAATCTTATAAACGAGTTCATTACAGAAGAAATCTATCTGAATGAGATTATAGTTGCAGAAGATACAATAACTGAATTATTACTTGAAGAAGAGCAAATAAATGAAGTAATGCTTTGTAAAGTAATATATGTTTCTGAAAGCCATATTGAAGAATTTGCCCAAAACAGTCAAACGTCGAGTCTGTTTGGTGAAAACATAGACTGGTCTGCTTTTCTAAAGAAGATTTCCATTGGGACTGGTGTCATAGTTACATTAGTTGTATTGAAGAAAGCAAAACTACCAGATCCGATTTGTAGCATTGTAGCCGAGGCAGCAGATAAGTCTTTGGAATTTTCTGGAAAAGGTGCTGCTATGGGTGCTATCTATGGTGGTCTTACTGGAGCTGCAGATGAAATTGACAAATCCGGAAGAACTTCTGCTGTAGTAGGCCTTGCAATTACTACGGTTGGATTGATTCTTTCAATAATAGGAATAGTTGCATCTGCATATACCGTTGGTGCTTCTGGATTTTTGTCAAAAGCAGGAGTTGATTTAGTGTTTGCAGGAATCAGTGCTGCAGCATGTACTGTTCAAACAGTTTCATCTGGCATTGAATGTATAAAAACTTTTAAAGAAACTGATGCCACTGAAATTGATTGGGACAATATCGATTGGGAAGCTGTTGGCTGTTCTGCTGCAGAAAAGGCTATAGAGGACGCTGGCGATGGCTATATGTGGGGAGCTATTGTTGGTGCAGTTTATGGCGGAACAAAAGGTTATTTTGAGAATTTTCATAAATTCCATGCTCCGTACAGTACTTTGAAACAACGCGTAGATCACACACCTTCCAATAGCGAGAGAGGCCAATGGACAGGTGAGAGAGGCAAGTCTACTTATGAACTTAAGGAGCCCATTAAGCGTTCCGATGGTATAGTCATAGATAACGCACCATATGAAAATGGCGTAGTTGATTTATCACGCTATTCACAGGCTGAGGTTAAGATTACTAACATGACGGACAATAGATACCAGAACTTCAAACAAGCTGATGACGAGCTTGCCAAAGCATGGAGCCAAACTCGTCATAATGGGAGGAGCTGGACTGCACGTGATATTGAGAAATATCGTACAGCTAATGATCTGTCTTGGCATGAGATGAACAATATGTCATCTATGCAATTAGTCCCCGAAGAAGCAAATGCGTCTTTTGGACATTTGGGCGGTGTCGGTGAATATAAGTGTTCCGTAGGATTACAAGTATAGGTGAATTATGAAAAGAAGTCTTAAAATCTCGATTTGGGGGAAAGAGTTTATACTTCCTGTCGAATATGATTGTTACGAGGGCGAGAAGATAACGGAGACGCAGAAGGGATCTGTTAATGCTCTATTATCGCATCCTGAATGGATAGACAAATCAAAAAAAAGCATTGTGGCATATTGTAAAGATAGAGTTATGAGAGATAATAAGAAGGACATTTTTAGTTATCTTGATCCTAAATACCTTTTTGTTAAGCGCGATGAACAAGATCCTTCTATAGCTTTAATGCTAGATTTTAGTTCTGATCCTGAACACGGGGTAGCAATAGTCTATAAATTAAATGGAGATATCAAAATTGGAAGCCAAGATATCATTCTATAAGAATAGATTAAAAGAAGCGGTATGTTTAAGTTGGAGGACGTTTCATGAATAAGATGAAAAAAGCACTTGTTGCTCTTGTTGTGGTTGCTATTTGTGCTGTTTTGGCAACTGCCTGCGATAAAGTAAAGGAAATGAACGAACCTAAATACAAAGCTGTTTCCGGATTCTATTACAGTAGTGATAATGGTCATACTTATGGTGATGGAACAAAAGAGTATTCAGTTGGAAAAACTGTATATATGAAGGTGAAATTCAAGGTAATTTCTGATAAGAAGAGTGTATCGACTGTAAATGTTGTTTTGTCTATACCCAACATTGAAAGTGTTGATGCTCAGTATTTGGATGGTCAGGTAATAGAACCGGTCTATGATTCAAAGAGCAATGTCACCTCATATACTTTTACGGCTAGTGCTTCGAAAGACCCTTCCGAACAAGAGTGCGTAATACAGTTTATTCCCAAAGCGGTTGGAACGGTCACAATGACATTGGTCTTCGATGATAATGTTGATCCGTCTTACGACAGTCAAAGCACATTAGTATTCGTAGAGGATCAGCCTCTTGAAACCGAAACAACTGAGACAATAGCGCCGACACCTACCCCAACGCCGATTCCTACGCCTACACCGGAGCCTACTCCGACACCAGAACCTACAGAAGAAGCGACATCATCTGAAACGAGTTCTTCTGGATCTGCTGAATCTAGCGAAACAACTCAAGGAATCACTGTGGTATCAGACACGTAATCGCATTTTACAAATAGAGAAGTAATACGCCTCCCACAAAGGTCTGCAATGCCGTTAGGTTAAGCAGTTGACAATTGCCCCCATATTCTGAAAAATACAGGGCAGGATTTTTTGAAGATCAGATTAATCAACGTATTTCCAGTGATAGCCACCAGCTGTTTTTTGTTTTCCGTTACAACAATTACAAATCCCTGTCATTTCTGCTCCTGAACTAATACTTGCTTCCTTTGTTGAATTAAAGATTTCTTGTGTATCGATATTCATAACCTTTTTAGTTCGACTTAATCGATAGCATTGCAAACAACCTGTTCCAGAAAACGAACGATTAGCAACAGTCGCTTGCCATTCATGACCCTTTGAACAAATCCACCATGCTTTTAGCTGTGAACTCACAACGACTTTTTCAGGTGTGCTAACATCTCTGCCACGTTTATCTTTTAAACCGTTATTTTTCGGATAATTCCATTCTTTAGCTAATTCAGGCTTAATAGTCGCAAGATCATTGAATCCTTGTAATACAGATACGTTACTACATACCGGGCAACGATTTCCTCTACACCTGTTATTAATATTTGCCTGCCATTCATGACCTGAAGAACATTTCCACCAAACCCTTTGTCCAGACATAGAAGTAAAATCAGACGGAGTATATGGATCATTTTTATCAAAGTTCCATTCTTTAGCTAATTCAGGATTACTTGTAGCTAAATCATTAAAGCCCTTTAATACCTTCTGATGTGAACAAATTGGACAGCCATTACCCCGACTTCGGCCTGAAACATCGGTATTCCAAGAATGACCCTTATTGCATTTCCACCATACTTTTTGTTTAGTATGAGCTGTCACTTTATCTGGTGTTGAAACATCAATTCCATCTCCATTCTTTAATCCTTTATTCTTTTCATAATCCCATTCTTTTGCTAATCCAGGATTCAAAGTTGCCAGATCATTAAATCCTGACAATAAAGCTTTTCCAGCACAATATGGGCAACCACTTTTCATATTTGTTCTACTGCCAATTGTAGCTTGATATTCATGCCCTAAAGAACACATCCACCAGACTTTGTCTTGAGCACCATATGAAAACATATCGGGTAATAATATTCCATTTTTATCATAATTCCATTCAGAAGCTATTTCAGGATATTTACTCGCTAAACTGTTTTCTTTTATAGATAAATTAAATCTTTCTCTGATTCTTAATCTGTCTCTACCAATATCAATATCTATACTTTCAAATTCATTATTCTCAGTTAGAATCGACAAGATATGACACAACTGATGTAAAGCCCATTCATAGTTTGAGCCCATATTATCCGTTTTATATTTAATTATATCTTCACCGATTAAAGCATTTTCATCGGATTCTTTAATTCGAAGCAAAAATAGTCCGCTTCTTATAGCTACTAAATCTTTTTCTTCATCCTGTTTTTTCTTCCGATCATTATTATGGTAATAAAGACCGTCATACTCCACTCCGATTTTGAAATCTGGCAAGTATATATCGATTTCTCTTTTATTTATTTTTATGCGTTGCTCTATTCGACATACATCACTGAGATAATACGCAATACCTTGTTCAGGCATTGAAGATCCAGAATTTTTACAATACGGACAGCCCGCGCCACGCACCCTATTTGAAACAAGAGCTTGCCAACTATGCCCGTATTTACATTTCCACCAGGCTTTTAATAATGTAATAGCTTTTAGTTTATGAGGATCTAAAGAACCATTTTTATCAAAATCCCACTCAGAATACAAATCTGAACTTAAGTTTTCAATATTGACGTCTTTACCTTCATCAAGACAATAAGGACACTGTTTCCCATGATTCTTACTTGAAATAGTAGCTTTATAAATATGACCCTTAATGCATTTCCACCAGACGGCTTCCCTAAAATCTTCTGGAAGATCATTTGGGTTAAGATTTTTATTATTCTTATAATCCCATTCTGACAATAACTGATCAGTGATCTTATAAAATTCAGGATCCCTATTTTTATTATTCTTACTACAAAATGGGCATCCATTCCCTCGAGATCTACCTTCTATTACAGCGGGGTATTCATGCCCTAAAGGACACTTCCACCACACTTTTTGATGCGCACCAGCTGTAACTTTGTCCGGTGTAGATATATCTTTACCTTGTTTATTCTTTAAACCTTTATTTTTCTCATAATTCCATTCTTTTGCTAAAGCGGGATTAGTAGTTGCTAAATCATTATATCCCTGTAAAACACATTTATTTGAACAAATCGGACATCCTAATTCGTTATGACTTCTTTCACATACCGTGGCTTGCCAAGAATGACCTTTAGAACACCTCCACCATACATCGAGTCCTGATCTATCAGTTACTTTATCTGGGGTGGAAATATCTCTACCCCTTTGATCCTTTAAGCCAACATTATTCTCATAATTCCATTCAGCAGCAAGTTTTGGATTTATAGTTAACAAATCGTTATATCCTGCAAGCACTTTAGTATTTGAGCAGAATGGACAACCAGCACCTTTACTTCTATTAGCTATTATTGCATCCCAAGAATGATTCTTTGAACATTTCCACCAAACCTTTGTATTCGAACCAATCGTCACATCATTAGGTGTCAATGGTGAGTTTTTCTCATAATCCCATTCCTGCGCTAATTTAGGATTCAAAGTAGCTAAATCATTAAATCCAGCAAGAACCTTCCTACCTGAACAATATGGACAACCATTCCCGCTTTTACGATTATTGGGTTGTGAAGTATACGAGTGTCCACGCCAACATTTCCACCATACATTTTTGTTAGAGCCGACAGCAATATCATTGGGTAACAAAGGCGCATTCATTTCACTATCCCATTCCATCAAAAGATCCATGCGACCATTTTGTTCGCACCAAGTCTTAAGATCATTTGTCTCTTTTTGCAACTTGCTCATAAGATATTTAGGTATATATAATTATACAGAATAGATTTGACAATAAACGTACTAAATGGAGTACATTGGCACGCATAATTGAAAAACTAAAGTTAGCATTTTCCAAATTTTACTTTTACAAACGCACACAAGACCATGGTTTCAGTCCTATTTATGACGCTTTTATCATGATAGAATTGCTCTTAAGAAGTGTCAAATCAATAATTTTAGACTCTTTGGAGGTGCATAGAAGCTATGTTATCGCAACACAAAGAATCGAGACAGTAGCACAACCTCGAGGAGTCTTAATCAAATTGTTAAATGATATAATTAAGCAAATCGCATGAATAAAGGGTAAGGCACGATGTTTAAGATCATTGACGGTGACTTTAGAAATAATATCTATAGTAATGAACCGTATCTCGATAACTGGCCAATGCTGTACATTTTGGATAATGGCAAACAGGCTTATATTGGCGAGTCTAATCATGCCAAAACAAGAATGACTCAACATGCAACGACGGAAGAGAAGAGAATCTTTGACAAGGTACACTTTATATATTCAAAGCTCTTCAATCAGTCAGTTACATTCGATTATGAGTCGAAGCTAATTCAATATATTGTTGCAGACGAATTATTCCAGGTAACAAACAAGAATAAAGGTATTGCTGATAAGCAGTACTATCAGAAGAAGGAATACGATCAGAAGTTTGTTTACCTTTGGAAGAAATTGCAGAAAGAAAAGCTCGTCAAGCACTCACTTGAAGAGATAGAGAATTCAGATCTTTTCAAGTACTCTCCTTACAAGGAACTCAACGACGATCAGCGCAAAGCTGTTGAGAGCATCGTATCAAGTCTTAAGGATGGCAAGGTTAAACGTGTCGTTGTTAACGGAATGCCAGGCAGCGGAAAAACAATCGTTGCGGTATATTTGATGAAATATCTGGCCGATAATGAGGAGTTTTCTGATAAGAAGATTGGTTTCGTTGTACCTCAGAGCTCTCTTCGTGACACCATGAAAAAGATTTTCAAGAGCATATACGGCCTGTCACCATGCCAGATTCTCTCACCCTCTGATGTTACCAAGAATAAATATGATGTTCTAATCGTTGATGAGGCACACAGATTGCACCAGTACAAGAACATCTCATATATGGGAACTTTTAAGCAGAACTGTGAGCGATTGGGGCTTACTACCGATGCTGATGAGCTTGACTGGATAATCAAGCAGTCCAATGTTTCTGTTCTTTTCTATGACGGTATGCAGGTTGTTGGTCCTTCCGGTATTAACATTGAACGATTCAACAGTAAAACAGAACTCTTTGATGAACGTATAACACAGTACTTCAACCTGTTAACGCAAATGCGTGTAAAAGGCGGTAATGACTATATTAGTTCAATAGAAAGTATCCTTGCAGGCAAGTGCGAGAAAAAGTATTTGTCGCCTGATTACGACTTTAAGTTGTATAAGGATTTCTCTAAGTTTGAGAAAGATATGTATGCCAAAGAATCAAAGTATGGTCTTACCCGAATGATCGCCGGATATGCCTGGCCATGGATCAGCAAAGAGGATAAGACATTAAAAGATATATCCATTCAGGGTTGCGAACGTATGTGGAACCATAAGACCATCGGTTGGGTTCACACAGAACAAGCAATAGACGAAGTCGGATGTATTCATTCTATTCAAGGGTATGATCTGAACTATGCTTATGTAATCTTGGGGAATGAGATCGGATACGATCCGGTTAAAAAGGAGATAGTGGTACATCCTGAGAATTACTATGATTCAAATGGTAAAAGAACTGCCAGTTACGAAGAATTGCTCGAGTACATCAAGAATGTCTACTATGTTCTTATGACTCGTGGTATCTGCGGGACATATCTTTATGTATGTGATGAAAACTTAAGAGATTATTTGAGCAAGCATATAGAGGTAGCAACATGACACAGGAAACTAAAGATATGATCCTTAAATTCAGGGATGACAGAGACTGGAAGCAGTTCCATAACCCAAAGGATCTTGCGATATCAATATCTTTGGAAGCTGCAGAGCTCCTAGAAGTTTTTCAGTGGAGTGGTACGGATATATCTGGAGACGGAAAGATAGATAAGATCAAGGAAGAACTTGCAGATGTATTGATTTACTGCGTTCACATGGCAGATGCATTTGATTTGGATATAGATCAGATAATCCAAGAGAAGATGAAGAAGAATAATGAGAAGTACCCAGTGGCAAAGGCGAGGGGAAAGAGTGAGAAGTATAGTGAATTGAATTGATATACCTAAGGCGACATGTAATGTGAATAATGATGAATTATTCGATATAATGCTGATGCTAATATAACAGAATCTTCTTTGAACTTGCCCCTTAGATGTTAGTCGGTTTTAATCTTCTATCTAATCGGTATAAATTTGATGACTGGATCTAATCCACCAGCTAACTCAATTAATAGGTCCGGGCCAAGAACAATAGCCAAATTCGCTACTTTTTCTGCAAGATCATCTGCATCTTTATAATAAATATATGTTTTAATGTATGGACAACTAAGGAATTTTACTAAAACATCTCCATCTGCAGGTGTAAGCGAATGACCATATACAACTAGTTCAGTATGTATTTTGTTATCTTTTATATCATCAAGCCATTTGATATATATATTGTCAGTTCTTTTAATTATCCTTTGATAGTATTTTTCAAAAGGTACAGTTTTAATAAAAGCTTGCTCTGAGGCTAGAGGTATTTTTCTTCCAATTAATTTAGCATGTATCTTTATGTTTCTGATAGAACTCCAAAGCCTGTCTTATATATAAACAAGTCTGTTCGTAAGTTGCTCTCTTAGGAAGAAACTTTCGAATCTGAATATGTAGGGAACTTGACCCCGAAAACCAAATTATGTACGCCTCCCTCGGATAACTTCCGAGTATATGGTATTTTCGTTGCTGTGAAAACGCAGTATCTTCCGCCTATCCGTTATATCTTTCTGGGCAATGGGTGTAAGAATAGATGTAAGGATGTAAGACGGACAATAAAACCCTTATGAGTGCTTTCTAAATGAGACACACGGATTAGATGCACCGTATTCAAAAAGGTATGCTACTGATTTGCCTATATAACGATTACGGACTGAATTCTCAGCAATAGTTCCCTCAAAGGCAACTCGCTTCGCTGCACGTTTAGGATCTACTGTGCGCGTTTTAAAGATAGCTTTTGTTGCAGGCATCCATCGATTGATCTTATAAACTTCCACAACGATTTTATCAACAACGCTAAGAGCATACTTTGCATCGCTGACACTCTTTAGACTTCTGTACCAAATACCTCGAGTATAATCATACAGGGCTTCAGCGGATATGCCTTCATAGTAAGATTCATTAATCTTAATAACCACGATGTTCTCTTTTATATCTTGCTCGGTTATGTATTTCATATGTCACCCCTCGTAGAAATTGTAACTGTTAACACGTAACCTTCACTTACATAACAATTATATCATCTGCTATGATGCGGTGATAAATGTATCCTCAAGACCTTCGAGAGACTTTTGAACAATATCTTTCGTACAGTCAGTGTCGGGATGTAAAAAACATCTATTTGAGCGGTCTCTGATACCCTCTAATGGCCGCTAGTTTTTACTAGTAAAAATACCGTCATCGTATATGTATCTGTAGATATCTGCAGTTGTTGTTCCGAAAGATGTAAAAATAGACGTAAAGATGTAAGTGGATGTTGTTGATGACAAAGAATAACATCGATAGAGGAAACAATATCAATGATAAGTCATTTCCTCTGTGCATATGCATGGTATACACAACTACTTAATCTCTGATAAAGTTGATTCGTCTTCTAAGATTTTTCTTACACTCAAAAGGGAATAAGTATCTTGTATTAATCGTTTTATAGATCTGGCATTGTCACACTTAAGCGCACCTTCCTTAAGTGCACTAATTTGGTCTTCTGTCATTAGTCCATCAGGGTATTCTGCAAGGTATTTATTGATTAGACGCTCTTTACTCTGTTGGTCAAGCGTTTTAAAGCCTATGACAGCATCAAAGCGATTATATATTGCTTATATTTCCTATTATATAATTGTTTATCTTATCCTTAAAGGTTCTTTGTTAGAAAATGCCCCTGAATTAGCAAAAGAATGGCACAAAACAAAAAACAACAGCTTGCTACCATCTGAAGTTACTTCAGGTTCTCATATTAGTGTTTGGTGGATTTGTTCCAAATGCGGATTTGAATGGAAAGCTAAGATATCTGATCGTGCAAAAGGCAATAAATGTCCATCTTGTGCAAAACGAATTCGCATAGAAACTCGTATCAGTAATAAAATTATAAATGAAGGCTCATTGCAAGATTATAGTTCAGTTATTGCTTCTGAATGGAACCAATTGCGCAATGGTGAATTATTGCCATCAGATGTAACACCTTTTTCTCACAAAAAAGTATGGTGGTTAGGTAAATGCGGTCATGAATGGCAAGACAACATAAGTAATCGAACGACAAGAAATGCGGGTTGTCCATACTGTTCTAATCATAGAGTATTACCAGGATTTAACGATTTATTATCTATTAATCCTTCGCTTGCTTCTGAATGGAATTATGAAAAAAACAAAGGATTAACCGATAAAAGAGGAACTGATATTTCAACACCAGATAAAGTTTCACCAAATAGCGGTCAAAAGGTCTGGTGGATATGTGATAAAGGGCATGAATGGGATGCAGTAATCTGTAGTCGGATGAGAGGAAACAACTGTCCATTTTGTTCAAACCAGAAGGTGCTTACTGGATATAATGATATTTCGACAACCAACCCCGAAATGTTGGAGGAATGGAATTACGAAAAAAACACAATAAATCCGAAAGAATTATTGGCAGGGTCAGATAAAAAAGCATGGTGGATATGTTCTAAATGCGGATATGAATGGCAAACAGAAATAAGATTAAGAACTAAAGGATACGGATGTCCTAATTGTGCACGAATAAGATCTGTTAATTCTCGATCAAAAGCGGTTATGTGTGTTGAGACTGGTATTATTTATGCTAGTTCAAGAGAAGCTGCTCTTCAGACAAACAACAGTCAAAGTTGCATAAGCCTTTGTTGTAGTGGAAAACAAAAGACAGCAGGTGGATATCACTGGAAATATGCAAATGAATAGCAAACGGTATACGCAGAATGAATTCATTAATAAATTGAATAGGATTAATCCCAATATAGAAATATAGGGAATAGCAAAACCTCACTTTTTCATAACACCGTTTCCATTTTTGTTTAAACCATCTACCAGATCTTTCAAACCTAGTTATTAATCCTTTTGAATATCTTTTTACCTCCCCACCCCCACATTCACCTCCTCCGCACTCATAAACACCCCGATAAACTCATCCGTGTTTATGTCGCAGTAGTTTTCGTGATAGACATAGAAGCGGTCATCCAGGTAGAAGATCAGGTATTGGTCGAGGCCGTAAGAGTACTGATAGAGAATGCCGTTCTCGTAAGAAGATGCTTCTTCCCAATGCATGCGGCAGGTCTCGTTAATTATCGTGTCGTAATTGATTTGGTAGAAATCCTTCATCGTCTCGAACATGGGCGCGTTGACATAGCCGTATTTGGTGCTGTTAACGAGATACATAGTGGTGGTGTCAACCTTCATGGCCTGGCCGTCAGTCAGTTCAAAGCCGATCGGTTTGTTTTCGAACTGCTTATTGAGGAGCGGAGTCCATTTGTTGTTGCCGCCATTTCTTGAATATGCGTAATAGACATCGCCGATCCTCATTACCCAGCATGACGGGTAGCTGACACTGCCGTAAATAATTTCCTGATCTTCTCCGTATTCGAGGTAAGCTGCGCAGGCCATGGAGGTGTCGTATTTGCACAGGAGGTTTGCATTGTCATCGTACAGCCTGTACTGGCGCATCGGGTCTCTGCAGAGAAGGTAGTTCCTGCCGGCAGTTTC
>JAEEGH010016921.1_pt1 | contig 15633 bp, 12 predicted proteins | sample 9134181 | NCBI WGS metagenome assembly JAEEGH01 (sample SAMN16246544, study PRJNA631951) | gut metagenome | biome: gut microbiome; feature: rumen; material: DP-attached | host: Bos | place: Iran: Karaj | collected 2018-10 | reverse complement strand
GGCCGCTTATCTCAAAGCCGTGAGCACCGTCGATAAGGCAGCTGCCAAGGGCGTCATCCATAAGAATGCCGCCAACCACAAGAAGGCTCAGCTGGCCGGCAAGCGCGCGTCCGCCAATTAACCCCAAACGTATAGATTCTGTGCGGCCCCTTTCCTGTTGAAAGAGGGCCGTTTTTTATGGACAAGGGAGGCATGAACCATGGCCATGGACGGTCTTTCCCTCCACGCCATGCTGTGGGAGGCCCGGGGCCTTTTGGGCGCTCGGGTGGACAAGGTGCAGCAGCCGGACAAGGATACGCTGCTCCTCTCCTGCCACGGCAGCGACTGCGGACGGGTGAAGCTCCTCGTCAACATCCATAACGAAAACGGGCGCATCGCCCTGACCCGGGACACGGCGGAGAACCCCGCCGCCGCCCCCGCCTTTTGCATGCTCCTGAGGAAGCGGCTCGTCGGCAGCCATATCACCAAGATGGAACAGGCGGGCCTCGATCGGACCGTCCGCTTCTCCTTCTCCGGCCGGGACGAGCTGATGGACGAGAGCGTCTGCTCCCTGGTGGTGGAGCTCATGGGCAAGCACGGCAACGCCTTTCTGCTGGACGAGTACGATGTCATTTTGGACTGCCTCCGGCACATCGGCGTGGGGGCCGAGGCCCTCAGGGTGTGCCTTCCCAACGTGAAGTACGAGGCCCTGCCGCCCCAGGAGAAGCGGGACCCCCTGGCCGCCTCCCTGGAGGAGCTGGGCGCGGTGGATTCCCCCCGGGCCCTGATGAACGGGTATATGGGTGTCTCCCGGCAGATCGCCGCCCTTCTTTTGCCCGACGGCTTGGACAAGGAGCAGCGGGGACAGTATCTGTTCGACACCTTCCAGGCTTTGAAGGAAGGCCGGTTGGCCCCCCACCTGGTGCCGGGGATCGGCCCCGCCCCCTTCCAGCCCCTTTTCCGGGAGGACGCCGTCCCCTTCCCCACCCTGTCGGCGTGCTACGACGCCTGGTACCGGGAGCGGGACGTGCGCATCCGCATGCTCCGGGAGACCGGGTCCCTCCGGGCCACCCTGGAGCACGCCCTGAAGCGGTGCGAGAACAAGATCAGTGCCTTTTCCAACGACCTTCTGAGCGAGGAGGAGGAAAGCCGGCTCCGGCTCTGCGGCGAGCTGCTGCTCTCCTTCCACGGGGAACGGCCCAAGGGCGCGGACACCGTGGCCGTGGAGAACTACTACGAGTACCCGCCCGTGAAGGTGACGGTGCGGCTGGACCCGTCCCTGTCCGTGCCGGAGAACGCCGCCCGATACTTCAAGCGGTATCAGAAGCTGAAGGCCGCCCGGGCCTACGCCGAGGGCGAGATGGGGAAGCTCCGAGAGGAGCAGCTCTACCTGCAGAGCCAGCTGCTGGCCCTCAATAACTGCGAAAACGGGGACGACGTAGCCGAGATACGGCAGGAGCTGATCCGAGAGCGATACATTCGCCCCGCCGTCACCAAAGGCGCGGCGAAGGCCAAGGCGACGAAGTCCATGCCCCTGGTGTTCCTGTCCTCCACGGGGCTTGCCATCTACGTGGGCAAGAACAACGAGCAGAACGATCGGCTCACCCGCAGCGCGCCTCCCGACGCCCTGTGGCTCCACGTGAAGGACGCCGCCGGGTCCCACGTGATCGTGGACAGTAAGGGCATGCCGGACAAGCAGACCCTGCTGGAGGCGGCCACGTTGGCGGTCCATTTCAGCAGCCAGCGGAACGGGGCCAGCGTGCCCGTGGACTACGTGCCCCGGCGGTACGTGAAGAAGCCCTCGGGGTCCAAGCCTGGGTTCGTCATCTTCACCAACCAGCGGACGGTGCTCATCACCCCCGACCCGAATCTGATAGCGACCCTGAAGAAGGGGATCAAGGAGATATAGACTATGAAGCTTTTGATCGCATCCAACAACGCCCACAAGGTCCGGGAGATCGAGGAGATCCTCTCCGGCTACTTCGACGAGATGGTGACCATGAAGGAGGCTGGCCTCGACATCGACGTGGTGGAGGACGGCAAGACCTTCCGGGACAACGCCGTGAAAAAGGCCACGGAGATCCTGGAAAAAAGCGGCTACGACGCCACGCTGGCGGACGATACGGGCCTGTGCGTGGACGCCCTTCACGGGGCGCCGGGGGTCTACTCCGCCCGCTACGCCGGGGAAGCCCACGACACTGCCGCCAACAACGCCCTGCTCATGGAGCACATGAAGGACGTGCCCGACGAGCAGCGGACCTGCCGGTTCGTCACCTGCATCGCCCTCGCCCGCAGGGGCCGGCCCGTGCTGGTTGTGGAAGGCAAGGCCGAGGGCATGCTCCTTCGGGCTCCCGCCGGGGAGAACGGCTTCGGGTACGATCCCTACTTCTTCTATCCCCCCCTCCATAAGTCCTTCGCGGAGCTCACGGCTCAGGAGAAGAACAGCGTCAGCCACCGCCGGGCGGCCCTGGACGCCCTCAGGAAGGCCTTGGACGCGGAGAACACCGCCCGATGAGGATCGGCGTCTTCTCCGACAGCCACGGGGACATCTCCTACGCCCGGCGCTTCTTCGACCGGCTGGCGCCTCTGGACTGCATCTTCCACCTGGGGGACTACGCCAGCGACGGGGAAAAGCTCTCCAAGCTCTTCGGCTGCCCCCTGTACGCCGTGCGGGGGAACTGCGACTACCGGTCCGGGGAGCCCCTGGAGCGGCAGGTGGACCTGGGCGGGAAGCGGTTTTTGCTGCTCCACGGCCACCAGTATTATTCTTACAGCAGCCTCCTCTATCGGGGCGAGGAGGTCCACGCGGACATGGTCCTCTACGGTCACACCCACATGCCCGACCTCTCCGCCGACGGACCACGGCTGATCCTGAACCCGGGCTCCCTGTCCCGGCCCCGGGGCGGGTCCGTGGAGAGCTGCGCCCTGGTGCTCCTCGAGGGGAAGGATATGACCGTCCGCTTCGTCAACGCTGACAACGAGCCCCTGACCAGGTAATAAAATGTTCATCTTTCCGGCACAAAAGTTTGTCATCTCTGCCATTGACAGGTGCATGGTCGGGGGGGTAAACTTATGCCATGCTTTTTACCGATGAGGTGTATATATATGCGTAAAAATGTCGTCGCCTTCCTGTTGGTCATCGCCTTTATCCTGGTGCTCCTGCCCGCCCCCAGCGCCCGGGCGGACGGTTTTGACGTGAGCTCGCTGCACGAGCGCTACGCCATCTTGGTCAACGCCGACGATCCCACCACCGCCCTCTACGGCATCGAGAAGAACGCCGACGCCAAGTGCTCCACGGGCAGTACCATCAAGATTTTGACCTGCATGCTGGCCATCGAATCGGACCGGCTGGACGAGGTGGCCACCGTCTCCGACAACGCGGTCAATTTCAATAAGAAATACAACTCCCTCATGGGCATCGAAGCCGGCGAGAAATGGACCGTCAAGGACCTGCTGTACGGCCTCATGCTCCCCAGCGGCAACGACGCCGCCATCGCCATCGCCGAGCAGCTGGCCGGGTCCACCAAGGCCTTCGCCGCCAAGATGAACGAGAAGGCCGCGGAGCTGGGCATGGCCAGCTCCCACTTCACCACCGTCCACGGCAAGGACGACGGCAAAGCGGACAACCCCAAGAACTATTCCACCGCCCGGGACATGGCCCTTCTCACGGCCTGGGCCCTGCAGAACGAGACCTTCCGGCAGATCGTGAGCACCACCACCTACACCTGCTCCGACACCAGCGGCCAGCACACCATCACCCTGCAGAACACCAACCGGCTGTTGATCGACGCGGAGTCCGACGGCACCTATACCCCCATCAGCTGCCTCTATCCCGACGCCATCGGCGTGAAGACCGGCGACACCAACTCGGCGGGCAAGTGCTTCGTGGCCGCCGCCTCCCGGGGCGGGGTCACCCTGATCGCCGTGCTCCTGGGCGGCACGTTGGACGACGCCGACTATCTGGCCCGGTCCGCCAACATGAACGCCAAGACCAAGGACCCCTACAACGCCCAGCGGTTCCAGGACGCCATCGCCCTGTTCGACTACGGCTTCAAGCAGATGTCTCAACTGCTGACGGTCCAGGACCTGGTGGACATGGGCATGCCGGTGTCCTTCCCCGTCCAGGTCCAGAACGCGGCCAAGAACGACCCGGAGGGTGGGCTCTTGACCGTGTCCCCCAAGCTGGACTACACCCAGCAGATCCAGCTCATGAAGCCCTTCATGGACAAGCTCACCGAGAACATCACCACCATGGCCGAGACCAAGATCGGCACCCTGGTGGCCCCCATCAACGAGGGGGACGTGGTGGGCACCGTGGAGTATAAGGTGGGCGATTCCAAACTCTTCACCTCCAATCTCTACGCCAACCGGAGCGTGAAGGAGGGCATTTTAAGCAGCGAGCCGGTCAGCACCGCCCAGGTCGGCACAGACCAGCAGCCCCAGGTGTCCGCCGGGGCGCAGCTTCTCGGCGCCGCCTCCACCCTCACCGGGGAGCCCGTGAAGGAGAGCAATACGAAGAAGATCATCCTGATCGTCCTCATCGTCCTGCTGGCGCTGGCAGCCGTCGCCTTCGTGGTCTTTTTGATCGTCGCCCGCATCCGCCGGGAGCGCCGCCGCAAGGCCCGGGCCGCCGCCCGCCGCAAGAAGAAGATGCAGCAGGAGCGCATCGCCCGGCAGCGGGCTGCCGAGCTGGATCGAGATAGATGATGCGCGCCCCCAAGAGCAAGTTTTCACGCCGTCTCGCGGCCCTTCTCGCCGCGGTGACGGCGTTTGTCGTTTTGCTGCCCACAAGTTTCGCCATGGACAAGCCGGATCTATCGAAGTTCCCCGAAAGCAACGTGATCCTGGCCTACGGGGACGACCCCACCACCAGCCTGAACGGCCTCGAAAAGAACGCGGACGAGAAGGCCTACCCCGCCAGCATCACCAAGGTGCTCACCGCCCTGGTGGCCCTGGAGCAGGGCAACATGGAGGATCTCGTCACCATCTCCGCCCACGCCGTGAAGCTATCCAGCGCCAACGCCAAGATCGGCGTGAAGGAGGGCGAGGTGTATCGGCTGCTGGACCTGATGTACGGCATGCTCCTCCCCTCGGGCTGTGACGCTGCTAAGGCCGTGGCGGAGCAGGTGGGCGGCTCGGAAAGCGGCTTCGCGGAGCTGATGAACGAGAAAGCCCAAGAGCTGGGCATGACCCACAGCCATTTCACCAACGCCTCGGGCCTCCACGACGACGACATGTACACCACGGCCCGGGATCTCGCCATTCTGGGGGCGGCGGCGGCGCAGAACGACACCCTCTGCGAGATGCTGACCACCAAGGAGTATACCATCACCGAAAGGACCAAGGGCCGCACCATCTCCGTCCGGAACATCGATAGGCTGGTGAACGAGCCCAAGCCCGGGGACTACGAGAAGGTCTCCGCCCTCTACCCCTGGTGCATCGGTGGCAAGACCGGCAGCACCAACGCCGCGGGCCGCACCTACATGGCCATGGCCAGGTATAGCGGCGTGACCCTGGTCTGCGTGCTCCTGGGGGACAAGGTCTCCACCTCTGGCACCAAGAACAGCAAGTATGACAAGATCATCGCCAACCGATTCCTGGAGGCCAAGAACCTCTTCGAATACGGTTACAGCTACCTCTTTCCCCTGGTGAACGTGCGCACCCTGAAAGCCGAGGGCCTGCCTGTGGAGTTCTCCCACCCGGTCCAGAAGGGCCAGGAGACCGTGCCCCTGCCCACGGTGGTGGAGGATATCGACGCGGTGGTGTCCATGTACTTGCCCGCCCGGCTGGCCCTCCAGTCCGGCAGCGGCGAGATACGGGTCCAGGTGGAGCAGCCGGAGGCCTCTGTGCCCGTTCACGCCAAGGACCCGGCGGGCCAAGTGTCCTACTACTACGAGGATCGGCTCCTGTTCACCCTGCCCCTCGTCTTCCAGTACGGCCTGGAGCCGGACCCCACGGCGACCCCGGCCCCCGTGCTGACGGTGGAGACCCGGCCCCTCCCCTCCCCCGGCGCCACCGCCGCCCCGGTGCAGGAGATCCCCTCCTCCCCGGAGGACGCTGAAACCGACGGCCCCACGAACCTTCTCTGGTTCGTCCTCCCGCCCCTGGTCCTGATCGGTGGCCTGTTCCTGTTCTTCCTCCTTCGGCGGAAAAAGAGATAGTTTTATGCAACAGAAAAGAGACCGGGAAAACGCCCGGTCTCCTTTGGTTTTGGCTTTTGCTTACAGATCGAACTGCTTGGTGATGATGTCCACGATCTCCTGGCCGATGCGCTTCTGGGCTTCCACCGTGGAGGCGCCGATGTGGGGCGTGCAGGACACCATGGGGTGACTGTAGAGGGCCTTGTTCTGGGCGGGCTCGGAGGCGTACACGTCGAGGCCCGCGGCCCGGACCTTGCCGGACTCCAGGGCGGCCAGCAGGGCGTCCTCATCCAGGTTGGCGCCGCGGCTGGTGTTGATGATGCACACGCCGTCCTTCATCTTGGCGATGGTGTCGGCGTTGATGATGGCGCCGCCGTCCACCGCGGGGGCATGGACGCTGATGAAGTCGGACTCAGCCAAAAGCTCGTCCATCTCCACGTAGTTGATGCCCAACTGCTCCTCGATGCCGGGGATGTGGAAGATATCGAAGGCCACGACCTTCATGCCGATGGCCTTGGCCATGACGCCCAGGTGCTGGCCGATGCGGCCGAAGCCGATGATGCCCAGGGTCTTGCCCTGGAGCTCGATGCCCTTAGCGTAGGCTTTCTTCTCCCACTTGTCCTCCCGCATGGTGTGGCCGGCGATGGACAGGAACCGGGCGCAGGCGAACATGTGGCCCATGGCGAGCTCTGCCACGGACTGGGAGCTGGCCCGGGGGGTGTTGCGGACGGTGATGCCGTTAGCTTCGGCGTACTTCACGTCGATGTTGTCCACGCCCACGCCGCCGCGGATGACCAGCTTCAGCTTGCCCGCTTCCTTGGCCGCATCGATGTGGGGAGCGCGGACCTTGGTGGCGGACCGGACCACCAGCACGTCGTAGTTCTTTACGGCTTCCTTCAGGGCTTCGGGATCGTAGAACTGCTGATCCACCTGGCAACCCTTGGCTTCCAGCGCGGCCACCGCGCCCTTTTCCATACCGTCAGACGCAAGAATCTTGATCATTCCGAAATATCCTCCTTACGCGTTCTCCGCTTCGTACTTCTTCAGGAACTCCACCAGGGCCTCCACGCCCTCGATGGGCATGGCGTTGTACACGGACGCCCGAAGGCCGCCCACGCTCTTGTGACCCTTCAGGTTGTCGAACCCGGCCGCCTTGGTGGCCGCCACGACGGCAGCGTCCTTGTCCTTGTCGCCGGTGACGAAGGGGATGTTCATGAGGGAACGATCCTTCTTGTCCACGGTGCCCTGGAACATCTTGGAAGCATCCAGGAAGTCGTACATGACCTTGGCCTTGGCTTCGTTGACCGCCGCCATATGCTCGAGGCCGCCGTTCTTCAGCAGGTACTTGAAGACCTTGCCGCAGACGTAGATGGCCCAGCAGTTGGGGGTGTTGTACATGCTGCCGTTGTTCGAGTGAGTGTCGTAGCGCATGTAGATGGGGGTCTTGGGATCTATGTCCTCCCGGATCAGGTCCTCGCGGATGATGACGATGGCGAGGCCCGCGGGGCCGATGTTCTTCTGGACGCCGCCGTAGATGAGGCCGTAGTCAGCCACGTTGCAGGGGCGGGACAGGAACATGGAGCTCTGGTCGGACACCAGAATGTGGCCCTTGGTGTTGGGGAGCTTGTGCCAGGTGGTGCCGTGGATGGTCTCGTTCTCGCAGATGTAGACGTAATCCGCATCCTCGGGGATGTCGAGATCGGAGCAGTCGGGGATGTAGGCGTAGTTCCTGTCCTTGCTGGACGCGGCCACGATCACTTCGCCGTACTTCTTCGCCTCGGCGATGGCCTTCTTGGACCAGGCGCCGGTCTCGATGTAGACGGCCTTGCCGTTCTTCATCAGGTTCATGGGGATCATGGCGAACTGGAGGGTGGCGCCGCCCTGGATGAAGAGGACCTTGTAGTTGTCGGGGATGCCCATGAGGGTGCGAAGGTCCGCCTCAGCCTCGTCGATGATCTGCTGATAGACCTTGGACCGATGGGACATCTCCATGACGCACATGCCGCTGCCGCGGTAGTTCATCATCTCGTCCCGGATCTCCTCCAGGACAGGCTCCGGCATGATGGCGGGACCGGCAGAAAAGTTATACACACGACCGTATTTCATGAATGAACCTCCTGTATTGATTTCTTACTTGAGTATACCACTTTTTTCCAGCGCGTCCAGAGATGGCGCACAAATATATGGTTTTCCGGCAGCCTTCAGGGCGTTGGCCGTATCCTTGAGGCCGCTGCCCGTGCTGATGACGGTGACGGTCTCATGGGAACGGATGATCCCCTGCTCCATAGCGGCCTTCACGCCCGCGGTAGCGGTGGCCCCGGCGGGCTCAGAGAACACGCCCTCGTTCCGGCCCAACAGCCGCATGGCGTTCAGGATGTCGTCGTCGCTGACGGCGATCCAGCGGCCGTCGGAGGCGTAGACCGCCCGCTGGGCCTTCTTCGGGTTCCGGGGCACGCCCACGGAGATGGAGTCGGCCAGCGTCTCCTCGGGGGTGGGCACCAGCTCGTGGCCGGGCACCTTGTCCGCGTTGACGAAGGGGCAGCAGCCCGTGGACTGGACGCCCAGGATGCGGGGGATCCGGTCGATGATGCCCAGCTCGTAGAGGTCCTTGAAGCCGGTGTACACGCCGCCGATGGTGCAGCCGTCGCCCACGGAGCAGGCCACCCAGTCGGTGACCTCAAAGTGGAGCTGCTCTGCGATCTCCATGGCCACGGTCTTCTTGCCCTCGCTCATGACGGGGTTGATGCCCGCGTTCCGGTTGTACCAGCCGTACTTCTCGATGGCGGCGCGGCTAAGCTCGAAGGTCTGCTCATAGTCTCCGTCCACCACCACCAGGCGGGCGCCGAAGATCATGAGCTGAGCCACCTTCCCCTGGGGGGCCCGCTTGGGCACGAAGATGACCGCCTTGAGGCCCATCCGGGCGGCGCTCCCCGCGCAGGAGGAGGCCGCGTTGCCGGTGGAGGAACAGGAGATGGTGTCGTAGCCCAGCTCGATGGCCTTGGCGACAGCCACGCCGGAGGCCCGATCCTTCAAAGAGGCCGTGGGGTTGATGCCGTCGTCCTTGATGTAGAGGGCCTTCAAGCCCAGCTCGTCCCGGAGCTTCTTCGACTCATAGAGGGGCGACCAGCCGATGCGGAGGAACCGGCTCACGTCCGTGGTGTCCGCCACGGGCATGAGGGCCCGATACCGCCACATGCTGTTGTCCCGGTTGGCTGCCAAAGTCTCCCGGGTCAGGACCTTCTTGACCTCGCCATAGTCGTAGACGATGTCCAGGATGCCCTTTTCCCCGCAGTGGGGGCAGGTGTACCGCTCCGGCTCGAAGGGAAACTCCTGCCCGCACAGTGTGCAGCGATAGCCTAATACCCGCTTCATGGCCCTTACAGCTCGGCCAGGACGCCGGTCTTCTCGTTGAAGGCGTTGATGAGCTTATCGAGATCGGCCGCCTGCTCGTGCATGTCGGTCCAGTAATGCTCGTCGTACCACTGCTGATTGATCTCCTCGTAGGTCTTGCCCTGCTGCTCCACCCAGGTGTAATACTTCAGGTTGTGGATGCGCTTCCGATCCTGGTAGGAGAGCTCCAGCATGGCGTCGGTGCAGATGCCCTGCAGGTGCTTGGCGAAGTCGTAGGCAGCGGCCAGCTCGGAGTAGGCGCCCTGCTGCTCGTCCAGCTCCTTGATGCGGCTCTCGTACATGATGGCGGAGTCGGTGCAGACGGTGGCCACGATGTCGTGCTCGGTGAGCTCGTAGTACTTGGCCATCTTGATGCAGCAGAGCATGTTGGCGATGCCGGAGATGCCCATGAGGGACAGCTGCTCCACGGTCTCGGCGGGGACGCCGGCCTTCTCCACCAGGTACTTCTTGCCCTCCTCGCTGTTGAAGAGGCGCAGCAGGTTCTGGGAGTCGTCGTCGTCGATGTCGATGACCATGTCGGTGTTCTTCACGTTGTGGATCCAGGGCACGTGCTTGTCGCCGATGCCCTCGATGCGGTGGCCGCCGAACCCGTTCTCGAGGAGGGTCGGGCACTGGAGCGCCTCGCCCACGGCCAGCTTCAGGTGGGGGTACTTCTCCTTCAGCAGGTCGCCCGCGCTCATGGTGCCGGCGGAACCACTGGTGAAGCAGGCGCCCGCCAGACGGTCGCCCTCGCCCTTGATCGTTTCAAAGACCTCGGCGATGGCGTTGCCGGTGACCTGGTAGTGCCAGATGCAGTTGCCCATCTCCTCGAACTGGTTGAAGATGACCACGTCGTCCCGGGTGCGGCGCAGCTCCCAGGTCTTGTCGAAGATCTCCTTCACGTTGCTCTCGCAGCCGGGGGTGGCGATGACCTCGCCGGCGATCTTGGAGAGCCAGTCGAACCGCTCCTTGCTCATCTCGGCGGGCAGGATGGCTACGCTCTCGCACGCGAGGAGCTTGCTGTTGAAGGCGCCGCCCCGGCAGTAGTTGCCGGTGGAGGGCCAGACGGCCTTGTTGTAGGTGGCGTCGAACTGGCCGGTGACCAGGCGGGGCACCAAACAGCCGTAGGACGCGCCCACCTTGTGGCAGCCCGTGGGGAACCACTTGCCGATGAGGCAGAAGATGCGGGCCTTGACGCCGGTCAGGGAGCTGGGCAGCTCGATGTAGTTGACGCCGCCGAACTGGCCGCCGTTCATGACGGGCTCGTTGTGCCAGGTGATGCGGAACAGGTTCAGGGGGTTCACGTCCCAGAGACCCACGTTCTTCAGAGCTTCCTTCACCTTATCGGGGATCAGCTCGGGGTGCTTCATCTGCTCGAAGGTGGGCAGGATGATGTGGTTCTTGCGGGCCACTTCGACGTTCCGTTCCAGGGCTTCCGGATGGATGGTAAGATCGATCATTTTCGTATTCCTTTCAGAAATATATTACGCATTCCAGCGCTTCACGTTGTTCTTCTCGAGCTCCAGGAGCTTAGCCGCGGGGTCCTTCACCTTGGCGAGGAAGATCATGGCGGCGATGATGTAGGGCTTGAAGGAGGCCTGCTTGTAGAGGGGATCGCGATACCGGTCGAAGACGGAGGCGGCCACCTCGCCGGCCTCGCAGGAGACGTCCGTGATGTCCGCGGGCAGGCAGTGGAGGTACAGGGCCTTGCCGTCCTTCGTGAGCTTCATCATCTCCTCGGTGCACTCCCAGTCCTTGTGTTCCGCATTCTGAGCGAGGAGCCGCTTTTCGAGAGCCTTGATGCCCTCGAGATCGCCCTTCCCATAGAGCTCGGTGCGCTCCTCCATGGCCTTGAAGGGGGCCCAGGACTTGGGGTAGACGATGTCGGCGTCCTTGAAGGCTTCCTTCATGTCGTGGGTGATGGTGAACTTGGCGCCGGACTTCTGGCAGTTCTCCTCCGCCACCTTCACCACGTCGTCCATGATCTCGTAGCCCTCGGGATAGGCCAAGGTCACGTCCATGCCGAACCGGGTGAACAGGCCCGCCACGCCCTGGGGCACGGACAGGGGCTTGCCGTAGGAGGGGCTGTAGGCCCAGGTCATGGCCACCTTCTTGCCCTTCAGGTTCTTGATCGCTTCGTCGAGATCGTCGCTGCCGCCCAGGGTGTGGATGCAGTGGAGCATGTCCGCCATGCACTGGGTGGGATGGTCGATGTCGCACTGGAGGTTGACCAGGGTGGGCTTCTGCTCGAGAACGCCCGCCTTGTTGCCCTCGGTGACGGCGTTCACCACGTTGTGCATATAGGTGTTGCCCTTGCCGATGTACATGTCGTCCCGGATGCCGATGACGTCCGCCATGAAGGAGATCATGTTGGCGGTCTCCCGCACGGTCTCGCCGTGCGCGATCTGGCTCTTGCCCTCGTCCAGGTCCTGGACCTCGATGCCCAGCAGGTTGCAGGCGGAGGCGAAGGAGAAGCGGGTGCGGGTGGAGTTGTCGCGGAACAGGGAGATGCCCAGGCCGGAATCAAAGATCTTGGTGGAGATGTTGTTCTCCCTGAGATGCCGCAGGGCGTCGGCCACGGTGAACACGGCCGCGATCTCGTCGTCCGTCTTTTCCCAGGTCAGGAAAAAGTCGCCGTTGTACATGTTGTCGAACTTCAGCTGATCCAGTTTGTCGGTGTACTTTTTGACGTTGCTCATGTTGCCTCCTGATAAAATAGTGTTGGTGGTAAGCTTAGTCGTTGGCGAACTTGGTGTCGGTCTTCCCGGCCCGGTAGACGGTCACGTCGCCGGTGCTGTTCTCGGGATGGTAGTTCATGGGCACCGCCGCGTAGAGGGCGGCGCAGGTGACCAGATCCTGCTTCCAGGTGATCTCGTTGGGGGCGTGGGCCTGGGACTCGGCGCCGGGGCCGAAGCCTACGCAGGGGATGCCGTAGCGGCCCTGGATGGACACGCCGTTGGTGGAGAAGGTCCACTTGTCGATGAGGGGGCGACGGCGCTTGTCCATGGCCGTGGGGCTGCCGATGCGCTCTTCACCGAAGAGGGCCTTGTGGGCGTCGGCCAGAGCCTGCACGTGGGGGGCGGTCTCCTTGTTGATCCAGGTGGGGAAGTAGCACTCGGTCTCGTACTTGAGGCCGGTCCAGGCGGGCCGATCGTACATGTACATGGAGACCTGCACGTCCTTGGCGTACTTCTTGCAGGCGGGCAGGTTCCTGATCTCGTCCAGGCAGGAATCCCAGGTCTCGCCGGCGGTCATGCGGCGGTCCAACGACACGGCGCAGGAGTCGGCCACGGCACAGCGGGAGGGCGAGGTGTAGAAGATCTGGGAGGCGGTGATGGTGCCCCGGCCCAGGAAGCGGGCGTCCTCATAGTGTTCGGGATTGTACTTGGGGTCCAGCATCTTCACGAGGCCCTTGATCTCGTCTGCGTCGGTGGCGGCGTTCTCGTTGAGGGCGCGCACGTCCTGCAGGATGTCGGCCATCTTGTAGATGGCGTTGTCGCCGCGCTCGGGGGCGGAGCCATGGCAGGAGACGCCGCGGACGTCCACCCGGATCTCCATGCGGCCCCGGTGGCCCCGATAGATGCCGCCGTCGGTGGGCTCGGTGGAGACCACGAACTCGGGGGTGATGCCGTCCTCCTTATGGATGTACTGCCAGCAGAGGCCATCGCAGTCCTCCTCCTGGACGGAGGCGACCACCAGGATCTTGTAGCCCTCGGGGATCAAATCCAGGTCCTTCATGATCTTGGCGCCGTACACCGCGGAGACCACGCCGCCCTCCTGATCGGAGCCGCCGCGGCCGTAGATGATGTCGTCGGTCTCGTAGCCCTCGTAGGGATCGTGCTCCCAGTTGGCGATGTTGCCGATGCCCACGGTGTCGATGTGGCCGTCGAAGGCGATGATCTTCTCACCGGTGCCCATCCAGCCCAGGGCGTTGCCCTCGGGGTCGATCTCGGCCTTGTCGAAGCCCAGGGCTTCCATCTCGGCGATGGTGCGCTTCACCACGCCCTCCTCCTCGCAGCTCTCGCTGGGGATGGCGATCAGGTCCCGGAGAAACTTGGTCATGGCCGGCAAATACGCCTGGGCCGCTTCTTTGATCTTCGTGTAATCCATACGCAACCTCCTACCTATATTTGGGTACAATGAAAGTATATCACACCTGTGGGGAATTGCAATGCGAATATTCAAAAATTTGTTAGGTCACCAAATCATTTTTTGATTTCCCATCGAAGCCTTGATTTTTGCCCGGGAGGCGTGGTACACTGTGGATGGAAAAGTATATATCTTCGGCTGTAAGGGAGTGCTTCGCGCGCGGGCTGTCAGACCTTGTGTTTGGCCCGCGCTGTTTTTTCAAAACCACATTTGTGAAGGAGGCTGTCATGATTCTCATCACCAACGGAAAAGTGATCACCCGGGACCCGGAGCGTCCCTATCTCCCCGACGGGGCTGTGCTGGTGGACGGGCGGTATATCAAGGCCGTGGGGCCCCGCGTCGAGCTGGAAAAAGCCTATCCCGAGGCCCAGCGGGTGGACGCCAAGGGCGGCGTCATCATGCCCGCGTTCATCAACGTCCATTCCCATATCTACAGCGCCCTTGCCAGGGGCCTTTCCATCAAGGGCTTCAACCCCACCAATTTCTACGAGATCCTGGACGGCATGTGGTGGGCCATCGACCGGAATCTGACGTTGGAAGGCACCCGGGCCAGCGCCTACACCACCATCATCGACGGCATCAAGACCGGCTGCACCACCATCTTCGACCACCACGCCAGCTATAAGGCCATCTCCGGCTCCCTCTTCGAGATCGAGAAGGTGGCCAAGGACCTGGGCGTCCGGGCCTGCCTCTGCTACGAGGTGTCCGAGCGGGACGGGGAGAAGAAGTGCGACGAGGCCATCGAGGAGAACGCCAACTTCATCACTCACTGCGAAAAGGACCCCGATCCCATGATCGCCGCCATGTTCGGCGGCCACGCCCTGTTCACCATCTCGGACAGGACCTTCGAGAAGATGCAGAAGGCCAACAACGGCCGCACGGGCTACCACATCCACGTGTCCGAGGGGCTCAACGACGTGTACGACTCCGCCCTGAACTACGGCACCCGGTCCGTGAACCGGCTGCTGAACAACGGCATTCTGGGCGAGAAGACCATGCTGGGCCACTGCATCCACGTGAACAGCGGCGAGATGGACATCATCCGGGACACCAAGACCATGGTCTGCAACAACGCGGAGAGCAACATGGGCAACGCCGTGGGCTGCTCCCCCATCCGCCAGATGATGGCCAAGGACATCCTGGTGGGCATGGGCACCGACAGCTACACCTTCGATATGCTGGAGGCTTTGAAGGTAAGCCTCATCATCCAGCGGCACAACGCCTGCATGCCCAACGTGGCCTGGGGCGAGGTGACGAAGATGCTTTTTGAAAACAACGCGAAGATCGCCGCCAAGTACTTCCCCGACCGGCTGGGCAAGCTGAAGGTGGGCTACGCCGCGGACGTCATCATCATGGATTACAAGCCCTTCTCCCCCTTCTCCGGGAACAACATCGACGGCCATATGATCTTCGGCATGACGGGGCGCCAGTGCGAGTTCACCATGTGCGCCGGCAGGATCCTCATGCAGGATCGGAAGCTGGTGGGCATCGACGAGGAAGCTGTCAACGCCCATACCATGGAGGAGAGCATCAAGCTTTGGAAGGCTCTGGACAGCTATAACGGATAATCGCATCAGGAGGCAAAGACTATGAGCGAACGGATGAACCCCATTCCCTTTGATAAACTCCTCGACCGGGTGTTGAAGGAGTATGCCCAGGAGGGCACCGTCTTCGGCGTCCACGCCAAATTCGAGGCAGATCGGCCGGGCCTGCCCCTCTTCGGCGGGCGGATAGAGACCCCCTTTGGCCCCGCCGCCGGCCCCAACACCCAGCTTTCCGAAAACATCATCGCCGGCTACTTCACCGGCGCCCGGTTCTTCGAGCTGAAGACCGTGCAGAAGATGGACGGCGAGGATTTGGCCCGGTGCATCAACCGCCCCTGCATCAAGGCGGACGACGAGGGCTACAACTGCGAGTGGTCCACGGAGCTCACCGTGCCCCAGGCTTTCACGGAGTACGTGAACGCCCACGTGGT
>JAEEGH010016920.1_pt1 | contig 15633 bp, 15 predicted proteins | sample 9134181 | NCBI WGS metagenome assembly JAEEGH01 (sample SAMN16246544, study PRJNA631951) | gut metagenome | biome: gut microbiome; feature: rumen; material: DP-attached | host: Bos | place: Iran: Karaj | collected 2018-10 | reverse complement strand
GGACCGATGCCTGCAATGTTCAAAAGCTGGATCAGAACGTTTTTCCAGTGTGCCATGGGAACACGGTCAACGCCATCCGGGTTCTCGAGGGCGGGAGTCTTGCGGTCATCGGGGCCGAAGACACGTTCAACGAATTTTCCGTAAGTGAAGTATCCGCCGACAAGAATCGCGATACCGATCAGGAATGTAATCATGTTATGCCTTCTTTGTTTTTGGTTAAAGTCTGCTATTCGTCAGAGGAATCCTCGGAGAAGTCGTCTGCAGGAGCTTCTTCTGCGGAAGCCTCTTCTGCTTCGGCAGGGGCTTCCTCGGTTTCTTCTAGCTGAGCGTCGTTGGCTTCTGCGGGAGTCTCATTCGACTGCTCGGAACTTTCCGTTGCTGGCTCGGCCTTCTTTGCTCCGCGCACGAAACCTTTTTCCTTGGCAATTTCGTCGGGGGTTTTGTCTTCGCCGAATTGTTGCTTGAAGTAGAGAACGTTGGTCGTGAAGCTGCTCTTGCCGGCGTAATCGAAACCGACGACGGGGTGGAAGGACTTGCCCAACTGGAATGCGACTTCCAGACCGAAACGGAATCCGTTGTTGCCTTCGACGGTAATGTCGGGATCGATGGTGGCGCCGTAGCCACGTGAGTAGTCTGGATTGCCAAATTGCTTGGCGACGCAAAGCAGATGTCCCGAAGATTTCATTTCGGCGCTCTGGTAGCCGAGCGACATCATGACTTCGATAAAGCTGACGGGCTTGTAGCCAATGACGAGTGCAAAATTCGTCGTCGAAACGTCGAGATTGAGTTCGCCTTCGTAGTCCTCGGGACGGTAGCCGATGCCGCTGGTGTTGTAACCGAAGACGATGCTCACGTCAAGCGGCTGGGCAGCGGGAGGCAACATGTACTGGAAAAAGTGCCCGAAACTGTACTGCAGGCCGAAACCGAACAGGTTAAATTTGCGGAGCTCGCTAATGGAAGGCAGGAACATTCCGCGGAATACCACGCGGGCATGGTAGAAACTTGCGCCCAGCTGGATGTAGGGGTAGGTAAATACGCCCAAGCCGTTCAGCGTCTTGTTTCCGTAAATCCTTCCGTCGTCGGCCTGGGTCATATCGCGGTGATCACCGAAAATGGTCGGCGTCTCGTAGGCTATGGACTGACCGAGGAATTCCGCATTCTCGGTGTAATTCCGGTCGTCATCACCAATAGAAATGATTGAAATGGGGAGGCCCGCTTCGAAGGTAAAACTTTGCGGAACCGAGGCGCTCACATACCAGTTGCTGTTGAGCACATTGCCCAGGTTGTCGATAATGGGCTTGACGTAACCGGGGCGGTTGGCATAGGGGTTTAAAGAACCGTCTTTAGAGACGGGACTTTTCTGGAAGGCCGAGAGGGATTCGTAGGTGGAGGCCCAGCCGTCTTCGTCGGTTGCGATTGCGGAGCCAAGTCCAAGAATAAGAAATGCAAAAAGGGCGGATTTTTTCATACCGCGCCAAATTTAGAAAAATTTTAAGGAGCCTAGAACTGGTATTGGATCGATACGGTGGCGAGAACGAAGGTTTGCCACAGGTACGGATCCAGATCATTATTGTCTATACGGGAACAATGCACGTTCTTGAACCAACTCTCGTAAAACTTGAGTGCGGGTACCATGGCGATGTTTTCAGTAATGTAGTAGTGGATGTTTGCGATAAAGGCCACCGCAGATCCCATAAACTCCGCGTCGTAAACGTCGGTACCGAACAAGGCGGCGTTTTCGGACTTTACGCTAGAGTAGGAGTAACCGAGGCCGAGTCCAATCTGGAAAAAATCAGGCCAGAATAAGTTGTATGTAACTTCGAGGCCTGCTCGCCAGATTCGTGTGTCCTGTCTGTAAGATTCGTCGGGAAACCCAGCCATGACCTGTTCGGATGTCCAATACTGAAAGCCGAGACCGAGCGAGAATGCTCCCAGGTTGACGCCTACCATCAGGTCTGGGGTCGCGACGAATTCGAGTGCAGGCGGGTGTATGTATCCCTTGACTCCTGCGGAATCCGTTCCGGAGATGGCACGCTCGTTGAAATCACCCTTGGAAACTTGAGCGCCAAAGCCCGCGCTTACATAATAAGAACGGGGCCAATAGTATTCCTCGGCAAAAGTGAATCCTGCACAGAGGCAAATCAACAATGCAATTATTTTCAACTTCTTCATGACAATTTTCTCCAACCCAATTTCCTAAACAGGACTACTTTCCTGCGTAGTAGAACATCGCGTCGATGCACTTCTTGGCGGCAACGCGCACACTCTCTTCGAGTTCCACGTGCTGTGCCTTTTCCGGATGACGGAGCGTCTCCAGAATATTTTCGAGCGAGTTCGACTTCATGTACTTGCACATGCTGCAGCTGCCAATGAAGGTCTTGTTCGGGAATTCGTACTGCATGCGAGCGTTCAGGCCGCATTCAGTCAGGAGCAGGAACGGGGTGCCTTCGGGCTGTTCCTTGATGTAGCTCACCATCTGGCCGGTGCTGCCCACGTAGTCACTCAAAAGGGCGACGCCCGGATGGCATTCGGGGTGGCTTACGACCTTCAGGCCCGGATTCTGGCTGCGGAAGAAATTGATGAGTTCGGAATCGTAGGTCTCGTGTACGTAGCAACAGCCGCTGTGGAGCACGATTTCCTTCTTGATGCCACGCTTCTTCATCTCGTCGATGAGGTTCTGGCCCATGAGTCCGTCGGGAACGAACACAATCTTGTCGTTTTCGAGGCTAGAGACGATCTTCATCACGTTGCTGCTCGTGACGCATACGTCGCAGTTCGCCTTCACGTCGGCGGTGGTGTTGATGTAGCATACGAAGGTGTGGTCGGGGTACTTTTCGCGGAGTGCCTTGACCTCGGCGCCGGTAATGGAGTCGGCGAGGCTGCAACCCGTAAGCGGGCCCGGAATGAGCACGTCCTTGGTCGGGTTCAAGATCTTGGCGGTTTCGCCCATAAAGCGCACGGCTGAGAACACAATCGTCTTCGCGCTCACCTTGGTGGCGTCCTGACTCAGCTTGAAACTATCGCCGTCGTAGTCGGCAACGCCCAGGATGATTTCGGGGGCCACATAACTGTGGGCGAGAATCACGGCGTCGCGTTCCTTCTTCAGTTCGTTGATTTCGTTGATGAGCGGGAGCATCTGTTCGCACTTTTCCATGGAATAGGTGCAAAGCACGGCGCCCGGCTGAATGGTCTTGAGACGATTGTAAAGTTCTTCTGCGGTCATAGGAGTAAATATAGAAAGTGCTAGTAGATAAGTTTCAGGTCGTCAATAATCAAAGTCGCGTTCTTCACACCCTTATAATGGTTTCCATCGGCGCTCGAGGCGAAAACGACGCGGATATGGGTGACGGACTCTTTTCCTTCGCCTTGAGTCAGCGAATTGTCGATGGCGGACTTGTTCGTGGACTGCAGCGAAGTGGCGAATGTCGATGAATTTTCAATGGGGGAATTTTCAAGCGGGTTGCCGTAGCGGAACTTGAGGCGCAGGGTCCGCATGCCGTTTTCGTCCTTGTCCGAAATGCTGACGACGTCTGGATTTTCGCGGCCAGTGTTGTCGTCGGTGGTGGAACGGTACCAGGCGCTTGCGACGAGCTTGTTGATATCGTCGGAACCTCGGTTGATGTTCTTGTCTCCATCGCGGCTTTCAAGGAGAATGTAGATGTCGCAGCTGTCCCCGCTGCCGTCGTAGGAGAACTTGACTTCGGCGTATTCAGGTCTTGCGTTGAAGTGCTTGCCGAAATCGATGAGCTCGTTGCCGTCGGGCCAGGTCGAAGAATTGGCCATTGAAAGCGTACCGACGTTATTCGGGTTGAAATCGGCGGTGTACAGGCTTCCACTTGCGGTCTTGCCGAGTAATGCCGATGTGGCGATTTTCGCTCCGGTCATGGACCCGGAGGTGTATTTTTCGGTAGTCGTGAGGAGCGTGTTGGCGTTCCCCCAGAGGGAATCGGGAATGACGTCATTACCTTTCCAGTCGTTGAAACTTGAACCCGGAATCTGATAGCCCGCCTTGACGATGTAGGTGATAGATTCGCCGTCGGAATTCTTGATGACGATTTCCTGTCCGACGCCGAAATCGTAGGTTTCGCCTGTCTTGTGGCTTTCGCAGGTGGCGCCTTCAGAAAGTTCCAGGTCGGTAAGCTCCAGGTTCGAAAGATCCGCCAAGAAGGGGAGCGTGTCCAGGTGAATGTGGGCGTAGCCGCTGTCGATGGTGGCCTCCATGGAGGCTATCTTGAGCGAGAGAATCTTGGGCGCGTCGGCCGAAACCGTTGATGCCGACGATTCAGGAGTCTTGGACGATTCGGAGGAAGACGGCGAGTCTGAAGATGATGACGAAGCGGAACTCTTGGGTGTGTCGCTCTCTGTCGAAGACGAAGACTTCTCCGATGATTCGCTCTTTGCCGAAGAAGAGGATCTTTCCTTGTCGCCCTCCTTGCCGGAACTGCTGGATTTCTCGTCGCAAGCTCCCGTGGGCTTCGAGAAGGCGATTTGCCAGAGGGCGGGAATGCCGCTTTCCGAGACTACGACAATGTAAAGAGTGTCGTTTTCGGGAATTTCTATCTTGGAGCCTATCTTGATTTTTTTGCTTTCGTAGCTGACCTTGCGTGCCAAAGAATCCAGTACGGTCGAATCCTTGGGGAATGAACCGATGGAATCTAAGACCGTGTGGAATGTGGCGAGGGAACTGATGCTCAGGTCGTCAATGGTGACTGAATCCCAGGAACAGTCTTTATTTGAACTGAGCTTGACTGCGATGCGTTGCTCGTTAGCGCTGATGGATGGCCTTCCGTCCTGCTCCTCGAACGAGATCTCGTTGAGGACTCTGTAGTCGGATGTTCCGAAAGTGTCAATATCGGCGGTGCACGAAGCGGTAGTGGCTAGGATGCCCGCTATGGCGGCCCATTTTAAAACAGTTTTCTTGATCCCCATGGTAGCTCCTAGAAAAAGTAGACCAGCGACAGGTCAAGCGCTAGCAAGTTGATGGAAAAGTTTGCGATGTTGTAGACCACTTCGCTGTGGGTCTCGTTGTTTTCTTCGACTTCAATGACACTCGTCGTAAAGCCGAGCAGTCCGACGGATGTTTCGATGGCAACTCCGTTTAAGATCATGATGCAGAGTCCCGGATCAAGTCCGATTCGAATTGACCAGGTGTTGCTACGGGTCTTGTTGAGATCTTCGCCGTCATCCGTCTGCGAAATTCCGTACGAATAGCCGAAGGAAACCGACGTTTCATTGAATAGGTAGACGGTTCTGGAATCAAGAACCTTCAGGTAGTTCTTGACGAAAGGTTGCAAGAAAAATCCGTTGCTGACATATTGGCGGTGCTGCTTGAGGTCGCCGAGGTCTTCGAGCAGGGTGAAGTCGATGTCGAATTTGGTGCGGGAGTAGCCGCCCCTGATGCCGATGGCGAGCGCATCGCGGATGAAGTAGCCGCCGAATGCCTCGATCGAGAACATGGACCCTTCGGCCTTGTAGATGTCTCCGATGATGATGTCCAGGGCGTCGTCGTCGGTACTGCCCTGGATGAGCGAGAACGTGGCGCCAGTGAGGATGTGCCCCTTGGCGATGGATTCGTCGGGCTCGACAGCAAATAGTGCTTCTAGAAGACCGCTACTCTTGGCGGTTTTGGCGGAGTCGGGGGCCGCTTGGCTTTCTGCGTGTAAAAGTACTGCAAATGCGATGAGGGTAAAAAGAAAAGCTCTCATGAGCTCAAATATAAAAATTGTTGCCCGTTATTACTATATTTGTTGCCAAAATTTCCTGTGCCCTGAAAAGCTCTTGCCGTTGCCTAGTTGGGTGCGGCAAGGAGAGAATCCCGTGAAAGCCGGGAGCGGTCGCGCCGCTGTAAGGGAGGACGAAACCGGCATAAGCCAATGCGTGGAAACCGAAAGGGAATACATGTGTGAAGGAGCCGGAAGTAGGTTGATCCCCGAGCCAGAAGAACTGTGGGAAATGTTATGTTGAGGAACGATGCGAACGACGTCATTCTACAAAGCCGCATACACTGCGGTTCTTTGGTGTTGGGCTGCCATTGGCGCAGGTAATGCCGTGGCTGCAACTTCGGAAAATGCTCCGGAGGATATTTCAGTTGTTTCTGCAAAGTCGGTCGCCGTTGATGATGCGACGGTCGTCCGTGACCTCGGCGTGACCGATGTGGTGACCGAGGGCGAAGCAATCCTCAAGAATGATGCAAATTACACCGAAATTACCGCTGCGGCCTGGGAAGGAAAGGCGCTTTCTGCTGCGGACTTGCTTTCGACGCTTCCTGGAATCCAGTCGTACAGGCAGGGCGGACTCGGTAGTTTTCAGACGGTCTCGATACGAGGAATTGCGGCGCGCAATATCATGATCTGCGTCGACGGAGTTCCCCTGAACGATGCGAGCGGTGGAGCTGTGAATCTAGGTTCCATCGACTTGAACCAAATGGAAAAAGTCGAAGTCTACAAGAATAATGTCCCGGCGAAATTTGGTGTGTCGGGGCTTGGCGGTGCCATTAACTTTGTCACGAAAAATGCCGTGAAAAAGGGCGGACGAGTTTTAGCGGCCTACGGAAACCACAATACTTGGGAGGGCTCGTTCCAGGTGGCGGCTCCTGTGACCGACAGCATTATGTTTGCTTCGTCTTTTGCGACACGCCATAGCGATAATGACTATGAATACCTGAACCGCAACGGAACCCAGTACAACGAAGATGACGACTACACGGCCACGCGTGAAAATGCGCAGTACACCGATGTGTCGGGCAACGTGCAGTTCCGCATGCTGCACGGAAACGGGTATTTCTCGACGCTTGCTGTGACGGCTTCTCGATACGAGGGGGGAAATCCCGGTAAAGAACAGAGCCAGACTAAGGTGGCCGAGTTTGTCGGTGAATCGGCCTTGATCCGTTACGGGTTGGAATCGGTCGGTTACTTTGACGACAAGTTGTTCCTGTATGGCGGACTTTCGGCTCGGTTCGATAAAAATATGTCGAGTTCGTATTACCCCTTAGATCACATCGGTTTTGGCAACAATGTCTTTATGGAATATGGCTCTGCTACGTACAAGTTTGTTCCTGAATTATGGGCGGAGTTTACGCCGGTGGATCGTTCGACAGGAATGGTTCGCTTTGCGTATGAATGGGAACGTGCCGAAGCTCGTGGCAATTCGAAGGATTGGGCTCTTGATCGGAAGACTTTCGTTAGCTCCGGAGATTTGTATTATCAGTTTTTTAAATACATTGGATTTGGCGGCGAAGGCTCGGTGACTGTTCTGAAGGATCATTTAGATGAAGGAACCTTTGTGCTGCCGACAGGCGGGCGCACTTTGGAAGAGGCCAAGGAACGAGATGCTACGTTTGCAGGACGTCTCTATTCTAGGTTCGGTGCAGAGTCGTCTCCGTTGACAGGTGAAGTTTCCATAGGTCGTTTTTATCAGCAGCCTGCGTTGATGGAACTTTATGGAACATTCCCCGGGGCCATTTCCAACCCTGATTTGGAACGTGAAAAAGCGACCCGTTTTGAAGCTTCTGCAAATTATAAATTCCCTGGCAATCACACCTCGTTTCAGACAACGTATTTTGAATCTCACATTGAAAATGGTATCTGCTGGGTTCTTTCGGTGGAATTGTTGCGTCCCATCAATGTTGCGCGAGCCCTTATTCGTGGTGTAGAAATGGAACTGAATAGCAGACCTTCAAAGTTTTTAGATGTTGTGCTGCGGGCCACGATTCAGAAGACGGAGGATCGCTCTCATTCGAATGCATTTAATGGAAAGATGCTTCCTGGAGAACCTAATCGAAATTATTTTGCCGAGGCGACGCTTCATCTGCCGTTCCACTTTGACTTTAGCTGGGCTTCTGATTGGCGCAGCATTATGTATAGCGATCGCGCGAACAGGACGGAACAACCGGCCGTTGCGACCCATCGTGCATCGCTTTCGTATCATCCATTTGAAAAGACTAGTTTGATGTTCGCGGTGAATAACATTACTGACGAAAAGTACCGAAATTTTTATACGCCTTTTCCCATGCCTGGGAGAGAATACAAGTTCACAATCATACAGGGGTTCTAGCCCCCGCGCTTAAAAGCGTAAAGCCAGAAAAGGAAAAAACATGAATAAAATCAAAAAACAATCTCTCGCAGCCCTTGCTGCTGCTGGCCTTGCCTTTGGTCTCGTAGCTTGCGGTGATGATTCCAGTTCTTCTACGAAGGCCCCGGACGAAGAAACCTCGGCTTATGCCGGTGTTGTTTTCGATGGCGGTGATTATCAGGTTCAGGAAGGTGAACTTCGCTGGATTGATAAGGATGGAAAGATTTCTGAAAAGAGCCTTTCGTTCTATCAGGATTCGAAGGTAATTACAAATGGTGCCGATGTGTACGTTTTGGAAGGTCTCGGAACAGATAATATTTCCAAGGTCAATCCTGAACTTATCGAAGAAGGTGCAGAAAAGGCTGTGGCTTGGCAGGAAAAATTTGCAAATGCGAACCCGGTTGATATGGCTTTTGATGGCGAAAAGGCTTGGGTCGCTCTCCAAAATGCAGATTCACTCGTGCAGATTTCCACCAAGGACGGCAAGGTCCTGAAATCAATCAAGACTGGTGAATTCGCTTCTGAAGGAGAGACTTCTCCTTATGTTGCTGATATCGAGCTTGCCAAAGGCGTACTCTACGCTTTGTTTGTGCGTTATAGTGCTGATGCTGAATACAATTTCACCTATCCGAGAGGCCTCGTGGCAATCTACGATGCTGAAACCGGCAAACTTCAGGATACAGTTCAGCTTGTGACGAATAATCCGACTGCAATGTCTTTGTATAAAGGCAACCTTTATGTAGCCTCTTTGGGTGAATATGATGATAAGGCTGACGATAATCGTGGTGTTGAAAAGGTGGATCTTAAGGCCAAGAAGTCCGAACTGATTATCTCTGGTGAAAAACTTGGCGCCGGTATCTATGGCTTTGTTGCTGAAGAAGAAACTGCCTATGCCGCCATTTATAACGGCTGGGGAAGTACTCCGGTAGTAAAGATTGACCTTGAGAAAAAGACCTTTGAAAAGGTTGAGGGTATCGCTGATGCCCAGAAGACGATGGCTGTTAAGAATGGCGTTCTCTATGTGGGCGACCATACTTATGGCGAAGAAAAGGTATATGTCTATAAGGATGGTAAGCTTAAGGCTCTTGAACAGCCCAAGGGTGCTCAGGCTCCGTATAGCATCGCCTTGTTCTAATTAAGGTTCCGTAACCAAGTCCATAGCCCTGCGGATCATTTCCGCGGGGTTGCTTGTTTTGGGGGCGTTTTCGCCGAGGTACTGGCGGAACTTGCGGGCACCGGGTTTGCCGTTAAAAAGTCCGTACAGGTGGCGCACCAAAATGGTGGCGGGCGTCCCGTGGGCAGCTTCCATTTCTACATAAGGAAGGTAGGCTTCGAGAAGTTCCTTGCGTAACGAGAATCGCGGCGGTTCGCTGTCACCGAAAATTCTCTCGTCGGCGTCGCGTAGGAACCACGGATTTTCGTAGGCTTCGCGGCCCACCATCACGCCGTCTAAATCCTGCAACTGTTCCTGCACCTGGTCAAGTGTCTTGATGCCGCCATTAATCGAAATGTTCAGCTGAGGCATTTCTGCCTTGAGGCGGTGCACAAAGTCATAATGCAACGGCGGAACTTCGCGGTTTTCCTTGGGACTTAGGCCCTTGAGCCACGCCTTGCGGGCGTGAACAATGAACACGCGGCAACCCGCATCTGCAATGGTGCCGATAAAGTCGCGGAAAAATTCCCAGGAGTCCAATTCGTCGACACCGATGCGGCACTTGATGGATACGGGAATGCTCACGGCGTCCTGCATCGCCTTAAAGCAGTCGGCAACCAGATTCTTGTCTTTCATGAGGCAAGCACCAAAGTTCCCATTCTGCACACGGTCCGAAGGGCATCCGCAGTTCAGGTTGACTTCCTGGAAACCGGACTCCTCGACCATCTTGCTGCATTTGGCTAAATCGGCGGGATTGCTGCCTCCCAGCTGCAATACGGCGGGGTATTCGAATTCCTGATGGCGCAGGAACTGGTCCGGGTCGGTATGCAGCAACGCATTGGTCGTGACCATTTCGCTGTAAAGCAGGATGTGTTTCGAAAGCAACCGCAAAAAATACCGTTCGTGACGGTCGGTGCAGTCGAGCATCGGGGCGATAGATAATCTGCGGTTGAAGTCAAGATTCATAGAACTTGGAACTTAGAGTTTAGAACTTAGAACTTAGAACTTTAAGAGCGGAGCGGTCTAAGTTCTACCAACTTTTTAGATAAACATCATCGTGTTGAGTTTGGCGCGGTATTTCCACGTGAGTTCGTGCTTCGGACCCAAGACTCCGAACAAAGTAAGCATCGCCTTCTTTGCGGCGCCGTCGTTCCATTCCGGAGCTTCTACGTACAGATTGAGAAATGCCTGCAAGGCACTTTCAAAATCTTCGCTACAGGCGAGCTTGCAAGCTTCGTGGTACACGATTGCTTCTTTACCTTGAACGTCTTTCTTGGCGGCTTCGGCGTGGAAGTCCAGCAGTTCCAGCAGCGATTTCGCTTCGCGGTACTGGTCGTCGGCTTCGGTGAATTTGGCAAGAACTTCCTTCGCCTTTTCGGTGTCGCCCATGCCGAGGCTTGCCTTGGCCCACAAGAGTTGCAACTTCTTGTCGTCGGGGGTCTTGGCGAGCGCTTCGTCGAGCATCGGGAGTGCCTGGTCGAAATTCTTTTGGGCAATGGCATCTTCCAAGGCCATCTGGAAGCGAACTTCGTCCGAAACGAAGAACTTTTCAAGACGCTTCTTGAGGTCTGCTTCGGGCAGCACGCCCTGGATGACGTCCGCAATCTGGCCCTTGTCGACAATGTGAACTTCGGGTACCGAGCGCACACGGAATGCCTGGATTAGCTGCATGTTTTCGCGTTCGTCGCAGCTGACAACGCCAAGCGTAAAGTCCATGCTGGTGGAAAGAGATCCCAACAGTTGGGAATACGGTGCGCAGTCGGGATATTCTGCAGAAGAGAAAAGCACCGCTACGGCGCGGTTTTCGGAGGCCTGTGCAACCTCGGTTTCAAAATTTTCAGCGGTAATTTGAACTACTTTAGCCATACGCTAAATTTAGTTAATCATAACTCCGAAATCCGAACTCCGAATTCCGAATTAACTATATTCCCCAACATGAATACTTGCCCTTATTGCAAATCGGAGGTGGCGCAGATCAAGTTCCAGCATCTGGACTTGCGTATTTGCCCCAAGTGCTATTCTACGTTTTTCCCTTGCGACCAGACCATGGCCTTCCGCAGCGATTTGACCGACAAGTCTCGCGAACTTTGGCTCAAGGCCCTGCTAGCCAAGAACGTGCAAGACCCGGTTTGCGAAAATCTATGCTGCATTGACCACGGAGAACCTCTTGTCGCGGGCAAACTCCCGGACTACGGTTACGACGGCAAGGTGACGAACTGCTGCAAGATGTTCCACATGCCGCCTTCCATGACGATTCAACTTCTGAAGCGTACCCTGGAACACCCGTTCCAGCAACCGGCGAAAGAGGGTAAGCATCATTTCTTCTTTATCCGCTTGCTCGATGCCCTGGTAAACCGACTCTTTGGCGAGAAGATGCCTGACGAAGATCCGTTGGACTTGGTGCAGTACAGTCTTCATCTCAAGCCTATTTTGGAACCCGAAACTTCAAATGACTAAAACCTATATTACAATCATCGCAATCGCAGTCGCGGTAATTATTGGCTATTTTGCGATGCCGAGTCGTTACTTTATCGATTCGGTGTTTCCGTTGCATGGGGATGCGTCTGTCGTTGCGTACGACGACACCTACGACGGTGGTTCTTCCCAGGTGGCTTTTACGCAGGCGGACTCCTCGCTTTCGTTCAGCTGTACCCTGGGGGGCGAAGAAGGTCAGTCTGCCTGGTGTGGCTTTGTGATAGACCTGCGCGAAAATGGCGAAGAACGGTATCGCGACTGGACTTTTGTCGATTCCGTCATCCTTGACCTGGATGCTGAAGGAACCGATGAGGTCCTTATGAAAATATGGACGTATGATCCGGATGTCACGGATACCTTGAAGGCACGAACCTTCCGTCTGTTGATGAAGGAAATCCCGCTTGTGGCCGGTCGCCAGAGAATCTCGATTCCGATGGAACAGTTCTACACGCCGGAATTCTGGTTCAACGACGAACATGTGGACCCCTCCTTGATCGACCGTCATCAAGAAACGGTGGCCCGCGTAGAAGTTGCTCCCGGCTGGAATCATCCTCGCGGAAAGAAATTCTCGCTGAAGGTCCATGACATTGCGGTCAAGGGTCTCAGTAATTTTTCGTTTGGTGTCGTGATGTTCATTATGCTCGGCCTTATGATTGTGGCTATCGGTCGAACGCATTCCTACAATAAAGAAAACGAAACCCAGAAGACGGAATCTGACGCATGAAAAGGATCGTCCTAGCCTCTGCAGCGCTTGTCGTTTTAATCGCGGTTTGGGTAGCCTTGTTTGTCACTTTCAGGTCTACGGAACAGGTGCTGTTTCCGGGCGGAACCTACCAGGTCTATCCGGTGACGGATTCTACCGTCGGCGGTTTTTCAACGGTGGAACTTTCTCAGTCGGATTCCGTGATTTCGGCTCGTGTCAATATCCGGTCCGGTATGGCGTATCCCTATGCTGGCATGGGTGTGAACTTGCTTTCGATCCACAATCGCCCGGCGTCAGGATATTTTGATTTTTCGGATTATGATTCTTTGATCATCGATGCGGAAACGGATCGCATGAGAAAAATTGGAGTCAAGATTTTAAACGACGATCCCGTCTATAGCCAGAAAAACGATTACCGGAGTTTCCGACCGATGGTTTCTCAGGTGCAGGTCCGCAAGAACGGAGTTGCCGTGTCGATGCTGGACTTCAAGGTCCCCGAATGGTGGCTTGCCATGCAGGGGCTCGAAAAGGATGATGGCCTGCGTTACATGAACCGCGGAATGTTGTTTGAAATTACGAATGGCGAAGGAACGATGCTTGGCATCCCGGACGAAATTACGGTACGCTCTATAAAGTTGTGGGGCGAAAACCGGACGTTCAAGGCGCTGATGTATGTCGCTTTGGCGGTAATTGCCGCTGTGTATGCGGGTGTAGTCGCTCTAGCCGTTCGCGGCTCGGAACGGTCCGTGAAAAAACGGGAGGAAAAAGAGGAAAACCTGAAGTCCCGTATGGCTTCGGCGGCAAAACTTTTGAGGGAGTCGGATCGCTCGGTGGCCGAAATTGCGATTGCGGTCGGGGCGGGAAGCCCGTCGTCTTTTGAAAAAGACTTTGTCCGAATCTACGGAGTAAAGCCCTTAGACTATAGGAATCAAAAATGATTAAACGTATTTGGACGATTGACCGTGTCATGCGGCTCCTTTTTATGGCGACGGGACTTGGTATCCTGCTTTGGATACTGAATTACCTGAGCGCGGTACTCGCACCGTTTTTTGCAGCTTTTTTGGTGGCCTATATCTTTGATCCGCTTGTATGTAAAATTCAAAATAAAGTAAAGTACCGTGTCGTCGCCGTGGCAATTGTTATTTCGATGATGGTGCTGGTGATCGGCGGGGCAATGTGGATTTTTATCCCGATGGTGGTCGGTGAAGTTCGACATCTAGGGGTGCTTATCCAGAAACTGTTCAGTGATTCGACTTGGATGGAACGTCTTTCAGCTTTTGTTCCACAGGACTTGTGGCGGGAATTCAAGTCCCTGATTTCTTGGGACAAGGTCGCGGTGGCGATGCAGAGTCTTGATTTCTGGAATGCGGCGCAGTCCATGGCGGGGAAGGTCCTGCCGAGTGCCTGGGGCGTGGTGACGAAGACTTCCAGCTTGGTAATGTGGCTGTCGGGCGTGGGCCTCATCTTTATGTATCTCGTGTTCATTATGCTTGATATGCCGAAACTTCGTAAGGGGGTCAGGAATCTGTTCCCGACAAGGTATAAGCAGGGAGCTTCGGAGTTCGCGATGGAAATGGACCGTTTCATGGGCAGTTATTTCCGTGCGCAGTCGTTTGTGGCTCTTTCGGTAGGTATTTTGTATGCAATCGGCTTCGGTGCCATCGGACTGCCTATGGGGGTTGCCTTTGGCCTTTTCTCGGGCGCCCTGAATATGATCCCTTACTTGCAGCTCACGACGATTCCGTTGGCGTTGCTGTTGGCGGTGGTCTACGCTTTGGAAAAGGGGATGCCGTTTTGGGAAGTGGCCATCATTGTTCTGGTGATTTATCTGGTGGTGCAGCTGATTCAGGATATGATCCTGGTGCCCAAAATTGTGGGGTCGTCCATGAATTTGCCTCCGGTGGGCATACTCCTGTCCCTTTCTATTTGGGGCAAACTCCTCGGATTTTTGGGCCTGATTGTCGCGATTCCCTTTACTTGCCTGTGCCTCGTTTATATTGACAAAATCCAGAAGAAAGCGGATGCTATCGTGGAGTCGGATGTCGAACCACCGCCTGAGGCCTGATTTTATAGGGTTTTTCAAAAAATTTTCAAAAAAAATGTGCCACGACGCAAAAAAAAAAGTATAATATCATCATAAAATTCTTAACCTACTCAAGGAGTAAAAAATGAATAAGCAAGATCTCATCGAAGCCATCCTCGCTAACAAGGAAGCTGGCATTGAATCCAAGGCCGCTGCTGCTCGCGCAGTTGACGCTGTGCTCGACGGCATCACCGCCGGTATCAAGAAGGACGGCCTCGTTCAGTTGATCGGTTTCGGTACTTTCTCTGTTAAGGAACGTGCTGCTCGCGAAGGCCGCAACCCGCTCACCGGTGAAAAGATCAAGATCAAGGCTTCCAAGACTGTTTCCTTCAAGGTCGGCGCTGGCCTCAAGGAAACCGCTAAGAAGACCAAGATCAAGAAGTAATTGGTTTTTAAGCGATTTGCTTGCACCTGGGAATACTCCCGGGTGTTTTTTTGTCGCAGCTCTCGCCTTTTTACTATATGGCGCTCTTGCAGAGCGCATATTGTTCGGCTCGGCTATGACAAAACATAAATGTTTTGTCGCAGTACTCGCCTTTTTACTATATTACTCTTGTAAAGTGTTGAACAACAACTAATTAGAGAGGGATGATATGATTCGTAAGTTTTTGGGAATGCTTTGCCTTTCCGCTTTTGTGATGGCGGTAATCGGTTGCGGAAGCTCCAGCAGTGGCACCGATGACGATGAATGCACCAAGGATCCGGAATCCGTGAATTGCAAGGTCGAAAAAACGGATGACGTCCTGACGGACGGAGTGGAACCGTAACGACTGTTTTTTTTTACATATTTTAGTATAAGACATTGAAAGAATTACATTTTTTGTCTATATTTGCGCAAGTTTAAACCTTGAGCGAATTAGACAGGAAGATGAACAAAAATCTTGCAATGTCGAAGCCCCAGAGCTGCGAGACCTGCGCAATCCACTGCGCAACTGCAACGGGTTTTTCCAAGGTTAATCGTTTTTTTGATTTTGCTGAACTTTTTAGTTCAGCTTTTTTTATGTCATCCCGAGCGTGCGAGGGATCTCTAGTAGCATTTATAGATTAAACAAACGGAGATAAAAAATGAAGATTGAAGGCATCGACAAAGTCCTTATCATCGGTTCTGGCCCGATCGTGATCGGTCAGGCTTGCGAATTCGACTATTCC
>JAEEGH010016919.1_pt1 | contig 15633 bp, 10 predicted proteins | sample 9134181 | NCBI WGS metagenome assembly JAEEGH01 (sample SAMN16246544, study PRJNA631951) | gut metagenome | biome: gut microbiome; feature: rumen; material: DP-attached | host: Bos | place: Iran: Karaj | collected 2018-10 | reverse complement strand
CGCAAAAAGCAGAACAAGTTCAACGCAGCCGTCATGAGCCAGGTCGGTATCCTCCGTTTGCTCGAAGACCAGCCGTTTGTCGCCCTCAGCTATTTCGAACGCGCCAACAAGATGGACCCGGAAGAACCGCTCTACTTGATTAACTGCGGGTTCGTCTATCAGATGAAGGAACTTTACGGCCCGGGCATCAGCTATTTCACTAGCCAGATGGATCTTGTGCGCAAGAACGGCAAGTTGCTTTCCATCCTCGGCGAAATGTACGAAGCGCTGTTCGATTACGGACACGCCCGCGAATGTGCCGAAGGAGCCCTCCGCTACACGCCCAACAATCCGGAATACGTCATCAACTTGAGTGACGCCCTCTGGGGGCTTGGCCAACGTCACCAGTCCCTTATCGTCGTGCAAAGGCTTTACGATACGCAACCCAGCTCCCGCCTCGGCGTCTATCTCGCCAAGACATACATGGGGCTTGACCAGTACGCCGAAGCGGTCGATATCCTTTATGCCATCCGCGGTCGCTTTGGCATGAGCAAGGAACTCGGCGAAACCCTCATGGACGCCCTCATGTTCCTCGGCCGTTACGAAGAAGCCCGTGCCATCAGCGAAGAGACTCTCGCCAAGGCCAACAACGACTACAAGATTTGGACGATGCACGGCAAGATTCTCTTCTACAGCCGCAATTACCGCGATGCAGAAAAGGCGCTCACCAAGGCGCTCGCCCTCAAGCCGGACAACGAAGACGCCAAGAGTTTCCTCTCTGCGACCAAGGCCTACCTTGGCAAGGCGGACAACCGTACGCTCCAGAAGCCGATTACCCCGGTTGAAGAACGCACCGCCGACCTGAAGTCGCTCATCCGTCCGCAGGCCAAAAAAGCCGCCACCGAAGGCGACTTCCCTGCCGTCATCCATTACCAGAAAGAAGCTCTCAAGGCAGAAAAAGGCGCCAACTGGGTCCGCAGCGAAGAGATGCTCCTCGAAATTCTGGACCAGCGCGGAGCAGCCATCTACCGCGAATTCACTTTCGACTTTTTGCCGGGCTTCGATCGCATTTACCTGAACGCCCTCGAAGTCTATGACAGCAACTGGAAACTCAAGCAAAAGGCCTCGCTGAACGGCGCCTATATTACATACGCCACAGAAATCGGCGGCGGCAACGAAAGCCAAACGGCACATTTCCCGCTTTCCGAGATTGCTCCAGGTGACTTTATCTACATGCAGTTCAGCCGTACGAACCTTGAAAACAAGGGCATGATACCTTATACCAACTACGAAAGCAGCCGTGACGTGCCCGTCGGGGAATCCGTGTTCCGCATTTACGCCGATACGACACGCTTTGTCACCGAAGAATACGGTCCGCTCCAGAAGACGACATTCAAGGGCGGCATCGAATGGAAGATTGAAAATCCGGTTATCGTCCGCAAAGAACTCTACATGCCTGTCTATCGCGACTTCGGTGCCGGCCTCATGCTCACGGGCAAGCAGGAATGGCGTGATGTGGGCGACGATTACCAGAACCTCATCAGCCACCAGTTCAAGCAGGCCGTCAAGGTTCGCGAACAGGCGTTCGAAGTGCGCGGCAACAAGATTGGCGACGAAGCCGTCAAGGCGATTGTCAACTTTGTCCGTCACGACATCCGCTACCGCGACGTGCGATTCGGCGGCCACAGCCTGATTCCGCAAACCGCAGAAGTCACCCTCAAGGAACACCGCGGCGACTGCAAGGACATGGCTCTCCTCCTGAAGGACATGCTCGAAGCCATTGGCGTCAAGAGCTACCTCACGGCCATCCACTTGACCGAAGAAGGATTCTCGCACTTGCCGACCATCCAGCAGTTCAACCACATGATTCTCTACATCCCGAAGCAAGGCAAGATTAGCGAACGCTGGGTCGATGCAACCGACAAAACCGGCAACGACCGCCCGGTTCCGCTTGACATGGAAGGCAAGGTCGCACTCGTCATCGATGGAGACCAGAGCCACGTCGTCACGACCCCGATTCTCGAAGACAACCAGGAACATCAGATTGCAATCCAGCACGACTTGTTCATCGGCGAAAACGGCAAATGCGAATTCCGCGATTCCGTGCAGCTCCAGGGCAAGTTCGCAAGCGCCATCCGCAACAAGTTCTTCGGTCGCGAAGTCAAGGAACAGGAAAAACTCCTGGAACAGTTCCTCGCCGCAGGCGTGCCTGACGTGAGCATCGGCAACATCCGCATCGAGAACCTCGACCAGTTCAACAAGCCGCTCATCATCGTGAACACATACGCCTCCAAGGGCTATTTCGGACAAGGCGGTTCAGAACTCAAGGGACGTTTCCCGAACGTTTGGGAAAGGAGCCTCTTCAAACTCCCGAAGGTCGCCAAGCGCCACCACCCCATCCGCATGCCGCACGAAACACAGTTCAGTTTCAAGCTGAACATCAAGACTGCCAGCGGGCACTCGGCAACGCTCACCGAAGCAAAGCCGCTCAACCGCGCCCCGGATTACGTGAGCTTCGAAAAGCAGCCGAAGTCCAAAACGTCCAGCGGCATCAAGTGGACCACGTTCGCGCTCTACGCCGACCCGACCGAATACGAAAAGATTCGCGAAGAATGGAATTATTTGTTGAGCGAAACAAGCCCGATGATTACGGTGAAATAGGTTTTAGGGTATTATGCGAGCTTTAATTCTCTCAGACATTCATGGTTCGGCTATTGCGGCTAGGCAGGCGCTTTCGTTCTTCGAAAAGTTCAGCTGCGACAAGATTTTCTTGCTCGGCGATACGCTCTACCACGGCCCGAGGAATCCACTCCCGGCAGGGCATGGCCCGATGGGCGTCGTCGAAGCGCTCGCCCCGTACAAGGAGCGCATTATCGCAGTTCGCGGAAATTGCGATGCCGATGTCGATTTAATGATGCTCGACTTCCCTATCGAAAACGAATACAAGGTCATCGAAGATTGCGGTTTCCACCTGTTCCTAAGCCACGGCCATATTTTTACGCCGGAATGTTTTCCGCGAAACGCCCTGGAAAGCATCGAATCAACAGGCTCCGCGCCATCAAAACCTTTAATTGACGTATATCTTTACGGCCACACGCACGTCTGGAAACTCGAAAAGAACTTCCGCGACGTGCTCATCGTAAATCCCGGATCCACGAGCCTGCCCAAAGGCGGGAACCCGCCCACGTTCGGCTTTTACGAAAGCACCCCCGCCACAGCAAACGAACCAGCACACGCCAAGTTCAGCATCCACACGCTGGAAGACGGCACGGAAATTGCGGCATTGGCTATTTAATGATATGAGACGGAGATGCCCGATCCAGTCGGGCATGACAATGCTATAAAAGCCGTATCGTTTTTTTTCTTACATTTACAGCATGGTCTTAAACGTAATTTGGCTCATTTTCTTTTTCGGTGCATTTATCGCGTGCATCGTCCAATGGCTTGCTTTCGGCGATACCGGCATTTTCAACAAGGCTATCCTCGGTGCATTCGACATGTCCAAAACGGCATTCGAGATTGCACTCGGCCTCACGGGCATCCTTAGCCTTTGGCTTGGCATCCTGAAAATCGGCGAAAAAGCGGGTGCCGTCCAGATTCTCGCTAAAATCGTCCAACCTCTCTTTTCGAGGCTCTTCCCCGAAATTCCGAAGGGCCACCCCGTCGTAGGCACCATGCTCATGAACATCAGCGCGAACATGCTCGGCCTCGACAACGCCGCCACCCCGATGGGCCTCCAGGCGATGAAACAGTTGCAGGAACTCAACCCGAACGAAGACAAGACCGTCGCGAGCGATTCGCAAATCATGTTCCTCGTTTTAAATGCGAGCGGACTTACGTTAATTCCTGTTAGCATAATGACTTACCGCGCACAGCTCGGCGCCGCAAACCCGAGCGACGTGTTCCTGCCGCTTCTGTTATCCACATTCTTCAGCACCATCGCGGGCATCTTCGCGCTCAGCTTTTTCCAGAAAATCAAGCTCAAGGATCCCGTAACGGTCGCCTGGCTCGGCGGCATCAGCGCCTGCGTCATCGCCGTGATGTTCTATTTCAGCCACCTCACCGCAGAAGCGATCGGTACCTCGAGCCTCTTCATCAGCGGAGTCGTTCTGTTCGGCATTATCGTCGCGTTCCTCGCTCTCGCCTGCTACAAGAAAGTCCAAGCCTACGAAGCGTTCGTCGAAGGCGCCAAGGAAGGCTTCAACACCGCCGTGATGATTATCCCGAACCTCGTCGCGATTCTCGTAGGCGTTGCCGTGTTCCGCTCCAGCGGCGCAATGGACCTCGTCATGAACGGAATTTCGAGTCTTCTCGGTCTCATCGGCATCGGAAACGACGTCGTCCCGGCGCTCCCGACCGCACTCATGAAACCCCTCAGCGGTAGCGGTGCCCGCGGCATGATGATTGACGCCATGAAGAACTTGGGCCCGGACAGCTTTGCCGGCCGCCTCAGTTGCATGTTCCAGGGCGCTGCCGACACGACTTTCTACATCATCGCCGTCTATTTCGGTTCCGTCGGCGTCAAAAAGACCCGCCACGCCGTCACTTGCGCCCTCATCGCTGACGTCGTCGGAGTCATCGCCGCCATCGCCATTGCATATATATTCTTCCCACCGATGCACTAGGATGCCGAGAAACCGATTACATCCAAAACTTTTGAATAATAAGAAAAAGTTACATTTGTTTTTTTTTGTAACTTTTCTTAAAAATTTTATTTACATTTAGTAACAAATTTGGTGTATATGAGGTTTCAAGGTTTAGGGACGAGAATGGACTTTATCATTTTCAGCAACGAATACAAGACATTTAGGGACGCAATTTTAGATAATATTCCTGATTTGACCGGGATGATGAAGCGTATCAGTGCCGCCATACCTCCAATTTGTAATATTCTGAATATTGGATTTATCAAAATCAAACTTGTCGCCCCGTGTTCGATTATTGCTAAAAATGGCGCAAATTCTGAGAAAGTAGTTTACGATGATCCAAACGGGTACGAATACGCCCCGCTTATCCAGACATACCGCACAGGTGAAAACGGCATCGTCACCATCGAAGTCCGTTCCAAAAAGAACCACAAGTTCATCAATAATGAAATCCAGGCCGTAAAGCTCATTTGCGACGACATGTTCATTATTCTCGGACGAGCAAGGCTCATGAGCGCCGTCCACTACGCCAATTTGACGGATACGATGACCGGAGCTCCCAACCTGCCGCAACTGATCCAGCACGGCATTGGACTCAAGGCAGCCCAAAAACTGCATAACTTTTCCGGCCTATTCCTCAATCTCAAAAATTACAAGTACATCAATCAGTCCAAGGGCCCAGCCATCGGTGACAAGGGTATTGTAGCGTTTGCCCAAACCGTCATGAGTATGTGCCGCGACGACGAAAAATTGGCACGCCTTGGCGGAGACAACTTCTTCATTCTCGTCAGAAAAGAACACAAGGAAAAGTTCATCCAGCAGCTTTCGCCCCTGGTGATTTCGATTCCGATGCCCCAAGGTCCAGCGGTCGAATTGCACATCCACAGCCGTATCGGCGTGTATGACATTCAAGCGACCGACACGATGAACGAAGTGATGCACTGCGCATCCATAGCCTTGGATGCGGCAAGACAGCACCCCGGAAACGACATCGTCCCCTTCGCGAAGCCGATGCTCGCCATCGTCTCGCACGAAAAGGAAATTTCGTCGGTTTTCCACGACGCCCTGGAACGCGAAGAATTCATAGTCTACTACCAGCCCAAGGTATCTATCGACAACAAAACGCTATGCGGTTGTGAAGCCCTCGTTCGCTGGAACCGCAACGGCCATATCGTCGCACCGGGCGAATTTCTGCCCATTCTCGAAAAAGAAGCCTCGGTCTGCCAACTGGACTTTTACGTATTCCGCAAGGTCTGCGAAGACCTCCGTTCCTGGATAAACGCAGGCATAGATCCGGTCCGCGTATCCTCCAATTTTTCAAGGCTGCACTTGAGCAACACGCATCTTGCCGAAGACATCCTCAAAATCATGCAGGAGTTCGACATCGACAGCAAGTACATCGAAATCGAACTGACCGAAGCCTCGGATTTCGAAGATAAAGTTGCCATGCAGAAGTTCGTGAACCAGCTGCGCCAAAACGATATATCCGTCTCGATTGACGACTTTGGCACTGGCTACTCCACCTTCAACGCCCTCAAGGACTTGAACGTCAACATCATCAAGCTCGACAAGTCTCTCCTCGACAACATTGGCGACAACAAGCACCACGACGAAGTCGTCATCAAGAACATGGTGAACATGATCAACGAGCTCAATCTCGAAGTCGTTGCCGAGGGTGTCGAAAACAGCAGGCAGTTGGACTTTTTGCAGAACGCCAAGTGCTCTACCGTGCAAGGATTCATTTACGACAAGCCGCTTTCCAAGAAGGAATTCGAGTTAAGGCTTTCCAACAAGGTAGCCTACCGTTGCCACGGCTAAAAGAACATCCACACGGCCATCCACAAAACGATAAGCCCGAATTCTATTTCTCTTGAAATTTTCGCCATGAAGCAGCAGCCGAGAGCAATTTCGGCGATGGCGGCGAGGCGTATCCACGGCGCTTCCTCGCCCATTTGGAACAAAGAAATATTCCCGACAAGTTCCACCCATAGCCAGAACGTTTGCGCAAGGACCATGTAACGCCTGCGGTTTTCGCGCAGCCGAGTCGTATAGACGCAAAACGTGAGCGCCACCATGCGGAACGGATAACTTTCCAAAGTCGGAATGGCGAGATTCCCAGCAAACGACGTATAAAGACAGCTAGTCATGACGGCGACAAGCATCATGAGCGTTATACGGAGCATTCCCTTCTGCATCCAAAGGACAAACGCAAAAATCAAGCACAGAAGGCAAGCGACGGCATTGGCAAACATGCTCATTTGTTCTTACTCTCCCGATATTTTTTTGAAAAGCCCAGATGGACAAACGGTTGAAGGCAGACAAGAACGCAACTCACGTAAGCGGCGACGGGCTCCACGAGACCAGCCCAGTCCGACGTAAAATAGCCGTAAGCGACCCCGACCAAGATTCCGCAAAGCACAGGCAAGCGCACCACCTTGAATTCTGGTGCTGAAAACGGAGAGTAATACACATCTTTTTTTTCTTCGATTTCCGCGTCATCATCATTTGCGTTTACCTCGCCCATCAGGATTTCGTCGTTTTCGAAGAACCGCGAAAGCAGCATGCGAACCCCGAAGAATGCGGCGACAAACAAAGCGGCTCCCACAAACAACAAGCTTGCATCCGCAAACTTAAAATCCAGAATTAACCGGGATTCGCGGTGGCACACCACAAAATCGCATTTCAACAAGAAACCGAACAAAATGCAAAGCGCCACCATCAAGCGGCTCCAAAGATTTTCGCGAACGGCCTTGACAAACAAGAACTGCGGAACGACGCAAGCAAAAACAAATGACGAAATACACCCTTCACCCTTGACGAGAAGCATCCAAAAGAAGAGCACGGAAATGAACCAGCTGCAAAGCATCAAGAACTTTTCTGTACGGCGATTGTAGTAGTTTTCGAAAGAAAGCAGCACAACCAACAGCGCAAGTCCCAAGTAAAAAATGCCGGAGACGACATACAACGGGAACAGAGCCCCCTGCCATATCGCGTTATGGGAGCTTGCAAAATCTAGGCACAAAATAGAATCCACCCAGAACATCGTCGGCAGGATAATCCATGCCAGCGGACGACGGATTTTCAACATTTCGTTGCAAAGCGCCAAGGATTCCGTAGAATCGGCAGTGGCCAAATGCGTCGTAAAAAAGAGCAGTGAAATAAACGCGACTATCCCGATACCATAGAAATTCACATTTACAGTAATCTGTTCCGAATAGAACAAGGCGAACGCCCCCGAAACAAGGAGGCCGCAAAGCGAACTGAGTTCCAGCAGCAGCGACGTGCGCCGGTGAATCTTGACATTCATGATAAGCAAGAAGACCGACAGCAGCACGCCTGCCTGCGACATACCGAGCCAAAAAACGAACAGCGTTTCAGGGAACTTCGAGACAGGACTTCCATGCAAAAGCAAATCGAAGGAATCGTCCAAAAACGACCCTCCCACAGAAACCAGAAGCAAGAGGCAGACAGAAACAAAAACTATAGTAACGACTTTGTTGTTCATAGTTAGTTACGACCAAGAACTTACCTCCCCCACTACAATATATTTTTTATTTTTAGTGTCAGGAGGATCTAATGAAAAAAATCTTATCATGTCTTGCAATTTTGGCTGTTTTTGCCGCAGCGAACACGTGCACCGAAGCATGGTTCAAGATTAACAGCATTGGTGCTTTTGCGAATAAGGACGAACCGCGTCTGGATTCCGTATATAGCAAACAAGACGAAAGCGAATGGACAAAAAAATATTTCTATAGCGATGGACTTGTCGATAGCATGGCACAAGTCTCATCGGTCCCGGCTGAAGTTTCCGAATACAAGTTCTATCATAACGCGAAATTAGATGACATTCGTAAAACAGGGAATGAAATCATCATAACGGATACCATATCGAACGGTACAACTTTTTCTAGTCAGCTTTCCTATGTCAATGGCATCTATCAAAACAGAACCGATTTTAAAAGGTCCGATAGTTACGCCTCCAGCACCATGGCAAGAAGCATCAACGAAACGTCTGTCACAGAATACTTCTTTTCGAACGACACACTCTTTTTCAAGTCGTCATTTGAGCACAAAATGATTCTTGATGCAGATCCTTCGAATTGGTCTCTGGTCGTAGAATCATATCTTTTGAGCGATCCCAAGGACAATTCTAAATGTTATCAATACAGGGATAGCATTATAACCGACACTTTGTTTTTCCAAAATAATGAAAAAGGATTTTCTGTAAAAATCGTCAAGGGAAACAATTTGACGGAATACTTCATGGTTTATCCCGAAGGTTTCACGGCCATCCGTAAGCAGCGTCCGGCGGTAAAGATTTCGCCGAAGGCTAGGTACTTCGATTTGCTGGGACGATATAAATTCACTAAATAGATTGCCGCGCAGTCTCCCGCGCTTCCGCTCGGAGCAAGCGTGGCTCGCAATGACGTAAAGAAAAATGGGAATTATTGAAATTATCATTATCGCGATTGTAGAGGCAATGGACTGTTTTGCGGTCGCCATCGCCACAGGACTTTCGAAGTCGGGTATCAAGTACAGCCGCGCCATGCTCCAAGCGGTAAGTTTCGGCGTATTTCAAGGAGTCATGACGCTCCTCGGGTATTTTCTCGGGAGCTTCGCGGAACGCTGGTTCAATGCGGTAGGCACCCCGATAGCCTGCGCGATTCTCTGCATTCTTGGACTCCGCATGATATGGGGTGCGATTCACGGAGACGCCGGGGAAAAGGAAGGCGAAGAGATTGCGGCAAAGAACCTCACCATCGCGAACATTTTGCTTTTATCGGTCGCGACAAGCATAGACGCATTTGCGGTCGGGATTTCGTTTGCGTTCGTGAACGCGAACATGATGCTTGCCACTTCGGCTATCGCCTTCGCGAGTTTCGCCATGGGCGTTATCGGCTACGAAATGGGCAGGCACGCCGCCAAACGCTTCAAGACGAAGATTCCCGAAATCATCGCGGGGATTATCCTCATTGCCATTGGCGTGAAGATGTTTATGTAGCGCCTTCGGCGCACCTACCTCAAACACTTTCTATATTACATTCCATGAGTGAGCAGAAAGATATCGACCGTACCCGCTATTTTGAATTGAAGAAACAGCTGGAAGAAGCTAGCCGTCTTTATTACAAAGACGGAGTCTCCCCCATGAGCGACCAGGATTTTGACTTTGGGCTCAAGGAGATGGAAGCGCTAGAAGCGAAGTATCCGGAATTACGCGGGAAGGGATCACTCACGCAGAAGGTCGGTAGCGACCTCACGAACGATTTTGCGAAGGTGGCGCATGCGGTGCCGATGCTCAGCATTGCGAACGTGTATAGCGAAGAAGAAATGCGCGAGTTCGTGAAAGCCGCGGAAGAAGGGATTGCCAGCCTCGAAACATCACTGGATCCTTCGCGCATTCGCGCTCAGGATGACGAGAAAGGCAGCGCTCAAGATGACGAGAAGCGCGCAACTTGGATTTGCGAGCGGAAGATTGACGGGGTCAGTCTTTCGGTGGTTTACGAGAATGGTCGTTTAAAGCAGGCGGCAACTCGCGGCGATGGCGCTCAGGGCGACGATGTGACGTTGAATGCGCTCACGATTGCGGATATTCCCGAATATTTTGATGCGAAGAAATTGAAGATAGACCCGAGCGAAATTCCGCAAGGGACGTTCGAAGTCCGCGGTGAAGTTTACATGGAACGCGAAGCATTTGAACGATTGAACGAACAGTTCATCCTGGAAAACAAGAAGACTTTTCAAAACTGCCGCAATACGGTTTCGGGTTCGCTCAAGCTCAAGAGCGTTGCCGAATGCAAGACACGCCCGATGCGTTTTTTTGCATACCACATTCCACAAAGCAACAACAAGACTCACGAAGAAAACTTGAAACAGCTCAAGCGTCTCGGATTCCATACGAACGATTACTGGACCGCCGATACGGTCGATGAAATCATGGCGATTTCCGAGAAGATTGGCGCGAGCCGCGACAGCCTCCCGTTCGACATTGATGGCATGGTCGTGAAGTTGAACGATTTGCAGCAGCAGCGAGAACTTGGCAGCACGAGCAAGAGCCCGCGCTGGGCCATCGCGTACAAGTTCAAGGCCGAACGCGCTTACACGCCGCTTTTGTCCGTAGAATTTCAAGTTGGCCGCACCGGAGCCGTGACGCCAGTGGCCAATCTCGCACCCGTGCGTCTCGCGGGCACAACCGTCAAGCGCGCCACCCTCCACAACTTCGACGAAGTGGCAAGGCTCGACTTGCACTACGGCGACACCGTCGGCGTAGAGAAGGGTGGCGAAATCATCCCGAAAATCACCGATGTCAAACGCGAACTGCGCCCCGCCGGAGCCTCCCCCGTCATCGCTCCCGAAAAATGCCCGGAATGCGGCGAGCCACTCACGCACATCGACGGCGAAGTGATTCTGCGTTGCGAAAACTTGCACTGCAAAGCGCAAGTGCAATGTCTGTTCGAGCATTTCGTGAGCCGCGAAGCGATGAACATCGAAAATCTTGGGCCAGCGCTCATCGCAAGCCTTCTTGAGACAGGCAAAATCAAACGCATCCCCGACCTGTACCGCCTTACGCTCGAAGACCTCGAATCGCAGGAACGCATGGCAAAGAAGAGCGCGAAGAACGTCTATGACGCCATCGCCGCCTCCAAGCAGAAGAGCCTCGAAAACCTGCTGCACGGGCTTGGTATCCGCTTTGTGGGCCGCACCAGCGCCCGAAACATCGCGAAGCACTTCCGTACGCTCGAAAAGATCCGCACGGCGACCGTCGAAGAATTGCAAAACGTGACCGACGTCGGCGAACGTATCGGAAAATCCGTCTATGAATTTTTCCACACGCCGCTCTACACGAACGAAATCGACGAACTCGTATCGCTCGGCCTCCCGACAGAATTCAAGGGCGTTGTCAAGACGTTATTCCAAGGGCAAACGGCAGTCATCACAGGGACGCTTCCGAACATGGACCGCGACGAAGCCCGCAAGCTCATCGAAGAGAATGGCGGCAAGGTCTCCGGTTCCGTGAGCAAAAAGACGAGCTGGGTTTTGGCAGGCGAAGCCGCAGGCTCCAAGCTCACCAAGGCAAACGAGCTCGGGATTCCCGTGCATGACGAAGCATGGCTTGTGGCGCAGATTGCAAACGCTGACGATTCATCCGACGATGGTTCGACAAGCTCACCAACCGATGGTTCGGCAGAAAAAACAGCGAATGCCCAAGCACCCGCCACAAAAGAAGACCAGCTGTCGCTTAATCTCTAATCTTTGACGCAGCGGAGGTTGCATGTCGTGCGCGGTTCCTTCGCGACCGCCACCATATCCTTTCTACCCTTGATGAGAGGATAAAAGATTGGGTAAACCGTCTTCGATTGGTCCGTCACATCCGAAGTGCAGAAGAAGCCCGCATCCGCTTTGTCTGTATAAGTACCGTCAGCCATTCTGTACCCGAGCGGATACCCCGAAAAGCCATAGGTATCATCGTTACCCACATACGTCTCGTTCTTTTTCTTCCAGCCATCCTTGGAACCGAGAAGTCGCGTCACATTCTGTTCTGTAGCCCAAGTCCTGGCAAATGTGATAAGCGTTTCCCATTCCGCGCTAGACGGCACATGGAACCCATCCGGGCAAATATTTTTCACCTTGGCGTCAGCCCCAATATTCTCTTTCCACTGGTACAAGCGGCCATAAGCGCAATTTTCAATACTGTCGTTGTAGCACCAGCTCGAATCTACCTCATAACGTAAGTTTTCCTTCATCCAAACTTGTGAGCCGATACCGATTGTTGCGTATTCCGCACTGTCGCGCTTATCAACAAACTTTCCTACAACAAGCGAATCCGTAGCGTACGACCATTTGACCGCATCACAGCGATACATGGAATTCTGATACTTAAAATACCCTCTATGACCGCTATTGCATGCAAATCCCATTTTCAAATCAAAATCCTTGGCGTAATCCAAATAACCATGATAGCAGAAGAAATAGATATTCGTGTCCAGAACACCCTTTCGCAAATCGTCTTCATCATCGCCGCACTTATTCGCCTTTCTTTCCCTTTCCAAAAAATCAGCATTGCGACTGGATGCGGTCGGAACCATAAAACGGCCATCATCACAAACAAACTCGGCTTTTGGATTTTTCGGGCTCTGCTGAATTTTGCCGGTCGAATCGCATTTCATTCCTTGAGTGTTGTACGCGATGTACGCAGACTCCGTAGAAGAAAACCAACTATAGTAATCGACGCGATCAGTATCTTTTTGACAAATGACATAACCAATCTTTCCCAAGGATTCCATTTGCTGGACCATTCCTACCTTGGATGTAACACAAGCTATATCATTTATCTGATTCGCGCTAATCCATTTTCCTAACGTCGAATCATAGGCATAAGAGAACGTCGAATAATTGGCAGGTCTAACTTCTCCATCGGAGCCAACACCAAATTCATACGTATCCTGGAAAACGAACCCTGGATTTAACCACCCCGTATCTTTTTTGCATTCGTACGGTCGAGTATAATAGTAGCTAATCGAATTTGAAACTTTTTTGATTTCACCATCATTTTTACTGGAACATTTGCCAAGGCCGTTATAACGACCAAATATTTCAGAGCTCAACTTTATTTCAAAAAGATTTTTGGGATTATTAGATTGGCCACTAAGATTGACTACCAACAGATCGGCATATTTAACTTTAAAAGTATCCACCTTAGCGGAATCCGTTTCGAGCATCCAGAACACAGCCGTATCCAATTCCGGCAACATAGAATAACGGGTACGAGGAAGACGAGATAGCATATCCGTGATAGCCTGGACAGTATCTTTTTCATTCCCCGAAATTTGGTTTGACGGCTTAATATCAAACGATGTCGAGAACAGATATTCCATCACTTCACGCTGGGCCACTTTTTGAGCCGAATCCGAAGACAATCCTTTTTTCATCAAATAAACAATTCTCTCATATTCAATATGCGTCATGTTATTGACATAGACTGTATCCGCTTTACTCAAATCGACAAAGCTCCACGTCCATTTTGAGCTTTTTTTGTTACTGACGCGCAACAAGGCATAAGGAGAGTGCAATGACAACTTTTTAAAAGTAAAGACATTCGAGTCCTTGACATCCGTGACAAATTCTCGATTTGTCAAATTCGCCGTAGAATCAAGTTCAAACAAGGTTACTTCATATTTTTCAGCCCCGCTCTTGATATCTTCATAGCTAATCTTTGAGATAAACGAAGCAAATCCTGTTAAAGTTTTCGATTCATATCCAGATGTTTCACCATCATCTCTGGAATCAACGCCACTACCGCTATCATCGCTGCAAGCCACCATCGGCAAACAGACAAATACGCAACCCAGCAAAGCAAAAGCAAGTGAAGATAATACTTTATTCATCGCATTCTCCTAAATCTACCTCTTTCCAATAATAACCGAACGAAGCCGTGCATTTGTAACACGAGCCCCTACCCTTCCCATAACGCCCTTCCGTTTCTTGCATACAAGCCATGCCAACGGCAACATCGGATTCCGTGGCTTTTGTCCAGCCCACTTCATGGTCCCATCTGTAATAAGTGTCCTTACAGTATGTAGCCTTAACCAATTTGCCAGGAAGGGTATCTGCAGCTATATTCTCTAGGTTTATCCTGTCGAGGCCGTAACAGCCGTTACTAGACCGCGTCCAACCCGAGGTATCGCAATACAAGAAGACGGTTTTGTTAGAAGCCGCCGCCTTGATTTCGTGATAGTTGTCCGAGCACTGTCCAAGATTGTACTTTTTCTGCCAAAGGTTATCCAAATATTTCCGGCCAGTGGTGAGGGCAGCCTTATAACCAAATTTTTTCGCATTTTCCTTGTACTTGAAGCAATCTTCATTATGGCTAAAGCCGTAAGCAATGCTCCAAGACGGAGTCATCATCGAATCCGTTATCACCTCTTGCTTCAGAAGGTCTTCAAAAGACTGCGCCAAATAAAGGAAGCCTTCGTCAAGGACGGTCGCTCCCAGCAGATAATAATTGTCGGCCTGCTCCGTCGCAAGATTCAACTTGTTAAAATCCCGTTGCAACGAATCAAGCAAGAAAAAATCAGAAAGTTCTTTTTGCAGTTCGCTCATCGACGAATCAAAAGAAAGCCCGCGGTCCATATAGAGCTTTAGCCGTTTCGCCTGCATGTGCGTCAAAAGGTTCACACTTATGGTATCGCCCTTGCGGATATCGGCATAAGCTTGAGCTTCGCGCCTAACCTGAGACTGGTTAGGACCAGATTCATAGCAAAGAGGATTAGCAGCACCGTTTACCTCGATATAGACATACGGCTGCGTCAGTTTGACATTTTCAAAAGTAAAACGTCCCGAGGAGTCATCCACCGTGGTATGGTACGCATAACCGGTTAAAGCCAAAGTGCTATCGACTTCCCGCAAAACGACTTCGGAACCCACATTGTATTGTCCGCGATTGACAAAGCCGACTATGGTTCGCGCAGATTCAACCGCAGCATCACCAGGCTTTGCGATATTCGCATCCGACGATTCATCATCACTACAGGAAGAACAAACTGCGCACAGCAAGAAGAGCGCCACGACCCCAAAAAACGGGGTTCTCTCAAAAGTCTTGTTCATAAAACAACCAACAACTTAGCTAAAACAACGTTGCAAATTATAGAAAAATACCCAAAAAGAAACAGGCGTCCCCCCACAGGAACGCCTGAAACTGTCTTTTGAAAAAAAAGATCTAGCACAGCAAAGCTACAATCTGTCACCTTCAAACCAGTTTTAATTTCAGAATCAAACTTGGCCCTCAGCCCTCATTCGATTCTATAAATAAAATATATCAAAATTTTTAATAATATTTAAACTTTATTGTATTATTTTTGAAACATTTTGGAATATTCGGACATCGCGAGTTTGCCTAAAATACCATTTTTTAGTAAATTTACGCGCATGAAATCAGTACCTATAACGCTCCTGACCGGTTACCTGGGAGCCGGCAAAACAACTCTCCTCAATTACGTTCTCAATAACCAAC
>JAEEGH010016918.1_pt1 | contig 15634 bp, 17 predicted proteins | sample 9134181 | NCBI WGS metagenome assembly JAEEGH01 (sample SAMN16246544, study PRJNA631951) | gut metagenome | biome: gut microbiome; feature: rumen; material: DP-attached | host: Bos | place: Iran: Karaj | collected 2018-10 | reverse complement strand
TTGGTGGATCTTACTGGGCTCGAACCAGTGACCTTACGAATGTGAATCGTACGCTCTAGCCAACTGAGCTAAAGATCCAAAATATGTTATAATTATATCATGGATTTAAAGAAATACGAAGACGAATTAACTCAAATCGAAACCTTTTTGGCTAAACCAGACGCCTATAGCGACTCTAATTTTGCAATCAAATCTAAACGCGCTGTCACTCTTCATGAAATTCTAGATTTAAACCAAAAAATCGCCCAGTTTTCTACTAGCCTCAAAGAAGCCGAAGCTTTGGTCGATGATCCCGAACTTGGCGACATCGCAAAAGAAGATGTAATCAATCTAAAATCCGAAATTCAAAAATCAACAGCTCAGCTCGAAGAACTATTAATTCCCCGTGACCCTGCCGATGACAAACCCGCCCTTATCGAAATCCGTGCTGGTGCCGGTGGCGACGAAGCTAGCCTATCTGCCGGAGAGCTCTACCGAATGTATCTTAAATATGCTGAAAAACATGGCCTCAAGGCCGAACTTCTATCCGAAAATCAAAATGAAGCTGGTGGTATGAAAGAGGTTATTTTTAAAATTAGCGGTGACAACGCCTACGGTCAGCTCAAGTTTGAAGGCGGCGTCCACCGAGTTCAACGCGTTCCAGTTACCGAATCTCAAGGTCGCATTCATACATCCACCGTCACTGTTGCCGTGCTCCCAGAAGCGTCTGAAACCGATCTCGAGATTAAACCCGAAGATTTGCGTATAGACATCTATCGTTCCGGTGGACACGGCGGGCAGGGCGTCAATACAACCGATTCAGCCGTACGCATTACTCACCTTCCCACTGGCATTGTCGTAGCCATGCAATACGAGCGCTCACAACAACAAAACCGCGTCAAAGCTATGAACGTTCTCCGTACTCGTTTGCTTGAAAAACAAAAGGAAGAAGATCAAAAAAACGCCTCTATTGCTCGTAAATCCCTTATTGGCACAGGCGATCGTAGCGAAAAAATCCGCACCTATAATTTTCCCCAAGATCGCACGAGCTCATCGCCATCGAATATGCTCTCTCCGCTGTGCCCGTCAGGGAACGTAGGCAGTTCCTGAGGGGTGTCGAAATACGGTTCAAAGTCGGTAGTCATGATCGCTGCGACGAGCACAAAGACCAGGACCCCTGCGACTATGAGGCCTTTGGTGCTTCTCTTACTCATCGGAATCATCCTCCTTTGTTACTATGTATCTTCTGGTAAGCATGACGCTGAATGCGAACAGGATGGTGATTGCACCGACGTACACCAGCATCTGTATTACTCCAAGGAACTCCGCTTCAAGGAAGAAGTAGAAGAGTCCCACGCAGAGGAACACGAGGGCCAGATAGAACGCGCTGTGCATGACCTCCTTGTCATGAACCACGTATAATGCAGCAAGGATTGTGATTGCTGCGAGGATAAGGAACGCTACGAGGTCGAGGTTCTCGATCGCATATGAAGCGAAATCCACGACTCCGGTCCAAATATCCACTATGAAATCATAAATAATTCCCATCAGAGCACCTCCTTGATCTGAAGAGCATCCTTAGGACATGCGTCCACACAGTTCTTGCATGAGATGCACTTCGCGTTGTCGAACTCGGGACGCACGATGGGCCTTCCCTTGTCGTTGACTCCCTTCTCGACCATGGTGATGGCCTCGACGGGGCAGACCTTGGAGCACTTCTTACAGCCGATACATTTGCTGTCTGTGAGCTCGGGCTTGTCGACATCGAAGATGAAGACACGCCTCTCAGGGTTGCCGTTTGCGATATCGGAGGGAAGTGTAACTTCCAGCTTGACCTCCATACCGGGAGTCGTGTTGGGGTAGTTGAGCCTCCTAGGTCCGTAGAGCAGGTCGTACCTTGTGTACTCGGCCAGCTCGTACTCGGGCGTGACGGTCATTGCATCGACGGGGCAGTACTCTGCGCAGTATCCGCAGAATGCGCACCTTCCGACGTTGACCTGGGGCCTCATTACCTTGTTGCCGTTGTCGTCATCCACCTCGATGAGCTTGATCGCCTGGGTGACGCACATGCGTGCGCACATACCGCATCCTACGCACCTGTCGAACCTGAGTCCGGGGCGTCCGCGGTAGTTCTCGGGGATCCACTCCTTCTCGTAGGGGTAGAGGACTGTAACGGGCCTGTGGACGACTGTCTTGCAGAAGAGCTTGAAGGCTGTCCATACAGGCTTCATGATCCAAAGGCTCTTGGCGAGGTTCTTCGGATACTTATCAAGATATTTCATTGCCATCAGTAGATCCCTCCAATCTTAAGGAATACAGCGATTGCGAGGTTGAACACTGCCAAAGGCATGAAGACCTTCCAACCGAGGTTAAGGATCTGATCGGGCCTGACACGAGCGATTGCTCCTCTGATGAGGATCATCAGGAAGAACACGAACCATGCCTTGATAAGGAACACGATCTCGGGAAGGGCTGTTCCGCCGATGAAGGGGATAGTCCATCCTCCGAGGAACATGATGGCGACCATACCGCACGAGACTGAACCTCTGAGGTAGTCTGCGAGCATGATAAGTCCCCACTTCATTCCTGCGTACTCGGTCTGCCATCCCTCGACCAGCTCAGTCTCTGCTTCGGCGATGTCGAAGGGGGGCCTCTCACACTCTGCGATTGCGCAGAAGAAGAAGACGATGAAACCGAGGGCCATCGGGATGATAAGCCAAACTGTGTCCTGAAGTGCAACGATGTCGCCGATGTTGAAGCTTCCTGCGAGCAGGGAGACGGTGGCGATGATGATGAGCATCGGGACTTCGTAAGAGATCATCAGTTCTGCTGCCCTGATTCCTCCGATAAGGGAGTACTTGTTGTTCTGTGCCCATCCGGAAACCAGGATGAAGAACGGGGCAAGGGCGTAGAACGCCATGATGATCAAAAGTCCGGTGTCATAGTTCACGACATACCATCTGTCGGACAGGGGCACCATACAAGCGACAAAACAAGAAAGACCGACGATAAGCGAGACACACCAGATGTATGTCATCTTGTCGACTTTCGCGGGGATTGTGTTCTCTTTCATGAAGGTCTTAAGACCGTCCGCGACACACTGAAGGAATCCTTTCATTCCGATCATTGTTCCGCGCCTGTCCATCAGCCTTCCGAGGACCTTACGCTCCATCCATAGATTGAGCAGGACCACGACGAATGCCACGATGAAGACGACGAGCATGAAGAGGACCAGTGCGAAGATGACCAATACCTGGTCGCACACGAGCCACTCGGAGACCGGGTTGCCGGGGAAGAGCAGGTCGATAAGCCATGCGATGGTTCCTCCGATGATCTCCCAGAGTCCGTAACAGATGTCGTACGGAAGGTTGTCCGTCAGGAAAGGTGTGAAGGGGTTGGCGTAGGGATCCCTGAAGTTGATCCAATCCAATATAGATACGTAATCTGCCATTCTCCCTCACCTGTCAGTCTCTCCGAGACACATGTCGATCTGGGCCAGAACTGCAGGAACATCTGCGATCCTGACTCCCTCGCACATTGCCTTGGAGCATGAAACGTTCGTAAAGATCGGACTGCGCACCTTAAGCCTGTAAGGCTTGTCTGTACCGTCGGATGCGAGGTACATGATGGACTCTCCACGGGGATCCTCGAGCCTTCCGAATGTTGTTCCGGCGGGGACCTTTGTGGGGGTCTTGATCCTGTAGGGTGCGTTCTTTCCGAGTGCCTCGATCTTCTTGACTGCCTGCCTGATGATATCGCAGGACTGGAACATCTCCTCGATACGGATCATGTACCTGTCGTACGTGTCTCCGACCTTGGTGTCCTTGTTGAGGACCGGGACCTCGAAGTCGACCTTGTCATAGTTGTCGTAGGGGTCGTCACGGCGGATATCGAAATCGACACCGCAACCCCTCATTGCGGGACCAGTGAGACCCATGTTGGCACACTGCTCGCGTGTGAGGTAGCTGATCTTCCTCATCCTTGATACGAAGACTGAAGAGTCGTCGATGAGGTAGATGATGTCCCACATTGCCTTCTCGAAACGGTCGACTGTCCTCAGGATATCCCTGTCGAACAGCTCGGTCGTGTCGTTCCTGACTCCTCCGATACGGGGGAAGTTCGTGGTCATCCTGGCACCGCACAGTTTGACGTTGAGGTCCAGGAAGTACTCCCTCTCCCTCATTGCCCAGAGGAACACGGTCAGGTTACCCATGTCGGTTCCGACTGCAGCGAGCCACATGAGGTGCGACTGGATACGGCACACCTCGTCAGCTACGATTCTGATGTATTTGGCCTTCTCAGGAATATCGATTCCGAGGGCCTTCTCCACTGTCATGCAGTAGAGGTGAGAATATGTCATTGATGCACAGTAGCAGAGACGGTCGGTCATGGGGATGATCCTTGCGTAGTCCCTGTTCTCGGTCTCCTTCTCCCAACCGCGGTGAAGGTATCCGACGATAGGATCTGCGTCGACGCAGAACTCTCCGTCGATCTTCAGCTTGAGTGTCCAAAGACCGTGAGAGAACGGGTGCTGGGGACCCCAGATAACCCACATCTTGTCTGTGTCCATCTTCTCTTGTGCTTCTAATACGGGTACAAGCGAATCTGCCATGGTTCTCACTCCTGACTCCTGAGTTTGTATGACTTCCTGAAGGGGAAGAATTCGTAGGACTGCGGTGTGAGCAGCCTCTCCAGCCTCGGGTGGTTGTCGAAGACGATTCCGAACAGTTCCCATGTCTCCCTCTCATGCCAGTTCGCTCCCTGCCAGATGTCGGTGACACAGGCGATGTGGAGGTCGTCGGCCGGGACGTCGACGTCGAGGTCGATCATGATTCCGGTGTAGTAGTTGGACAAGAGGTAAACGACCATCAGATGGTCGATGTAGTCCACGGCGGTCACGACGGAGCAGTGCTCGAACGTGAGGTTGTCGTGGATGAATTGGCAAACATCGTGGGAGATCTCCCTGGGGCATTTTGCCTTGACCCTGCGCTCCTCTGTGGAGATGATCTCCACTCCGGAGAAGTTTGTTGTGAGGGCGTTTGTGATCTCCTCGATTGAAGGACTCTGATAGACTTCTGCCATGCTCAGTCCTCCATGAAGTTTCCTCTGCGGAAGTATGCCTCGATCTTCTTCTGAAGGAGCATGAATCCGTCGATCATCGCATCGGGACGTGCGGGACATCCGGGGATGTACACGTCGACGGGGACGATCTGGTCAAGTCCCTGGATACAGTTGTAGGAATCGTACCAAGGTCCTCCAGAAATGGCGCACTCTCCCATTGCCACGACCCACTTGGGGTTGGGGATCATCTCGTAGAGACGCCTGAGGTCGGGACGGATCTTCTTCGAAATCCAGCCGTTAACGAGCAGGATATCGGTCTGCCTGGGCGATGAACGGTAGATCATACCGTAACGCTCTGCATCGTACCTGGGCGCGGATGCGGCTGCCATCTCGAGAGCACAGCAGGCCAGTCCCCAGTGAAGGGGGTGCATGGAGTTCTTCATTCCCCAAGCCCAGATGGGACCCGTCAATTTGTCCACTGATTTCTTTGTTCCGGTGCTGAGCAGGTCATTGATGATCGCGTCCGACCATGTCATGAACTCGTCAGCACTCATTGCTACTGCATGGGGGTAAAGGCTCATATCCATACTTCTGCCTCCTTTTTGAGAGAGTATGCCACTCCGAGGACCATGATTCCGAAGAAGATGATCATCATGAGCTGAGCGGTAGCGCTCAATCCTGAGAAGGCGATTGCCCAGATCAGGAGGAAAGTCGCTACTAAGTCGAAGACGACGAAGATAAGAGCGAACGTGTAGTACTGGAATCTGAACTGCACGTGCGCTTCTCCGATAGGCTCCGAACCGCACTCATAGGTCTGCTCCATCCACTCTGTGGGTTTCTCAGGCCTAAGGAACCTCGATACCAACCATGCGAGAGGGCCAAATGCGAACGTCAAAAGCGCCACAAAAGCCAACGGCATGTAGTACATTATTAGTAACATTGGGCGATTGGATACTTTATTGGTACATAAAGATAACCGCACACGCGTATCTATAATAGGGCTGTGTTAGGTGTTTTAGACCACAGTTTTAGTACTGAATCAACGATTAACGGACCATGTCTAGCCATATCGGATTCATCGGTGCCGGGAAGATGGCAGAAGCCCTCATCGGAGGGCTGATCGCCAAGAAAGTGTTCTCAAAGGACGAGATCATCGCCTGCGCCCCGAGTCAGAAGACGAGAGAACACATCGAGACCACATACGGCGTCAAGACCTATGCGAAGGCCGCGGATATGGTGAAGGATGCGGACCTTATCGTGCTAGCCGTCAAGCCCAAGAACGTACCCGGACTGTTCGAGGACGAAGGCGTGAAGATCGGCAAAGGGAAGATCCTCATCAGCATCGTCGCCGGACTCTCGCTTGAAAAGATGGATCGTTATGTGCCAGACGCTAAAAAAGTTAGAGTTATGCCCAACCATTGCTGCATGGTCCTCGAAGGCGCCATGGGCTACACGTGCGATCCTACGCTGAAAGCGGCGGACAAGAAGAAGATAGAGAAGATTCTGTCCTCCGTAGGATTAGCGGTCGAGGTGCCCGAATCTCAGATGGATGCAGTGACGGGAATCGCAGGAAGCTCTCCCGCATTCCTCTATATGGTGATCGATGCCATGGCGGATGCAGGTGTCCTGAACGGCCTCAGCCGCGAGCAATCCATAAAATTGGCAGCACAGTCCATGCTCGGAGCGGCCAAGATGGTCCTGGAGACCGGAAAGCATCCGGATCAGCTCAGGGACGAGGTATGTTCACCCGGAGGCACCACAATCGTCGGGGTAAAGATACTCGAGGACCTCGGAATGCGCTCGGCCATGTCCAACGCAGTCGATGGGACGATAGCGAAATCCCGCGAGATGTCGCAGGAATGAAACTCACTTTCTGAAAAACGACCTTACCAGACCGATACCGACACGGGGTGCGTTGCTCCATATGGAGCCCGCATCCCAGTCGAGGTCCTTTTTGTTAGCTATCGTGGAGTTCATCATACGGGTACCCTCGTCCTTGGTCTCCCAGAGGCGGGCGTTCCTCTCCTCGGCATCCTCGATCTTCATGATCTCGTCGACCTTGTGCATCAGCTCGCGGGCGAACTCGGTCCTCTGACATCTGTCGTTCTTGACGCTCTCCTCGATACGGCCTGCCTCGAACTCCTTCTGGGCAAGCACCAATGCAGCATCGTAGGACACTTCTGCTATGTCATCGCGGGTCATCCACTTGGTCTCATAGGACAGGACATGTTTCCAAGAGGGGTTGTCCAACAGCTTCCTGTGATCTTCCAGGGTATGTGCCCTTAGGGTGTATCCCCACTTCTCGGGTTCCTCGAAGATCCTGCTCCCGGGATCGACGAAGGGTGCGAACGGTGCATTGTAGATGAATAGCCCGTCATCCCTGCCTACCAGGCTCCACAGCCTCTCTGCCGATTCCACGCTGTACAGGGCGGATGCTCTGTCCTGGTAGGGGAGTCCGTTCATGTAGAACAGGTCCATCCTGCTGCACCCGTTGTTGAATGCCGCCGGCAGCGTCTTCTCTATGGCCTCGTTCGTGTAACCCTTCCCCAGGTTCAGGCGGACCTGCTCGTCATGGGAATCGGGCGAAAATTCGATAGACCAACCTCCATCGAAGGTGTCGTTGATCTTCTTGAAGTATTCCGGCGTTCCGCCGTTGAACAGCTCGATGACGACATGGTTCTTGATGCGCCTCTCCTTGCATTCCTTGAGGAATCTGTCGGCATAATCCATGCTCTGCTGCCTCAAATCGCCCACGATGAATATGGGTGTGTCCAGATAGGACTGGATGACATCCATGTCCTCCGCCAGTTTCTCAGGGCTCCTGTAAGCGGGGGCCTTCCTACAGACCACTTTGCCGTTGGCGTGATGGGAACCTCCGCACTCGGCGCAGTTTATGGAGCAGCCCCTGACGGTGAAGACCGATGTCAGGGGGAGCTTGTCCCATCCGAACCATGGCAGGGCTCCGGAGATGTCCATGTTGCGCATGACGCACTTGATCATGGTCCCGTAATCGAACTTTATCTCGTCAAGGGACTGTAGCGAATATGTGACCGGGTTCTCGTGCACGTTCCCGTTTCCGTCCTTCCATGTGAGGTTCGGGACCTCGGAGAGGTCGCCTCCCTTCGAGAGGGCCTCCATCATCATCACAGTGGGGACCTCCGTAGTGTCCCCTCTCATAACCAGGTCAATCTCGGGACGCTGGATGAGCTCCCTGTAGAAGTACGAGGAAGTGAGCCCTCCGAACTCCACAAGGGCATCGGGATGGTATTTCTTGACGATCTTCGCCAGCTCTATCGCACCATGAGCATGGGGCATCCAGTGGAGGTCTATGGCGAAGACCTTGGCATTGAGCTTGCTGATCCTCTTCTCCACGTCGAACTTGTCGCTCTGGAGCATCTGGACCGCTATGTTGACGATCCTGGTCTTGAAACCGGCAGCCTCCAGATGGGAGGAGATCGTCATGAATCCTATAGGATACATCTCGAAGACCGGCGACGACGGTATGACATCGCTGACCGGCCCGTAGAATATCGGTTTCTTGCGGAAGTCATAGACGGACGGCGCATGCATGAATATGATGTCCGAGCTCATGCATCATGCTCCGTAACGCCTCTTGCGCTGCTGATATGTCCTGATTGCCCTCAGGAAGTCTATGTACCTGAATCCCGGCCAGTAGACATCCGTGAAATACAACTCTGAATAGGCCATCTGCCAAAGCAGGAAGTTCGATATCCTGATCTCTCCGGATGTCCTCAGCACAAGGTCCGGATCCGGTATGTCGCTGGTGGAGATGGCGGATGAGATCATGTCCTCGTCTATGTCATCGACGGTGATCTCGCCCTTCTGGACCTTCTTCACGATGCACCTCACGGCCTGGGCTATGTCCTGCCTTCCGCCGTATCCTACCGCCATGTAGACTGTGACCTCGTTGTAATCCTTGGTCTTCTCCTCCGCGTATTCGACCGCTTTGAGGAGTTCCGGGGAGAAAAGGCTCCTGTCCCCGATGACCCTGATACCTGCGCGGCGCTTATGGACCTCCTCCGAGTCAGCGTACTCGTAGAAGGACTTCTCCATCAGCTCCATGATGTACTCCACCTCCTCCGGGTCCCTCTTGAAGTTCTCCGTGGAGAATGCAAACAGCGTGAGATGGCTGATCCCAAGATCCGTGCACCACTCCAGGACCTCCTTGAGCTTGTCCCTGCCCATGGTGTGTCCCTTGATGGTGGGTTCTCCCAGGACCTCCTCCGCGTACCTGCGGTTGCCGTCCATGATGATGGCGATGTGCTTGGGGATCGCCCCGTTCATGACCTCCTTTCTGAGCGAGGATTCGTAAGCCGTATACGCTGCATCCTTGACCAGATTGGGCATCGCCATGTTTATCACTCGAAATCTTGCGGGACGCCTGCGGCCTTCTCACCCATGTCGAAGCAGCCTATGGCCGCCACGGCGCCGATGACGCCTTTGGTTCCGCCGTTGAGCGAGATGATCTGCACCCCGTTCTCTTCTGCTACCCTGACCGCATCCTCCGGTTTGAAGAGGATGCTCTTGCAATCCCATCCGAAATCCGCCAGTCTTTTGGGGATCTCCAATCCCTGGAAGACCGTCATGATAGCATCTTCGGAATAGCTCTCTTTGCGGATGAAGTCCGCAGCATACTCGATGAGCGCCGGGATCTCCGACTCCTTGACGGCGAAGGACACTGCGGTACCGCAGCAGTTCGTCGTCTTGTTGGGTGCATCGGGATTGAGCTGGACTATCTTGTGCTCGATGAACTTGCCGATCGGACACTGTGTTCCGAGCTTGAGTCCCGCGACCCATGTGGCCCCCTTCTCCTTCGTATCGGTATCGTCGATACCTATGATCACACGGACCAGCTTGGGGGTTATGATGTCCACGTGGGTGGTGTGTCCGCCTCCCATCTTGAAATCGTCGGGGAATTCCGTGCGTAGGACATCGGGACATGCGGGCATGCAGGCTCCGATACCTACCGATGCTCCGGCCATGCCATACCATGTGGAACGGACCTCGTCGCCCTCGATCTTTATCGATTTGATCCCCATCGCGCCAAGCTGCTGGGATACTGGACCGAACCTGAGCTCTCCCTCTCCGATATCCGCTGTCGTGATCAGCATGGTGGACTTCAGCTTCACCGACTTGATCACCCCTCCGGTACGGCGTCTGTTGACTGCATCCCACTCCGCGGGGCCGACGGACGAACATGTCTCTATGAACTGGACCTTACCGTTCTTCTCGTCGACCATCGTCAGGAAGCGCTTGCAGAACATCCTTCCTGTCCTGGCCTGTACCTCTTCCGGCGTCAGAATCTGTACCAAATTAACACCAATTCCTCAGGAAGGGTCAGTCCTCTTCCTCTTCCGAACCGTATTCGTCCGGGTCAGCGACGAACAGTGCCTCGGCGGGAACGTTCCTGCAGAGGTAGACGGTGCGTGCAGCCTTTCCGATGTCGTAACCTGCGTCCATGCAGATGTCCGTGTCGATTCCGAGGATTATGGGGTCCTCGGTGTGCACGAGACCTGCGCGCATGGCATCCTGGAATGTCCTGGAGAGATGGACCATGGAGCGGTCGCCAGGTACGATTCCGTTCTCGAGCAGGTCTTCGACCTCCTCCTCGTTGGTGGGGTAGAAGAGCTCCTCGGGTATGTTCTCGCAGTCCAGCTTGATGTCGAGCTCGATCGTGTGGCCGTAGGTTGCCCTGATCTTTCCGGCGGAGATGCTGTACCTTCCCTTGGGGTCGGTATCGACCAGCGCTTCCAGGTGTCTGATCCTGAGCCATCCCATGCGGGGGTTCAGGTCCTTGATCTTGTCGAGCACGTCGCGGGTAGAGACGTATCCCTGGGAGTCCATCCTGAGATTGTACTTACCGTGCCTCAGGATCCCTGCCAATGTCCTTCCGATCTTCTCAACCTCGAAATCGGACATTATGAATTTGCCTTCTTCGCCGCAATAGGGGCAGCGTTCGTTACGGAAATATCCGTGCTCCTCGCATTCTCTTATCATGGTTTCACTTCCGAAGCCTTCTCGGCCGCTTTGACCGCGTTGGCCATGAGCATACAAATTGTCATCGGCCCCACTCCTCCGGGGACCGGCGATATTGCTGATGTCTTGTCTTTGACATTCTCGAAATCCACATCCCCCACGAGCCTGCTGCCCTTGGGATGTGTCGGGTCATCAACCCTGTTGGTCCCCACGTCTATGACGACTGCGCCGTCCTTCACCATATCCGCCGTTACGAAGCGGGGCTTGCCTATGGCGACTATGAGGATGTCGGCCTGCCTGGTGATCTCCGGCAGGTTCTTGGTACGGGAATGTACGATGGTGACTGTTGAATCCGCGCCTGCACCCTTCTGGACCATCATCGCGGCCATGGGTTTTCCCACGATATTGCTGCGTCCGATGACCACGACATGTTTCCCCGAAGTCTCGATACCGGACCTTATGAGCATCTGCTGGACCCCTGCCGGTGTGGCGGGAAGGAAGTCCGGGTTGCCTATGAGCACGCGTCCGACGTTGCTGGGGTGGAAACAGTCCACATCCTTCTTGGGATCGATGGCGTTGATCACCGCTTCCTCGTCAAGATGCGACGGGAGAGGCAGCTGGACGAGGAATCCGTGAATGGAAGGATCCTTGTTGAGCTCGTCCACCTTCGCCATGAGCTGTTCCTGAGTTGTATCTGCAGGCATGCGCACCGTGACGGATTTCATCCCAAGCTCCTCGCACATCTCGCCCTTCTTCCTGACGTAGACTTGCGAAGCGGGGTCGTCACCGACAAGGACGACTGCTAGACCGGGCGTCACACCCTTTGCCTTGAGGTTTTCTATCCTTGTCCTGAGCTCGGCATAGATCTCGGCCGATACATCCTTCCCTAGTATGAGCTTGGTCATGCTTGATCACGGTATGCGCGCCATATTTTCATGCGTATATAATCGTGCGCCCGTCCTTTTTAAGGTCGATTCCATTAAACTCCACTAAACGAGTGAATCCGCCTACGCGAAGTCATTCTTCCCTGCGGCTTCGAATGGAAAGGAACTTGCGCAACAGCCTGCTCCGATGCAGAAAATCGACTGCATCAACATAAACTGGCACATTAAGATGATTCATCCATCAGCTTCTGGTCCCGGTTCTGTTTACGGCAGGTCACTCGATGATCGTCGCGGGTTCGAATCCCTCGTCGATGATCAGTTTGAGAGTCTGCTCGACGGCCTTCTTGTTGTGCTCCATCTCCGCCCAGGTCATGATCCCTTTGTCGCGGGATTCCACCATATGCCATGAATGTGTGCCCAACACCAGATCGCCGTCGCCGACTGACCTTGCAAGGGAAAGATAGTCGGAAGGTTCCCTCTTACCCTCGTGCATAGGCCAAAGATATGCTGCAATGTTCTTCCCTCTGACATCCTTGCCCTTCGCGACTGGATGCTCCGTCACTCCAGACACCTCATAGGGCCTCTTACCGGGATCGGCATAAACCGATGAATCGTGCTTTATTCCGAGCCTGCCCAGCTCTCCGTATACCTGGTCGGACATCTGCATGAATGGTGCGCGGAAGCACGTCGGTGCCTTCAGATTGTCCTTCACTGCAGAATACCCCTTTTCCATGACCTCCCTGAGGTCGTCCGGTCCGAGTTTTGTCATATCCTCATGGTCGTAGCCGTGGAATCCGACGCAGTGATCGGCCAATACAGAACAGTCCAGGACCTCGGCGGTATGGCCTTCCACGAAGAATGTGGCCTTGATACCGTAATTATGCAGTATATCCAATAGAATCTCCAGACCCTTCTCGGCGGATTCGAACCTGGGGGCGGTCCCCTGCCCGCGGTCCATGGAGCCTGCGGCCCTTGAACCGTCGACCTCGATGTTAACATCGCGGTCCAGATCCACCGTGAATATGAGCCTGCGGGTCATCTGGGTTTGACCTCCGTGACCCTCTTGATCAGCATTCCCTCGATGTCGAACGGGTTATTGCTCATCGCCAGTTCCTGAGCACGCTTGAGTTTCGCATCGCTCTCGGCGTATATCGTCATCAGCACATCGCCGGCCTCCACCCTCTGGCCCTTCTTCTTGTAGATCAAGAGTCCGGCGCCCTTGTCGGAAGGCGATCCTGCGGCCTTCGCGATGTTGACTATCTCCTTGTTGCGGATGGCATGGACGTATCCGGGGTTCGTGGCCTTCAGATCGAACGAGTGGTCTCCGGGCTTCAGGTCGGATGACTTGAGATCGGGCCTTCCGTTCTGGGCCACCACTATCTCCAGGAACTTCTTGTGGGCCTCTCCCGAATCCAGGATCTCCCTTGCTCTGGTCGCCCCGTTGGGGACGCCTGCCATCTCGAGGATGATCCCTGCGCACTCGCATGCCTTCTCGATGACGCTGGACGGGTGCTTCTCCCCCTCCAGTATGGAGATGCATTCCCTGGCCTCGAGATTGGGTCCGATGGCCATTCCGATGGGTTGATCAGCGTATGTGATGGCGCACTCCACGTGCATTCCGATCCTCTCGCCCAGATCCATCAGGTCGCGGGCGTATGCCTTGGCCTCCTCCAATGTGGGTACCTTTGAACCAGAACCGGTCGGGATGTCAACCAACAGGTGCGTGGAACCCATGGCGACCTTCTTGCTCATGATCGAGGCCAGCATCTGCGCCCTCGGGTTTATGCCCAGGGGGTGCTCTATCTTGATGACCATGTCGTCCACGGGGGCCAGATTCATGGATCCGCCCCATGCGAACACTCCTCCGACCTCCTCGGATATCGCCATCAGTTTGCTTGACGAGAGCTCCACGTCGCAGAACGTCTCCACGAAATCGGATGTTCCGCATGCGCTGCTGATGGCACGGGATGATGTCTTGGGCAGCATAAGACCTGCCGCGGCGACGATGGAGACGACGATGGGCGTCACCTTGTTGCCGGGGACCCCTCCGACGCTGTGGAAGTCGAAGACCGGGGCGCGGTCGAACATCACCCTGTCGCCCGTGTTCACCATTGCAGTGGTCATATCGGCGATCTCGTCCACATCCATGCCGTTGATGTACAATGCGGTGAGCCAAGCGGAGACCTCGATCTGTGAAAGCCTTGCCTCCAGGACATCGTTCACGATGCCGTTGATCTCCTCCTTGGTGAGCTTCTGGCCATCCATCTTCTTCCTGATGCTCCTGACGGATTCAGGACTGGGTGAGAACACCACGTTGACCTCGGAGCCGTTCTTGGCGCCGATCTTGTCCATGACGTTCTTCGGCATCAGTATCTCGCCGCGCTTCAGCAGGGTATCCGACCTGTTGGCGGTGACCACGTATGACCTTTCCGCATCGATGCGGACACGGTCGCCTTCCTTGACCCCGATCTCGATGCAGTCGTCATCGTGGATTATGACCCTCATGACGGCCGATTCCAGATCGTAATCCCTGGCGATCAGCTTCATTTCTTACCCCACTTCTCGAGTGCGATGCGAAGTTCCTCATGGTCCTTCGCGTATTCATCTACGGGTATTCCCAGGAATGCCGCATCTACTGCCTGGCACATTCCCATTGCACCCTTCATTACGCCTCCGGGGTGTCCTGCGACTCCCCCTCCGGCCTGTATCTGTACATTCAATCCTGATTCCTTGACCATGGGTGCGATCATTCCGGGATAGACACCTCCGGAACACACCGGCATGACGGTCTTGTAAGGTACGGTGATGTCGTCGAGACATGCATCCAGGCATGTGTGGTCGCCCTTGTTCCCGGACATCTTTCCCACACCGAGCGTTCCGATGTGCAGCGCGTCTCCTCCGCACATGCGGACCAGCTTCGTGATCGGGAGCATTGATATCCCGTGGAGCGGGTCCCTCGTCATTGCACCGTGCATCGTCCTGTGGACGTGGATCGGGATCTTGATCGATGGATCCTCCGCTAGTGCCTGTACGGCCGCGAATCCGCATGTGATGACATCCACCATCAGTTCCTTCGCTCCCCAGCTCTGGACCTTCTCCGCGACCTCTATGATCTCGTGTCCCGACGTGCTCACGTTGATCGCATGCATCATCAGGTGGCCTTCGCTCTTGAGCCTGTCCAATGCCTCCGCCACAGCGACGGTACGGTCCTCGATGGGACAGAACTTCTGGTTCGACAGCGTCTCATCGTCCTTGCTGTTGGTGAGTCCGCCCTTTCCAGCCTGGTAGACGTAATCGGCGAACTCCTTCGGCGGAAGACCGATCTTGGGCTTGACGATGGTACCGACCAGCGGCTTCTCCGGACGTTCCAGCTGTTTCCTGAGACCCTGGACACCGAACTTGGGTCCCTTGAACTCCCTGAGCATGCACTTGGGGAAGAAGACGTCCTCCAGCCTCAGCTTGCCGATGGATTCCAATCCGAACAGGTTGCCGGCGATGACGCTGAGGATCTGGGGCACCGCTCCGATATCGAGGCTGAAATCCTCGACGGGATATGCGATGCGGATGTTGTCCCTATCGATCTTGGTGACGCGTCCGCCGTACTTCTCGAACACGTCCTCGGTCAGTGTGCTGATCCCGGTCCATGTGCCCGTGGACTGCTCCGCCGCAATCGCCTCGGCGGCCTTCTCCATGGGGCGGTCGGTGGTGACGCG
>JAEEGH010016917.1_pt1 | contig 15635 bp, 15 predicted proteins | sample 9134181 | NCBI WGS metagenome assembly JAEEGH01 (sample SAMN16246544, study PRJNA631951) | gut metagenome | biome: gut microbiome; feature: rumen; material: DP-attached | host: Bos | place: Iran: Karaj | collected 2018-10 | reverse complement strand
TTGGCTTTCATTTTGGGCGATTTAGGTAAAAATCAGGGAAACGCTAAATTGCAAGACAAATTTATTCAGGTAGGAAAAGATAAAATATCTTACAATCAATATATGCACGATTACAATGCTTATAGAGATTTGATAAAAATAAGAGAAGACAGAAATCTTTCCTCTGAAGAAGATTTTGAAGTCGGCAATCAAGTGTTTGAAACAATGGTTGATTCATTATTGTTGGCAAGAGAATCTAATGCTTTGGGAATATCGGTTACAGCAGAAGAATTAAGAGATTTGGTGGCAGGTGCTAATCCTCACCGCTATGCTCAACAATTTTTCAGTCCTAATGGCACCTATGATATGCAATTAGCTAACAATTTCTTGGATAATATGGATCAATACGATACAAATGCCCGGAATCAATATATGGAATTGGAACGCTATATTGAAAGAGAGACACTTGTAAACAAATATTTCAATTTGATATCCAAATCGTTCTATATGCCACAAGCATTGTTGAGAAAAGCTCAAGAAGAAAGTTTGCTGAAGGCAGACGTGGAAGTGGTACAAGTTTCTTATTCAGATCCGTCTGTTAGTGATGAAAAGATCTCCGTTACACAAGATGAAATCAAAAATTGGTACGATTCTAACAAATATCGTTTCAAACAAGATAAAGAATATAGAGATGTAGAATATGTAATATTTAGAATTGAACCATCTCCGGAAGATTTGGAAACAATAGAGAACGAAGTCAACCAACTTTTTACCGAATTTTCCACTACAGACAGACCGCAAGATTTTGTAAACAGATTGATAGATTCTCGTTACGATAGCACTTATTTCAAACAAGGTGAATTGGCACCGAGTTTGGATACTATTTTGTTCAATGCACCTGTCGGCACTTTGGTGGCACCGTATATAGACGGCAACATGTGGACATTTGCAAAATTGTTGGATGCTAAAAATCGTCCGGATTCTATCAACGTAAGCTTAATGTTTGTAGCTGATAAAGGTACACAACAGGCATCCCGTACTAAAGCAGAAGCCGATTCTATCGTAGATTTGGCCTACAATGCTGTTAAAGGCGGTATGAATTTCTACGAAGCCAGTGTGAATTATTCAGACATTCCGGTTGAAGGTCAACCCGATTCTGCAAAAATATGGTTGGTAGATGGCACAGAAGGTCAATTTTTCTTTGATACATTGTACAACTTTGCACCGGGTTCTATAGTAAAATATAAAAATGATAACATAGGCGGCACCTATATTTTCAGAATTAACGAGGTGACTGCCCCGTCAAGAAAAATACAAGTGGCAATCGGTAAAAAAGAAATTGCCGCCTCACAAGAAACTATCGACAATATTGAAAGTCGTGCCAATACATTTATGAACGGCTTGACAACTATTTCAGAATTTGACAAAAAAGCCGAAGCCAATGGTTTGGATAAAAGAAGTTTTGAAAGAGTTGAACCTATGACATATACTTTGCCGGGTGTTACCAATGGCGGTCGTGATATTATACAATGGATTTATGACAAAAAAACCAAACTCGGTGATGTGTCAACTGTATTTTCAACAGGAGAAGTTTATGTAGTGGTGGCATTAAAAGGTATCTATCCGGAAGGCTATCTTCCTTTAGACCAAGAACAAGTAAAACAATATTGTGAAACAATGGCTAAAAGAGATAAAAAATCAAGTGTCTTGGAAGCAGCTTTGAATAAACAAGTAAAGGCAGGAAAATCTTTAGATGCCATTGCAAGCAGTTATAATACCGAAAAAGAAGCAACAACAGTATCTTTCATAGATAGAAATCTATCTCATTTTGGTCCGGAAGCCAAAATAATAGGCAGCATGCTGGGTCAAAAACAAGGAACTACCCAAGTTTATGGCGGAGAGATGGGAGTTTATGTTGTAAAAGTAAACAAGGTGGATGTGCCTACTGTAGATGTGAAAACAGATACAGAAACCATCAACATGATGAGTCAACAACAATCCATGATGTTCCAAAACAGAGTACAACAAACTTTGACACCTTCTTTGAGAAAAATGGTGAAAGTAGTTGATAATAGACCAATTGTTATGTAATTAAAAAAAATAGTAGCTATGAAAAATTTCTTATATGTATCAGTATTAGCAGCAACCATATCGTTGATATTGGTTTCATGCAACAAAAACACTCCGGAGGCAGTAGTAGAAAAATATTGCACTTGTTATTATCAAAATAATTTTACAGACATACAGAACTATGTAACAGAATCTAACAAGGACTTCTACCGAAAAATGGCTCAAGCATTGGAAAATAGCCAACAAGAAGTAGTTCCTAACGTTGCTGTTAAAAATATTGAGTGTGAAGTAGAAAGTGATACTAATGCAACTTGTTCTTGCTTGATACAAATAACCGATCCTGAAACATCAGAACAAGAGGAAATTAAAAAAGTTATCCCTTTGAAAATGGAAAATAAAACATGGTTGGTTGACCTTGGTAAAGAAGATATGTTGATGCCGGAAGATAAAGATGCAAATACAAGCAGCAAAGCTTCTAAGTCAGATGCCGGAGAAACTGTGAAAGAGTTTGCAGACGATATTATTGACGGTATCTTTTCTGATGAAGAACCGGCAGAAAACTAAAATTTAACATCCGTAAAATTTAAAAACTGCTTGTATTCAAGCAGTTTTTTTTTCAAATGATACGAAAAGTCGCTTTTATATTAATAATAGGTATATTGTTTTCTGTCATGTTCTTTTTGCACAATAGACAACAGCAAGAAATCGTGACGGAGAAGCCGGCTACTTTTCAATTGTCAGACGCAGACTATGCTCAATTACAAAATGGAGATGTAATTCTTCGCTATGGCTATGGAATGATCAGTGAGGCTATTGCCAAACATACCAAAGGGAAATTTCCTGTTTCACATTGCGGAATTTTGCAGCAGGAATCTGATACAACTTGGTCGGTGATACATACTGTTTCCAATTCTTTGGTGGAAGTGGATGGCATGCAAAAAGATGCTTTGGAAAAATTTGTCAGAGAAGGGCATGTCGGTTCAATTATTGTTTTGCGATATATAAGTGAAGATACGTTGGCAGGTGGGAAAATAGTTGCCAAAGCCAATCGGTTTTTGCAGCAAAAAATTCCTTTTGACAATTCGTTTGATTTCGATGATGACAGCAAATTTTTCTGTACGGAAATGCTTTGGCATGTGTTTAATGACACGCTGCAAAAGGATATATTAGAGATGGAGGATGGTCAGAAATACAATTGTTTGACATTTGATGCATTTTTCAATGAAAACAATTTCAAATATATCATTAATTATAATGATTCCACAATTATAGAAAATGGAGATTAAACAATTAGTAGAAGCATATCGGCATTTGGCATCTTTTCAAACCTTATCGGAGGCTTTAAACAGCCCACATCCGTCAAGATTGCATTTGAAAGGTTTAAATGGCAGTGCTATAGCTATTTATTTGTCATTATTGGAGGAGCAGCAGCAGAAAGTTCAATTGTGTATCTTGGCAGACAAAGAAGAATCGGCTTTTTTTTATAATGATTTGGAACAGTTGCGGCAAGAGCAGGACGCAGATATTAAAGATAAAACCATTTTGTTTTTTCCTGCCATCAAAAACAGCCAAACAAGGCAAGAAAGATACAATCAATTGCTGAGGACCAATGTTTTACAACGTTTGAATAGTGGCAAGCCGTTTGTCTTGGTAACGTATGCAGAAGCTGTTTGTGAAAAAACTTTTGACAAAAAGTCTATTTCTACCAATACCATTCATCTAAGTGTCGGTCAAAATTTTTCTATTGACGAACTCTTGGAGCGATTGTCAGATGCCAATTTCGAGTTTGCAGAATATGTGGTGCAGCCGGGAGAATTTACACTTCGTGGAGGTTTGGTGGATGTGTTTTCTTTTTCCCAGGAAAATCCTATTAGAATTGAATTTTCCGGTGATGAAATCGTCTCTATTCGTTCCTTTGATGTCGGCAGCCAATTGACAAAAAGTATGTTGGCAGATATTGACATTATACCCGATATTCAGTTGACCGGCAATGAAGAAAAAACTGATTTCTTTTCTCTACTTACAGCAAAAACCAATATTTGGGTAGAAGATATTGAGGCCCATGAACAGGAATTGAAAAAAATATTGCTTTCCATAGGCAAAAGAGAAGAACTTGACGAAATAGAATATATTTCTGCAGAAGACTACAAACGCCATCTTTTAGATTATCATTTGATAGAATTTGGCAGAAATGCTTATGCAAAAACCACGCAGGAAATAATATTTTCCGTACAACCACAGTTAACTTTCAACAAGCAGTTTGATTTGTTGCTACAGCAATGGATAGAACAATATCAAAACGGATTCGTAAATATTTTCGGTACTACCAACGAAAATCAGGCGGCAAGGGTAAGAAATATTGTTAGAGATTTGTTGCAAAACGACGATAATTACAAAGAATATTCTGAAGAAAGTTTGCGTCAATTTGAATCAGATTTGCTGCATTATGTAAATATTTCCTTGCACGAAGGCTTTATAGATAATGATTCAAAAATAGCTTTCTATACCGACCATCAAGTCTTCAATCGTTATCATCGCTACAAGATAGAAGATAAGTACAAAAAAACCGAGATGATGACCTTGAAAGATTTGTACGATTTACAGCCCGGAGATTATGTAACACATATCGACCACGGAATCGGACAATATGCAGGTTTGGAAAAAATACAGGTAGGTGGCAAGCAGCAGGAATCAATAAAAATTATCTACAAAGACAACGATATTCTTTATATCAGCATTCATTCTTTACATCGCATTGCCAAATATTCCGGTAAAGACGGTGTTCCGCCGAAATTGAATCGTTTGGGAGGCAACAATTGGAACAAAGTAAAGGAACGAACAAAGAGCAAAGTTAAAGAATTGGTGTTTGACTTGGCAAAATTGTATGCAGAACGTAAGTCAAGTGATGGCTTTGCTTTTTCTCCCGATACCTACATGCAAACCGAATTGGAGGCATCGTTCATTTATGAAGATACGCCCGATCAGGTGAAAACCACACAAGATGTAAAACGTGATATGGAGGCATCCTATCCAATGGATAGGTTGATATGTGGAGATGTCGGTTTCGGTAAAACGGAAATAGCCATTCGGGCAGCCTTCAAAGCAGTTTGCGATAGCAAACAAGTTGCGGTATTGGTGCCGACAACCGTGTTGGCATTGCAACATTATAATACTTTTAGAGACAGACTGGCGAATTTTCCTTGTAGTATAGACTATGTCAATCGTTTTCGTTCGCAAAAACAGCAAAAAGAAATTTTCAAAAAGTTAAAGGAAGGGCAATTAGACATTATCATCGGCACTCATAAATTGTTAAGCAAAGATGTTGAATTTAAAGATTTGGGTTTGCTGATTGTAGATGAAGAGCAAAAATTCGGTGTGGGTGCCAAAGAAAAATTGAGACGATTAAAAATTAATGTAGATACCCTCACCATGACAGCAACCCCTATTCCGCGGACGCTGCAATTTTCTTTGATGGGTGCCCGCGATATTTCTATCATGCGAACTCCGCCCTTGAATCGTTATCCTATTGAAACTACGGTTTGTGTCTATGATGAAAATGTGCTTTTTTCTGCCATAGAATACGAAATATTTAGAGGCGGACAAGTTTTTGTTGTCAATAATCGCATTCAAAATATAGAAGAAATAGCGTCTTTGATACAATCGCATTTTCCTAATCAAAAGGTGGCAGTAGGGCATGGACAAATGGAAGGGGAAAAGTTAGAAAGAATCATGATGGATTTTGTGGATGGTTACTATGATATTTTGGTGGCAACCACTATCATTGAGTCAGGTTTGGATATTCCCAATGCCAATACCATTATTATCAACGAAGCACAAAATTATGGTTTGAGTGAACTGCACCAATTGCGGGGACGAGTCGGCAGAAAAAATAAAAAGGCATTTTGTTATCTGTTGACTCCGCCACGTGATATGATATCCGATGTCGCCAAGAAACGATTAGACGCCATTGCGGAATTTTCCGATATAGGCAGTGGTTTTAATATCGCCATGCGGGATTTGGATATTCGTGGTGCCGGCAATCTTTTAGGAGCGGAACAAAGTGGCTTTATTACCGAAATCGGTTACGAAATGTACCAAAAAATATTGGAAGAAGCCCTTGAAGAAATGAAGATTGAGCAAGCCGATAGTGATCATGGCGAAGAAGATTTGAATTTTGTAAAAGAATGTGTTGTTGAAACTGATTTGGAATTACTGATACCGGATAATTATGTCGCCGGCACCAACGAACGCTTGTCATTATACAAGTCTATGAGTTCTATTGCCAACGAACAGCAAATGAACGAGTTCAAGCAATCTCTGGTGGATCGATTCGGCAAAATTCCTCCGCAAACCGAAGAATTGTTGCTGTCGATAAAAATGAGAAATGTCGCCAAACAGGTTGGTTTTGAAAAAATTGTGCTGAAACAAAACAAAATGGTGGGACATTTTGTTTCCAAGAAGAATTCTCCTTATTTTTCCAGTCGTCAATTTTTGAATGTATTGAATTATATTCAAGTGCATCAATATAATTGTCACATGAAGGAATTGCCCGATAGACTGCAACTTACCTTCGATAAAGTTTCCAATGTTTCCAAAGCATTAGAAATTCTTAATGCCATGTTGTTGCCGAAAAAAGACAGTGAACATGTTTCAATTTAAGCAGTTTTCCATAGAAGATAATCTTTCCACCATGAAAGTTGGCACCGATGCGGTTTTGCTGGGAGCATGGGTGGATTGTTTAAAGGCTGCCGATATTTTGGAGATAGGCAGCGGCAGCGGAGTGATTGCCTTAATGATGGCACAACGGTCGTCTGCCCGGATTCTTGGCGTGGATATTCATCCTGATTCGGTATTGCAAGCACGGTCCAATGCCGACAGGACGCCATGGAAACAAAGGGTTGAGTTTCAATGTGCAGATATTGTGGATTTTAGCCAAAAGGCAGAACAAAAATTTGATTTAATTGTATCCAATCCGCCTTTTTTTGAGCATGCTTTGCTATCTCCGAAGGAAGAAAGAAATATGAGTCGTCATACCAATACATTGTCTTTTGCTGATTTATTGAATTCTGTAAGGCAATTGCTGACTGCAGAGGGAAATTTTTCTTTGATAGTGCCGATTGATGCAGCGGAGTCAATTGCCCGACAGAGCGGTATGTATGTAACACGGTGGTGCGAAGTGATACCTAAAAAAGGAAAAAATGCACATAGATGCATGCTGAATTTTTCATTTTCTCCGGCAAAAACTGAAAAATCAAGTATAACAATTCGTACCGAAAAAGGTGATTATAGCTCGGAATATCGTCAAATGACACAGGATTTTTATTTGAAGCTATAAATAAAGTAGTGAAATACAAATTGTTATATATTTTTAGGAAGAATGAAAAAAAAATGAAGTTTTTCGCAAAAGATAAATAAAAAAGTTGTACTTTTGCATTCCTAATTAGAAATATAATAAAGATTATGTACGCAATAGTAGAAATCGCAGGGCAACAATTTAAGATTGAAAAAGATCAGAAGATTTTTGTTCATCGCCTGAAAGCAGATGAAGGTTCAAAAGTAAATTTTGACAACGTATTATTGGTAGATAACGATGGTAATGTAAAAGTTGGAACACCATCAGTAGAAGGAGCAAAAGTTTCAGCTACCATAGTTAACCATTTACGTGGTAAAAAAGTATTGGTTTTCAAAAAGAAAAGAAGAAAAGGTTATCAAACATTGAATGGACACAGAGATGACCTTACTTGTATTCAAATTGATGAAATCATTGGTTAATTTTTAAGTTATTAACAGAAAAAATTTAAGACGATGGCACATAAAAAAGGAGTCGGTAGTTCAGAAAACGGTCGTGAATCCGAAAGTAAACGTTTAGGTATTAAGATTTATGGTGGTCAAAAATGTATCGCCGGAAATATCATAGTACGTCAAAGAGGTACAGTTCACAATGCCGGTAACAATGTTGGCATGGGTAAAGACCATACTTTGTTTGCATTGACAGACGGTATTGTAACTTTTAAGAAAAAATCAGGTGGAAAATCCTATATTTCTGTAGTTCCATTTGAACAAGTTCAAGCATAGCAATATGATTTAAAGTTAATAATTTGAGCAACTGCATCGCAGTTGCTTTTTTTATTAATATAGTTCTCAAAAGATAGAAAGGGTTAAACCATAATTAGACATGTTCTTGTCGGTTGAAGGTAATAATTCTGCGTTCACTACGGCAAAAAATGGTAGGTGCAAGTTGCAAAACGCAAATTTTTATCGCCTTGCGGGCAATAAAAACCGCCTTGTGGCGTTTCTTAAAAAGAACAATTTGAAAAAAATAGCTTGCGTTCCAATTTTTCTGGGAAATAGGACACTGATTATTGAAAAATTGATTATATTTTTGCAAAAAAATAGTTTAACAAATTTGCATTTGTGACTTGAATGTAGCAGCAAAATAAAAGAGCAGAAAAATTAATAATTTAAAATAAAAGAATTATGAAAAAAAAATCTTTCAAACTAATGACAGCAGTAGTCATGGGTGCCGTGCTAATGATGGCTTTTCAATGCAGTAAAAACGAGGAACCCGAACCGGTAGATAACTATAATGCCCACCACTCCAAGTGTCTAGACTATACCGACAAGGATGTTAAGGGCTTCTACAGTCCCGATTCGGTGAGCGTGGTCTATGATGCCGCCCGCCAGCGGCTACATGTGACGCACCACAATCTGGTGGTCAATTGTGGCACCGCTGGTATGGATGGTGGCATCATTGTCAGCGTCATCCGCAACGGACAGACTATTGACATTTACGAAAACGAGGACGAAAACAATCCGCAGGCCAACTGTATATGCGACGTGGACAATGAGTTTGACCTCTACAGCATCGAACACGGAACCTACACACTCGTCTTCCATAGTAGCTACCCCAACCCGTTGTCAGTCACATTCACCTTCTGATATCTTTAAATGTAGTTCCGTGGGCAATAAAAACCGCCTTGCAGCGTTTATTTATATGATTAACTTTTAATGGTTTATGATATGAAAAGAATATTGATGATATGCGCGGCGATGGTTGCCCTCGCCACCATAACCGCCTGCAAAAACGGGGTGACAAGTGAGCCCCCAGAAGACACTGTGTTATGGTTTTATTGCGAAGAACTAAACCAATCAAATATATGGAAGGTTCAGAAAGCTGGAAAGGTGGCTTTTCAAAGACATAAATCAGATAGCATTATCAATAACCAATGGTACGATGAGGCAAGTGAATATAGTCACGGTTTCTGGGCGGTAAAACTCAATGGGAAATGGGGTACCGTCGACACGACTGGCAACATCAAGATACCATTAATTTTCGATTCGGTGCTTACTCTAGAGGATGGATTTGTTTTCTCTGAATACGGAATTGGCTACTTTAAATATAAAGGTGAGTGGCTTTGCATTGACACTGCAGGAAAAGAAGTACCAGAAATATATTTGCCGTCACGCATATAGAAGCCATAGCCTAGGAACTGCAAACTTCCAAGGCAGGTGCACTAGGTCTTCTCGTGGTTGACCTTTAGATTCAAGTCCTTCTCTATGAACTTGGTGTCCGTCAGGCCAGTGCTTTGCCGCCGACTTCCTTCAGACTCAATGTCGCTATTGGTACCTTGTCTTTGGCTGTGTGCTTGCCGCTATTAGGCCGCACTCGGGATTTCCACCCGTTAGATTATGCCCATGTCTGGCGAACAACCGAAAGCCGAGACCCTTGCAGACCTCAGCTTTCGTCGTTTTTTTTTATCGCCTTGCGGGCAATAAAAACCGCCTAGCAGCGTTTGTTTATGTGATAAACTTTTAATGGTATATGATATGAAGAAACTTTTAATGATATTTGTGGCACTTTTTGCCATGTTTGTTTCAAATGCACAGGTGACTGCCGAGCGTTGCACAGAAGAGGACTATAACAAGGCGAGGATGAGCATTATCTGTTGTGAATGCTTGCCTTTGGTCATACCGAATCTTTCTCCTGCCGACAGCCTACGCATCGACAACCTCTTGCGGCATCTTCTCGCTGCAGAGGGATTTGATAAATCGGAGTGTGACCTCTGGTGTGACAGGAAAGGGTTGCAACTGAGAAACAACGAAGAATATATTGTAAGTTATGGTCCGGAACTCAAGGGTTCTGGTGATCCGGTGGCTACCGGTCGCACAGCCTTTATTGATACCAGTTTTCAGTTAAAGGGTTCCATTGTGGGCGAACATGCTGTTTTGTGCTGTTGTGCCTATAATATAGCCACTTCCGAATGGCAGTTGGGAAAACCGCCAATATTGCATCTCTATCGCTGGAATTGCCAAGATGCTCTGCCTAAAGAAATAGGGCAATATGCACCCAATGACTTTGTCGCTGAGGAGTATTATTGGGAAGGGAATATACTTTATGTGAAAGGATACGAGATTATAGATGAACTATATGCGGGTGATACTATTTACATGCGTATAAGTGTAGAAAAATAATTTTGATACATTTATTATTCATAGCAGAAAGCCGAGACCCTTGCAGACCTCGGCTTTCGTCGTTCCGTGGGCAATAAAAAACGTCTTGCAACGTTTATTTCAAAGATTATTTATTATATGAAGAAAATAATGTTAATATGCACGGCTCTCCTTGCCTTTGTCGCCACCGCTTCGGCACAAAGTTCTCTGAGAAACCGCAACGCATCCAATGATACGCTATTTCTCTTTGTTTATGAAAACGACTCCGTCTATATTACAAGTAATGACGTGAAATCTCAAAAAAATGACAAATACTTTTTGACTGCGGAAAAATTCTTTCAACTTGACAACATTCATGTTCAATTGGGACATTGTTGTGTCAGCCTTTACGAAAAGTCGCCATTAGGAATATGGGAACGCATATGGGTTCAACATCCATGGGATAATATATTACCACCAGGTCGGAAACTATGGATTGATTTAAAAGAGAGTTTTATTACGACCGATGGAGTCCATTTTTTCAAGGTTGTAACTCGTAAAGGTGCCTCTGGATATTTTAAAATAATAAACTAATAACGAAGTAGAATTCTAAAACAGAGAGCCGAGATCTGCAAGGGTCTCGGCTTTCGTCGTTTTTCCTGTCAATGCAGTGACCTCGTCAAGCAGGATGATGCGGACATTTTTGAGAAAGTTGCGGGTGAGGGCAATTTTGTTATTTTTTCAGTTTCACTTCTTTTTCTTGTATATTGAGTAGAACGCAAATATATCTTGCTAAAACAAACAAAAAGTCGGATAGACGATTAACGTAACTCATAATATCCGGATTGACAGGTTTTTGTCGGTTTAAGGTAACAATTCTGCGTTCACTACGGCGACAAATGGTACGGGCAATATGGCAGTGTGCAGCAATCGGGTGACTGTCCAGCATTACAAACGATTTGTTAGCGGGAAGTGCTTGCTGCATCATGTCAATCTGTGTTTCTAACTCCAGCAAGTCGTCTTTGCTGACATGTTGGATGTCGAAAGGACAATTTTGAGGTTGAGCAATGGCTAATTCAGTTTGTATCAAAAATAAGTTTCTTTCAATTTCTTCCAAATTTTTTTTGCAGGTTTCGTCCTCTATCAGAGTACAAATAAGTGCAATGTGAGCATTGAGTTCGTCAATGGTGCCATAGGCTTCCACACGAGGGTCGTCTTTGCTGACTCTTTGGTTGTCAACTAATGAAGTTGTTCCTTGATCTCCTTTTTTGGTATATATTTTCATCTTTTATTGTTTATCGTTTGATTCCGCGTTGATTGAGGGCATGCCGATATTTAGCGGCATTTTTTTCGTGTTGTGCATTGGTTTTGGCAAAATTGTGCCGACCGGAAAAATCTTCTTTTGCACACATGTACAAATAATCATGATGTGCATAGTTTAATACCGCATCTATTGCCTGAATGGAAGGAATGCGAATAGGTCCGGGTGGCAATCCTTGATATTTATAGGTATTGTAAGGAGATGCTATTTCCTTATCCTTGTTCAAAATACGTTGGATAGTAAAATCGTTGAGAGCATATTTCAAAGTAGGGTCGGCTTGTAATAGCATACCTTTGCGTAAACGATTGATATATAGTCCGGCAATAACGGGTTGTTCGTCTGCTAAATGATTTTCTTCTTCTACAATAGATGCCAGAATAGCAACTTCTGCTTTGCTCATTTGCAATTCTGCAGCCTTTTGGCAACGATTCTGATTCCAAAATTTGTTGTATTCGTTAAACATTCTCTCCATAAAGTTTTCTGCGGATATGTTCCACCACACTTCGTAGGTGTTGGGAATAAACATGGTGAGAATGGTGTTGGTGTCAAAGTGGTATTGGTCGGTAAACCGGCTGTCGGTGAGCAAATTTAAAATCTCTTCCTCTGTGATTTCCAGTTGACCGGCAATTTTTTTTGCAAATGCTTTCTTGGTTCGTATATTGTTAAATGTCAATCTGACAGGTTCTTGATTGCCGCTTCTCAACATGTTGACAATACTATTGTTGCTCATAGAGGGAGTAATTTTGTAGCAACCGGCTTTCACCTTTTGAGGATATTTTTTGAGATGTGCTATCCGATTGAAAGAATTGTAATTATAAAGAATTTTATTAGTTTTTAAACTATCTATTACTTGTTGATAAGTGGAATGGGTGGGGATGTATATCAAAGTGTTTTCTTTACATTGTACATTATCGTGTAACAAGATGCGATAAGCATAAAAACATGTTGCAGCACCCATACATATTAATGTAATCAGGCATACTGTGATGACGATGATTTTTCTTTTTTTAGTCATTCGATTTTTTTTGCAAAAGTATCATTTAAAGATGAGGAAAATCAAATTTTGACTATTTTTTTTCTTGCCAAATTGCTCAACAAATGCAAAAAAAAGTGAAAATTGATGCATTTTGCAATGCGTTTTTGAGCGAGAAAAAGGAAATGAAGATAATAAAATGCCTGATTTTATAAAATTTAAATTTTCTAAAATACTAATTATAAACATGTTATATATTGTTCAAAAAAAATATAAAAAAATTTTTTCAAAGGTATCTATTATTGATAAAAGTGTTATCTTTGCACCACAAAAACATTTAATTAATAAACATTTTAAAAGTACTAGTATGAAAAAGTTATTAGCATTGTTAGTTGTAGCAGGTATGACATTTGTTGCTTGCAATAACGCAACTGAAGAAGAAGTTGCTCCAGTTGAAGAAGAAGCAGTTGTTGAAGAAGAAGTTGCTCCAGTAGAAGAAGAAGCTGTAGCAGAAATGCCAGCTGAAGAAGCAGAAGCAGCAGTTGAAGAAACTCCAGCTGAATAATTCTAGACAACAAACGTTTAATAAAGGAAACTTTCACAGTTTCCTTTTTTTTTGTCCCGATTTATTCGGTTATTTTACAATTCTGTCAGGGTTTTTTGCCAAAAAGTTTGCCCAACTGGAACTTTCTTTTTGTTTGATTTTCGGGGAGTTTTGCAGATAGTGGCAATAGGCGATGGCAACTGCATCACTAGCGTCCATGGTAGGAATATTTTCTTGATGAAAGTTGTCAATGATATGGCATAGCATGGCCGCTACTTGCTCTTTGGAGGCGGCACCCTTGCCGACAATGGCCATTTTTACTTTCTTGGGGGCATATTCAAATACAGGCACGTTGTGTGTCAGGGCAGCTGCAATAGAAACGCCTTGGGCTCTTCCTAATTTTAGCATGGATTGTACATTTTTTCCGAAAAACGGACTTTCTATCGCCATTTCATGGGGTGTATATTCCATTATCAATTGAGATACCGTCTCATAGATGTCTTGTAATTTATCAAGTTGATTTTTTTTTGCATTTAATTTTAAAATTCCCATTTTTATAAGAGAAATTTTTGTACCTTTGGCAAAAATTATTCCGTAGCCCATAATGTTGGTGCCGGGGTCGATGCCTAATATAATTTTATCGTTCATGACAAACTAAAAAAAGCATGTTAAAACTTAAAAATGACACTGCAAAGATACTAAAAAGACTTAATATAATCGCCTCAATTTTTATTTTGGTGTTAAGTTATTTTTTTGTCTGTACCAAATTGTTTGCAAAAGAGAGCCTTACAGAAGTTTTGGCATATTTATCCCATTTGCCCAACCAAACACTCATTGTACCTTTGTTGATATTGCTATCATTGATGCTTCTCAATTGGTCTCTGGAGGCTGTCAAATGGAAGTTTTTGATGAAAAAGGTATTGTCATTGTCATTTTTTCGCTCCCTGCAATCCACATGGTTGGGGGTATGTGTGGGTTTTATATTTCCTAATCGTACAGGAGATTTTATAGGTAGAGGCTTCAGTTTGCCGCAAGGTTATGCACTAAAAGGTTCCATTGCCACATTCGTCGGCAATTTTGCTCAAGGTATTATCACTTTGTTGATGGGAATGGTGGGAGCCATGTTTTATTTTTTCAAAGGCCATGTCTATCAATCGCATGTGATGGGTGGAATAGTATTCCTGACTTTGTTGCTGATATTGATTGTTTTTTGTCTTTGGGCTTATTTCAAAATTACTTCCTTCACCAAATTTCTACAACGATTTAATTATAAATGGATAGAAAACTTGGTGGAAAAATTGCAATTTTTAAACGAATATTCTGTCCAAGAGTTATTGCGGATTTTGTTTTTGTCGTGGGTGAGATATCTGGTGTTTTTATTCCAGTTGTACTGGTCGATACATATTTTTAGCGGAAGTAATGATATGTTGACAGTGATGTTGTTGGGTAATTTTTATTTCTTGCTCACCACAATTATTCCAACGTGGGTTTTGAGTGAAGTAGGAGTCCGCTCCTCGGTGGCAATATTGATATTCGGACAAATGAATACAGCTTGGTGGTCGCTGGGATTGGAAAATTTGTTTGTAGTCACTTCCACTATTGTTTTATGGTTGGTCAACGTAGTAATTCCTGCCATTATCGGTTCGTTTTCAGTGTTTAGATTGAAGATTTTCAGATAACATGCTTGTAAAAATCCTATTTTTAGTGATAACGGTCGTCTATTGTTTGCTGATTTTGTCTTTAGCCATAGCATGGAAGAAAATCAAGTACTTTTCCTCTAAAGAAGAAAATGATTATCAACAATTTAGTATTGTAATAGCCTTTCGTAATGAGGAATCTGCTTTGGATAAATGTTTGCATGCTTTAGAAAATTTGGATTATCCGAAAGAAAGTTTTGAAGTACTATTGGTCAACGATCATTCACAAGATGGCAGTGTGGAAAAACTGGAAACTTTCATTCGTACACATCCCTTGTTACAGATAAAGCTGTTCCACAATGAGCAGCAAGGAAAAAAGTCGGCTGTAAAAACGGCCATTGCTCATGCATCTTTCCCTTTGATTGCCACCACTGACGCAGATTGTGAAGTGCCGAACCAGTGGCTTAAAATTTACAATGCTTATTATCACCGATATGGTAAAAAAATGATGTTGGCACCTGTTGCCTTTGCAGATGAAAAAAAACTTTTTTCGCAACTGCAGCAATTAGAATTGGGAGCTTTGGTAATATCTACAGGCGGAGCTGTACAAATGGGGAAGCCGATTATGTGCAATGCCGCCAATATGTGTTATCAAAAAGACGTGTATGCCACTTTGCAGTC
>JAEEGH010016914.1_pt1 | contig 15636 bp, 11 predicted proteins | sample 9134181 | NCBI WGS metagenome assembly JAEEGH01 (sample SAMN16246544, study PRJNA631951) | gut metagenome | biome: gut microbiome; feature: rumen; material: DP-attached | host: Bos | place: Iran: Karaj | collected 2018-10 | reverse complement strand
GTTTCGTGTGTTTTGTGGTTAAAAATTCGTGTTCATTTGTGTTAATTCGTGGTTCACGAATAGTTGCAATTCTCATAAGAGCGGACATAATATACTCTTGTGATATCATATTGTTGTTTTAAACGCATTAACAAATGTGAATGGCAGTCTCGACAGCACGGGCATCTGTGAAAAAATCAGTGTTATTACCGGTTCCTTAAACAAAACATTGAAGTAGTATGGGAATTACCTCAATGAGAAAGAATTATTTCAATTTGTTTGGAAGATTGGTGTTTTTAACCATTTGGGTACTAATAGGGTACTCATGCGAACGCCATGATAAACGCCAAAAAGAAATTAGCTACCAGCGTGTCCGGGCTGAAAAGATCGGCAAATATATCGCCGCCAATTACGCGGACAAGAAGATTCTCGTTCTCACCCATGGCGACTATAAGGATAAAAACGGCAATGTCGTTCCAAACCATCTTATAGAAGGTCTGAAGAAAGGTCTCGGCAATGTCAATTGCGAGATTCTCAAACGTCCTGTTCCTGCAGATGACACAGAAGCATGCTATCAAGAAATAGAATGGAATATGGTTTACCTTGACAACCTGATGCAAGGCAAGAATGAAAAAGGCCAAGACATCCCCGGCTATTCCCCCGTCGGTGATTTCGATATTTTGATCACGACCATCGACCTTCCAGAAGATGCCATTCGTGACGGAAAAGGCACAGGCATGTTGACGGACAAGAGCATCGCGTTCGTATATGGCTACATAGAAGCATGGGCTGCCGGTTTCGATAACGGGACCATAGTCGTCGCCGCCATCGACAAGCCGTATCCGGGCGAATCTGACAAGGCCGGTCTAGCCAATTGGGAACAGTATCCTCCATCGGATATGGACAAGGCTTTCGATGTCCGCTATATTCTGAAGACCAGTGCCAGAAATAGGTGAAAAAAGTCAGATATCTTTGCATGGCGTTATAGCCTTCCGCATGAAGCTGGCAATCGCCCCTATTTCAGCGAACTGAAGCCGGAAGACTGCAAAGATGTCGAAACGATTCATGCGCAATTCAAACTTTCCAGCGACGTTTCAGCGAAGGCAAAACTTCCTTTTATCATCCTATTTGCAATTTCTACAAGACCGGACATAGTATATCTTTATGAAGATGTCTTCCGAAATAGCGTTCCATGACGTCACACACCAGCATAAGGAACTGTCCGCTCATGAAAAATTCCATTTTTACATTCTGCATGGCTCTTTCCTGCGCTTTCTTCACAGCGTCGCCGCATGCCTCAGCCAAAGAAAAAGGATGGCTCGGCGTCAATCTTGACGGCCTCGCCGATTATTCCTCCACCGAAACGTTCAATGACGCCATGAAATCGTCGCGCCGTTGGGGCCGCCCACGCGAACCATGGAAACATGAAGTCAAGACCGACAAGCTTGGCTGGCCATTGGAGGATGCAGGCGTCATCGTCTTTGCTGACCGCGCTCCTGAAGAAATCGAAGGACGTTATCTGTTGGCCTTCGACGGTCAGGCGAAAGTCGAGCCATTGCTTGGATGCGCGACTATCAGCGATGTATCAACCGATGCGGCAGGACGCAACCATGCGGTCATAACCGTCCTGAAAGGCAAAAACATGCTGATGCTTGGCTTCGTCAATACAAACGGCGGCGTGCGGAATGTGACGCTTGTTCGCGAGTCACGTGCCGACAAAGGAACGTTTACGCCTGAACTAATCGCAGCCCTGCAACCGTTCCAAGTCATTCGTTTCATGGATTTTGAAAACACCAATTCGCAGAACCGAAAGCCTGAACCGCCATGGTTCGACGCAACGCCATTGGAATGGTCGCAACGCACGACGACACAACACGCTTCGCAGGCCTGTCAACATGGAGCGGCCTATGAATACGTCGCGGAACTCGCCAATGTGACGAAAAAAGACGCGTGGATTACCGTACCAATCCATGCCTCGAAAGACTACCAACGCCAGATGGCGCAATTCTTCAAAGAGCATCTTGATTCAGAACGTGTTCTATATGTGGAACTTAGCAATGAGGTATGGAATTGGTCGTTTGCGGCGGCGCAATACAATCTAAGCCTTGCGAAAGCAAATCCGATGTTCGATGGCAAATACTACCTCTGCCATGCCTGGCGAACATTCGAATGCGCACAGATTTTCACGGAAGTTTTTGGAAAGGAAGCCGTTCAAAAGAATCTGCGATTCATTCTTGCGTGGCAGTTCGGTTGGAATCCGCCGGATGCGCAACCACGTGAAATGCTGGAATTTGTGCAAAAACAATCTGGCCATGCGCCATCAGAATGGCTCTATGCGTTGGCAATCGCCCCCTATTTCAGCGAACCGAAACCGGAAGATTGCAAAGATGTCGAAACGATTCATGCGCAATTCAAACTTTCCAGCGACAATTCCGTCGCAGGCAAAAACAAATTGCTCAAACTGACGAAGGAATTCAACCTGCCAGGCGGCCTGTGCTGCTACGAAGGCGGTCCGCATCATCGCGGACAAGTCGAAACGAATCTCGACATCCGCATGGCGGCTCATCGCGCCCCGCAGATGAAGGATTGTGTCATGCACGATTTGGGCAACAATTGGCGCAAGCTAGGCGGCGGGATTTTCTGTTATTTCACGCTTTCCGGCCGCTATTCCAAATGGGGCTGCTGGGGAGCCGTTGAAAGCCTGTATCATCTTGACACTCCCAAATATCAGGCTCTGAAAGAGTTAAGCACGATGCCATAGAACCATTAACAGCCTATTTCAGGACAGTTGCATATCGTGTGGATAAATAATCTCTGGCGAAAGCAACATCCACTTGTGGAACGTTCTCCAAACAAAGAAGATACCATGAAGCCCCTTCCACAAGAGTGTTCAGTCCAAGCATCTTATATCCTTCAATCAATAAGGAAATATTCTCAGGGGAATCCGATGCCATGCGGAGAAGTTGATTGGCAGCGGTTATTCCTTCCAATGGACGTTTTTCAAGATAGGCTTTCTTAGCTATTGCCGGCAGGTCGATTCCAGCAAAATTTCCATTGCAGTGCCCAAAAGAACGCCATAGGGGAACAGGAAGAGATGATTTCCCGTCCCGTGACGAGAAATAAGCCTCCAGCAGTCCTTCATAAGCCCCGAAACGAGACTGACGGCAAAGGGCCAGAGCTTCTTGCTTGTTGCCTAAAGCGGTCTGCGCAAGCAGACGTAAATTAAGAGCCTCCCAAACAGAACCTTGCTTTTCCACATCATTGGCTAGGACAAGCATGGCAGGCGGGAAGCCTGGTGCAACCTGCAACGTCTGTTTAGCTTTGTAAACGGAGTTACGGTCAGGCGACCACGCCGCAAGCGTTGAATAGAGCAATTGGAGATCAACTCCATCAGCGGAAACCGCCAATGCGGATTTGGTGGACAGGATACGCTCTGGAAAATTCAACAATGCAAGGAACGTATCCAACTGTTTAGGATTAGCCTTTACTTCATTGCGTTTTTTGCAAAGCGCGGCAATCCAATCATCAAGGGAATATTTGGAGGGAAGCGCGGAATAATGTTCCTTCAGCTTGTCCAAATCATTTTGGCGAAAGGCAGTGGTGTAAAGATTTTTTCCTCCAATCTCTTCGTTTTGCACGACATTGCAATCAAGCGTAGGCATCTGGAACATGGGGCGGATCCCAAGTATATTAGTGAATTCTTCGCCAAAAGGCGACTGCAATGGCGGCATTTCCACCTGACAATAGGTACGCACCAACTCCAATGTACCAAGGAGTTGGCGCGATCTTAATTGTGTGCTTTTCATCTGTCTTTCCATGGGATTTTCCACCATAACAAAGGCGTAGCCATCCATAAGTACGATGCGATTACCGCCTACGGGCTTCTTGCTATCATATATTCCCTGCGCTTCAGGAAGCGGAGCTGCAGCCAGCATTGCCATTGTCAAAATGAAAATCAGAAAAGACGGATATTTCATCAACTGTTCTCCTGCCCCCGCAATAAAATGCGGGGGCTTCGATGGATTGATTGTAATTATTAATGTAGTCATCACCCGTCAAGACAATTACAATTGTCTCGGCGGGAATTATTGTACATCTTTATCAGAAAGCGTTTTCATCTCCATTGTCAGGAATAGCCGTTGCGCCATTACGGATTTTGCCGCCCTGTTGGCCCTTCTTGACATCAAGGACTTTTTCCTGTTGCTTCTCGTTCATGATACCTTTGGCTTCTCCCGCCCCCTCAGCGCGTGCGGCTGGATTGTCCTTGCTCTTCTGATACTGATTTTCCAGTTCAGCAACTTTGCCACGTTCACGCTCCTGGGCGGTGTTGATTTCCTTGGCCTTCTTGTAGAAATTATCACGGATGCTACGCAGAGTTTCGACATCGCCACTGTTAATGCCCATGACAGACACGAAAATTTTATTGTTCAGCAGCGGATGCGGATATTCGCCACCAATAATTTCTTGCAAGCCATTGATATTTAAATTCTTGTAGCTTTGGCGGAAAGATTCGGCGACTTTCTCGTTGGCATCGTTGGATTCTTCATTAGCCAAATTTGTATATGTTTTCATTGTTTGTTCCAAGCTCTCTTTCAATGCAGCCTCGGAGAAAAGGAAATAGACGGTATTAGTTCTGGCGGTGAGCTTAGCAGCTGCTCTGGCCTTTCGTTGTTCCACGGTATTGCCTTCGCGAACACGGGAGCTGGCACCGAGGAACCACATCTTACCATCCTTATCAATGAACTGGCGACCACCCAGAAGTGTCGCCGGATCCTGCGTAACCATCCAATCCCAAACTTCACATCCTTTCTTGGCCGCCTCAAACATCACGCTCCTTCCTTCCAAAATGGCAGCGGCACCTTTCATCAGCTTGTCGCTCCAGACCATGAGGATAGCCACTGTCAATTCATTCTGCCCCTTATCATTTTTTGCAATAGATTCGGACTGCGCCAGAACGCTTGTCCCGATAAGCACCAGACGCGAAGCCAAATCTACTTTGGAGGTCAGAGATGCCAATTCATTCTTAACATTGTCCGCTACCTTGACAGCCTCAAGATAGGCTCCACGTAAAGCTTTATTCGCGGCCATTGCTTCGTCAGTACCGCCCACTTGGTCGATCGTATCGATCAATTTCTGTCCTGACAGTTCCTTATCTTCTACCATCTGCACATAATCGTCCTTTTGAGCTGCCGCAAAAATAGCTTTCGCACTCTCCAGATAAGCATCATGGTCTTTTTGTACATTTTCGGGAACTTTTTGCGTTATAGGATCTTGATACAATTCAGAGATTTGTTCACCACTCATCTCAGAGGCAATGGTACGCATGATTTCCATACGTGCGTCAATCAAGGCCATCGTTGCCGCCAAATCGCGCTGCAATAAAGTATTCTTTCCCGCGACTTCTTCAGAAAGAACAACTTTGCCTATACCAACCGCGAAGATGACTTTCTTGGAAATATTGGTATGAAATTTTTTACGATTCATGTACTGCGTGACAATAGTTTCCGCATTCTGCACATTTTCAGCAGCTAATCCATCAGCCTGAGATTCCAGAACGGCCTGTACACCGCCGTCGTTAAGAGGAGCGGGCTGTGCTTGCGCTGGCTGTGGAGCCTCTTCATCGGCCCAAGCGACATTCATGAGCAAACCTACGGCCAACAGGCCGCACATCAGATTTCGTTTAAACATTTTTTTCTCCTTGTTGTTTTTTTGTTTTTAGGGGTTGGGACAAAATGAAAACTTAGAAATAGAAGACGAGTCGATTGCGTTCGACTCCCTTCAGTTTTGGACGATTCTTTTTTTTCTTGATAGCCTCCTCAAAAGCCTTTTCCAATGAACGCGACAGGTCATGGCTGTCGCCACTATATTCAAACGTAAAGTCCGTGACTTGAGCAGTCGGGTTGGACTTGACATTCAAATTGTCAATGGCACCTAAATGATTGATAATTTCCTGTACTGTATCAACCTCCTTGCGATTGAATTGCGTCGTACCTTCCAGACGCACCATGAAACGGCGACCATTCGCATTCATCCGGCCAATGGCGTCGTTTAACTTTTGATGAAAAAGACGCTCCATCTGTTCTGCCGCCTGTACAACCATCGTTTCCATCTGAGCATCCCCTGAGAAGACAACCGCAAGCGCCTTCAAGTCGTTTTGAATATTCAATAAAGAATCTCCCGTAGATTTTTGTACCATCGTCAAGGAGATGGAAGGCATCTGCTTGCCTGAAGCAGGAATGAATTTGACTTTGACACGAAGCGTATAGTCAGCATCATACGACGATGGTGACATTCTGAATCCCAAATCATGAAGACGCGTCTTGAAATACGTCTGTGCCGCCTCAGACTGAGCTCCCTCCGACTCGACGTAGAATCCTGGATCCCCCAATTGCTTCAGAGCTGGAGAATAATCCTCCTCTAGACGGTCTTTATAGACACGCGCCAATACAGTTACCGCATATAAACCGTCTTGTTCACCTTCTTCCAGAACTTTGACGATTTCAGCAAAACCCATGGCAGAAGTATAGAGTTTTGAACGGGCTTGTTCATTGTAGGAGAATTTCTCATTCCCTGTCTCATCCACATTCTTCTTTGAAGACTCCTTGAGTACCGTGGAACCGGCCAACGACGTGCCAAGCACTTGCTTGATTGCATCCTGTCGAGCTTTATGCAGGGCCAACTCCCGAGCTTTCTGACGGCCTCCTTCCATAGAAGCCATCCCAACCACTTTGATCTCGGTGTATTCGGCGGCATCCTTCTGCCCGCCTTGCGCCGTCGTGCCTGTTTCTTGTACCGTTTTGCCTTTTTTGGGAGCGGTCTCCGCATTGAGTTTATCACTGGTATAGCAGACGACATGGAGAACATTGCCCTCACGACGCCGAGAATACAATTCGACGCGAAGCTTCTGTCCATGCACTGCCTCAATACGTTTTTGAGTAACGTCCAGAGAATCACCTTCCATGTTCAAGATTTGCTCACCCGTATAAGTCCTGCTGCTTTGCAGACCGGCAATTTTCTCTTCACAACGTGCCTTAGCAATTGCCAGTGCATCGTCCAGACCGTTCTCTGCATTAATCGGTACAGATTCTCTGGCAACAATGACCTTCCCCTCGTCCTTATCCTGAAAACTATGAACCTCCAGTCCACGACGATCCATGATCTTTATCGCTGAATCCAGTTGGATGGCATACAGCGACAAACTCAAAAGGAATATAACTATGATTCTTATTTCCATTGCTTTAAGAGTTTGAGTTCATCTTTTGAATATGACCAGTCCTGAATATTGCGACGTTCAGCGGGCGACGGTGGAGGCATGCCAACAGAAACAGCATGGAGTTCGTTCTCATCATCCCAAGCTTCAAAATTCTGACTCCATGCCTTAAAAATTAATTTTGCATCTTTTGATTTGGCTTGACGCCACATTTGAAGGATGCATGTATTAGGGTCTTCACTTCCTTGCGCTACTGCATAGCCAAGGGGAATAGGCAAATCATCCTGCACGGCGAAAACAACGAACTGTTGATTATCGGCAACGCCTTGATTCCGCCCTTTGTCAAGTTTCAGTCTCAATGGGTCATTCAGATAGACTTTTACGATGTTTCCCGCAATGGGAAGCTTTTCTGCAAGTTGCCAGCGAAGTTCAATCATGCAATTTTCGAGAACATTCATATACGCATTACGGACATTGGCAAGGTTGCTCCCTCCCAGCTTTTCACCACCATAACCATAAAGGGCCGATTTACGCGTCGTCAAGTTTTTTGCGGTACCCGACGTCACACTGATTCCACTTTTCGCATCTACAAGATTATAGTTGAGCAACACTTTGTAAATATCTCTGCCGTAGTTATATCCTTCAAATGTCTCCTTGTATAAATTGATTTCAAGCTGCATGCAATAGTCCATTTCAGGCATGCTGTGAGTTTCAATTTCTAGTGTGCCTTGAGACGTAACCATTCGAAAAAGCATCTCTTCTCCTTGGCCTTCCCCAGCAAAAACAGCATATCGTTTCAGACGTGCCAGATAATCCAGAGCAAATGTCTTAGACGCCTGAGCAATGCTTTCTTTTGACAAAGCAGTCTTATCGCCACCAAAATCCATCAGGTAAGTCTGGCTAAAATTCGATTCGTCATTTACTTTGATGCTACATCCCAGTTTGACAGCACCATAGCATTCTTTACTATGTTGCGGAACAAGGACTTCTGAATTTTGTTTCAACGTTTTCTCCGTCGTATAATGTACTCGAAGATTCGTATCAAAATCTGTGGTAGTTGTGCATGAACAGAGGCAAAGGCCCATGATTGTTAGCAACAACAATAAGGATAAATATTTGCACATTATTTTCTTCATGTTTTAGTCATCCTGCATTACAAGTAATCCAAACTTCTGTCGGCTTCCTGTTTCGCCTTCTCAATTTTTTCTGTATTGGTAAAAGTTTCTCCAATGGAATCTAGTTGCTTCTCAATGACATAAAGCGCGATGAGGTTATCTGCAATTTCTTTAGGCAGAGGGTGTTTCTTGTAATACACAACCGTCTGCATTTTTACATTTCCGTACTTGTCCGTCTTTTCATTTCCATGTTTGTCTTTCTTAACCTCTTCTCGTTCGCGTCGGTTTTCCTGTGCCCGGAGAAGAGCCATGGCATAAAGATGGAGCGACTCTGCACATACACTTGCCTGTACTTCGTCAGCATTGATTTGCTGGAAAGATTGTTGGATCTCGGTTGGATTGGTGTGAAGAACACTACGGATGTACTCCACAGTTTGCGGCAAGCAAGGATACAAGCTGGATTCTCCATGAAAAACGGAATTTAATGCATTATCCAATTCTTGGCATTCCGCTGGTGAAACAAGAGCGAATACACGTAAAAGATCTGAATATGGTATATATATCCGTTTGCCTTGGGCAATAGCGTTATTCACCTGATCAAGCCTGTGCAATGACAAGAAACGATGGCTAAATGTAAAAGGATTATAGAATTGTTTAAACTCGCTATAAAAAGTTGCTTCATTCACATGTTTAGCGGCTTCCAAGGCAACAAGATATCGGGGGATGGTCTTCTGTGATTCAGGAAGCGAAGCATCCATTTCCTGCATCCTTTTCCATACAATATCCATTGCTTCTTGCTGTGTCTTGCCTTGCTGTTCCTGACACGTACGGACATTTTGAATGGTCGCTTGATAGATGGCATGATTATCTACGGCATTCCGGAAATACATGAGTTGCTCATGATAAACGCCATTAAGGGAAGCCACCATATAGGAGAGTACCTTAAGTTTTGGATTGCCGACGCTGACTGCACATTGGAATGGTTTTTGAGATAAATAGTTGTCCAACTGAATCTTGTCTCGAGCTCGTTGTTCTTCTGGTGTCAAACAACCTGTATTTATAAGCAATAAGGTTAATAAAGAAATTAATCCTAAAACTTTATTTTTACTAATTTTAGAATACGTGTTCATAATTCTGTCATTTCTAGTCTTATGGCACAGGTTGCTGTTTATGCCCCCCACTTATCCTTTTATCCTCTATTTTTGATAATTTATCTCTTTTAACTGAAAAATGCAAACCAACAACACATTTTTTGAAAAACCATTGCTAATTAACATCTGGAATAACCATCAATCTCGCCATTCCAACAGGAAACCGTTTAGGGAAACTACATTCCTTTGCAATTGTACAGTATTCGTAACGTTTCTGCCCTACAACTGCATTCCAACGGCTTGGTTTTATCATGGACGTAATTTTGGATGAACAAAGACAATCAGTAATTTTATATAAACACGTAAAACAACATGGTAAAAATTTCCAATGGATTTCTCTATCCAAACAGCGAAAGATGAAAGATTCAGACACACAGAATTCAAGATGGAAGATTATTGAAAATACTCATAATGCATATGCATTATAAATTATGCATTTGCTTTTAGCTTTCATCTTTCAACTTTTAGCTCTCAATGTATCTTGACTCGTTTCCTCCAGACGCCACCGCCGTACGACGCGATGATTTTGGCAGGCTTGCCAGTGGCAAGCTTTTCGGGTGAAGGCATTTCCGTCGAACCAGCCTTGATAGGCATCGTTAACCATGACGAATCTGTAACAATCTTTTTTCCAGCAATTTGCAGTTCGGCGAGAACGCCGCAGGGCAAGCCGCCTTTGTCCATGCCATGAATCATGATATGGTTTGTTCCTTTTGTCAGATAAGGCTTTATGTCAATCTTGTTCATCACTGCCCAGCCGCTGTTCTTTGCAACAAATTGTCCATTGACAAAAAGTTCATACGCATCGTCCGCCGCCACGAAAACAAAGGCATCCTGATTCATATCGTTGATTTCAACTGCTTTGTAAACCACACATTCTTCGCCCACGGCGATGCTGTCGGCATCCCAAATCCATGCCGCATCTCCTTCGTAACCAGGCTTCAAACTCTCTTCGTACATCTTTTGGATTCTTTCTGCAAACGGTGAGCCTTTGGCCTCCAGTTCGGGAATCTTCGGTGGAATCGGATTGATGGACGGCGGCAGTTCAGGACCGCACGTCAGAACACTCCATGGCCCCAATTCCAAATTTCTGAAATCGACGGCGACACCACTGGCATAATCACGCAAGCCATCAGGGATCTTTTCACCTTCAACGACAGCGCCTTTTAGCGGTTTGTCTGTCAGATTCATGATGAAATAAAAGCGTTTTCCCTGATGCTCAATGACTGCAACTTTTAGATTGGAAGTCGTTGTCTTCAAGTCTGGAAGGCGTTTTCCTTCGACAAACAGTCGTGACATTCCATTGAGTTCGCGCGTAACTTGGAAAATTTCCTCAATGAATTCGTTATGAAGAATGTAACGAATCCCGTAAACACCATATCCCGTGCCGCCGTTGAGCAGCGTATCGAACGCCATGAAACGGGACTGCATGAGCGTCGGATACGGTTTCGGATTCGCTGGCTTCCAACGATCATCACCAAATTCATGCCATGAAAATCCCTGTAGCCAGTTGATGATGGGCTTGCGTCCATTGACAATTTCCACCATTCGTTGCGCATACTTGCCGCAGGCTGTCAGCGTCTTGTCTTCAAGACCTGAATGATTGTTCGGCCACGGCACAGGATAAATATCGACACCGTAAATATCGCAGGAAGCACCGTACGGCTTCAATTCACTAATTTCGTTGCGTGGCGCGGCATTGATCCATGTGGGATGCGCAGGATCGAACTCTTGATGAATTGCATGAATTTCTTCGAAAATCTGATATGGTATGCCAGCCCAAAGTGGTTCATCCGCAATGAAATAGCCAAAGAATGCAGGATGTTCGCGAATTTCTGGCGGATAAGCTTTCTCCAAACGTTTTTTGTATAAAGGAATTTCAGACTGCTGATGCGGATAACCGATGCTGAAGCAAAGTTTAACACCACAACGCTGTGCCATGTCCAACGCTTCCAAACCTTCTTTCACATTTGTATTGTAATTATGCCGAATGAGCGTGATGCCGTTTTGTGCGTACGTGTACATTTCCTGTAGCATATCTTCACAGCACATATCAAACGGGACGATCGGAAAAAGCCATTTGCCGTTGCAGGTGAAATAGCCGTTGGGATGAGCCTTGATCTCTTGCGGCTGTGGTGGAATTCTCTGCAATGTTTCCGTAAATGTCCGCATGGTTTTGCCGTCGGCATCATAGACGGCGACTTCCAATTTAGCCTGCCCATATGTATTCGTCCATGGCGGCAATGTGATGGCGACCTGCCCGCTTTTGAAATCCACATCCGTCGTCTTGACAACGCCTTGTGGTAATGATAAACTCGCATTGGCATGATGTGCCGTTGCATCTGCATGGACGGTCAGACGGATACGCTCCGACGGATCCGACGCGAAAATCGTATTGCGGTAGAACGGCGATTCAACGACAAGCTCCCATTTTTCCGTCGGATCAATGGGTATTTCCTCCAGTTGGAAATCGCTGAATCTAACCGTACCTTGTGACGCGACAGACAATGCAAAATCAATCCGTTTTCCAGCAAAATTCTCCGGAACTGTAAACATTTGGAATTTGCGTTGCGGCGAATTACGCGCATCGTTGAAACCGAATTTGCCATCAACGGACGGGCTGATTTTCGTATTGATTTCGTGGAATCCCGTGAGGCTTCGCGCATCATCCAAACCGACCACCGTATAGCTGATGCGGTATCGTTTTCCTGCACTGACAGGAATGCCGCGCAATGTCACATCTCCCTTTTGTCCAAAGACATCGACTTTTCCATCATCTAGAATATGCGGCTCCGGAACATCCCAAAAACCACCTAAGACACTCGCGCCACTGCAAACTTCCGCCTTGAGATTCCGAATGGACAGACGGGCGCCTTTCTGTGTCGCGAAAACAAGAATGCAACGCGTATAGGGAGCGTGCGGCAGGAGAATCGTCCGCATGGGCTTCCATGCATTCACGGCATTTTTCCATTCTGCATCCGTCTTGAAATATTTCTGGCCTTCATACCATTCGACATATGAACGCCATACACCTTCCGAACGGACTTCGAACGTGACTTCCGTCGGCACATCAAGCCGCGGTCGCAGGTAATTATATATCAGAACACCTTTGCCGTCTGGATCGAATAGAGTGATATCTGCATCATCGTCATAACTGATGGATGCGCCACGAATCTGCCAAATTTTAGGCATCCCTTTGTCATCACGCAATTTGCAATCTGCATTCTCCAGCATGGGCCTTTCGTAGGGTTCCAAAATCAGATTTTCGCAAAACAACATCCCTTCGCCTTTATCAGCCATAATGGCGAAATGGGCATGGTCGTATTTGAAAGCAACTTTGAAAATCTTTTCAAATGACTGCGGCTCGCCTGTGCCTTCAATCCAATCCGCGCCGCTGTTCATCCACCGTTCACCAGTGCCGTCTGGCTTCTTAACGGTCCAATATTCCGCATACAAACGATATTTGAGACCTTTTGTCGCGGTAATGACCGCCCGTAGGCGCAATTCGCCGTCGAGCGGCAGGGTCATCTGTTGTACAGCTACACTGCCCGCACTTAGCGTAAAACCATTTTCAACTGCTTTCCATGTTCCACCTTTCCATATATTCCAAGAAACAGGCAACCCATTAGCCGCCGCTTTGGACATGAGTGGATTTTGAAGGATGTTTTCTGCATAAATCGAAAGATGGACGGCGATCAGCAAGAAAATGAATAAATGACGTGTTTTCATATTGGATGATGTTTATTTGTGATTCTGGAAAATGTTTTTTCATCAATATAACCTGCATTGTGTTGCCATCAATTGAAAATCACCATACCAACCATTATTGTTTAAGGATGAAAAAGGACTATCCATGAACGAACCAAACAACATACAATTTAAACGACGCGGCAAAATCATCAGCGGAATCGTTTTTCTGATGATTCTGCTTGCTCTTATTGGATTTTTCTTTCAGACACCAAAACTTCCATCGGAATCGCCGTCGGCCACACCATGGTTGGCGACGACTTCAGAAACGGACAAAGCGGAAGCAACGGGAATCCATGATATCGTGCTCAATTTCCGTCCTGTCGTCATCGGCGATCCCATTACAGGCGCGGAATATCGCTATGTTGCAGAATCTTCCTGTTGGACGTGGGGAATCACAACCGCCGTTATTTGTTTGATGGCTTCTATTGTCTTTTTGAAATTTAAGCGTAAAGAAGCCACGATAAAACATAAAATCATCTTTGCCGTGTGTTGGACACTTATTCCCACCTTGATAGCTTTTGGAGCGGGATATTCCGCTTCCTATTATTTTGGAGGACCTTACAACTATGAAAACTATGCAGTTCCGACTGAACAAAGCGATATTCTCATTTGGTTTTCCGGCTCCGATGACGGTGCATATTTTATGGACAACTATGCTCGCTCCATTCATGAATTCGGTTATAATTGCGCCGCACTTTTCAATTTCCGTGATATCCCACAAGCGATACAATTCACCGAAAAATTACCAAAAGGCAGCCGCATCATCGTCCGTGGACACAGCATGGGAGCTTCCGCCGCATACTATTTCGCAGAAAAGTGCCAACGTGAAATCCTGCTGTTGGACACGCGGGATCCAACCAGCTGGTTCAATCATCCAAAATCAAAGCCAGTAAACGTCATGCATTGGCGCAATGTCCTGCCGAGTGAACCGTTTTTACGCACGCCGGAATCACGCCACATGGACACCTTCTACTTTTGCGGCTTCAACATGGCGAATGTCTTCCGTTGGCTCGGCGGACCATGGGGCATGTGCGACGGCGCAGTCAATCTCATGCCGTCCGCCTGTGACCACCATGATGTAGGAGAGAATATTGATTAGTAGCTAAAGGGCGGTTACCGCAGGGCGAAACCAAGAATCCCCACAAGCAGCACGACGAGTTCGCCGAAGGCCAGATAAAGCGATTTGGCCAGCGGTTGCTTGTTATATTCGCCGTACGGTGAAAAACGCATAACGGTCGGCGGCAGCAAAAACGCCGCGGCAACTGCCACGAATGAAACAAATGTAAAACGGACGCCAACCGCGAAGCACATCAGCAGACATACAACGCATGCGGCAATCCAATGGGCGACGGCCTTCCATGAATGCGTTTCACGCCGTCTCAGCACGGCGCCGCTCATGTCCAGCATGACACACATCGAAAGCATCGCGACCGGAATCAGCCACACTGCTCTCCGCATGTCAATCAACGCAATCAGCAGTACAGGTTTCAGCATCATGGCGAGAAGCCGCGCCACCACCATCCATGCCTGATCCGTTTCATCAACAGCGCACAACCGCATCAGCAAACGAATCAGAAGCGTCATTCCGTTGGAAAGTTTTCCTCTTCGCAAATAATTTTGCCACAGGCAAATGGCAACTGCACTAATGACCACTCCGACAAAACGGACATGGAAGATACTGCATAGAATCGCCGCCACGATCCAGCAGAGAACACCGTCCAGAAAAGCGATGCCCGCAATCCAAGCGCGCCAGCCTGACGGCCGGTCTGCATCCGTAATGCCAGGTCGGCCAAAACATGTGACTTCAGACAACGCCCAGTACAGGTGTCTCATGCTGTTTCATCCCATCGGTTCGTGTTTTTTCAGAAATCTAGATTTTTCGTGGCGATACTTCCGCTATTATCCTTTCCCGTCAGGAGGCCAACGCGACGCATCGTCTCGCGAAGCTTGTCGCGATTCGTGGCGGTCATCTCGCACAACGGCAGGCGGTATTCTTCAGAAATCATGCCTAGATCGGCCATGGCGGCTTTGATCGGAATCGGATTCGATTCAATGAACAAATCACGATACAGCGGATAATACTTGCGATGGATTGCCAACGCCGTCGCAAAATCGCCGGCTAAGGCGGCCTTCGCCATGTTCGAGACTTCCGCAGGAATGATGTTGGAGGCAACGCTGATGATACCGGATGCACCGACGGCCATCATCGGCAACGTCAAGCTGTCGTCACCGCTCAGAACCGTGATGTCACATGCGTCTTTAATGGCGTTGACGCGTTCCACGCTACCGCCGGCCTCTTTGATAGCGGCCACAAGCTTATGCTTCGACAGCCGTGCGACGATATCCACGGGAATCTCACGTCCCGTACGGCCAGGCACGTTGTACAGGACGATCGGCAGGCCGGATTCCTCCGCCACCATGCTGAAATGGCGAT
>JAEEGH010016913.1_pt1 | contig 15636 bp, 21 predicted proteins | sample 9134181 | NCBI WGS metagenome assembly JAEEGH01 (sample SAMN16246544, study PRJNA631951) | gut metagenome | biome: gut microbiome; feature: rumen; material: DP-attached | host: Bos | place: Iran: Karaj | collected 2018-10 | reverse complement strand
TTCAGATGTCGGAAATCGAGACGGAGGAAATATCTTGGCTCTGGTTCCCGTTCATCCCATATGGAAAGCTTACCATCATCCAGGGAGATCCCGGCGATGGTAAGACAACGATGGTATTGAATCTTGCAGCGAAACTTACAAAGGGTGAAACGCTTGATGAAGGAATGGATTGCGGTGAGCCAGTCAATGTGATTTACCAGACTGCGGAGGACGGACTTGCCGACACAGTTAAGCCGAGGCTCGAAAGTGCCGGTGCGGATTGTACAAGGATAATGGTGATTGATGAAAGCGACAAATCATTATCCATGGCAGATGAGAGAATCGAAGAAGCGTTGAAAACGACCAATGCGAAGCTCCTGATCCTTGATCCTATACAGGCATATCTTGGCGGCGGGATGGATATGAATCGGGCAAATGAAGCAAGAGATATGACTAAACGGCTTGGAGCGTTAGCAGAAAAATATAAATGCGCCATCGTCCTTATTGGTCACATGAACAAAGCCGGTGGTACAAAGGCAGCTTACAGAGGAATAGGATCGATAGACTTCTATGCTGTCGCAAGAAGTGTTCTTCTGGTCGGAAGGATCGAAGGAGAACCGGACAAAAGAGCAATGGTTCAGATTAAGAATAATCTCGCGGCCTTTGGTCATTCGAAAGCTTTTGAACTTTCAGAAGACGGCTTCAGGTGGATCGGAGATTATGAGATTACGGCGGATGAAGTGCTTGGAGGTATTGCTCCTAAAGTGAATAAACAGGACCGTGCCACGGCCCTGTTGAAAGAACTGGCAGAGAATCACAGGATGCTTCCAAGTAAAGAAATCGAAGAAGCCGCCAGAGAAGAAAATATTTCAAAGAGAACATTGGAAAATGCCAAACATGAGCTTGGAATAAAAGCCAAAAAGATGAACGATGTCTGGTATTGGGTTCTCAGGGAAGATTCGGAATAAAAGGAAGAACGCAACAATGCAAGGAGTAAGAAATTGCGGACTTGAAGGATGCAAGGATGCAAAAATATTAAGACTTTGCGTTGTTGCGGACTTGGTTGAAAGGAGCGATTTATGAAATATGTACAGATAACGCGGGAGCTGTTTTTTAAACTTTTGAGCTATCACCTTTTGGATAAATTTGAAGAAAAGGAAGAAATCGAAAAAGGCCTTGAAGCAAAACTTAACACAATGGTGAATCATGACATTTATTCAAAATCGAAAACAGCACCTACAGAAGAAGAAAGGGAAAAGTCGAGACAGGAATATCTTGACCGGGTAGGAATACATCCGGATTTCAGATGGTAACTTTTCCTCTGTTAATAGAATACGATCCGGTGCGACTGGGTCGTTATAAGAACCTTGACAACAGAATTTCCCGCCGAAGGCGGCTTACCGATTATGTGGCGCGCAGCACCACGGACATAATCGATAACCCCCTATGGATAATGACACTTCGCATCATTATCCGGGGGCTCTCCGAGGGCCCTGCGGGGCGTTCTTGTTGTCTCACATGTAATTCACACTCGATCATGAAAGGAGAAATATGATCTCGTATTCATTACATTTATCCAACAAGAAGCATGCTCTTACCACCACGAAAAAAGTGGCGGCTGCGAGCAAGCATAATCTCCGCCAGTATGAAAGTCCGGAATATTGTCGGGACAATATTTACGTACTTATCGGCGGAGATAATATTCTTGATGATCTGAAAGAAGCATATCATCAAGAATTTGACGCTTGCCTTGAAGAATATAACAAAGGCAAGCGGGCAGATCGACAGATTGATGATTATCTGAAATACGTTTCCGAAAGTGGAAAGAACGATGTGGCAGCTGAGCTTGTCATCCAGCTTGGAGATGCAGAGTTCTGGCATGACAAGTCATTGGAGATGAAGAAGCAGATGCTTCCGATCTTCGAAGACCAGCTGAAGCATCTTCAGGAACTTGTACCGGACTTCCGGATTGTATCTGCGGTAGTCCACCTGGATGAGCATTCACCCCATGCTCATGTGATTGGACTTCCGATAGGGCGGGGATACAAGCGCGGTATGCAGAAACAGGCAGCAAAGACAAGAGTCTTCACGCAGGAATCACTTACAGAACTCCAAGACAAAATGCATAAGTACGCCGAACAGGAAATGAACGAACATCCCGAGATCTTCGAGGGAGAGGATCTTAAGGAAATCGAAAAGGGACGGAACAGCGATTGGTCCAAAGAGTTCTTTGTAAGAAAAAAAGCCGAGGCGTTGGAATCATTGAATGAACAATATGCAGAAACGACAAATGCCGTTGAAGTGAATGAAACGGTTTTGGAGGAACTGAACAAGCAGACTGAAGAGACGATTCAGACAATGGTTGAAACGGAAGCTCAGAAAGAATTCATGAGGTACGCATTCCTCAAAGAACCCAAAACTCCAATTGGAAAGCTTGTCGCGGGAGCATGGCGAAAGTTTAAAGAGTGGTGGGATATTCACAAGCGGAAGGAAATAGAAGAAAAGACCAGGGAAAGCGTTCTTGGCAGACTTGCGGAGTTAAAGAAAGAAACCTCAGAACAGCCAAGAAAACCGTTGGTGCCAAAAAAGCAAAGAGGACCGGAACTGGATTAGGCTTCTCCCTTGAACGACAATGACGGGGGCGTGACACGCTCCCGTTATATGTCGATTAAGCAGGAATCATGTAAAATTATATGGACAAATGCAGGATAAAATATATGGACATTTTGCTGTGTCCATGATATAATCACAGAGTATATGAGAGGAGGCTTTAGATGGTTATTGGATCTGAAAGTGAAACCGTTGAGTTTAAGCTTACTACCGGAGAAAAGAATGAGGCTGTAGAAGCTATGGCAGCCATTTTGAATAAACATTGCCGAGGCACAGTGTATTTTGGTGTAGATGATTCCGGATTTGTTAGAGGACAACAGATTAGTGATTCTACCAAAAAGGATATATCAAGAATAATTAGCGACGCCATTGAACCGAGAATTGCGCCGACTATAGAGGTGCTCACTATAGAACAGCGAACGATAATTAAGGTGTCTTTTTCCGGACATAATAGACCCTATGCAGTTAATGGCAAGTATCTAATTCGAACAGGGACAGAGAATAGGCGTATGTCTCCTGATGAATTAAAACGGCTGATAAAGAATGATGATTACTCTTCCAAATGGGAAGAAGAGTTGACGGATTATACTGCTGATGACCTGGATGATGATGCCTTGAAGGATTTTTATCAGTCTGCAAAAGACTGTGGCCGCTTGTCCATGAAGGAGTATGACAAAGAAAAACTGCTCACTACCATTGATATCGTACGCGGAGGACAAATAAACAATGGTGGGTATGCCCTTTTTGGGAAAAATGCCAAGATTGGGTTAAAGCTGGCATCATATGCTACAGACAATAAAGTCACTTTCACTGATTTGAAACTCCTTGAAGGTAATATTTATAATCTTGTAAATTCTGCTTTAGATTACATTTTGAATCGTATCAATTGGCGAGGCGAAATCGGAACTAGAAAGAGGAAAGAGATTCCGGAAATTCCGGAAGAGGCAATTCGCGAAATCATAGTAAACGCATTTGCACATGCAGATTATGAAACTGTTCCGGAGATTGAAATTGGTATTCACCCGGGCAAAATTGAGATATATAATCCTGGGTCATTTCCGGACGATTTAACGCCGCTTGATTTTATATCTAGGAATTTGCCTTCATATAAGCGAAATAAGCTAATATTAGACATTCTGTTTAGAAGTAAAGACGTTGAAAAGTCAGGTACAGGCTTCCAGCGTGTAAACGATTTTTGCAAGCAACAGAACGTGACTTGGAACTATAGAAAAGAAGCATACGGTTTCTTCTTCGAATTTATCAGGACAAATGTCCAGATAAATGTCCAGATAAATACTGAACTTACAGAAGCAGAGCAGGTCATTTTTAATCTGATTCAGAATAATGATGGGATTTCTAAAGCTGAAATGGCTATAAGGATTGGAAAATCTGAGAAAACAGTTCAGAGGCTTATATCATCGCTCACGAAGAAGCAGGTGATTGAAAGAGAAGGCTCTAATAAATCAGGTAGTTGGAAAATAAGAGAATGAGAATCTCAATTACGCTTTTTGTAAAGCGCAAAATAAAGCGCAATAAAGCGCAGAGAGGTATGCTGACGAATTGCTGCTTGCTAGAGAATGCAAATAACAGAGGTGATACAGGTGGAAGATTTTACCATAAACGAGATGCAGGAAATGCAAAGGAATTTGCAAGATAAATATAAGGACAAATGGGAAGCCATTGGTCCGGAGACTGGGAAAAATAAGCTTCTTTGGATGGTCGGAGAGATTGGAGAAGTCATAGACATCGTAAAGAAAAATGGTGGAACAAAGGCATGCACTGATGCAAAACTCAGAAATGACTTAGTTGAAGAAATGGCGGATGTTCTCATGTACTATAACGATGTTATGCTTTGCTATGGGATTACTGCTGAGGAATTAAAGCAATCCTATTCCGAAAAATATAAAAAGAACATGGAGCGATGGTAAGTATGACGCATTGTATGAACTTATGGGATGACTCTTTTCAAGCAATCAAGGAGGGCTGGAAAACAGTCGAGATGCGCTTGAATGATGAGAAAAGATCGATTATCGATGTTGACGATATTATTGAGTTTACCAATACAACCACACAGGAGAAGATGTCCTGTAAGGTTATGAACATATATAAATACTCGGATTTTGGCGAACTATACAAGCATCATAGTAAGATATCAATCGGTTACACTGAAGATGAAACAGCAAATCCGGATGATATGTTTTTGTACTATTCCAGAGAAGATATAGAAAAGTATGGTGTAGTAGGGATAGAAATAACAGTGATTGCAGCTTAATATGGTTGTTATAGAGGTTGATATTTTAAGTGTTATAACCTCTTTTGCAATAGTAAATTAAAGAGAAAGGAGTGATCTTTTATGAAAAAAAATAATCGTGTACGGAGGGCCCACGAAATTTGACCCTCCAATAAAAATCGGAGGATTAAAAATGGTCAACTTAATTGAATTAAGTGAAGAGAACTGGATGGACTTTGCCGGACTATCCGTTGATGAAAATCAAAAACACTATCTGGCAAGTAATATTGGCATCTTGGCAAGAGGGTATGTTTATCGTTATTCTAGGGCAAATGTCATTGGAATTGTGTTTGACGGAACTCCCATAGGACTGGCTATGGTAAGGGATATGGATGATGAACCGGCATGCTATGAATTGCAGCAGTTTATGATCGATAGGAATTTTCAGGGCAAAGGATACGGATTTGAAGCGCTGAAACTTATTCTTGCCAGGCTTAAAGATGAGCAGAAATATGACTGTGTGGAAGTTTGCGTTAAAATGGAAGATGCGCAAGCAATACATGTCTATGAGAAGGCTGGATTCGTTGACACCGGTTATATTGATGACGATGTTCCCGACAGCTATAATTTAGTTTATCGCTTTGAAGGTGATGATAAGCTTGAGGATGTGGGCATAAGAATTATTAACGTAGAGGAACCAACAGAGAAGCAGTTGATTTCCAGAACAATACTTGAAGCGCTTCCTGATTGGTTTGGAATTCCTGAATCTAGGGAACAATACATAAAAGAAAGTGTATCTCAGCCTTTCTTTGTGGCATATGATTCAGAAAAACCTATAGGTTTTCTTTGCCTTAAAGAGACGGGAAAAGAAACCGTAGAACTCTGCGTTATGGGAGTGTTGAAAGACTACCACAGAAAAGGTGTTGGAAGGAAACTTTTTGAACAGGCGAGAGAAAAGGCCAAGCAAGCGGGTTATTCGTTTATGCAAGTTAAGACGGTTCAGATGGGACGATACGAAGAGTATGATGCTACCAATCATTTTTATCTGTCCCTCGGGTTCAAAGAGTTTGAAGTGTTCCCGACCTTGTGGGATGAGTGGAATCCATGTCAGATATATGTAATGTCGATTTGATAACACTCTCGTGATAACAATTTGATAACATTAGCTGATACAGTCCATGTGATATGGACAGCTGAAACCAAATGAAGTCAAATCGTAACAGAAAACCCTAACAAAAATGTTTAAGACACAGGTTTTGTTAGGGAATTCGAATAAGCATATATAATAAAGGCAATTCGCAATAGTCTGCGGATTGCCTTTTTGATATAATACTATCTTGAGAACATATGACAGGTGCGTTATCTCAAAGAAGGAGAGACCGACGTGGAGGATTACAGTTTACAGCACAAGAAGGCTTGGGAATTTGATGCATACAATTTCTGGGTGCGAACAGCCGGGAAACCGGAAGAAAGAGCCGCGAAGGACAAAGAAGACCCGAAGCGGATGCTGAAGCAGTATGCAAACTACTTTGATTCCTTTAAAGGCGTCAAAGTGGCCAACATCTGCGGGTCCTGCGGCAAGAAAGCAATTCCGCTGGCTCTTCTGGGCGCCGAGGTTACGGTCTTTGATATTTCCGAGGCCAATAAAAAATATGCGATGGAAACGGCCGAAGCCGCGGGCGTAAAGATCGGCTATGAGGTCTGTGACATCATTGAAGTTGACATGAACCGGTATGCAGAATACTTTGACGTGGTATTCATGGAAGGCGGCATACTCCACTATTTCCATGACATAGACGCCTTTATGAAGGTAATGAACAGCCTGCTTAAAACCGGCGGAAAACTGATCTGCAGCGACTTCCATCCGTTCACCAAGATCTCCGATATCCTGGGACTTGAACAGCCCACAATGAGCTATTTTTCCACGGATATCTTTGAGGGCGAGATGGCGCACGCAAGGTTTTATGACGACGAGATCCGCAGGCAGATCCCGAAGTGCCTTTACAGGAAATACACCATCAGCGAGATAATCAATTCCATAATCGGGAACGGATTTACCCTGGAACGGTTCGACGAGCACCCTTCCTGGGAAAATGACAGGCTTCCGGGAGAGTTTACGGCGATAGCGAAAAAGAAATGAGGATAATTAATGAAAATAAGAGAATTTGAGAAAAGTGACCTGGAGAATCTGTTCGGAACTTTGTCCGATCCCGATGTGATGACCTATATCGAAGATCCGTATACTTTCGAAGATACACAGGCTTTGCTGGAAGATGTCCTGAGTTCTGAGGAACGCAGTATACATGCGGTTGAAGATGATGACGGAAATTACATCGGATATGTGATCTTCCATCCGTATGAAGCAGATTCATATGAACTGGGCTGGCTTCTGAACAAGTCAGAATGGGGCAAGGGATATGCATCCGGACTTACGGAAATGATGATCGAAGAAGCCCGTAAAAAAGGGATGAATGCAGTGATCGAGTGTGATCCCGGGCAGGAAGTGACGAAGCATATTGCCGAAAAATTCGGCTTCAGGTTCGATGAGGTCTACGACGGCTGCAACGTATACAGATTACAGCTGGTCGAGCCGGTACCGGCAAAGGGAGTTTTACTCGAAACCGAAAGACTGATAATAACTGAAATGACCCCCGACATGGCAGAGGATGTCCATAAGAATTCACTCGATGAGGACACAAGAAGATTTGTCCCGGACGAGGTTTTCGAGACCTTGGAAGATGCGCAGGAGACGATCGAATTCCTGATGTCGCAATACGGGGCTGCGGACGGTCCGCTGGTCTATGCATTGATCACTAAAGATGCGAATAAAAACATCGGTTATGTTCAGCTGGTCCCCATCGATAACGGGGATTGGGAGATCGGTTACCACGTGGCAAAACCATATACCTGCAAAGGTTATGCTACAGAGGCGGTAAGCGCATTCCTTCCGGTAATGGCAAAAATGGTAGGAATATCCGAGGTCTACGGCATCCGTCTTCCGGAAAATGCAGCATCCGGGAGGGTTCTGGAGAAATGCGGGTTCAGGAGCTTCTTTACGGGCGAAGGTCCGTATCACGGCGGTATTTATGAGATCGACAAGAGTGTGTGGAGAATGGAATTATGCGAATAGGACTTGCATCATACAGAGTTGAGAATAAAAATACGGAATTCAATATCGCGCAGATCGAGCGGGCGATGATCGATACCAAAGGGAAAGTCGATCTGCTGTGCTTCGGAGAGGCAGTGCTCCAGGGTTTTGACTCGCTGTGCTGGAATTATGAAAACGACAAGAGCATGGCAGTCAGCGCGGATTCCGAGATCATGGGCAGGCTTAAAGCTTTTACCGCACAGTACGGTATGGGAATAGCCTTCGGCTATATTGAAAGAGACGGAGAAAGCCTGTATTCTTCATATGCCGTTATTGATGAAGGAAATTTGATTCATAACTACAGGCGCATCAGCCGCGGCTGGAAGGAGTTTACACTGACCGACGGGCATTACCGCGAAGGCGACGATACTTCCGCCTTTTCTTTCAGAGGAGAGAAGCTCACGGTCGGCCTTTGCGGAGATCTCTGGGACTATCCCGAGCGCTTTAAGACCGATACTCTTCTCATCTGGCCCGTGTATGTGAACTATGAACTTGACGAATGGGATGAGGCGATCATAGATTACGCGGAGCAGGCCGCAGGCATTGCCGACGATGTTCTGATGATCAATCCGATAGACAATGATCCCGTGAACCACGGGGGAGCTTTTCATTTTTACAAGGGGAAGCTGATCGAGCGCAGTCCCTTTGATACGGAGGGCGTGCTGATCATATGAAAAACGGTATGAAATTAGCGGCATATCAGTTCGCCGTAAGCGGCGACATAGAGCAAAACTGTAAGATAATAAAGAATGCGGTGCGCGAAGCATCCTTGAAGGGCGCAGATCTGATCGTCTTTCCCGAGTGCGCTTTGACGGGCTATCCGCCCCGCGATATGGCCAGCTCATCGGACACGGATTTCGAGGCTGTTAATGAAGCTCTGCGTGAACTGCAGTGCATTGCTGACGATCAGGGCATTCAAATCATTGTCGGGTCCATCGCTCATTGCGGGACCGGCTGCCGCAACAGAGCATATCTTCTGTCTCCCAATCAGCCTGCACGATGGTATGACAAAAGGGCGCTGTACGGCTGGGACGAGGATAATTTCAAGCCCGGCTCCGAAAAAGGCCTATTTGAGATCAACGGGTTCAGGATCGGGATCAGAATATGCTTCGAAGTCCGCTTCCCGGAATATTTCAGGGAATTGTACCTGGGGAACACGGATCTCGATATCGTTCTTTTCTGCGACGTCGCCGATGAGGATGATGAGACCAGATACCAAATGATACGCAGTCATCTGATCACCCGCGCCGTCGAGAATGTAACTCCCCTGCTCTCCGCGAACTCCATTCATCCGCATCAGACCGCTCCGACCTGCTTTATAGACGCGTCCGGAGCTGTTTGCGCGGAACTCGGGAAAGACCAAGAGGGGCTGCTAATATACGCTTTCAACAAACGGGACCTGGACTTTGGCGAGCTGGGGCGGAAACGCTATACGGACATACTGCTCGGTAGAGACAAGGAGTAAAACTATATGCTTGATATTAAGAAATGCAATACAGACATCGAAAAGGAATGGGCATTCGTGCGCGATATGCCTGTAGACGAGAACGGACTGACAAATTCCCTTCACGGCATCTCGCGACAGGATTTCATTGAAAAAGCGCTTCCCGATATGCTCAAACACGAGCGCGGCGAGGATATGCCCGACTGGATGGTCCCCGAGACTTTCCTTTATCTGTGGGAGGATGATACGATCATCGGCCAGTTCCGCATCAGACATTATCTGAACGACGCGTTAAGGGCCGGCGCCGGCCATATCGGATATTTCATTGCCAAAGAATTCCGCGGACGCGGCTACGGAACCGAAGGACTTCGCCTGACGCTGCCGATCGCCAGGGGCATTATCCCCGAAGATGAGATCTATCTGCGCGTTAATAAAGATAATCCCGCATCCCTGAAAGTCATGCAGAACAACGGCGGCCGGATCGTGGGCGAGGATGACGGACATTACTTTGTTCGCATTCCGAAATAACACTTTCTGCGAAAGGACATACAACACCCGATGGAAATACTATCGATTCAAAGCGGGCATCCGCTCTGGGAAAAAACTATAGAATTTGCCTCAGACTGCTCATGGAAGGCAGGTCCTGCTCTTGCCGAAAGGATGAAGGAAAACGCCTTCACTGGCCGGGAGCGTGTGATCGTAGCCATCGAAGATGACCGGATCGCGGGTTTCTGCACTTTCTCTGAGAAGGACGAGCTGCCCGACCGCTACGATTTCACGCCTTTTATCGGTTTCGTCTTTGTGGATGAACGTTTCCGCGGGCGCCGCCTGTCAGGGATGATGATCGATCATGCCATGAAGCTTGCGGCAGAAGCAGGTTTTGACAAAATTTATATCATGAGCGGTGAGATAGGTCTGTACGAGAAATACGGATTTTCAAAGCTCGGAGACTACGAGACAATATACGGGACCACGGACCAGTTGTTTGTGAAAACGGTCAATGATGAAAGATTAAAATAAATTATGGAACAGTTATTGCAAAGATTCACAGATAGGTCAAAAGAAATTCTCCGGGATAATCTCGTCGGGGTTTATCTGCACGGCTCCGCTGTCATGGGATGTTTCAATCCCGAAAAGAGCGATATCGACCTGATCATCGTGGTAAAAGATTCCATGTCCGATGCGGATAAGCGTGCCTATATGGATATGGTGGTCGATCTTAATGCCGACGCCCCCGCTAAAGGTATCGAAATGAGCATTGTGAAAAAAGACGTCTGCAGTCCGTTTGTATACCCTACGCCGTTCGAACTGCATTTTTCGGTGGCACACCTAAATTGGTATCTCACCGATCCGGACAACTATATCCTGAAAATGAACGGCGCCGACAAGGATCTGGCCGCTCACTTCACGATCATCCTTAACCGAGGGAAATGCCTGTACGGAGCGCCGATCAAAGACGTATTTGCCCCTGTTCCGAAGGCTGACTATCTCGATTCCATTTATGAAGATATAGCCGACGCCGCGGAAGATATTTCCGGGAACACGATGTATATTACGCTTAATCTCGCAAGGGTTCTGGTCTATAAGAAAGAAGGCCTGATCCTCTCAAAGAAGGAAGGCGGCGAGTGGGCGCTCGGGCATCTCCCGGCGGAATATCACGCACTGATAAAAGATGCATTGAAAGAATATGAGGAAGCCGCTTCCATATCGTATGACCTTGAACTTGCAACGCGCTACGCTGAATATATGCTGACCGAAATAAGCAGAAAGGACCAAACCCATGCCTGAAAACATCAGAGGAAACCGGATAATACTGCGCGAACAGCGGGAAGAAGACGTCCCGTTCTTTTCCTATTGGTTCAATCAGCCGCAGATCATGTTCCAATGCGGCTTTGAGAAAACTTTTGATGAAGAAGAGATCAGGCATATGATCAATATCAGCCACCGCTCGGAAGATTCTGTCTGGTTCACCATTACGGATCTTGAAGGCAATGTCCTGGGCGAGACCGGTCTTCTTCGCATGTTTCCCGCATGGCATCAGACCGATCTGACGATCATCATTCCCGATCCCGCCGCGCAGCACAAGGGCTACGGAACGGAAGCCACACGCCTCATGCTCGATATGGCTTTCAAAAAGTACGGAATGCACCGCGTCTCGATCGGCGTGGTGGGCCTTAATACAGAGGCACTCAATTTCTATAAAAAGATCGGCTTCAAACAGGAAGGCGTCCTCGAAGAAGCATATTATTACAACAACGAATACAGTGATTTCATTATGATGCGGATACTCAGTCACGAGTGGAAGCAGTGATAAACGCTTTGATTGAGAAAGGATAAGCAATTATGCAGCCCAAATACATGCATTTTAATTCATCATGCTCATATACCGCATTGGCGATGCTTCTTTCGGATAAGGGCATAGACACCGAAGACACCGATATAGCTTTGGAAATAGGTCTTCCCTGGATGTTTGACCGCGAAGAGGGATACTATCTCGCAGGCCCGATGCTCCAGGGCGCGAAATGGTTTGATCTCTTCTTAACCCCCCGAGGGCTGTGTCTCGACGAAGAGATAGTGGAACGTGAACGGCTCTCCGGATATCTGCGCTCAAACGGCACATGCATGCTTGGCATAAAGTTTTCGGGCAATAACGGAAAACATGCAGTCGTCTTCACCGGCTATGACGGGAAGTATCATTTCCTGAACCCTACAACCGAAAAAAAGCAGCAGCCGGTCGAACTCGTCATGACCGAAGCAGAACTGCTTGATTCCGCCGATGAATTAACCATGGTCGGCACGCTTCGCGAACACGCCGCTGAAAAGCCCGACCTTAGCGCTTTATTCGAAAACTCGGTAAAAATGATGCGCGAGAACTGCGCTGAGATCACCGAATTTGCAAACGATGCTCATTCCGAAGAAGAGCACAATGAGGCCAGGGACAGGCTGTTCCGTGCGTTTCTGGTGGACGGGATATCCATGCTGGAGCTTGTAAATGAATTCGATCTTGCCATCGGATTCAGAAAGATCCAGCAGAATTATCTGTGCTTCATGGGTGGCCCCAAAAGATGGCCGCTGAAAGCGTCGATATCGACGGACGACCTCAAAGAACTGGTCGAGCGCTATATATCCCTGTGCGAAAAAAACGCCGCAGAAAGGAAACCGGCCTGAAAATACAGCGATCGGAAAAATAACAAAATGACAAAGCAGATAGGCGTTATCGCCGACATACACAGCAATTATACCGCATTCAAAACAGCGGTCGGATATATGGAAAACAGGGGCATCTCCGAGTTTTTCCTGCTCGGGGATTTTGTCTCCGATACCACCGATACCCGCGAGACCATGCAGTTCATCTACAGCCTCGCAGACCGTTACGATGTTCATATCCTTCGCGGCAACCGCGAGGAATACTTTATCGGTCAGAGAAAGGTTCGCCGCGGCGAGACAGAAGGTGAAAAATGGATCTTCAATTCCGCGAGCGGCAGCCTTTTGTACACTTACGAGCTGCTGACCGACAAAGACATCGATTTCTTCGAGTCCCTGCCGATCACATTTAAATATGAGTGTGAGGGCTATCCTTCGATCACCTGCTGCCACGGCTCGCCTTCGAGCGACCGCGAGCTGCTGCAGATCGGCGCGGACAATACAAAAGAGTGGCTGAAAAAAATCGATACCGACTATCTTCTCGCGGCGCATACGCATCTGCAGGGGAATTTCGAGTACGAAGGGAAGCAATATTTCAATACCGGTGCGTCGGGCATCGCGATCGGTGCTCCGGGCCTGGTACAGTGTCTTATCCTTCATGGTGCGGATACATCCGAGCCCGGCGGTCCCTCATGGAAGGCCGAATTCCTGAATCTTCCCTACGATGTCGGACATGTCATCGATGCGATCTACGAGAAGGGTCTGATGGAGAAAGGACAGTGGTTCGTTGCCAATAATGTTTATATCTTAAAGACCGGCATCGACTATACACCCGAGCTCGTCACTGCCGCGAGATCACTGCAGGAGCAGGCCACGGGCCGTCCTGCGCTGTGGCCTTACATCGAAGAAGAATACTTTACCGCTGCCGCCGGAGAACTCGGTATTCCCGATTTCAGAAATTTTCATAAGTAAAACCACAAAAATGTAGCTTTTTCTGTTTTTTTATGGTATAATGATTTCTCGATCACAAAAAAGGATGCCGGCAGCGTTATACACCACATAAGCTGTGAATGCCGGACCGAAGAGGAGGCTATATGGGTAAACTGTTATTGACTGGCGTAGACGGAAATCTCGGTGCAGAGGCCGCAAGACTGCTTCTCACACTCGAAGACAAGAACAACCTTATCTTCTGCGGCTACAGCGAGGATTCACTTAAGAAGTTCGCTGAACAGGGCGTGGAAACACATGTTACCGACTTTAACTATCCCGACGGACTCGTAGAGGCGTTCAAAGGCGCTGATGTGCTCGCACTGATTTCGATGCCGTTCGTAGGGCCCAAGAGACAGGCCGCTCACAGGAATGCTGTAGATGCTGCCAAGAAGGCCGGAGTCAAAAAGATCATTTACACTTCTCTGGTAAATGCCGGAGACGAGACCAATCCCTCCGTTGAGAAGAAGGATCATATCTATACCGAGGAATACGTGAAGTCTGTCGGTCTCGATCACATCTTCCTGCGCAATTCACAGTACGCGGAAGCCATGATCACCAACTATTTCACATACGTCCGCATGAACGCTCCACTTACGAACAGCCAGGGAGACGGACTTATGGCTTACATTTCGAGAAAGGACTGCGCGAAGGCTGTGGCTTACGCTCTGCACCGTGCAGATGATTACGATCACGCCACTCTCGATATCAACGGACCTGAGCTCATGACCATATCGAAGTTCGTTCAGATCGGCAATGAGCAGACCGGCAATAATATCAGCTATAAGGCTGTAACCGATGAGGAAAACTATCAGATCTTCGACGCGATGGGCGTTCCGAGGACCACCGACGGACTGTTCAAGGAAGGCAGCGAGGCTCCGTTCTCGAGCGACGGAATGGTTACCTTCGCACAGGCTATCCGCGAGGGTAAGATGGCTGTCCGGACAGACGATTTCAAGAAGCTTACCGGAGACGATCCGATAACCGTTGAGTACATGTTCGCTCACAGCGACGAGTTCCAGATCGGCGACCGTCATTCGAAGGACAAAAAATAATACATCGAAATAACCCGCTCAAACACGGGCAAGGGGACGATTCTTCCGTCTGACAAACGTCAGCCGGAAGAACCGTCCCCTTGAGATTATGAGCAAAACATTTACTGAGCATTAACGGTGTTTGTATTGGTATCCTGATGCGCAGCGGGCGAGTCGATCTCTCCGAGGAGTCCTGCCCTGTAAAGAACCGGACGGAGCGCCAGATATGCAACCACGGCTATCGCCGAATTGATCACGGCGTTGATCAGCGTCGCATAGGTGGTGACCGCTACCAGTGATTTGATTGCGGACGCAGCCTTATCGGCGTTGGGCGTAAGGATCGTGTACCATACGTACTTGAGTGAGGGCTCGAATACACAGTTGAAACCGAGGCCGGCAACAGACGCGATCACAGCCCATCTTAAGATATATGTATGCTTGTGGTCATGTGAGATCTTTGCGATCTTGTGCGCAACAAGGCCGACGATCAGGCCGATCACCAGCTTGGTGATGAAGGTTCTGGGAGCGGAAGCACCGTAGCCTCCGAGGATATCAGCCAGCGACAGTCCCACAGCACCCGCAAGTCCGCCGTACAGTCCGCCGAGGAACAGCGCGCCGAGTACAACGAAAGCATTGCCGATATGGATCTTCGTGCCGCCCGCATTGATCGCAGGGAAGATAGCGTAGCCCACATAGCAGAGCGCAGCCATAAGTCCCGCATAGGTTATCTTTAAGATCGTCTTGTTTTTCTCGTAAGCATTCATATAATCTTTCTCCTCTTCCACCAATACTCCGTTCCGTATTGATTTTTGTTATTGTGTAATATAGCACCAATGTGGTATTATGAAAATTACCAAAACAGGAGAATTTTATATGACCAGATATATTGAGATCTACGAGGACATCCGCAGGAAAATCACCGACGGCGTCTATGAATTCGGGAGCAAGCTCCCCTCCAAGCGTGTGACCGCGGAGGACTACAGCGTAAGGGTGATAACCGTCGAGCACGCGGACGAGCTGCTGATCGGCGAAGGTGACGCGGGAGCAAAGGAAAAGAGCG
>JAEEGH010016908.1_pt1 | contig 15639 bp, 13 predicted proteins | sample 9134181 | NCBI WGS metagenome assembly JAEEGH01 (sample SAMN16246544, study PRJNA631951) | gut metagenome | biome: gut microbiome; feature: rumen; material: DP-attached | host: Bos | place: Iran: Karaj | collected 2018-10 | reverse complement strand
CGGTCGCATTGCTGCTACTGGCCCGTTTCCCGGACTATCACCCCGCGCCGCGTCATGCGCCTCGCGGGATGTGAGTATTATACCAAAAAACCACCCAAAAGTTTTGCCGCGGCTTGGCTTGTTGAGGCAAATGAGGCATTGGGCAAAAAAGTGGTCTGGAGCATGAAAAAATCGATGGAAGCCCTTGAATCATATGGCCATATTTGCTAATATTGCCGCAAATGAAGATCGACGGGGTTTACATTCTGACAAAGCGTAGCATAATGCGCATGATTGCGGTTTTAGCGACCGTTTTTAACACAATATGCTTCTCAACGGCGACCTCGGAAGACTTGATTCTGGCCAATCGTTGCTCAAACGCGGCACTGTCTCTCAAGGCGATGGAACCCTCCCTCGCCTTCGACTCGTCCCGCATCGTCGTCCCCGACCATCAGTATCACGAGTTCAAGACGCTGTATTTGCTGAAAAAGCCTCCCAGAGGCGAGATTCCGCACGTTTCGGCAAAACACAACTTGTCGCCACGTCAGCCGCGCACAGCCGCAAAACGGCGATATCGGACGCCGCATCCGGGAGAACTGCGTCAGGATGATGTAGCAGCGGTCTTTGGCGTCTCGCGGCAGACAGTTGTCCGCTGGGAAAAGGCCCAAACGGTCGACGGTCCGGACAACGCCTCGAATCCGTGGGGGTACTACAGGTCACTTCGAACCAATCCCGAGCTGCGAGACAGCTTCGAACTGCTTTCAAGACAGGCAAAATCGTATCTTTCCGCCAAGGAAACGGCCATCAGACAAGGCCGCCGGTTCCGCATGACATTCGTGCGGTTCAAGGAGGATTGGCACAAACACATCGATGGCAAAATGTGACATTGGAAAAACTCTGATGTAACATTCTGCCACCTCCCCCGAAAAACGCCGCCGTGCCCGTAAACATTGGGCGCGGCGGCCTTTTTTGTCTTCTCAAAACTTCTCAGATGTAACATCCGTGTCACATTTGGCCCCTGTTTCGGAACGTCATAAGACGTCCCGGAAAGGACAAAATGACACAAGACGAAATCGCGGCGAAGATCGCTTCACTCGTACGGAAGCGCAACGCCATCAACCAGGAAATCCACTACTGGCGCAGCAGGCAGAAACCTAACACAAAACCTAACACGGAACCTAACACGAACCTAACACGTTCGCGTTCCCTCTCCCCCCTAGAAAAAGAAAGAACCAAAGAAAAAGAATACACCCCCTTCTCCTTCTCCTTTCGCGAAGGAGGAGAAGGAGGCGGTTTCTTGTCTGATGGATGTGCGCTGGCGGTGTCCGATCCGGCGGCGATGGAAAAGCTCGTCTGGGACTACGCGACAAAAGCCAATCCGCTCGACAGGGCGTCCGTGGCCGAATGGCTAGACGAGGCCAAGGCAAACCAGTGGCGCTTTCCGAACGGAACGCCGATAACGCACGGCAACTTCCGCGCCCCGCTAAGAGGATTCGTCCGCACCCACCTGAAACGCGTGAGCGACGCTCGCCGCACGGACGATGCGCAGTCCGCAAGGCAGGCCAAGCTGCGCGAGAGCGCCGTTGCCGCGCTGACGGAGCGGGACTGGGCGCTGTGCGCGGAGAGCTGCGCGAACTGCACCGGACGCTCGTGCGCCAAGGGTCTGCAGCTCCCTTGCGACCACAGGCTCTCTCCGCGCCCCGTCCCTCCGTCCGAATGCCCCCACTTCATCGCGAAGGACCCGCCTACGCAGACGCTTCAGCGCGGCAAGGAGGTGGCGGAATGAAGCATAAGTGCACAGACGCACGGCTTTGGCGGCTCATCAAGGATTTGATCATCGCGCTTGAAGACCCTGCCATCGGCTTAGTCTTCGACGACTTCGACTTCCGCTACCGCGAGAAGGAGCATCGGCGCGACAAGAATTCCGCAGAGTGGTTCTACCACGACAAGACGCCATTCGAGGCCAAGTACGACGCAGACTGCCGCGCGAACGGCGACTGCGAACCTGCATGGGTCTCGGACGACGGGAGCGGCGCCGTGGCTCTTCACACAGAGATCTCCGACGACCTTGACGATGAGCCGGAAAAGCCGAACTGGCTCGTCCTCTGGCGTCGGCAGCGCCGTCGGCTGGCGAAGAAGCAACGCGCAGTTCTGGACGCCCTGGCCGAAGACTGGCGGAACTATCCGGCGGCTAAAATCGCCGGGGTGGACCACAGAACGGTGAGCAAATGCAAAAAATTTTTTAAAGTGCATTTCGCCCAATGTTTTCAGGCATGGAATGAAGATTCCGCATTTTGAGAAATGCCTACTTTTGCGGTTTTCACTCAGTAGGTAAAGTGGGGGGCCACGATTCCGGTGGGCGGCGCGTTGAGGGCGAAACCCGTCCCGCTTACGCCACCGGAACAGCCCCGCCAATCAACGAACAGGTAACAGTGAATAGTGAACAGGTGAAAACCGAAACAAGCCAAGACGAAAGGAAAACACGAAATGGACAACAACACGAGAATCGAATGCACGAACTGGGATGAGGAGATCCACGTCGCGACATGGTCGAAGGGACGCACAAGAATGCCGGCGAGGAAGGTCCTCACCAAGGGCATCGCGGAGGTCGAGCTGACGCTGGGCCAGACGGTCCGCATCACGAGGCTGCTCAGCTCCGGCATGGAGGTCAGGCTTCCGATGGGCGACGACGGGGCGGTGCGGCTCTATCCGTGCGCGGACTCGGACTTCCGCTCGATGTACGTCGCGGCGTCGACGATGGGCAGGTTCCGCCGCGCAGTCTACCGCGGCAGAAAGCTCGCGTTCACGTCGAGGCGCGGGAGGCGCGCCATCAGCCGCGAGGAGGTCGAGGAGCGCGTCGGACGCGTCGAGCAGGCGCGTCAGGAGCGCGCCCACGTGACGCCGGACGTCGTCGTCAAATGCCCTTCGTGCGGCACCGAGTTCAGGGTCGGCAAGACGCTTAAGTAGGCAAACCGCGAAAACGCGAAAACAACGAAAAGGAGAAAACGAAAATGGGAAACAAGAACAACAATGGCAACGGGGCAAAGCTCAAAGAGGTCGCCGACGATCTGATAGAGCAGGGCGTCGGCAGCATGGAGCAGTTCCGCAAGGCGCTACCGGTCATCGCCAGACTCAAGAAGTCCGTCGACGGCGCGAAGGACTGGCTGACGCTGCTGCAGACACGCTACGAGAAGCTGAGCGGACTTGCGGCGGACTACGCCGAGGACCACGTGACCGCGCTCGACGAGCCGATCTCGGACAAGACCAGCAAGGTGAGGAGCGGAAGCATCGCGATAGACGGCACGAGGTACCGCCTCACGCTCTCGCTCGGGGACGTGGCGCGCCTGGGCGGCAACGCCACGGAGGCGTTCATCGCGGCGCTTCCGAAGGACTGGACGGTGCCGAAGCTGTTCCTGAACCAGTCTTACCTCAAGACGCTCGACCCGAAGGAGCTTGAGAGCCGCGACCTCCGCCGCAAGCGGAATCGCAAATGGAGTATAGACTCGCTTCGGGCGGAGTGAAGACAAAAACGACTGAGCGGCATCGAGGTGGCTTGGGATGGGCGAACGCATTTCCCCAAGCCCCTTCCGTGAATTCCGTGTATTCCGTGGTTAAAAACAACGAGAAAGGAGAAAGACAATGAAGAAGCTGATAATCGTGACGGCATTAGCCGCGCTGATGAGCGGCTGTTACATCGGCAAGGCGGCGTTTCAGGGGGAGGACATGAAGATATACCCCTTCTTCGGTCCATCGGCTGGAACGACATGCGAAAGCCGGGTCTGCGAAACGGCGACCCAGCCTAATACCGACGGGCAACTTTGAAGGCCCGTCGGCCGACTGGGCACCCCGCCGTTTCAGGCCGTCAAAGGCCAACGGCGGGCTGGGTACACGGGGTAGGCGCTCTCCCTACACGGGGTAGGCGTTCTTCCTACACGGGGGGTTTGACCTTCCTACACGGAGGGTTTGACTTTCCTACACGAGATTTCGGTAGTTAGCAGTTAGGAAAAATCCAAAACCAACGTTGGAAATTTTCGTTTCCTCTGGAGGGAACACCACGGTGCACGGCATTTGACGAACGGGACATGTCGGGAAAGCCCATCTTCTTCGACCGGGCGCACGCTATTCTGACGAATTGCGCGCGACAAGCGGCAGAATGTGGCAATTTGACTGGCTACCCGCAAAAGTGATAAAATACACGGCCAATTCTTGCGGTTGAAGCGGGGATGTCCTACTATCTGCACGAAACAGACCAAACGGAACACGATGATATGAAAAAGCTCTATGCCTCGTCCGCGGCATTCGCCCTGGCCGTTTCTCTTTGCGCACATGGCGCTTTGCCCCCTTTCACGCCAGGCGGAGACGACGGCGTCGGCTGGAGTGTCCAGAGCAATGCCGTCTGGCAGAGCGGCGCGATAGGCGACAACCAGTCCACCTGGCTCGAATTCACGGTTACGAACACCCCGTGTCTCGTGTTTTTCGACTGGAAGGTGAGTTCGGAGTCCGGTTGGGACAAGCTGCATTACTATGTTGACGACGTCGAGGCGTCCGATTCGCCAATTAGCGGAGAAGTCGACTGGACGCACAATGCATTCGAGCTTTACGGCACCAACACCTGCATAGTGCGCTTCGTATACGAAAAGGACGGCAGCTCAAGCGGAGGCTCGGACTGCGGATGGGTAAGAAACTTCTCCACGACGCAAGCAAAACCGCGCACACTGCTGCTAAACGAAAACACAGGAACGACAAACACGACAGAACATACCGTTTATGACGATGCGCCCCTTGGCGCGCTGCCGGTTCCGACGATGAGCGGCATGGTGTTCGTCGGCTGGTTTACAGACGCTGAAGGCGGAGAACTGGTGACGGCGGAGTCAATTGTCGACGCCTCCTGGACGACGCTCTATGCGCACTGGGAGGAATCGCCCTTCTCCGCGTCTGGCGGCGCGGCGGACTGGACCGTTGAAGCGGACGGCAGCTGGAAGAGCGGCGCGATAGGCGACAGCCAGACCACATGGATAGAGATTATCGTCACCAATGCGCCGTGCATAGTGTCCTTCGACTGGAAAGTCAGCTCGGAGAGAAACTGCGACAAACTGCACTGCCGTCTGGACGGAGCCGAAGTGCCAGATTCGCCCATTAGCGGAGAGAAGGACTGGAATGCAAGATCGCTGGAAATCACCGGAACGGAGACTTGCACAGTGCGTTTCGAATACGCAAAGGACGGCAGCGTACCCAGCGGTTCGGACTGCGGATGGGTAAGGAATTTCGCTATAGTCCCGATAGAAACGCGCACGGTGCTTCTGAACGCGAACGGCGGAACACTATCGACAGACAGCATTAGGGTTATAGAAGGCGCTGCCGTCGGCGAACTGCCTGTACCTAGCAAGAGCGGACATCTGTTCCTCGGATGGTTCACCGAATCGGAAGGCGGAGACAAGGTGACGGCGGAGTCCATTGTCGACGCTTCATGGACGACGCTATACGCGCACTGGGAGAAATTGCCTTTCTCCGCAACAGGCGGCCATGCCGACTGGACGGTGGAAGGAGACGGAAGTTGGAAAAGCGGCGCCATAGGCCACAACCAGACAACATGGATAGAGATTGCCATTACCAATGCGCCGTGCCTGGTGTCTTTCGAATGGAAGGTCAGCTCGGAGAGCTACGACGAACTTCATTGCCTTCTGGACGGCGTCGACGTGCCAGGTTCGCCTGTTAGCGGAGAGGAAGACTGGACGACTAAATCCATTTTTGCTAACGTAACGGGAACTTGCACAGTTCGTTTCGAATACAAGAAAGACGGGAGGACAAACGCAGGATACGACTGCGGCTACGTGAAGAATTTTTCAGTAGTCCCCGTAGTGACCCGCACGTTGCTCCTGAATGCGAACAACGGAGCGCCATCGCCATATAGCATTAGCGTCCTAGACGGCCAGGCAATTGGCGAGCTGCCCGTGCCAAGGATGGTCGGATATCAGTTCCTCGGATGGTTCACCGAATCGGAAGGCGGAGAGCTTGTGACGGGGGAGTCCATTGTCGACGCTTCCTGGACGACGCTCTACGCGCACTGGGAGGAATCCCCCTTCTCAGCGATGGGCGGCAATGCCGACTGGACGGTGGAGGCGGACGGAAGCTGGAAGAGCGGCGCGATAGGCGTCAACCAGACAACATGGATTGAAATTGACTTTACCAATGCGCCATGCAACGTGTCTTTCAGCTGGAAGGCAAGCTCTGAAAAGGGCTACGACAAGCTTCACTGCTATTTGGACGGAAGCGCAAACGATACCGTACCCGCAATAAGCGGAGAAATGCTCGAATGGGAAGACGTGTCCTTCCAGGTTCTAGAGGCCGGAATTCACACGGTAAGGTTTGCCTACACGACCGACGGCAGCAACAATCTACACGACAACTGCGGCTGGGTGAAGGACTTCGCGGCGGTCTCCATTGAAATGCGCGTTCTGCCGCTGAACGCCAACGGCGGCGAGTGCGCGACTGACGAAATTCTCGTAGGCGAAGGCGGAACCGTCGGCGAACTGCCGGTTCCGACATTGAGCGGGCACTTGTTCCTCGGCTGGTTCACGGAGCCGGAGGGCGGAGACAAGGTGACGGCGGCATCGACAGTCGACATTGGCTGGACGGAGCTTTATGCGCACTGGATGAAGTCCCCTTTCTCCGCGGCAGGAGGAGCGGACTACTGGTCCGTTGACGACGACGGAAGCTGGAGGAGCGGCGTTGCAGACGGCGGACAGTCGTCGTGGGCGGAAATAACGGTATCGAACACGCCATGCAGAGTGTCCTTCAAGTGGAAGACCAGCTCGGAGGGAACGAACGACACTCTGCGCTGCTACGTCGACTATGCCGGCGAAGGCGGCAGGGACGCCGCGCCGGCGATAAGCGGAATCATGGACGACTGGGAAACGGTCAACCTTCTCATAGCCGAGCCTGGAATACACACTGTGCGGTTCGCATACGTCAAGAACGACAGCGTTGACGAGGGCGAAGACTGCGGATGGGTGAAGGAATTCAGGCCAGTCGACGTGCAACCGCGAACTCTGGAGCTGGACGCGTGCGGCGGCACCTGCGAGACGGATCAGAAGCCGGTCTGCAACGGATGCCTAGTCGGGGAGCTGCCGGTTCCTGTCTGGAGCGGCATGCTGTTCAGAGGCTGGTTCACGGAGGAGACAGGAGGCGACCGTGTGACCGCGACCAACGTGACGGAGATTTCGTGGACGGCGCTCTACGCGCACTGGATGGCGTCCCCCTTCTCCGCAACTGGCGGCGACGCGGTCTGGACGGTCTCCGACGACGGAATCTGGCAGAGCGGCGCGATAACGAACTCCCAGAGCTCCTGGGCCGAGCTCACCGTCACGAACACGCCGTGCCTCATTTCCTTCAAGTGGAAGACAAGCTCGGAGAGGTACGACAAACTTCGCTGCTACATGGACTATGGGTCATACTACTCTTCAGACAGAGGCGAAATCAGCGGAATAAACGACGACTGGACCGAGGCATCATTCATGATCAACTGGGAAGGATCCCACACAATACGATTCCAGTACGAAAAAGACTACTCCGACAACAGCGCAGACGTGGGCGAAGACTGCGGATGGGTAAAAGACTTCGCGGCCACGAAAACCCGCACTTTGTATTTTGACGCCAACGGAGGGGATGCGGTTGAGACCGAGACACTCGTTGCCGACGGCTTTCCCGTAGGAAGACTGCGCAATCCGTCAAGGGAATACCACAAGTTCCTAGGCTGGTTCACGGACGCGACAGGCGGCGAACATGTCACGGAGGACACGCCGATGCAAGCCGCCTGGACGACGCTGTACGCGCACTGGGAAAGTTCGCCGTTCATCGAGCAAAGCGGAGCGCCTTGCTGGTTCCTCGACGCCGACGGCAGCTGGCGGAGCGGCGCGATAGGCGGCAACAGCTCAACTTGGGTCGAATTCGCGGTGACGAACGCGCCATGCACTGTGTCTTTCGACTGGAAGGTCAGCTCGGAGGCGGACTTCGACAAACTGTCCTGCACTCTGGACGGCGAGGTCGTGACAGAGCCGATCAGCGGAACGACCGACTGGAGCGTCATATCGTTCGAGATCACCGAGGCAGGCGACCACAGAGTCCGAATAAAATACGAAAAGGACGGCGGCGGCGAGGGCGGCGAAGACTGCGGCTGGTTCAGAAACTTCACCGCCATCGCCGAAAGCTCTGCAGAAGAGGACGTCATCGTGGACGCAGGCGGCGGCAAGACGGTCCGCGTTCCGCAGGCGTGGCTCGCCAGGCATGCGATTGCGCTCGCGGCGCACAACGGCAACGCGGCGGAATACCTCCACTCTGCTGCCGCCAACGGACGGAAGGTCTGGGAGTGCTACGTGCTGGGACTTGACCCCGAAGAGAAGGACGACTTCAGGATCACGTCGTTCCCGATGAAGGCCGACGGCACGCCCGACCTGCAGAACATAACGATGCATCCGGCGCACAGCGACTGGAACCTCTCCGAAGCGCAGCCGAAGCTGAAAGGCGCGGCGCGTCTCGGCGGCGGCGCGGAGTGGCAGACGGTCACGGACGAGAACCAGTCGACGTTCCGCTTCTTCAGGCTCGAAGTCGTGCTGCCATAGCCAGTGAAGCGTCGGACAAAGACTCAATATATGGTATAATACAGCGCATGACACCCAAGATCAAATTTCTGAAGGTAAAAGGCACATGGCGTGAAGTCGCCGATGCCGCACGCACAACCATCAGGCAGGACGAAGGCACCGGCGAGCCGAGCGCAAGGTGGAAGAAACGGATACTTCTTGCCGAACACTCACCAATTCGCAAGCTCTGCTTCAACTGGCAGTGGTCCGACCTTCCGTATTGGGTGTCGGTGCATTTCGTCCGCCACAAATTCGGCATCGAGCACTTCGTCTCGACCCAGCGCAGCGACCGCACGGGCGTCGTGCGCGATGCTAACCGCCAGGACGCGCCCGTCATGCACGAATGCTTCGCCAATGCGCAGGCGCTGATGTTCATCTCGCGCCGCCGCCTTTGCGGGCAGGCAAGCGCCGAGACAAGGGCGGCATGGCGCATGGTAGTGGACGCGGTCGCGGCGAAGGAGCCCGAAGTCGCCTCCTGCTGCGTGCCCGAGTGCGTCTACCGCGGCTTCTGCCCCGAATTCAAGCCTTGCGGATTCTTCGGCACTAAGGCGTACGAGAAGGCGCTCGCCGACTATCGCGCGATCCCGCAGGCCGCCTCCCCTTCCGCCGCGGCTTCGGCGAAGAGCGCCTCTGCAGACTGACAGGCGCGGCGGAGCCGCCTCCGCTTGCCGCGGCAATCGGCGCGGGCTCAAGACGGGCGAAGACCGCAAAATGGTCCGAGAGGCCGGCGTTCGGCACAAGAGAGGGTGTGCCGACGGCGGCCATGCCTTTGGCCATGATGTAGTCCAGGGCGCTGTCGCCGTAGCGTCTGTTGGGATGGGTGCCGCGTCCGTTCGGCGGCATGAGCGAGATGAGATTCGCGTAGCCGGCCGCGTCGAGAGACGAGAAGATGGTCTCGGCCGCGAACTCGCCGCGCCATCTGTCTGCGTTGAAGTCCCCTGCAAGCACGACCCTCGGAGCCCCTTTCACCAAGGCGATGAACTGGTCGATGGCGTCAGTCCTCTTGGCGCGGTTCTCGTCCGCAAGGGCCTTGGTCGTGGCGCCGTAGTTCGACTTCAGGTGGACGGCGTAGACCTGTGCGGTCACTGCGGGCGAGACCACAACCGCCGCGAACGCGTAGCCGCGCGGCGGATTTGACTCGCGTCCGCGCTGCCATCGGCCCCAACCAGAGTCCGCAACGGGAAGAGTCGTAAGTATCGCGTCCTGCTGCTGGTCGAAGCGGTCGCGGCGGCGGTAGGCAGAGATGGACGCCAGCTTCAGTCCGGGACGTCCGATTCTGGCGGCAAGCGCCTCGGCGACTTCGCGATTGCGAATCTCATTGAGGACGATCACGACGCCTTCGGAGCCGGAGGGATCAGCCGCGGCGAGCCCGTCGGAGAGCATCTTGCCGGCGGCCGCGATCGTCGCCGCCTCTACGTCAGGGTGCGCCCGGTGCTCGGCGCGGCCGGACGGAAACCAGTTACCGTTCCACGTGCCGACAACGAGCGCCAGGATCGCGGCGAGCATGTCGTCACCTCAAATCGCCTTTATCACGGGCGCCGGCGGGCGGTTGTAGACGCGCGAGTTCGGCGGGACGGACGAGATGAGCCAGACGCTGCCGCCGATCTCGGAGCCGCGGCCTACGGTCGTGTCGCCGCCGAGAACCGTTGCGCCGGCGTAGATCACGACGTCGTCCTCCACGTTCGGATGGCGCTTGATGCCCTTGACCAGCGCGCCGGTGACAGGGTCTTTGTCAAAAGACTTCGCGCCGAGCGTCACGCCCTGGTAGAGCTTCACGTTTCTGCCGATGACGCACGTCTCGCCTATCACGACGCCTGTGCCATGGTCGATGAAGAACCTCTCGCCGATCTTGGCGCCGGGATGGATGTCGATGCCGGTCTTCGAGTGGGCAAGCTCGCTCATGATGCGCGGGATTATCGGCACCTTCAGCTCGTACAGCACATGGGCAAGGCGGTGGACGGTGACTGCGTAGAGGCCGGGATACGCCATAACGACCTCCATCGGACTAGTCGCGGCAGGGTCGCCCTCGTATGCGGCCTGCACATCCGTCTCGACAAGCCGCTTGACCTCCGGCAGCGCGGAAATGAAGCTCTTCACGACCTCCTTAGCGTCGCGGCCGGGGCACAGAAGGCCGACTTCACGTTCAAGGGAGGACGCCACGGCGCCTTCAATGTCCCTGTTACCCAACCCGTCATAGGCGCATGGATGCAGGAGCTCCATGCAGCGTTGCACGACTAACGCGATTCTCTGAGGCAATGTCATGCCGAATATTATACCATACCGTGCAATAGGCGGCGTCGCGTCAGCGCACCTGGACCTCGCCGAAGGAATTGGCGCTCAGCGTAGCGTTCCACATGCCGGCGTTCGCGAAGCGTATCGTGCGGCGCGGCGCATCGCCAGGGCGCTCGTCCTTCAGCGGCGCCGACACCCTGACGAACATCTCGCACTTGCCGCGGCGCAGGCCCTTCGGGACGACGACACGAAGCCCGAGGCGCTTACGCGTTCCGCCGAGGAGATCGGAGAACGAGGGACGGCTGTCGGCCGCCGCCGAGAGCGTCTCGCCGTTCTGCACAAAGAGCACCTCCGTCCTTGACGGCAGCAGCAGGCGCCCGAAGCCCGTGTTCTCGACGTCCAGCGCGACAAGAGCCGCTTCGCCTGGCTTGAGCTCCCTGGGCAGCCTCGCATCGCGGACGACGAAGCGGTAGCCCATGTGGTCAAGGAGGAACTTGTGCATGCCGACGCCATCGTACTCGGCGAGAGAGGGCATCCCCTCGAACTTGTATGCGCGGACGGAGAACACAAGCTCCTCACGTATGTAGTTCGCAAGGTTGTGGTCCGCGGCGCCAAGGTTGCGGAGGTAGTTCAGATGGCAGTCGTACCAGTCCTTCACCAGATTCCACTGCGAAGGGTCGAAGAGCCTCGAGTTGCTTTCGATGCGGTCGCGCTTGACGTATGCCAGCTCTCCGCCGTAAGGATGGTCGTTGAAGGTGCTCAGCATGCGGCAGGCGCGTTCGCGGGTGAAGTCGCCGACCCAGGTGCCGTAGTCCTGCCATGTTCCGAGATAGCCGTCGTTGTACATGCCGAGCCTTCTGAGGCGCGGGTTGGAGAACGGAAGAAGCGACAGCGTGCCCTCAGCGTCGCATCCTGCCATGCTGCAGATGAAGGAAGGCGAACGGACCAGAATGGAAATCGGCCCAGGCAGAAGATCGCAGTATGTCGTGAGCACCCTGTTCATGTACTCCGGGCGGCAGTAGTCGGACGAGTGCATCTCTCCCCAAGGCCCCGCCACGCCCGCCTCCACGCCGACGATGACGTCCTCGAAGTCGGCCATGACACCGCAAAGCGCTCGCAGATGGCCGAGAATCACTTCGAAGTCTTCTGGTTCGCAGCCGAGCTCGTCGCTCCACGTGTACCCGATGCGGACAATCAGCGAGCCGCCGGCCCTTCTCGTCTCTTCGAGAAAGCGGCGCACGTCGGACTTCATCGCGCCAGTCAGCGGAATGTCTGCGGCGCCTACGCGATCGGCGCGCGGGGTTCTGCCGCTCTGCATGCGCCCGCCCGAGAACCTGCTGAGGTCCCAGAGCGACGACCGGTACGAATCGGCGCCATGCCAGTCGGGCCGTCCTTCGGGATCGAACAAAGTCCAGCCGCCAGCGGCGATGCCGCGAGCAGGACCGGCAAAGGTCTCCGCCCCGTCCACATAAGAGACGGACGGACGGAAGTGGCTGCCGCCGTCGTCGCAAGACGCCGTCGCCGCCGCGAAAATGGACAAAGCGAAAAACAAGACGCATGCGGCGAAACCGCCATTCATGACGACTTCTCCACGTTCCGTCATACGCCTAGCAACATGCATTGCAAGTATTCTACCATTTGTCGTCGCGCGACGCAAGACCGCCCTCGGCGTCGCCGCCGCTCCGGCGCCAGACCGCCGGCGTCACGCCCACGGCCTTCCTAAAGCTCCTGATGAGAAACGACGAGTGGCAATAGCCGCATCGGGACGCGATCTCGGAAAGAGTAAGGCCGCCCAAAGCGAGCAGGCGCTTTGCCTCCGCAATGCGTCGGCGGGCTATCTCGGCGCCCACGCTTCGTCCAAGTCTCGCGGAAAAGAGCCTGTCGAGGCGTATGCGAGGGACTCCGAGCGCCTCCGCCAGCTGCGCCGCGCCGAAAGGACGCGAAAGGTTGTCGCGGATGAGCCCGATGGCCGGGCGAAGCTCGGGGTCGTTGACCGCGAAAGTGTCTGTCGAGGCGCGGGTCACGACGCCGCGAGGCCGTATGCGCACGAGTCTTCTGTCGGGTTCGCCTCCGCACATGAGCCGCTCCAGCGTCGCGGCGGCCGCGTAGCCCACGCGCTCGTGGTCGTGTGCGATGGAGGAAAGCGGCACGCCCTGGTGTTCGCAGATGATGCGGTTGTCGTCCACGCCGATTACGGCGACTTCGTCGGGAACGCGGATTCCGGCGCGCCGGCAGGCGCTGAGGACGTGCGTCGAATCGTAGTCGTTCCATGCGAAGACCGCGAGAGGACGCGGCGACGCGCGGAGATTGGCCTCAAGCCACGCGTTCATTCGCCGCCAGTCGCCCGGGCGCGCGCCTGCGACGTCCGGCCAGAGCCACATCATGACGGGTTCGCCGTCCCACGCTTCGCGGAAACCCTCGATGCGCATGTCGTGGGAATGGTTGTGGCGCACCGAGAAGAACGCCGCATGTCTGAAGTCTCGCTCGGTGAAGTGCCTCGCTGCGAGACGGCCGATCTCGGGATTGTCGCCGACGACTCGCACGACGTCCAGGCGAGTCACGTTTTCGAGCATGTCGACCACGGGCACGCCCCGACGTCGCACTGCGCGGACGAACGAGACGAGCGCCGGTATCTCGTCCACCATCGCCAGGACTCCGTCGCCTTCCCATCCGCGAGGAGGCTCGGTGCGAGGCTCGACGCGAAGGTGCCAGCCGCATTCCCCGGCAAGGCGCGCGACGCCCTGGAAGCGGCTCGGCGGGTCGGGATCTGTCAGCACTAGGACTTCGTGGTTGGTCATACGGTGAGGTATTCTACCAAAAATGCCTGTGATTGGATAGTGCAATCAGACGATTTGACTTTGCTATATCCTTTCACGAGCCCGACATGGTAGAATATTAGGCATGAAAACCAAGATACTCCAATTCGGCGAGGGGAACTTCCTCAGGTGCTTCATTGACTGGATGGTCGAGAAGGCCAACCGGAACGCGGGCTTCGACGGAGCCGTGCAGATAATCCAGCCCATAGGCGACGAGCTGAGCGCGCCTTCGAAGGCCCTGAACGCGCGCGGCGGCCGCTACCACACGTGCCTAAGGGGAATCTCCGGCGGCAGGACGATCGAGGAGATCGACGAAGTCACGTGCGTCAGAGGCGTAGACGTCGCGGCGAACGTCGAGCGGTACGCCGCCGAGCCCGAGCTGCGGTTCGTCGTCTCCAACACGACCGAGGCCGGCATACAGTACGTCAAGGGCCAGGACACGTTCCCTGCAAAGGTCCTGAGGCTGCTCAAGGCGCGCCGAGCGGCAGGGCTGCCGGGTCTGGTGTTCATTCCGTGCGAGCTCATCGAGCACAACGGCGACAACCTCAGGAGATGCGTACTCGCGCACTGCGCGGACGATGGCGACGCCGATCTCGCGGCGTGGATTGAGAGGGAATGCGTCTTCTGCTCCACGCTTGTGGACCGCATCGTCGCAGGCCGTCCCGACCCTGAGTCCGCCGAGCGATACGCCGAGAAGCTGGGCGAGAGAGACGAGGTGCTCGTCTGCGGAGAGCCCTTCCACTTCTTCGTCGTCGAGACGCCGGAAGGCTTCGACCTTGAGGCCGAGCTACCCCTCGCAAAGGCCGGCGTGAACGTCGTATACACACGGGACATGCAGCCCTACCGCACGCGCAAGGTCCGCTTCCTCAACGCCACGCATACGACAATGGTCTATCTTGGGCTTGAACGCGGCTTCACGGAAGTCGCCCAGTGCATAGAGGACCCGGAGTTCAACAAGTTCGTGCGCAAGGTCGTATTCGAAGAGATATTCCCGACCGTAGCCCTTCCCGACGCCGAGAAGAAGGAATACGCCGAAAGCGTGCTGGAGCGCTTCGCCAATCCGTTCGCCCACCACAAGCTCGAGTCCATAGCGCTCAACACGATAGCGAAGTGGAAGGCTCGCTGCCTTCCTGTCGTATGCGACTACGCCAAGGCGTTCGGCAGGCTGCCTGAGGCGATGATGCAGGGCTACGACGCGATCGCGAGGCACTACGACAGCTTAGGGCGCTGAAGCCGGAGGCCGCATGATAATCAACCCGAAGGACAACGTCGAGATACGCGACGACGGGCACAAGTACGCGCTGCGCGACATCGCCGAGGGCGAGGACGTGGTGAAGTACGGCATGCCGATAGGCCATGCGACGCGGGCCATCCGCAAGGGCGAGCACGTGCACGTGCACAACGTGAAGACGAATCTCGGAGAAGTGCTCGAATACCGCTACGAGCCGGACTTCGAAGACGTCGCGCCCATGCCGCCGCCGACAATGACGGCGTTCCGCCATCCCGACGGACGAGTCGGCATCCGCAACGAGCTATGGATCGTGCCGACCGTAGGATGCGTGAACTCGCTTTGCGAGCGGCTCGCGGCCGCCGTCGGCGGCATTGCGCTTTCGCATCCGTACGGATGTTCGCAGCTAGGCAGGGACCACGAGACCACTGCCGGACTGCTCGCGGCACTTTGCAGGCATCCGAACGCCGGCGGCGTGCTCGTCGTCGCGCTCGGATGCGAGAACAACACGCTCGAAAGCTTCAAGGCAAGGCTTGGGATCGGTCCCGACGACGCGGACGGGGCTCGCGCGGGCCTGAACATGCGGTTTCTGCGGGCGCAGGACGCAGGGGACGAATACGAGCGCGGGCTGGCGCTGCTACGGGAGCTGGACGCGGCGCGCCCCAAGACGCGAGTGGAGGTTCCCGTCTCGGAGCTTGTCGTCGGTCTGAAGTGCGGCGGCTCCGACGGATTCTCGGGCATCACCGCC